>Ga0272443_10000233_pt1 | contig 106690 bp, 90 predicted proteins | sample SSMAcet12_FD_193581 | JGI IMG/M metagenome (GOLD analysis project Ga0272443, IMG submission 193581) | Marine sediment archaeal communities from Little Sippewissett salt marsh, Falmouth, MA, United States - SSM-Acet-12 | ecosystem: Environmental > Aquatic > Marine > Wetlands > Sediment ... | reverse complement strand
GCTGTATCATTACAATTATGAACGTCCTCATAGAGGATATAGAAACATGGGAAAAAGACCCTTTGAAACCGTGAAAAATTTCATAAAAAAAGATAATAAAAGTGTTAGACATCAAGGTTAGTCTTACATATAAAGATATATTATTCAATAATATTGTATCTAATGATGTATCTTGTATAAAACATGCGAAATATAATGCCATAATACGAAATTGTATATTTAAAGACAACTATTCACACGGAGGATATTCATTCATATTAAAATTGAATACATCTAATTATGGAATAGTTGAGAATTGTATATTTGACAATAACAGCAATAATAACGAAGATATTTTTTTATTATTACTAAGCTATAATCAATTCTGCAATCCTACATTAGAAGTAAAAAATTCAATAATAACCAATAATTACACGCCATCGGGTTCTATTATGTCGTGTTCATCGACCGATCCGATGGGAGATGTATTCATCACCAATAATACTTTTTCCGGGAATGAAGCTCAAAGAGCAGCGTTAACAGTAGGTGGAAATGTTGATATTTCTAATAATATCATGTGGGATGATACACCGTATGAAATATTCTTATGGGATTTGTCCAACTATGGAATAATATCAACGTTAAATTTACAATATAATGATATAAAGAACGGAGTAGATGGTATTTGGAATGAAAATAATGCAAATATCGTACATTGGAATGAAGGAAATATCAATGAAGATCCTTTTTTTACCTATACAGGAGATTATCCCTATGCACTTAGTGATTCGTCCAGTTGCATCGATGCAGGCACACCGGACACAACAGGATTACATCTTCCTTGTTTAGACGCTGCAGGGAATCCCCGTGTATATGGAGGAAGAATCGATATGGGTGCATTGGAATGGCAGGGCTACAGTGTCGATCCTGACACAGGTTTGGTGAATAATCTGTACTTCTTTAAAAATACCCCAAATCCATTCAAAGACCAAACCACAATTTCCTTTACATCATTGGATCATGGGAGAGTACGGGAATATACGCTATCAATTTATAATTCGAGAGGTCAGCTTGTTCGCAGATTTTACGGACCAGATGAACATTTCTGGGCAATAAATGAGATCGTATGGGATGGAAAAGATATGGATGGGAATATCACTGCACCAGGAGTGTATTATTACTCACTTGAGTATATGGATACAGCAGTAGTGAGGAAGATGGTGAAAGTGGAGTGAAGAGTGAAGAGAGAAGAGCAATGAATAATGAAAAATGGAAAATGAATAATGATGAACCTTGCGAAGGGTCAAAGAACCTTCGCAAAGGTTGGCTGGTGAGCATGAAATTAAATTTGACAAAAAATATTAATAAAGTTAAAAAACATTTAGAGGTTATAAATGAAAAGGAAGAATTTATATAGAAAGAGTAAAATTTTCTTGAGCTTATCCCCCCCTCTATCATAACCTACTTACCTGAAGGTAGTTATGAAATCATCGAAAGGAATATTGAGAAATACATATCATTTTATTATTCACAAGAAATTGGAGTTAGAAATAAATTTACTTAACTTTACCCTGTCTGTACCATTTCCCAGCACAGGCAGGATTATTCACACTGAAGTTCCTGCGGAAATAATGGAGTGAACGTGAGGACCGGATGTGATGTTGGGGAAAATTCTCCTTGAATGACTATGAAAGGTATTTAATAGAAAAAAATTAGGAGAAAGTATGAAAAAAATAATTCTTATAGCAGGATTGATGCTGCTGATAACAACACTAAGCTTCACTGATATAATAGTAATACCAGATGATCATTCAACCATACAAGCAGGAATCAATGCGGCAACAGCAGGCGATACAGTAAAAGTAAAATATGGAACATACACTGATTCATTAACAATTAACAAAAACCTTACAGTTATAAAATATGGTACTTATAAACCAACTATAACATATACAGCTGGTACAACAATCACAATTCAAAGTGCAGAAGTATTATTATCTGGTTTTAATGTTGAGACAACAGCTCAATATGGATACGGAGTTAGGGTATATGGAAACCAAGATGTTGTAATTGATGATTGTGTAATTTCAGGATTTTATAAAGGTATATTTTCTGAACAAATACAAATTGAAATATACGGTTGTGAATTAAGCTATAATCAAAATGCATTAACCATAACTACTGATATTGAGGAGAGTGATTATCCTGCAATAATAAAGGGTTGTAGTATTTATCATAATAATTCAGGAATATTTATTGATTCAAATGGATATCCATTAGTATTAATTGAAGATTGTGATATTTATGATAACACTTTAATTGGAATATTGCTTGATGGGGCTGCAACAACAATAAAGAAATGCATCATATACGATAATATTGATAGTAACTACGGATATGGTATAAATAGCATTTCGGGATATTGTGATATTATAAATTGTACGATATGCGGAAACTATAATGGTGTAAGATTTAATACTGGTGGTACCAACACAATAATAAACACGATTATATGGAATAACAGCAATGCTGATATAGTGGGCACACCTTCTGTAAGCTATTCCTGTATCGAAGACGGATATGCCGGAACCGGTAATATAGATGATGATCTGCAGTTTGAAGATGCTGCTAATGATGATTTTCATCTACGATGGGATAACGATGTATTAAGTCCATGCATAGATACCGGTGACCAGTCCACGGTTTGGGATGGAGATGATACACCCCCTGATATGGGAAGACTCAAAGCAGTAAAACACTGTTACGATAACTGGGAGTTGCCGGACATCAATACTGACCGTGGCTGGAAATGGATGTGTTTCCCCGTTATAGATACAGTTACAAACTCGCAAACATACGTTGGTGATATGACTGAATATATGCTGGCTGACATACTCGATACTGATTTACTAGACCATGTGGAATGGATACCTATTGAAACGACAAGTACAAGTATTCTTCAAATCTATTTTGATGAACAATGGCAAAATCTAGATCACATCTTTAAAAGCATACAGGGTTACAAATTCCAGATGCTTGATGATGATCCAGTCTATCTTCCTATTTCAGGTTTCCTTGAAGATTCGACAAAGACGATACAGTTGAACGATGAGCATGACAACTGGATGGGATATTTCATCGATTATGAGCAGAATATTGAAGATGCTTTTGGAGAAGAAACACTTGAAAACCTTTATTACATACAGACGCAACGTTGGACAGTTACACGGGAAGAACCGGAACCGGAAAGCCCATGGCTCGGTCTATCTTCTGCAAACAGAACACTCAATTACGGTGATCTGGTGATAGTGCGATGCTTTGATGACGAACTCTTTGCGTGGTGTGACACTGAACTGGAACAAGAGAGAGATGTGCGTGAAGACACTCAATACTTCAGCTATGAAGAGCAGGCGGATTATATTCCGATCTATGTGCAACTCGATCCAACAAATTTACCAACAGAGATTGCTGTATTTGTAGATGGTGAATGTAAAGGTGCCGAGAAGGTGCTTGAAGATCTGACCGATATTCGTGCTTATATGTTAGGTGCAAACGGCGGTAATATAACCTTTGAGATGTATTATGATAATAAATCACCTGTAGAAAAAGTGAGTAAGTACTTTGTCTATAATAGCAGGAATATGGAATTTGAACAAAAATCAATCAATATCGACCCGATGAAGGACTACTATTTGGTGACATTTAAAGGAACCGATATTCCGCAATTCACCCATGAGTATCGCATGAAGCATTTCCCAAATCCAGTTCAATCAACTACAGAGATAAAATATTCATTGCCCAGAAATGAAAGAGTAAACATCAGTATCTATAATGTTCGCGGTCAACTCGTGAAAACTCTGGTTAATGGACAAGAAGAATCAGGATTACATAAGAAATCCTGGGATGGTACTGACTTATGCAGTAAATGCGTAACCAATGGTGTGTATATGTATATTCTCAGTACTGATAACAAGGTGTTAACCAGGAAAATGCTCTTAATGAGATAATAAAAAATCCTACGGAGTGCATCCTAAAGGTGCACACCACTTTTCCTAAAATAATGAGGATATGATGAAAAAAATATTTATTTTAAGTATTGTTATGATCTCTTTTATGAATATTCTCAGCTCAGCAACGATCATAGTAGATATAAATGATGGAGGAGAGTATACGAATATCCAAGACGGCATTGATAACTCTCAAGATGGAGATACGATTCTGGTCTATCCCGGCACGTATATCGAGAATATAGATTTTAACGGGAAAAGTATTGTTTTAGCAAGTTTGGAACTCGTAACAGGAGATGCTTCTTATATCGACTCGACCATTATCAATGGAGGACAACAAAGCAGCTGCATACGTTTACACAATAGCGAACAAAATGCGGTCATACAAGGTTTTTCAATAACCAATGGAATAGGATTTGACCATATTAACTCGGGTGCTGGAAGACCGGGTGGTGGAGTAGCGATTAATACACCTTATGGTGGACAACAAACAGTATGTACAATAACAAACTGTAAAATTTTCAAAAATAAAGCAACCACAGGTGCAGGTATATATTGCCACAAATCGACCTTGCATTTATCGAGAACAAAAATAACTGAAAATTATGGAATTAGCGGTGGTGGCCTTTCAATTCAAAATCAGGGCAATGTGACATTTGATATAGAAAATAAATGTAATATCTATAATAATTATGCTGGCACTGGGAGTGATATTTTTTGCTATAATACAGGAGATATAGAAGTTATTGTGGACACTTTAACTGTTTTTGAACCATTGGGATATTTTGCAGAATATTCTGATGAAGGAGCGTATGCAGGTGATATAACTCTCGACATAATGAATGCGTGGATGGAAGAAGTAAATCATGACTTGTATGTTTCTCCAGATGGTAATGATAACAATACCGGTTTTTCACCAGATGCTCCTTTAAAGACTATTGCATGGGCGTTACATAAAATTAAGTCCGATAGTCTCGTTCCGAAAACAGTGTATGTTGCCGAAGGAACCTATTCGTATGCATTAAATGGACAAATTTTTCCATTGGGTTTAAAAGCAAATACCTCACTTATAGGAAAAGATGTATCAAATACAATATTATTAAACGATGAATTTCCAAGTACTGTTAATACGATGTTCAAAAAAGGAATTATTAAATTTGAGGAATTTACACTTACTGGCACGTATGATAAATTGGAAAGAGTTATTCGATTTGGGAATTGTGATACATTGTTACTACAAAATTTAATAATTGAAGATAATTTTATACCAGAAAACCTTCTTACAAATTTTACAGCAAATAAATGTGTATTTTATGAAAATATAAAATTTCTGAATAATACAGCAGAAAAAGTAGCTGGGATAAACCATGAAAAAGGGAACGCATATGTAAGAGATTGCTACTTTGAGAACAATCATTCCTTTGGATTAGCGGCTCAATCATATCTAAATGTAAATTTCCGTCTTCGTACGTATGAAAAATCAGTTGTGGAAAATTGTACTTTCCTTAATAATAGTAATATGAGTTATGAAGAGTCACCTTTTTGTTTTGGTGGAAAACAATTTTACAGTCCTGATGTACATATTAAGAATAGCCTTTTTTCCGGCAATGAAACACCCTGTCCGACATTACTAGATGCTGTACCCAGTCTACCGACTCCGGACAGTCTTCATATAAATATAGCTAACTGCACCTTTGTAGATAACAAAAGCAGTTCAACGACCTTGTCATTTATGGGAGCATTAGATATTACGAATACCATACTCTGGGATAGTACAGATTATGAAATACGCTTGGGAGATTGGTCATATCATAACATGTATGCAACATTAAATATAAAAAACTGCGACATAAAAAATGGGCAAAATGGCATCCTGAACATGCATCTGAATAATACGATCAACTGGTTTGAAGGTAATATCACTTCTAATCCAGAGTTTGTGGGAGGAGATCCACCAAGTTATGAGCTTTCATGGAACTCCCCATGCATAGATGCATGAACAAGAGACACCACCGGACTTAACCTCCCCGCCACAGACCTTGCAGGAAATCCACGTATAACAGGTGGCAGGATAGATATGGGCGCATATGAATGGCAATATCTTGGAATTGATGATGGATCAATTAATGAAAATATGCTATCATTTTATACAAGTCCAAATCCATTCAAGGGAGGAACGACAATTGTTTTGAGCTTAAAGGATTTACAAAGTAATGACAAATTAAGAGTAAGCATATATAATATTCGAGGACAGCTTGTGAGAGAATTTAATGAAGACAATTCAGATATTGCACCATATACAGAGATTTATTGGGATGGTAGAGATGAGCAGGGAAGAGCAGTGGCAGCAGGTGCATATTTCTATAAACTTACTTTTTGTGAAAAGGAGATAGTGAAAAAAATGATCAGGCTGGGAAACGATCCTTAAAGAAAACACCGTTCAAAAAAATATTACGTGTAGTAAATAAAAAAAGGGCGAAATCATGATGACTTCGCCCTAAATTTATACTATTTAGAATTCTATTTCAGTAATATTAATTTCTTTATCTCAGACTGATAGGAATCAGTTTCGAGTCTGTAGAAATACACACCATTGGGCATTCCTTTTCCTGCATTGTCCCGACCATTCCATTCAAAGATATTTTCACCTGGTTTTGCATTTTGGATATCATAAGAGGATACAAGCTGACCTAGCAAGTTATAAACTTTTATCTGAGGATTCTGCGCATGAGTATTCGGCAACCCGAAAGAAATTTTGGTAGAACCTTTTACGGGATTCGGGAAATTCTGTGCGAGGTAGTAGGAGTAGTTTTGAGGTTCATTGCCAACGCTAACAATTGGAGAGCAATCAACTGATCCTGTGCGTTCAAGATCATATCTAAAGATGCCGCAAAGGATTTTACCATCATTCGAGGGAGTTTTATAATCAATAATCCACATACCTCCGTTGGAACCAACTGCAATGTCGTAATCTCCGTCTAGATCGAAGTCTGCAATTTGTGGTGAAGATTGAATTTCATAGTCGAAATAGATTGGAAATTGAGAAGTGGGAGTACCAGTTAAATCTATACTATAGAGATTCTTATCATTGCATCCAAATATAATATCATAGATATCATTTCCATCGATGTCTGCTACTATAGGGGTTGATTGGACACCATTTGGAACATCATAAGGGAAACCAGGAAGATCATTACCTTCCCAGTCCATAACATATAGTTTACCATTAAGAGTTCCTACGATAATTACAAGATCGTTTATTTGCGCAGAGTTATAAGGATTAATAACGACAGGTGCGGTTTGAATATCACCAGAAAGGATGAATTCATTTTGAACTGACCCATCAGAATTAAGTATAAAAAGATGACCATTTGCATCACCAATTAGGACATAGTAGCTACTGTTGAATTCTACGATCGTGGGAGAACAGCGAGGTGAAGTTGAGAGTGTTCTCGACCATTCTGTTCCACCAGTTGCATTAATACAGTACAGTACCCCATTATTAGCAGGTACGAGTATTTCTTTGGAGCCATCTCCATCAAGATCTTCTACAGCCACACCAATACCGCTAAACATAAAATTAGGAAGAGTCACTGGGAAATTTGGTTCAATTGTGCCAGTTTCGTCAATGACATATAATTTCTTAGTTATGGTTTGAACGATAATCTCTTTATCTCCATCTCCTGTAAGATCTGCAATCACAGGTGTACAGAGTAAATTACTTTCCACAGGATATTCGAAATGAATGCTTCCATCAGGATTTAATGCAATCACTTTATTCGAGCGTGAAGCAGTAACGATCTCGAGCTCATCATCTCCATCAAGATTGGAAACAGCAACAGAACCGTATATTTGGTTTGTAGTGTTATATGGAAAGCCCGAAACCTCTGAGCCACCAATATTGTAGAGATGGATCTCACCATTTTTATCTCCACAAGCTAGTTCCATACTATTATCTGCATTATCCATATCAGCAACCGCAGGTGATCCGAGTACGCCATTTGTGAGCAACACTGGCCAACCAGCAAGATTGAGTGTTACGTCGATTTCAAAATCAAGGTCAGCATAGTAATCTGTATTGCTTGTAACATGTAGAGTAAAAGGAATGGTGCACATACCAATACCATCTGCAAATTCAATCTCATAAGGATCAACTAAATTAAGCTGTGATGATCCGGGAGGAATATTGTTATAGGTTCCTGATGCATCTGTTATTGTAGCTCGTGGATCTGTACATTGAAGTTCGGCGACCACACCCGTTGCGGTAGAAAAGCTTTGTTTGTTCTTGATACGAATTCGAACCTGGGCAGTTTCTCCAGGATTTATTTCTCCATCACCATCGCCAGACACTTCAGCAATAAACATTTCATCGATTTCAAGATATGGATAAATACCCCCTTGAATATTCAGCACTCCATTGTCAACAGAGGTGAATCCAGAAGGCATACCGCTTGGGAGGGTGTACCAGCCGTTATAGGAACTACCCCATCCAAAGTTAAGATGATAGGTGTCTTCTCCAGTATTATATCCATCAACAAGAATTGAATGTCCTGCACCCGATCCAGTTATTCCAATCTGGCAGGGCTTTGCTTGCATCATATCCTGCTGCATTTGTGGATAGAAATTAGGATGAGATGAATAGTAATGACTCGCAGTGTCAAAATCATATTTGTATAAAAGAGCATTTCTTACATCCGAGCAATATGCGCCAGAAGCATTTGCAGAATATTTCATGAAGACCGAGAATCCTGATGCCACAGAAACAACTGCTTCCATTGTTGAGGTAAGTGGTGTATTCGTTACGTAAAAGGTACGAAGATTATCAAGCATCACATTAAGCTCAGACCAGGAGGGAAAATCCAATGTTGCATGGTCATTATCAACATAGATAGGTGGATTAGTGTAATTAGAAACGTAATCATCCGCATCTGAGAAGGATGCTCCACCAATATATCGATGATAATCAATGATCATGCCCATCGCTGTTGCCACACATCCTGTAACACTTCGTCCACCGTTTTGAGGATCGAGTGGGCAATATTGGTTCCATGGATACGATTGGTCCCACGTTTCTTCAATCCATCCTCCTGTTGTTGTCGTTCCTGTTGGTGGATAAATCGATCTATCTTTTGCTTGGGTTAAAAAATAGTCTACATTATTGTTTGTGTACTCATGCCATATGGTGTTGTTCTTTGAAAGAATATCATCAGACGTATGAGGAATTGCCTGATTACGAAGCGTAAGATCAAGAGTAACAAAGTGATGTCCCAGTGTCCATTCATCTTCCCCTGGTTCTTCAAAATTATTTAAAAATGAATAGCCAAGTATTGGTGCAATATCAGTATCTGTAGTCACAATAATAAAACCTTGAGGATCAAGTTGGAATACATATCCAATGACAGCATCATCATCTCCTTGTAACGCATAAAAATTCTTAATAATAAAATCGTTTTTGTTTTCTATCTGTAGTTTACACTTTGCGATTTGTTCAGCATCATGAAAAGAAACTGGTATCGCAGAAAGAGTCACTGCAAAGAGTATTAAAAAAATACTCACTAGTACGAACACTTTTTTCATTGTGTACCTCCGTTTTGTAAATTTAATTATAATTTAAGCTTATATAAGTATTTATGTCAACTTTTTAGGAAGCTATAAACTTTATCATAATGCTTTATTGATTTTTAACAAGGAGTTTATAATACTTCTGTGTATCACTTTTAGAGACATTACCTTTGGGAATTTCTGTTACTTCGCATTCTACGATAAACCCGTAAAGCATGATCTTGATACGATCACCCACTTGCACTTTTTTGGACGGTTTGACTGGTTCACCATTGAGAAGTACCAGATCCTTATCGCAGGCATTTTTCGCTATGGATCGGTGTTTGACAAGGCAGAGTTTGTCGAGGAGTACGTCGATTCTCATGTTATTTAGCAGTAAGTGTATCTGCGAGATTATAATTATTCGCGATGATGCCACCAAAATGGAAGATCGATATATTATCAAAACCATATTTCTGGGCAATGCGTATTTTAGATTGAATGTCCTGGGAAGTGTATCGCTTTTGCTCATCCCATGCACGGATAGAAAGTGCAATTTTTTTTTCTGAGACATCATAGAGATATGTATCCAATAGATCTATGAATGAGTAATCTGATTTCGTGTACATCATAAGATGGATATAATCAAGATCCTGAAAGTTAAGCCATTCTTTCCAGTCCTGATACTTATCTTTTCGTGCTTCATGAAGGTCAGCAAATGCGGTGACCGCAAAATTAACATAGGGCTTAAGGAACTTTATCTTTGCGCCAGTTTCCTTAATAAAATCGGATATTACCTGCTGTTTCCAGCGAGTATAATTATCGGAGTATGTATTATTTGAGACATCATCGATGAAGTGTCTAAGCGCAAGAGGATTATAGGTATAATCACTTCCCGGGTATCGGATATAATCCAGAATGACTCCGTCTATGTCATAATTTGCAACGACATCCAGTATTACGTCCTGTGTGTATCGCTGCACTTCTGGAATTCCGGGATCAAAATAGATCCCTTCACCTCCATTGCATCCCATCTGTTCTCCGCTATGCGTCTTGCATACCCAGTCTGGATGTGCGAAATACGCATGATCCTCAGGTAGTTTATAGGTATATTTTGGTGTGATGACAAAGGTGGTCATCCAGGCATAGACGTTTATATTGAAATTCTTTGCAGTCTGGATCAAGAAGGAGAGAGGGTCAAAATCTTCAAGCGTAATGAAGTAAGAGATCGGCTCAGGATTGGGAAAGGTTCGAATATATTTGTTTGGTTTATAGAGTGCATCTCCGCGATAGCGAACTTCTGCGAATATTACATCAAAATCATGTTCAGCTGCTGTTTTGACCACTTTTACGATCTTCTGCGGGGTATTGATGTCCCAGGCGGCAGCCCAGAGATTTCTGGTTTTTGCCTGCACCATCGAGGTGCTGGTAAGAAGGAATACTATGCAAATTACAAGAATTCTATTGAGTTTCTTTTTCACGCTGCTCCAGGATCTTGGTGACATCACACTCACATGCGCCGTCATAGAAATGAACAGTAAGCACATCTTTGACTGCCACATCGTTGATAGTATTCAGGATACGGGTTCCTTTTTTCGTCAATGTATATCCGCTTTTTAATATCTTTAAAGGGTTCAGTTCCTCGAGTCGGGCACCGAGATTGAGGAAATCATCCCTTACTATACGGTACTTTTTTGAAAATGTCTGTCCGAGACGAGATGAAAGTTCGAGTAATGTATCTCGATTTTTATCTATGTATGTTGAGCGGAAAGATTGCAAAAACTTGATCTTCATCTCCTCAAGCTCAAACCGGATATCTGTGGTATATGAGAGTGAGTTTTTTAACTTGTTATGGAGTTCATCAACCTGCTGATAATACTGCATAAGTACTTGCTGAGGGTGAAGCCGTTCAAGTTTGTATGAGAGTTCAGTACAGCGCATTCTTTGTTCCTGAAGCTGGCTATACAGAATGTTTTCCATCCTTGATGCATATGATTGTAACTCGGAAAGCACTGCAGTTCTGTCCGGAACCACAAGCTCTGCTGCAGCAGATGGTGTGGGGGCGCGAAGGTCAGCAACAAAATCCGAGATGGTGAAGTCTGTTTCATGTCCAACAGCAGAGATGATGGGAATCCTTGATACGAAAATCTCGCGTGCAACGATCTCTTCGTTAAAGGGCCAGAGGTCTTCGATCGAACCTCCTCCTCGTCCTATAATGATCACATCGATATCATTTCGTTCATTGAAAGCACGAATGCCTTCTGCGATCTCACCAGCAGCACCCTCTCCTTGCACACGGGCAGGATAAAGTACAATTTCGACCGGATAGCGACGAGAAAGCACATTTTTCATATCCTGGATTGCTGCGCCTGTTGGAGAAGTTACGATTCCTATTTTTGAAGGATGTGCTGGAATTGCTTTTTTATTCACTTCATCAAAAAGTCCTTCTTCTTCCAATTTTTCTTTAAGCTTTCTGAAAGCAATCTCCAGTTCACCGACACCGAGGGGACGCATCTGGTTGACATATAATTGGTACTGCCCGCTGCGTTCATATACTGTCACCTTGCCATAGCAAAGCGCTTCCATACCGTTTTCCGGCTCGAAGCGCAGGTAATGGTTGAACTGACGAAAGAAGACACAGAGAAGACTGGCACTCTCATCCTTCAGCGTGAAATAGATATGTCCGGAGGAGTGACGTTTATAATTTGAAATTTCTCCTTTGACCCAGAGGGCAGAGATCGTATTCTCAAGAATATTCTTTATATGGGAGGTGATTTCCGAGACGGTGAAGATGTTCTCCTCAAAGAGTTTCTCACCCTTTCCCTTTTGTGCAGCTTCTCCATCATCAGATAATCTCATGTAGAGTAAATGGGTGGAAGGGGAAAAATTTGTCAAATTTACTATATGAAGACCCAGCTTCTGAAACTTGACGTAAATTTCTCAATACTCTCTCTCAATCCATGAACAAAATTGCAGTGGCAATGAGCGGTGGTGTGGACAGCACCTATGCCGCACTAAAGTTGAAAGAGCAGGGACACAAAGTCTTTTGTATTACCCTTCAGATGTTCTGCAAGCAGCACCCGGCAACAGGGGAACTAATTTTAGATCCCTTTGATGACGTGAAAAGAATTTGTGATCAGATTGGTATTCCACATATACTGATAAACGCTGAACAGTTCTTTGAATCAACTGTCATTAAGAATTTCTGTAATGAGTATTTTGCAGGTCGTACACCAAATCCATGTGTACTCTGCAATAAAGAGATAAAATTTGGACTACTGCTCGAAGAAGCGATGGTACATGGTGCAACACATATTGCAACAGGGCATTATGCTCAAGTTGAATTCAATACAAAGAATGAACAATATCTACTCAAAAGAGGAAAGGATAGAAAAAAGGATCAATCCTATTTTCTATGGCGATTGAACCAGTACCAGCTTGCTCATACACTTTTCCCTCTTGCGGATGAAAGGAAAACTGACATACAACAAGAGCTTGAAACTCATCATATACATTTGAAACAAAAACCCGAGAGCCAGGAGATTTGCTTTATCCCGAATGATGAGTATAACACATTCCTCAAAGAAAGAGCTCCAGAAAGAATTCAACAGGGCAAGATAGTAAATACAAAAGGCGAAGTACTTGGAACACATAAAGCGTATCCTTTTTATACGATAGGACAGCGCAAGGGGCTGGGTATTTCTGCAGAACATCCGCTGTATGTACTGGAGATCAAACCAGAGAGTAATAAAATCGTTGTGGGCAAAAAGAAGGAACTGTATCATAAAAAGCTCTTCTCGCGGGAAGTTAATTGGATTGCAGAAAATACTATTTCTTTTCCATTCAGGGCACAGGCAAAAATTCGTTATAACACAAAAGAAAAGTCGTGTTTGGTTACACAAGCAGACGAAGGAATCATTATAGAATTTGATGAACCACAGATGAGTATTACGCCTGGACAGTCGGTTGTGCTGTATGATGGAGAGTTGGTGCTTGGAGGAGGAATAATTGAGAGGGTAGTTAAAATATAAATTAATGAAATGTCAGTCTGAGCTTGTCGAAGACTGAAAGGGACAGATATACACTTGTCGCACTTCTACAGGTTCAGCGTGACAATGGTTGATTTAACAAGTAACGTTTACTTGCAAAAAAAACTAAAGGAATTGTTGTGGAATATTTCTATGGTTTGATTACAAAATCGTTTTCGAAAAATTTCTTTCTTATGTAATTCTTCAAAGGTTTCTTAAAAAGATGCCTTGATGCGGGGAACATGCACAACAGTCCGATACAGTCGGTTAAAAAGCCGGGTGTGATGAGAAGGACGGCTCCGACGAGAATGATTGTACCATCCAATAAGCGATCTGCAGGAAATTTACCCTCAGAGATTTCCAGTTTAATTGCATTAATAGTACCCGAGCCCTGTGTTTTCGCGAGGTATGCACCACCAAAGCCGGTAATCACAATGATCGCGATCGTACGCCAGAAACCGATAAGTGGCGCAAGCTTAATAAAGATAATGAGTTCGATCAACGGAACAAATGTGAAGATAAGAAAGAGAATAAAAACGGACTGCTTCCGCATAAAATTATTGGGATTCCAAATCGCTCTTTTTAGGTCTGATAAGAAGCGACAACGGTATGAGCACTGCATAGCCCAGCACCAGCAGTATCGTACCGAAGGTCTGTGTCGAATTGACGATCACAAAACCGACGATTATAGCTGCAATTGCCACTGCAAAGAGAATCTTATTTATCTTTCCAAACGTAAATCTTTCTATATCTTGTTTTATTTTTTTTGCCATGAAAACTCCTTATAATGATTATAAGATTTTATTTCTAAACTACAAGAAATCAGTGACCTAAATTGTCATTATACCAAAATTCATGCAAGAAATACTACTCAAGACATTCACGAATTCTTCCTTTTTTCCTCATCATTATTCTGAATCTTCTGATGTTTTTGCGAGATCCTTAGACTCTTCATATCGTACGACATTTCTTCTCAGGGGGATAATCAACAATTTGCTGGAAGTGTTTTGTGACAAAGAGTGTAATAGACCTCCATATTAAATACAATGGTCATTCTTGACCCCGATCGAGAATCCATTATTTACAACTTCTGAACCGTTGTGAAGGATATCTACGCCAACCATTCGCAAGGTTCTTATACTACAAGTCAGTACTTAAAATTAGATTTCAAAATATATTCTTTTTTATCTCAGCATACTTTGCTTGAAATTAACAATGCCATCACTGAGTGTTTCATGACGACACAGACAAATATATGCTGTTTTACTCAAGGGAAAAGAAATCTATGAGACAAATTATTGCAGCATGAAGAATCGTGCAAGAAAAAATACTATCATTTCATGATGATTTAACTTCTTGAATGCATGAGTGAAGGAATTTGTCCTATTGATGTAACTCCAACATCTCAACAGCGCTATTCACTGCGTCATCATTATTATTGAATTCAATTGCTTTTTCCCAGTACTGGATAGCTTTTGTCATCATATCATTTCTCAGATAGATCATGCCGAGATGATAAGAAATGACCGAATCATCTACTCCTGCCTGCAAGACCTGTTCCATTGCCACCAGTGCATCTTCATATAAGCCAAGTTTGTGGTATGCCCATGCAAGACTGTCCCAAATATAGATATTGTCCGGTGAGAGTTCTACTGCTTTTTCCAGCATATATCGGGCTTCTTCAAGACGAATATCTTCTTCGACCAGAGAATAACCAAGCCAGTTAAGAAGATCTGCATCATCCGGGAAGTATTGCAACGCTTTTTCGAGTGTTCGAATCTCTTTCTCTTTGTTTCTGGTTTCATTATAAAATTGGGCAACAGCAAAATAAAGGTCGAGATTTGTGGAATCCTGTTCAACCGCAAGAGAAAAATATTTATCTGCCTGATCGATCTTATCGTTTTCAGCAAAATATTGCCCCAGCCAGCGAGGGGTTGAGATCTCCTTATGAGGACGGTTCTCAAGAAGCGCATACACCGAGTCAACCGGGTCACCGGTTTCAAGCATTGCATATGAGATTAATACAATTGGATAATTTTTTATACATGGGGAAATGTCAAATTCTTGAATATATTTTTTACTCAGCTTAAAAGAATCATTCTTTGCGTAATTATATGCCAGCAATGCAGTAAAGGTACATGCAAGGGTGTCTGATTTTTCTTCAACAGCAAAGTCAAGAAGCTTGTGTAAAAGCGCGGTGTCTTTACTTTGTTCTGTAACAAAAGGAATGATATTAAGATGATCAAGCAATACGCGTACATCATCTATTAAGGAGAAATAGTGGCTTGCTTTTTCGTATTGTTGGAGCTGAATTTCTGAGATCGCCATCATCTCATAGAGTTCCTGCAGGCGATCAGGTTCTATCATATCTTTTTGCCCAAGAAGGTTCTCTCCATATGTAATGGCAAGAGAGAATTCCTGTGTTTTGAATGCAGCAAAGAAGAAGATACGGTTCAGAACTGAATCTGAAGATTCTATAGGGAAAGAATCTCTCATCTCAATCACTTTATCGAACTGCTGCAGAAAATAGTAAGAAAGCAGCAACTGTCGAACTGAAAGAATGGACAACTCAGAATCTTCTTTGAGTGCATACTCGAGGTGTGGAATGGCTTTAGCAAATTTTTTTTTATTAAAATAATGTTCTGCCAGCCATTGATGTCCCTGAATGAAGTCTGTTTTGAGTATGAATATTCGATCGATTGTCATCTCAAACATTGTATCGTCTTTTAGAAGGGAATATTCCAATGCTATCTTGTAGAGCAATTCGACGTCATCAGTGTTGGATTCTGCCTTGTGTAGATACTGCATTGCCATACTCTCATCGGCTTCATGCAGGGCAATGTGGTATAGTTCTAGATACAGCTGGTTAGTACTATCAGTGTTCTCAATACCTTCATAAATAATTTCTTTAGCCTTAACTGTGTTACCGAGTTCCTTGTAACCGCTTGCAAGCATAATGTAAACCTCCGACAGTACAATATCGCTGGCAAGCACTTCTTCACCAAAAGCGATCAGTTTTTCATCATCACGGAGATAGTATAATGCGTTAAGCTTCTCGATGATCACTTCTTCAGAGGTTGGGTCGATCTGATACGCAATACTCAGCAAGGAATCAGCAGTAGCATATTCGCCTTGCTCCATCGCAAGCTCAGCCATGGAGTAATAAAAGAGCGGATTAGATGTATACGCAATTCCGGTAAGAATCAAAAAGCCGCTCAGGATCACAAGCGGCTTGATAAAAAAATGTTTTTTCATATGCTATAATTTTGCATAGTACGCGATAAAAATGCAGCGGTTCGGATTCGGATATTGATTTCCAAGCAGGTCGCGCAGATTGAGTTGTATCCTGATATTTTCATCAATGTTGAATTGTATACCCACGTTCAGATACCCATTACCTTCACCAAAGCTGTAGGTTTCTTCATCGCCTCCTCTGCCATTATCGTTAAAGGCAAAGTCATATTCAGCAACAATGTTGATGTGCTGATTTATGCTCTTGTCCAAGCCCACAAAGAAGTTAAGATCGCCATCGTTGTCTTTACGTTCAGTACTGTAATTCACCCCACCATGTACCCCAAGATTTCCGATAAAATGAAAATTTCTGCTTACAACTGCATAAAATCCTTTTGATTTGATCTCGAAGCGTTTGACCTTTTCTCCATCGGGAAGTGAGTCGCGGAACGCACCGAATCCTCGAGAGTCAAATCCTATAGCAATAGCAGGAAGTACGGGTGACTCATCAAAAAGACGGTATTTCACAAACACACCCGGGTAAGAATCCCAGTTTGGCAGAGAGTCACCAATGATGTGTTCTCCACCGAACTGAATACCGAACATGAGTTTTTGCATCACGCCCACACCTGTTCCAAAACTCATGCCACCATTATCGAAGATTGAAATAGGAAATTTCACCTCACCTTTTTGCAAAATACCCGCGGTAGGGCAGTCTATCAACTCGGTTAGCTCGAAAGCCACGAGAGTTGAAACAGATAATATGAGAATAAAACTTATACACAAAATCTTTTTCATTGAACCTCCGAATTTAGGGATATGAAAAAACTAACATGCTTTAATGTCAATATTTAGAGGATTTCAGCCCATTCGTATACAATTGATATCGTTCTGCCCAACCCCGCAGTCTGTCAGGATAATCTGTACTCATCAACCGCTGCTCAATGAGATCCTTACGCCATCCGATCTGTTCAAGTGTGTAGTGCTCATTATTGGACGACTGCCCTATCATGATGAGGCGCGAAAGGAGATCTTCAAATGCCTGCGGATCATATCCAGCTCGTGCTGCATAGATTAGAGCTAGCTTATCAGCTTCTTCTTCATATTTTTCCAGGCGACCTGCATAAATTATCTCATACACAGAAAGTGCAATGTCCTCAAGCTCTGCTTCAGCATCGTCATACTTCGAATCATGACCATACAGACTGTCAGAAAGTGCATCAAGTTCTGCAAAGGAATCCTCTGCAATGATCTGAACACGACGTTTCTCGAGCTCTTCCATTCCGTGGTAATGAGAAACATGTGCAATTTCATGTCCCAGTACGCACGCAAGTTCTGCTTCATTTATAATTGCCTTGAGCATACCTGTGGTCACAAATATAATGCCTCCCGGGCAGGAATATGCATTAGGGATATCGAAATCAAGAATAAAAAATTTATATGGTATATCATAAGAATCACTGGCATCTGCCACGAGTAATCCGACATAATTTACATAATCCTGGAGCACCTTATTCGAATAAAGTCCAAGTTCAGCAATCCTGTTTGCAATTGCTATACCCATCGCTTCTTCTGAGAACGTGAAGAATTGCGGGACTTCATATTTAGGTAGTTTGATCTTCTTTTGAATTCTTTTCAGGTTCACCAGACGATAGGTTGTCTCTCTGAATTTTACAAATTCATAAGGGTCGATATGATAACTGAGGAAGACATCGACGAAGTTCTTTTTTTGTCCGATCTTGCTTGAGAACCGTCCGCTCATTGCTTTGATTCCCGCGGTCATGCCTATCTCAGATATCTCTGTGATCGTCCTTTCAGAACCCATCTTTGCAAACATATCATCGGCATCTTTCTTGCCTTCGATTACTTTCTGTGAGATATAACCCATGAGTGTATCTGCCTTAACTTTCAGCCATGATTCTCCATCTTCTAACACAGCTATGGAGAGTCCTTCCGGCAGAGTTGCAATTGGCGGGTAGTAGGAACCAGGACCTTCTCTCAAATATGCTTCTTCACGTTTTATTGTTACATTTTCTGCAGCAAACAAATTGAGAATGATTGTAAAGATCACAATCATTACGACGATGACTAACATATACAAGTTTCTAAAATTCATTATTTTACCTCCAGGGTAAATATACCATCCCATTCTTTGGGTTTATCAAGTTTAAATTCTTTGCAACGTATCAGCATCACACCTGATGCTTTATCATTGATGGGATTTTTCGAAAGCCTCTCAAAAATGTCAATAGCTTTATTCCATTCCGAATGACGATAGAACTTTAATGCCTTTTCATATTCTGATATCCAGCCATTTTTCCCGATCGCTTCGGGAGTATTTTTGTCGACCAGTTCGTACACCGAAGTAGGTTCAGTTTTACCTTTTACGCGCAATCGATCGAGTTCACGACAGAGGAATTTATCTTTGATCAACTCATAGGTGGATTCGCTCATCATGATCTGTGTTTTGTAGATCTTATTCACTCCTTCAAGTCGTGCTGCAAGATTGACATTATCGCCAATCGCTGTGTAATCCATCCTGTTCTTCGAACCGATATTTCCTGCGACGATCTGACCGGAGTTTAGCCCGATGCGGGTGTGAATATGGAAGTTGTCCGCAGGAGAAAATTCCTCTTTTGTTCGTTGCAATTCTTCACAATATTTCCTGTGCTCAAGGGCTGCATTGCATGCTATGAGTGCATGGTCTTTGCGCTCGATGGGCGCACCGAACATAGCCATGATGCCATCGCCGGTATATTTATCCAGCAGTCCATCATTCTTAAGTACGAAACCGGTCAGTTTATCAAAATATTCGTTCAGATAATTAACAAGCTCGGCTGGGGTCTTACCTTCAGAGAAAGTTGTAAAGCTCGCAATATCTGTAAAGAGCACGGTTGCAGTAATGCTGTCACCACCTATCTTAACCTGATCGGGATTGATGAGTAGAGTTTCGATAACATCGGGATGCAAATAGCGGGTGAACACCTTTTTAATATCCCGCTTCGAACGTCCCTCCATGACATAACTTACCGTAGCGGTATAACCATATGAAAGTACGAAACTGATAAAGGGCATGGACATGTTCAGCATAATCCTACCCACAGACCAGAGGAAAAGAGAGAATCCAATAATATATATGACCACGAGTAGCATGAATGGATTTGCAATTTTGGGCTTAAGGCGGGTAAAGATCAGGAAAGTTATGAAGGCAACGAGAATCGTATGCAGAAAATTAATCCATCCGGGCACTTTGACGACGAAATCTTCATTGAGCATATTGCTAAGCACCGTTGCCCAAATTTCCATACCTGGATAAGGATTAATGAAAGGGGTCGAACGAAGGTCGCGAAGTCCCGAGGCAGTAGCCCCGATGATGATATATTTATCTTTGAAAGTATCAAAGGGTAATGTAGGTTCGTTGTCCTGGAGATTGGCCAGAGCAGATTGGAACACTGCCGCGAATGGGTAGTAAGTAAAGACTCCATCTTTCCCACCCGAACCGTACCAGTTAATAAAATACTTATCATCATAGACAAGCGGGATCGTTCTGCCCTGAGCCGTGCATGACTTTCTTTTAAAGGTGATTTTATCAACATATTTATCAAGTATAAAACCACAAAATGCAACCTGAGGATAGTAATGATCCTTATATTCATACACAAGCGGGACGCATCTGATGATCCCGTCATCATCAGGTTCTATGTTGAGAAATCCTAAACTTTTTGCTGCATTCACTAGTGTGTCGATCGGAATAATGCCACCTTGAAAATCAGCAGAATAGAGAGCTTTCTTTGTCTGCAGGTTTAGTGAAAATTGTGAAATGTCCGGTGTAATGTCTGTCTCGTTCATTGTGAACTCAGCGCCCAGTATGACATTATCTGCTTTTTTAATGGATTGGGCAAATACCCCGTCAGTTTCTCTGGCATCAGTTTCTGCCCTGTCAATATCAGGATCATCGAACATCATATCGAAGATTACCACTTTTGCGCCGGCTGCTTTGAGGTAATCAACAGCAATACTATATACATTTCGAGGCCACTTCCAGAGAATGCCGTATTTTTCAAAAAAATCAAGACTGGTATTATCAATGCTAACAAGCACTACATTTGAATCAGCCCGTTGTGGGATAGTGAAATTCCTGAAGCGATAATCCACTGTTTTCCATTCAAGTTGCTTACCCAGCTCAGTAGAAAAGAATATGAGAATTAACAGCCCGATCAAAATAGCTATTGCCAGCCCAATAAACCATTTTTTATACAGCTTGCTGAACCTATGACCGAAAGTTTTTTTTTCTTCACCAGAATTTTTCATAGTATCCTTACGTATAGTTATTCTTCTACTTTGTCCGCTTCAAATATTCCATTGGGCTGCACAAATGATAAACCAGTTACTTCGTCTTTTTCAAGATGAAATTTAACGAAGTATCCTTTATAGTCTCCTATTTTGAATTCGTTTTCCGCATAGGGATGAAGCCCATAGAGCGGTTGTCCCGGGTACTCAAGTATCAACTCTCTGGAAGCGTTCAACTCAACATTTATCGTATCTCCCGCAATTGTATATGTGCCGGTAAATTGAAGAAGGTACGTAGGATCAGACATTCTGCCTGGAGGTAGTTTTTCAAACTCAATTGGAGATACAGATTGTTCAAGTGGTACTGATAATTTATGGATCATGCCTTGCAGGTTGGTTTGGAATTCGAGAAGGATATTAGATTGTTCGAGCATACCTTCAGTTGGTTTGAAAACATCATAATGCCAATGTTCAAGAGGGCTGGCAAAGGAGTGGAACAGCATGTACAATTCACGTCCTGTGTAATCAATCTGAAACCTTCCGTATCCTGGATTTTCATAAATCCCAACGTAATCTTCCATCTTGTGTGAAGGTTTTGTATTCTCTACTCTTTCAAGTTTACCCACCCCTTCTTCAACATCCTTAACCTCATCGATTGAATCAAGTGTTCTTCCATGCCAGTCTACAGGATCAAGGTCAAGCATATGGTCGATAATGTAGTAACTGGCAATACTGGTGTAAATTGAATTATTTTGATTGGTCAGAATCACGAATCCAATATTATCATTAGGGAGTAAGTTGACCATAGCAGAGAAGCCATCGATATTTCCACCATGTTGAACCCAGGCATGTCCACGGTAGGTCATGATGAACCAACCCAAACCATATGCTCTATAAGTAATCTCAGGGTTAGAACTTATACCGGAAATGAACATGTGCGGTGTAGTCAGCACATTAACAGTTGCTTCTTGCATTAGCTGAGTGTCATCTATTTTACCTTTATTTAAAAGCAACTTGACCCACTGTGCCATATCATCAGCACAGGAGTTAATGGAACCTGCTGGTCCTACTTGCGAAATATTCATGAACTTCATCCTTTCGTTCGTATCTTCCTCACTCACTCGATAGGGTAATGAAAAATCATTAGTTACTTGTGATGCATCAACTGAGAAATTACTATTAGTCATACCCAGTGGTTGAAATATTCGATCGTATACTACATTCTCCCACGTACTATTGGTCATTCTTCCAACAAGTAATCCTGCAGTCATATACATGAGGTTTTGGTATTGAAATGTATATCTAAAAGGTTCATTGGGTTCAAGGTAGCGAAGCCGTTCGAACATTTCCTCTCTGCTGAAATTTGCACCATACCACATCAGGTCATGCCGTGGAAGTCCGGAACGATGTGTTAAGAGATCAATTGGTGTCATCTCTTTTGTGACAAAGTCATCATCCATTTTGAAATCGGGCAGATACTCCTTCACGGGTGTATCCCATTCTATCAGCCCCTCATCAACGAGAAGCCCAACGGAAAATGCGGTGAATGCTTTTGACGACGAGCCGATTGCAAAAATAGTCTGTGAAGTGACCGGTAATTGCTGTTCATAATTCCTGTAGCCAAAACCTTCTGACATGATCACTTCATCATCCTTGACCACTGCCACAGACAATCCTGCCACATGCCATGTTGACATGGTCGTATCGATAAATGTTCGTATAGTTTCAAGCTTCTGTTGAAGTTTTGTTGCTTCCTGCTGTTTTTCTGCTTCGGATTTCTTTGTAAGTGAAAATGAAAATGAACTACCCCCTTGAGTAAACTCACCAGCAAGCGAGTTAGAATCATCAGAGAGTTTTCCGTAAAAAATAGGATCTCCAAGCACATCTTTGATGGCAAAGGAAATCCCTTCTGAGTCATGCGAAATTATACTAAGTGGTAGATCAATAGCCTGCTGTAGGGGAATATCAATGAATCCGAAAAGCTGATCCTCTTCGAACAAAAATTCAACTGTTACTTCCAATTCTTGACCGGGCACCTGTAAAGTTCCCTGCCATTCACCGATATAACTTTCTTCCTGAGCATTTGCACATACAATTAATGAAATACAAAATATAACAAACAGAATTACTTTTTTCATTTGCATGTATTCTCCTAGATTTTTATACTTTCCATCTTCTATGAAACCAGAACCACTGGCATGGCATTTTTTTTATCCATTGCTCCAGCTCTGAGGTGAAAAATTGGGTATATTCAAGAACCGCTTCATCAAGCGTTGTGTGTACTTCAGGAATTATGGGTTTACTCATAAACAGCTCGAATTTTCCATCATTCCGACGAAAGCATAGCGCAAAGACAACCGGTACTTTATATTTGATAGCAATTTTAGCAGAGCCAGGATTTGTGGGCGCTGTCATGCCAAAAAAAGTGGCAGGAACACCTGTTTTCCCTGCATTCTGATCCCCCAGCATAAGAATGAGTTTGTTTTCGTTCAGCGCATTCACAATGCCACGAAGTGCGATCTTTTTGTCGATCAGATGGATATTGTTTGTACTTCTGAGTTGATTTATTAGATCATTGAAATATGGATTCTTCTGCTTTTTTGCGACTGCATATATACCTTCAGACAACGAACCAAGCAGCTGAGCAGCGAGCTCCCAATTACCGAAATGTCCTGAAAATATAATGCACCCCTTCTTGTGTTCTAATGCAGTTCGCAGATGGCCCTTCCCCTTTATGATAACATGTTCCTGAATTTCGTTAAATCTCCGAGATGAAAACCAGCAAAACTCCACTGCGGTATACCCCGAGGAAATATTGATCTTTTTTAGCAGTTGACGTATCTCGCTGTCGGTTTTTTCTGGGAAACTTTCTTTGAGCTGCCACTCGACTACATCAAGTCGTATTCTGGGAATGTAGTAATTGAGGAGTCCAAGCAGTCGACCGATCCTTCGAGCTGTACACAGCGAGAACAGATTGATCACCGCAAAAAGGATACGGAAAAGAAGTGTTTCGAGATAGTATCTGAACATCAGAGAATCTTCTTAAGATGATCCGGCGAATCATAATCCATAAGCACGACATTCACATCTGCATCAGAGAACATAGCTTCCGCAAGTTTGTCGGGATATGCATCTTTGATATACACATTTTTGATTTCAGCATTGATGATCATCTTTGCACAGATCGAACAGGGCTGGTGGGTGCAATAGATCGTCCCGCCTTTGACCGAAACTCCATTTACCGCTGCCTGTATGATGGCATTTTGCTCTGCATGCACACCCCTACAAAGTTCATGACGTTCACCAGCAGGTATTGATTTTTTTGTACGAAGGCATCCTACAACACTGCAATGGGGGACTCCTTTTGGAGCTCCATTATAGCCGGTCGAAAGGATTTGATTGTCTCTCACGATTATCGTTCCGACCTTCCTGCGCAGGCATGTCGAACGAGAGGAAACAAGTTCAGCGATTTTCATAAAATATTCATTCCATAACGGACGCTTTGTGTTCATAGATCTCCTTATGAAGATTTTGTTTTTAGTAACTTAGTTATTTCAGAAAATACTCTTTCTGGTCGTATTTCTTTCATGCAATTAAAATGTCCAAAAGGACATTGTTGCTGACCATGCAATGAGCAGGGACTGCACTCCGCATCTACCGAGAGTACTACTGCATTATCGTTTATCGGACTGAAGCCAAGTATGGGATGAGTTGGTCCAAATAGTGCAATTTGTGGTTTTCCAAGTGCTGCTGCCATGTGCATGGGACCGCAATCACCGCTGATGAAAACATCTGACCGATCGATAATCACAGCTGTTTCCATGAGTGACGTTCTACCTCCAAGATCAGTTATATTATTATCAGCTGTTTTCGCAAGCTCGAATGTCAACTCTTTTTCATCCTCTGTACCAATAAGCACAATATGAACATCATATCTTTCAACTATCATCTTGATTAATGCTTTATAGTACTCTGCAGGATATTGTTTGGTGAACCACGAAGCACCAGGCGAGATCGTCACAATTAGCTTTCTATTCATGTTGGGTAAAAATATTCCAGTGATTGCTTCACTATTTTTCGGTAGATAGAGGTCAAGTTTACGGCTTTTCAGTTCAATATCAAAGCTTGTGAGAACAGACGCATAGAGATCAACGGTTGATGCTATGGGTTCCAGCGAATGATCCTTCAGAAGTTTTTTTCTATATGCATGTTTTTTATCATAGGTATAAGTCTTGCCATTCACGAACTGCTTTATCAAACCTGATCTCAGTTTTCCATGCAGGTCGATAATATATGTATAATGCTCCTTTTGTAATCTGATGATAAGTTGCAACATTGTTTCGGTTGTTGGATTGAACCTGAGAATGTTATCGACATTCGGATTATTTTCTAAGAGTTGAGAAAATTGTGATTTTGTCAGGAAGTGAATCTCTGCATTTGAGAAATGAATCCGAAATGTGCGGATTATTGGAGTGGTAAGGAGCACATCACCGAGCGAGCTGAACCGTATGAAGAGTACTTTCATAGATATAAATTAGTCTGTGCACTACTACATCTGTCAAACTTTACGCATATTCCTTTTGGATTTGCTTGACACATCATATAACAAATAAATTAAAGAAAATGTAACTATAAATTCCAGGAGTTCTATGAATGGATCTCTCTTTGTATCTCTATTTATGGTAATCCTTTTAGTAATTCAAAAGAGGAAAAAGAAGAGAGCATGTGCATTTCTGATAAGAAGAAAATCAAAGGAAAGGTTACAAATGGATATAACTTTATTGAAAAATTTTATGGGAAGAGAAGTGAGAATCTATTACCTTATAATTGATTCTGTTTCAAGTTCAGAGACAGGTATGATCAAGTCAGTGAATGAGGATTGGGTATTGTTGGAGAACAAATAGGGTAAAGATATTTTGATTAGCAATGACAAAATCATCAAGATAAATTCGAAGTGATTAACCATGAAAAATACTCGCCGTCGTTATACTATGGTGCGGCAGGCGGAAGTTACTAAAGATGAAAAAAATGGATTATTCCGATTATTACTCTTTTTTCTCCACGAGTCGTCCAATAAACCTTACGAATCGTCGAACAAATATGAGAATTTCGCATGGTTTGTCCTTTAAATGGAGTGTATATAAATGCAGATTAAATATAACAATGATTTCTTATAGCCCATCCGTCCACCTATATAGAAACGGCTTACCATATTCGATAAGCCGTTGTAATAACATAAGAGATTTGATCTTTATTCTCCCTAAGTCTTTTCGTTAGATTTGTCATGTCGAGCTTTGATGAGTGAGAATACAACTGCAATAATGGGAAGCAGTATCACTAAACCCCATCCTGCGATAGCGATTGCAGAAGATGTATATCCTTCGTAGGGAGTTTTTATTTCTTTTATTATCTGAGTTATGAACAGCGCGATAAGAATAATGGGAATCACGATCTTGATAAACCATATCCACCAACCCTTAAGTTTTCCTTTTGATACTTCATTGAGATGTTGTCGAAGTTTATTTGTTTTATAAAACCACCCGATGACAATACATTCTATAAGTACAATCGGGATCAAACCAAAGTGTTCAAGGAAATGATCAGCAATATCTAACCAGTAGAGTCCAGCGCCAAAAGTGAATATTATTCCCAACACAAGTCCAGTACTGCAAGCGATGAAATTCGCTGTCCGGTGCTTGATACCAAATTTATCTTCCAGACTCGCAGCAAATGCTTCAACCAGTGAAAACGCTGAATCGATCGCCAGAGTCATGAGCATGAGGAAGAACAGAATGCCAAATACCTGTGCAAAAGGTAGGTGGGAGATCACCTCAGGATAGGTGCAGAAGGCAAGCCCGGGACCACCTTTAAGCACTTGTTCAATAGGTAATCCCTTGAGATTTGCATAGTAGCCCAGCGTCCCAAAAACTGCGAAACCACCAATAAACGCAGTAAGTGCGTCAGAAATGCCTATGATATAGGCACTCCCAAGAATATCGCTTTTCTTTGGTAGGAAGCTTGCGTAAGCGATCATGATGCCAAATCCGATAGAAACAGAATAGAAAATCTGCCCGAACGCAGCCATCCATACAGAAGGTTCCAACAATTTAACAAAAACCGGTTTAATGTAGTAAAGGATACCAATGCCAGCTCCGGGAAGGGTTACGCCACGTATTACAAAAACAATAAGTAAGATCCAGGGGAGCACAACAGTGGCATACACCACCTTGCCAACGGTCTTTGCACCCTTCCATATCGAGAACATAATGAGTATCCAGCAAATGACAAGCCCGAGAAGGATAAGTGGATTGATGTAGCCAAGCTGGAATGGAGCATCGGTGAGTTTGAGAAAATCCTTATAAAAGAAATTAGCGGGATTACTTCCCCATTTATGACTCACAGAAAAGACGCCATACAATAAACTCCACGTCATCACCACTGCATAATAGGTAACTATTCCAAAACCAACAAGTACTGCCCACCACCCGAGCCATTCAAACTTTTTTCTAACTTTTTTGAAAGTGCCCGGTGCAGCAAGTCCAAATTTATGACCAAGACTTATCTCCAGAAGCAATACAGGAATCCCTGCAATAAAGAGAGCGATGAAATACGCGATAAGAAATGCGCCTCCACCATTTTCGTAACATTTAAAAGGAAATCGCCAAAGATTACCAAGACCAATTGCTGAGCCAATCGATGCCAAAATAAATGCACGTTTACTGGACCAAAGTTCTCTAAATGCCATGTGTACTCCTTGTGTTCTTAGATTTTGCTCTTATGCAAAGTAAATTATAAAAAAAATAGATCAGCTTGATATCTGAATGATTTCCGGTTTTACACCCTTAAAACGAGGCATGCTCATGCCGACATTTGCATTGATATAGGTTGGATCGCACACCAGGTATTTTGACCCATTAAATATCACGTAATCTCCACTCACGCCAGATACTTTTACTGCTGTTGCAATATGTCCCGGGTAATCTAGTCCAATCACATCAAGATCAAGCAATTTGTGAACGAGATAAGCAAAAATAATGGAGCGATCTTCACAGTCTGAATAAGGATAATAGAGTGTTTCTTCTGCGAACAGGGCTTTTTCTTTTCCGAACTGCTGTTGATCTGTTTTATACTCAAACGCAGTCTGAACGAAACGAAGCAGAATATTCAGAGCTTCTGTCTTAGTTTTTCCCTGCAGAATTGGTTTAAGCTCCGCAACGAGTGTTGCATAGGATTCATCCATCAAGGGAGTTTTGAAATAAATAGAATATGAGGTGTGTGGATAGTTTTGAAGGAAATCCACAACATTTTTGTTGTAAGTATATTTGATAGTATAGGTTTGCCCATCATAACTGAATTTCACCTGCTTGTCTTCATCTCCCCACAGGATGGGAAGGGTGTTGAGATCGAGTTTTATAAGCTTCTCTGCCCCTGGATAATTTCCCTGATAGGTGTACATAGATCCGAGTTTTGGCTCTGAACCATCAAACATCAGCACATAGTACTTATCATTACCAATGGTGAAGTAGGGTGCTCCAAAAATAGTGCTTTTGCTTGGAATAAGGAGATATATATTGCTGCTGGAGTAGCCGACCTTACAGTCATAGCCGGATTTGTTCAGCATGAACCAGGTAAAGAGACGTGCGTCTGTCTCATTTTCTCTGTTTATAACTTTGCCAGCTTTGTAGATCAAAACGCAGAAGCCCCAGTCATTAAGAGAGAGAGATTTCTTATAGTTTTGTAATGCCTCAAGAGTACTTTCGTAATTCGCATTGCTGATCTTTTTCCAGAATTCTGCAATGCTGCTTTCTGATGCTTTACCGACAAGTGATACTCTGAGAGAACTTTCATCAGGCAGTTCGATCGGGGCTTCATAGAAGCTTGCCTGTATGGTGATAGCTTCTTTTTTTTGCGGTTGGCTATATTTATTCTGGATCTCGACCTGTTTTTCAACCTGTTTATAATCTTTGGTTGTTGGCTTTTGCTTGAGGAATTCGGCTGGTGATTTGAATTTTGTATGAACTTGAGGGACATCGATTTCATCAACAAAATCATCTTTTTCTTTTTCTGTTTTCTTAAGAGGTTGAGGTTCTGCTTTGGGCATTGATACCGGTTTAGGGGTATCATCAACTTTTAGTCCTTGGAAAACCTGAAACTTTTTCCAGTCCTCTTCCAGGAATTTCATGAATTGTCTGTCCTGTTCACTTTTGTAATCATCGATCTTTTGCTGTTCCTGCTTGAGCCATTCTTCATAGTCAGACTGGGCAAGAACCACGAATGCTTGTGATAAAAAGAGCAGAAGTGCAATAAAAATTCTTATCATTTTTTTCATAGTTACACTCCGTAAATTATTTTTGAAATTTAGATTGAGGTTTAAAAAAGTGTAAATTTATGGCAAGAAAAAAATGAGAGAATTGTAAATATGATGACTAAATTGAAAAAGACTAAATTGAAAAAGATAGAATGAAATTTGGTAAAATATTAAGAATATTACAGAGTCTACCACTCTTATAATTTATCATACTAGATGAAATTTGTGAATACCTTGTGAACTACCTACCATCAACCTTTTCTCATCGAGCTTGACAGGGAAATCTATGCTTAATAATGTATTCGACTTTTTTATGTTAGGAATGTAAATTTTATGAAGAAAAATATCGTTATCAAAGGAGCATCCGAGCACAATCTGAAGAATATCGACGTGACGCTTCCACGCAATAAATTGATCGTGTTTACCGGGGTGAGTGGATCGGGAAAATCTTCGCTTGCATTTGATACGTTATATGCAGAGGGTCAACGGAGATATATAGAATCTCTCTCATCATACGCACGACAGTTCCTGGGACAAATGGAGAAGCCGAAGGTCGATTATATCGAGGGACTTTCACCAGCAGTTTCGATCGAGCAAAAAGCTGCGAGCCATAACCCACGCTCGACTGTGGGAACAGTCACAGAAATTTATGATTATCTGCGCGTGCTGTATGCGCGTGTGGGTACGCAATACTGTTATCAATGTGGAGAGCCGGTTTCTTCACAAACATTAGACCAGATGGTCAATACACTTCTCGAGCTAAAAGAAGGAACCAAGATCCAGATCATGGCACCGCTTGTTCGGGAACGTAAGGGTGAGCATAAAGATGTGTTTGCGCGTATAAAGCTGGAAGGATTTGTTCGTATGCGTGTCAACGGGGTTGTGCATGAGGTGAATGAAAATATCAAGCTGGATAAAAAGAGCAAGCATAATATCGAAGTCATCGTCGATAGGATTGTTATTAAAAAAGGCGTAGAAAGTAGACTGACAGACTCAATGGAAATCGCACTCGATCTGACCGACGGCGTAGTTATGATAGACTATCCAGAGCTTGATAAAACAGAACTCTACAGCATTCAAAACGCTTGTCCGTCCTGTAACATCAGTTATCCTAAACTTACTCCGCAGATGTTTTCCTTCAACAGTCCGCTGGGCATGTGCGAGACGTGCAATGGACTCGGCACGCGTATGGAGCTTGATGAAGATAAGTTAATTCCTGATAAAACAAGATCCATTTTAGACGGCGCAGTTGCATATTGGGGATCCCTGCAGGAAAAGCGGCGCTCATGGCGTTATAAGATTCTCCGGCAGCTCGCAGATGAGTTTGGATTTTCTCTAAAAACTCCATGGAGAGACCTATCTGAGGAGGCACGAGATGTGATCTTGTACGGTTCACGAGGCAAGAAGTTTCGCATCGACTGGGATATGGAAACAAGCTCTGGACATTACATGACCCAGTTTGAAGGACTGATTCTCACCATAAAAAGAAGATTCAGAGAAACTAAATCAGAAGGTATGCGCAGGATGTATTTAAGCTATTATGGCGAAAAACCCTGTGTCAGCTGCGATGGCTCGAAACTTCGCATCGAAAGCAGATACGTAAAAATCAATAATAAATCCATCGTGGAACTCTCGACAATGTCAGTCAAAGATGCATATGAGTTTGTATCTACACTGCACCTTACGGGAAATAAGAAAATCATAGCTGATGAACTTATCAAAGAGATAAAGGCACGGTTGCAATTCATGCTTAATGTTGGATTGCATTATCTTACACTTGATAGAAGCGCACCTACGCTTTCCGGCGGTGAGTCCGAACGCATTCGGCTTGCCAGCCAGATAGGCAGCGGGCTTGTGGGTGTTATGTACATACTGGATGAACCGACCATTGGACTTCACCAACGTGATAATAGACGACTGATCGATATGCTGGTTGGGCTTCGGACAATTGGCAATACAGTTATTGTTGTCGAACATGATGCGGAGATGATAAAAGAAGCCGACCATGTGCTGGATTTCGGTCCTCTAGGAGGTGTGTATGGCGGTGAAGTAGTTGCTCAGGGATCTCTTGATAAAATCCTGAAAAATAACAATTCTCTTACAGGGAAGTACCTTTCTGGAAAAATGAAGATACCAGAACCGAAATTCTATCGGGCAAAAAAACATGGATATATCAAACTCAAGGGAGTAGCTCAGAATAATCTTAAGAATATCAAAGTTTCCATTCCCCTTGGTGTACTGACCTGTGTTACCGGAGTTTCAGGTTCCGGTAAAAGTTCCCTGGTAAATCAGACACTTTATCCAGTAATAGCAAATAAACTCTATCATAGTACACATACCGAAGGAAAATATGATGCGATTGAGAATCTTGGAAGCATAGATAAGATAATCAATATCACACAGGATCCGATTGGAAGAACTCCTCGATCAAATCCAGCAACTTACACCAAGCTCTTTGATGATATTCGGAAGATCTTTGCAGAAACACCTGCGGCGAAAGTGAGAGGATACAAACCGGGGAGGTTCAGCTTCAATGTGCCAGGAGGACGGTGTGAAGCGTGTAATGGAAACGGGGTCAAGCAGATCGAGATGCACTTTCTTGCTGATGTATTTGTGACCTGTGAAGTATGCAAAGGTAAACGATTTAACAAGGAAACACTACAAATCAAATATAAGGATAAGAATATTCATGAAATACTGGATATGGATGTACAGGAAGCGCTCGGTTTTTTTGAGAATATACACTCAATTCACCGAAAATTGAAAACCCTTTGTGATGTGGGTTTGGATTATATCAAGTTGGGACAATCCTCACCAACCCTTTCAGGCGGAGAAGCACAGAGGGTCAAGCTCTCACGCGAACTCAGTAAGATCAGTACCGGAAATACACTCTACATTCTGGATGAGCCGACTACTGGTTTGCATTTTCATGATACTAAAAAACTCATTACTGTACTCAACAAGCTTGTAGAAAAAGGTAATACGATTGTCGTGATCGAGCATAATCTCGATGTGATAAAATGTGCGGACTATATCATAGACCTTGGTCCAGAAGGAGGAGATGAAGGAGGAAAGGTAGTCGCAACTGGAACACCATATGAGGTTGCAAAAAACAAAAACTCTTATACAGGTCAGTTCTTAAAGGCACTTTTTTATGATTCAAAATCCTGAAAGTATTGACAGTATTATCGCAGCATTCATGCTTTTTGTAATAATCTAAAAGGTACGTGTATGCGCAGAGTGTCTTTAGTTTTTACCGTGTTGGGCATTTCTCTGTTAGTTTTAATCAGCTGTACCACTAATGACAACACAGTTAGTCCTGCAGAATTTCGTGTTACACTTGCCCCAAATGTGCTCGATTCCACTCTTACCGATGTATTTGTGCATAATATAAAGAAGGATCAATACCAGTTATTCATTACCCTTACCGATGTCGAGATCCAGCATTATCATCCCGCTGAATTCCATAGGGGTTCTGTATATATCATTCGCAGAAAAGATGGGAATCCTGAAACCAAGGATCAATGGCGAGATGAGCTGTGGAAATATACCAGCATGAAACAAGGTATAAAGATATTCTCATCGCATGGACTGGATTTTCGAACATCTCCTCAAGAAAAAAATATTGCTCTTATTGCAGATACTACACTCCATTTTATTGATGCGACAACCCACACAACTGTAGCTCAATTTTATCCTGCAGAATTATCACCTTTCCATAGACAAGATACACGCATACAATTACTCGAATGGTCAAAAGATGGACGGTCTTTTTGGGGAACTATGTGTAAAACAGTAGATATCCTTAGTTTTTTCTGCATTATGCCAGAGAAGTGGAGTGTGGATTCATATAATGTTGACACTTTACGTATTCAATCAACGGACTTTGCAGTTAATCCAGAGAGTGGATTGCTTGTTTATAGTGACTATCCCGCCATTTTTGATGTTATCTCCTATGAAAGTATAAAGAAAAGTAAAATACCGATACACCTCTATCTTTTTGATTTGAAAAGTGGTAATAAAAAAATTCTAACAACAACATACTCAAAACAGTTTAAACCCCTTTGGCTTTCTACAAAAAGTATTGAAATAGATAATCCAGCAGGAAAAGGTCGTGTGATTATTTCGATATAATGTAATATGATAATCCAAGATTTAAGATTCTAAAAATAAAATACTATGAAAGGAATTATATAATATGAAAAAAATTGGAGTACTGTGGATATTATTGTGTCTTTGTGCATCGATAGGATATGCAACAGATTATTCTTATTTTCCCATCGCAACAACTGATAATTTTCTTGCAACAAAAGTCAATCCGGCAGCTTTGGGATTCGGAAACGCATCTGGCATTGGATATACCAGAGGATACAATGACCTTCAGATGCAGAAAGATTGGGCACTGTTTATTAATTTTAAAAGATTGGGATATTGTTATGAAAAATCGGATTCTACTGAGGTTCATACCCTTTCTGATGGAATGAAGTTAGCTAAAAATCTCTATTTTGGAACTGATTATGTCTGGAAACCAGCAGGATTTAGTAAAGGGAACTGGAGCCTTTATCTACTCTCACGACCATGGGATTTCTTTTCTTTGGCTGGAGCATGGCGTAATATTTCAAAAAGCGATGAAAGCTATACGGTGGGTATGGGACTACGTCCAATACGAGTCAAAGGCAATTTCTGTTACAGAATTACATTAACTGGTGACATTACATATATGAATAACAAATGGCATAAGCCAAAAGTGGGTTTGCAAACTCAATTTCTTGAAGGAATACACCTGAATGGTTATTATGATTTTGAGAGTAAGAGCGTCACATTTGGCATGAGTTTTGATATTTCTCACTTCAAGACGGGAGGTCAGTTTTTCAAGGACAGCAAAGGTGGTGTGGTGTACGGAAATATCTCAAAGAGAAGATTTGATTCGATCTTTACCAAGGAGAAACAAAATAAATTCTATGATTATAATCTGTCTGGTGCAGTATATGACCTTCGTCCCACCCGATCTTTTGGTCCCTTTGAACTTGTGTCTTCGGATGGTCATACAATGCAGGAGATCATAACCAAGTTAGAAAATCTTAAAAATGATGAGCGTATCAAAGGTATTGTATTCCAGTCTGGAAATATGGGTGCGGGTCTTGCAAAATTTCAGGAACTTCAGGATGCCTTTATAGATTTCAAATCATCCGGCAAGTACATTATATTCTATTATGACATCGTTATAAATTCCAATTACGTCTTTGCTTCCTCGGTTGCTGATAAGATATATCTTAATCCCGGTGGCATCCTCGACCTGCATGGTATATCTGTTTCGATTCCATATGTAAAAGAGCTTCTGGATACTCTTGGTATTGATGTGTATAACTTCCAAAGTCATGAGTATAAGAACTTTGCCAATATGTTTTCTGAAACAGGAATGACAGAATCAGAACGCAGAATGTACGAGGGATTTCTCGGTGAACTCTACACACAGATGGTACGTATGATCGCTCAAGGAAGAAATATGACAGAGAAGCAGGTTGAAAGAGCTATCAACAATGGTCCATACTTTATCGCTCAGGAAGCTCTGGATGCAGGACTTGTGGATGGTCTTATCTACAAAGATCAGCTGGAAGATGAGTTAAAGAATCTCTATGGTGATGCATCAATCACAAAACGATATAGGATCGATAAAGTCATATATAATTGGAGTGATGATCCCAAAAAGAAAATAGCTGTGATTTATGCTATTGGGAATATTCACTCGGGAAAGAGTTTACCAGGACAGTCTATAGGTGATGAAACCTATATGGAAGCCATCAAGAATGCACGTGAGGATGCGAGCATAAAAGGTATCATTCTGCGTGTTGACAGCGGAGGTGGTTCCTCCCTGGCTTCAGAAAATATCTATCGGGAAGTTATTCTTTGCAAAGAAGGAGATAGTAAAAAGCCCATTATCTCATCCTTTTCCGGTGTCGCAGCATCTGGAGGATACTACATTGCCTGTCCATCCGATAAAATATTTGCAGAGCAATCTTCGGTGACTGGGTCTATTGGCGTCGTTGCCGCAGTGCCAAATCTGACCGGTCTTTTCAAAAAGATACATGTGAACTGGGATGGAGTGAAAAAGGGTGAACATGCAGATTTTGGGTCATTATACCGTCCGTTGACTGACAAGGAAATAGAAATGATCGAGCAATCCGTTCAGGCAGAATATAAAGATTTTGTCTCTGATGTGGCAAAAGGAAGAAATATGACCTATGATGACGTTCATAAGGTCGCGATGGGGCAGGTCTGGACTGGTACAAAAGCCCTTGAATTTGGTCTCATTGATGCCTATGGTGGCATGAAAGAAGCAGTTGAAGAAATCAAAAGATCAGCAGGAATAGAAGGTGAGGTCGAACTCGTTACATATCCGCAAAAAAAGAGTGCTTTTACGATTGAATTGGGAGCAAATCTGATGGGATTAAAAGCAGAAAAATATACTGCTGAGATTCAACAAATACTTGATAAGATTAAAGAATCGACATTCTACGGTGATGAAAAAATCCTTCTGCTGATGCCGTATATTTTGCCAGAAATAGTGCAATAAGATAATTAAATAAGGAGATACTATGAAAAGGATTATCACAATGATCTTCGTCATTATACTCATAGCGTTGTTTGTCAGCTGTACTGCCGGGCAGAATCAGTTACAGAATAAACCAGATAATGAAGGCAAAGTTGCAGGATTCTGGAGAGGACTCTGGAATGGATTCATCATCCTTTTTACCTATATTATTTCTCTTTTCAATGATTCTGTTACTATTTATGAAGTTCATAATAATGGTGGCTGGTACAATTTCGGTTTTCTTCTTGGTGTCATGTGCTTCTTTGGAGGAGGTGGTGGTGGAGCGGGTAGCCGCAGACGAAGATAGTAGAGGATTTTTAAAATATTATGGAACGAAAAGGTGAACGAATAGGATGGATTGGTGGCTGGATAGGTTCGTTTCTCTGGCTATGTGCCCTTTCGATACTCTGGTTTTTTCAGTTCAAAACCTTGTTTGGGATAATAGGATTATGTTTATTCTGTCTGGCTGTAATTTTCATATTTCATTTTGAGCCCTCAAGATTTCCGAACACGAAATACTGGAAACTTTTAATGCCTATGTATCTTCTACTTATTGGTGCAATATTCTTAACCCTTTATGTTTATGGAGGGTTTAAAAAAATGGGATTGTCCGTTTTTGCCTTTTTATGGATCATCCCCTTGATTTTACCTTTTTTCACAATAGGTAACAAGACATGGTTGGACGAAGAAAAAAATAGCCATTTCAGAAATACGATTAGCTAAGGATCATTTTTGTATATTAATAATTGCTTTTCTGTGCCGTGGACCATCAAACTCGCAGAAGAAGATTGCCTGCCATGTACCAAGTACAAGTGAGCCATGTTCTATCATGACCAATTCTGAAGCTCCTACCAGTGAGGATTTGATATGTGCCGCAGAGTTTCCTTCTAAATGCGCATAGCTATCTTGTAAAGGGATGATCTTATTCAACTCTTTCATGATGTCTTTTTTCACAGATGGATCTGCTCCTTCATTTATTGTTACCGCAGCCGTTGTATGGGGTATAAAAATCTGCACTATACCAGTCTTTATTTGTGAATGATCAACAAGTTTCTGAATTTTCAAAGTGATATCGATCATCTCAAATTGTGCATTCGTTTTAATTGATAATGTTTCCATAATATGTCCTTTTTTCTAACTAGTATGAATAGGATATTACAAAATGTCAACCAAATTATTTGACAATTAATTACTGCTTTTTCTTTATAGCAAAGCTTGATGAAAGCTTTTATATTAAAAAAAACCAAAAATTTAGGAGGTAGCATGAAGAAGATACTCTTCGGTTTGCTTATCACAGCGTTTGTCGTTGGCGCTATTGGATGTGGCGGCGGCGAAAACACAGTGAAAGAATCAAATATTCCTGAGTGGTTTTTGAATCCCCCTCAAGATCCGGATTATCTTTTTGGTGTGAATTCTTCTACATCAACCCAGATGCAACTTGCTCTTGACAAAGCAAAAGCTGGTGCTCGTGCTGATGTAGCGCAGCAGATGGAAACAAAAGTTTCAGTTCTCGTAAAAAGCTTCCAGGAAGAAGTTGGAGCTGGCGAAGATGCAGAATTGAATTCATTTTATAACCAGACTATGAAAAACATTGCGAACCAAACTCTTCAGGGTAGCAGAGTTCGTGAGCAAAAGATTGTTCCTAAAAGCGGTAACATGTATCAAGCTTATGTACTGATGGAAGTACCGTTGGTTCCTTTCAATAAGGAAGTGGTACAGAAAGTAAAGAATATGCAGCTTTATGACAGATTCCGCGCTTCCCAAGCTTTCGATGATCTTGAAAAAGATATCGAAAAATATGAGCAGGAACAGCAAGGACAATAATTTGACTGTACACTATTTAAAACCCTGAGATACTTCTTCTCAGGGTTTTCTTTTAAATCAATATAAATATGAAAAAAACAATCATTATTCTCCTTTTAGTTGCATTTGTCATCTCTTGTGTGACAATCAATCAAAACAAAGAATTCATTCATAAAAACGGATACTATCCACAATGGTTTATTTATCCGGAAGATTGCATCACAGGTTACGCACAGGTCTATTTTACATCTGAATCTAGCATAAAAGAAGCATCCAAAAAAGCAATAGAGAACTATCAAAAATTTAACTATTGTGTGGTTATGGGAGTTCAAATGTATATTCAATCACCCAATGGATTAGATCTTGTGTATGACTCACTTTTCATTCATGTTGAAGAATCCTCGGAGGATGAGAATTTTCTGAAGAAGAAGTTTGCTTACGCAGATACTTTTTCTACAGAAAGAATGAGTATAATTGGTCATTCGGATAAACCTCTTGGTGAAAGGAAAATAGTGCCTTTCAGAAAATGGTGCGACTGGGTAGAAACCCCACCTGAAGATAAAGACTACTTCTATGCTATTGGCTCAACAAGCAATATCTTTAGAGAACATAAAGCATGGGAGGATGCAGAAAATAATGCGATCTTGAACCTTGCAAGAAAGATCACTATGAAAAACGCAGTAGAAACACTCATCAATGAAGACACAATGATGAGAAAGTTTAATGAAGAAGTGAATGTTGAGTTACAAAATATCAAAATTATCGAACGCTGGAAAGATTCGAAAACTAACTCATATTATGTACTGATAGGTATGTAAATGCAATATAGAATAAGCTGCTAGCTTTCATGCAACTTTGAAATACGATGTGAATGAATTCTATAGATCTTACTTTTCAAACCTAAACTTTAATTGTAAGACGCTTTTTGCTGAGATCAAAACAATCATTATTAAAACACTTCGATAGCAAAAGAATAAAGTCTTTCATAATACTCATTCTAAAACCTTCGATTGTTTAGCGATGGGTTAACTTAGTATTTCATAAATACTGATACAATAACGACAATTCATAGATATGTTGAGATTATACCAGTTTGGACGGACTAAAACTTGACAGAAATGATGACACTTTTTTTTTAAAATTGTAGAGAAAAAACTCAGGTTGTTTAATATTTTTTGAAAGGGTTGCGATAATATTTGAGAGATTAAAATGAAAGAAAGGAAACGAAACAATTGTAATGACAGGAGGGTCATATGCAAAAAAATGTATTAACAACAGTGTTTTACCTGCTCTTACTAACATCATTTCTACATAGCACTCAAAACTTAGGAGAAAATCTCATTCCGGTCTCAGGACTGAAAAGAGGAACGTTAATCCTTCCCTACACAGAGGGAATTAGCACAAATGTCGATTATGAATTTGTGGTAGAACCAACAACGATCATGACATCGTACTATGATTACATGCCTGGGGGTTTTTTTAATTATCCTATTCAAAAGCAGTATATAAATGGTTCTGGAACATATCTTACCTTTCATGCCAAGGATTCTACTACATCCAACAGGAGACAGTATTCTGCGTATTTGAATGAAAACGGAATCCTGCAATATTATAATACAATATCAACGTATAATGAACAACAAGGTTACGGAGACATTGCAATTCATCAATCCACTGGTAACTGTCTTGCTTCATGGCATGAAAATCCCTCAGCAGCTAATTATGGCGTAACTTTGTGTTATGATGACTTTTCACTTATAAATGTTCCAGGTTTCTGGTCTTCAGTTACTTTTGTTCCCTCCCCACTTCCAGATGAATATATCTGGCCCCGGCTTTATACAGGACCTTCACCACAAGGAGATAACTGGATGAGATTATATCATATTTCACAGAACACTAATCCAAATTCTTTTGGTTATCCGATTAATGATGTTCGAATTATGTATATTGATGTTGAAAACACTATCAGTGCCGATCTCTCACAAATACTGAATGTAAGTAATTGGACAACAATCACACCAATGTACTCATGGAGACACAAGTCCTGCCAGATCAATTCATTATGTTTTGCAGTAGATGAATCCAATCCTGGAAAGGTAGGTATGTTGGGATATTGTAAATGGTTAGAGGGTGATCTTGGCAACATGCCAGTGAATCCTGGTCTATTTATTTGGGAATCAGATGACTATGGAGAATCATGGGATTACGTGAACCTTCATAGCCAAAGCCAGGGACAAGACCCGACATTATATCAAGTAGAGAACCAACCTCAATTTGAATTTAATGGCGTAGTTCCAGATTATCTTGATGTAGATGTTTTTGGTTTTAATAATACATCCCTTTACGACGAGTGGGGGAATTTACACGGTACGCTACTTGCGAGTTACTATTATACAGATTCTGTCACAAAGAATCGCTATTATTTAGAACATTTCATGCCTCAGATTGAAGTCGTCTGGGAACATGATAATTATCAATTCTCATTTGAAGAGATTCCTCGTTTGCCCGGGAATGATTCATTCTCCGGACAATCTGTTCCATGGGAGATCGTTGGCAATGATACTATTTTATATGTAGTTGTTGCATATGCAGGAGATTCATATGGAGATAAGCAAAGTAATGCTCTGCATTCATCCCTTACTCCTTATCCTTATCTTCATTGTTGGTCAGATGCAACCTATAGTACACTCGCTCAACTTGGATACACAGATTATATAGATTATCTTGAACATTCTCTTATATATATCGGTGCAAGAGGTGTTTGGGGGGGATATAAATTACTTGAGTTGACTGATATTAATAATCCGAACTTCGACTTCTCAGATCAAATTACTATTTATCCTTATTTGGATGAAAATATTGTTGAACATGATACTAATTTCTGGGGAAAAGTCCTTCTGTATTATTATGATGATAACTCATTTGGTTCACATGTGTTAGGATATGGAGATAATTCTGGTGGTAATATAAATTATTGCGAGGTTGATATATATTTCTATTTTTACGATGTTGATGACGATGTTGAGTTTTCAAATATAAAAGTAACTAACTTTCCTAATCCAGTTGTAACCCAAACAAATATCTCATTTTCATCCACTAAGCCAATCAGGTACAGTTCTGTTACAATCTACAACGCAAAAGGTCAATATGTAAAAACTCTCAAGGGTCAAAATGGTTCTACTCCAACCAAAGGATATGTAGTCTGGGATGGAACCGATATGAATGGGAAAAATGTAAACAGTGGAATATATTTCTATAAAGTTGATATCGACGGAAGTTCGCAGATAAATAAAATGTTACTTACTCGTTAATGTATAATATTCCACAAACCAAAGCCTGTTTTAAAGAACGGGCTTTTTTTAATCTTTAATTGACAAGAATTAAGCTCAGATTAAATGAATTATCAAAATAATCCTAGGGAGGATACAATGTTAAAAAAGAGTGTTTTATTTCTTGCACTTATCGTACTTGTTGCTTCATGTGGAGGACCTACCAAACAGGTTTCCCGAGTGGGTGTCGATGAAACAATTGATTTAAGTGGTCGCTGGAATGATGCAGACGCTCGTATGGTTTCCGAAATGGTCATCGATGATGTGCTTGATGCAAACTGGATGTATAATTGGATGAATGAAAATGATGAAAAACCAATTGTCATCGTTGGCACGATTAGAAACAAAACTGACGAACATATTAACACAGAAACCTTTGCGTTAGATATTGAACGGGAACTGGTTAATTCTGGTCAGGTACGCTTCGTTGCTGGTAAAGAGCAAAGAGAAGAAATTCGTGATGAACGCCTTGGTCAGCAGAGGCAAGCATCAGAAGAGACAGCCAAGAGATTGGCTCAGGAACTTGGGGCTGATTTCATGCTACAGGGCATTCTCTCCTCTATCTCTGATATGGCTGACGGCAAAAAAGTAGTGTACTATCAAGCAGATATGAATCTCGTAAATCTTGAAACAAATGAAATTGTATGGATGGGCTCAAAGAAGATCAAGAAATTGGTTGAACAATCTAAACTTAAATGGTAACAAATATGAAAAAATGTAACCGAAGTATCATAGCTTGTATGCTTATCGGCTCTCTGTTGATCGGGTGTTCAAGCATGAGAACATCAAAATCTCAGTACACAGGAATGATCGAGAAACTGAGGAATAACGATTTCGAATCCTGTTTAATCCAAATTGAAGAAGCAAAGCAAAAACATTATAAAGAAAAAGAGAAAGTTCTGTTCTACCTTGATGCGGGTATGTTGTATCACTATATCGGAGACTATAAGAAAAGTAACGAATATCTAGAAAAGGCAGAATTCGCAATCGAAGAACTCTATACCAAGAGCATTGGAAAAGCAGCTGCTTCAGTGCTTCTCAATGATAATGCCCTCGATTATTTTGGTGAGGATTATGAAGATATTTATCTGAACGTTTTCAAAGCATTAAACTACCTTCATATGGATGATCTGGAAGATGCTTTTGTAGAAATCAAGAGAATCGATAATAAGCTTAATCTTCTTGAAGATAAATATAAAAAAATAGCTGATGAGTATAATAAGTCAGATGATAAGAAGAAGGAATTCAAGATCGGTGATATCAAATTCTACAACTCTGCACTTGCTCGCTATTTAAGCATGCTGCTCTATCAGGCAGAGGGTAAGTTTGATGATGCAAAAATCGATTTGAAAGAAATTCGGGAAGCAATTGAGAATCAACCTGCTGTGTATGATTTCGAAGTTCCTCATCTTGATTCCCATATTGCAAGAACAGACAGTATTCCACTCTACTTTATTTCTTTTGTTGGTAATTCACCGGATAAAAAATCAAACACTCTCTGGGTTCATACGGAGAAGGATATGTTGATCATAGCTACAAAACAGGAACTGACTGAAGAAGACCTTGAGAAAGTACGATCGAAGAAAGTAAAGAGTACTCCTTTTTTCGGTACAAAAACAACTTCTTATTCTTCGAGTCAGGGCTCTGTTCATCAGCAAAAACAGATTGAAAAAGAAATTTCGGCTACTGGAACTTTCGATATCATTGAGTGGGAAGATATGGAAGCAGGATATCATTTTAAGTTTGATCTTCCCTATATGGATCTTATTGGGACTGATATTGCCAAAATCATCATATTCATTAATGAGCAGATGGTTCAGGAATTAACTCCCATAGAAAGTATGGAGAAAGTAGCATTTGTTACCTACAAAATAAAAGAACCCCTAATTTATCTTAAGACAATTACACGAACTGTCGCAAAAGGCCTTCTTGCAGAAAGTGCCAAACAAGAAATGGTTAATCAGGTAGGTGATAATCTTTTGGGAAAACTTGCAATGATAGCGACTGATGTTGGCATGGATGCAACGGAGAATGCGGATCTCAGGATTTCTCGCTTCTTTCCTGCACAAGCTTTCGTGGGTCATGTCTTACTGGAAGAGGGTATGTACAATATTCGTATAAACTATTATGACTCAAACAATACACTTGTGTACTCTGATGTTAAAAACCAACAAAAAATCACAGAAGATGGATTTCATTTGTATGAATCCTTTTATTTAGATTAGGAAAAATCATGAAAAAAATTAGCCTTTTATTATTATTTGTTTTACTTTTTATTTCGTGCAGTCCATCAACCGTAACAGCCAAAAAGAATAAAGCACCGGACTGGTTAACTAATCCGCAAAAAGCATATAAAGATGCCTATTATCTTTCTGCGGTAGGGAGTGGTGATACTAAAAAAGCAGCAGAAAAGGATGCCTTTTCTAATCTCTCGAGAATATTTGAAGCTGAGATAAAATCTGATCAGACACTTGTGCAGAAATTCGAAGAGACAACAGTAGGTGACAACACTTCTCTTTCTGCAGAAGAAAAGATGAGAAATCTTACACAGATACAAAGTGATCAAACTTTGAAGAATGTGAAGATCGGAGATTCCTATTTTGATCCAAACTCTGGAGAATATTATGTGATCGCGTATCTGAACCGCTCTGAAACTGAAGATATCTATCATAGCGAGATACAGGAGAATAATCGGAAGATCGATCAATATTATGCAGATTATCAGAACAGTGCTTCAAAACTTGATAAACTGACCTATCTTAGTGATGCCATAGAACTTGTAGAAGCAAATGAGATACTTAATGCACAGCTTAGGATTATCTCTCCATCACATGCAGGTGTTGTTCTTCCTATGCCTATGGAAAAGCTTGTATCCGAAAGAAACAAGTTCGCAAAAACTATTCATGTGGTTGTTACTGGTTCTGGTGAGTATACAGATTATCTTGAAGATTATCTTAAAGAAGTATTCAATAATTTTGGTTTTTCAGTTTTTGCTTTAAGTAGTGATGCAGACTATATTGATTTTGATATAGGAAGTGCTCTCTCTATCTCGGAGATTGATCTTGAACGAAATGAAAAATTTGTACGATGGGAACTGACCATTACAATTACTGAAACATTCAGTGATGCTGAAGCGGTTGTATACACAAAAAGCGACAGAGAGGGACATCTCAACCTGAGAGAAGCACAGAACCGAGCATTGCGATCTGTAAAAGAGAAAATTCAAAAAGATTTCTTTAGGTTCTTTTCGGACAAGTATCTTTAAAATAAAAAAAAGAGCAGTTGGATGTACATTACCAACTGCTCTTTAACGAGTATAATTACCTTAGTTAATCAACACGAATAATCTTACCAATTTTTGAAGTATCATTGATTTGAATTCTATATAGATAAATCCCAGAGGGAATTTTGTAGCCATGATTATCAAGACCATTCCAGGTTAGTTTGTTAAGTCCAGAATTACAAGTTTCATTCATATGAGTTATACGTTGGCCTTTAATATTATAAATATCAATTTCAACCTTTGATTCTTCTTTTAGAATAAAGGAAAAGTTTACATTATCAATGAAGGGATTTGGGAATTTCTTGTAGTAGTGGAAATTTTCATCATTACTGAATTTTGTTGCAATTGAGTTTTCGGGTATGTAACTTGAAAGTAAGGCAACGTTGTCTATAGCAAAACCCTGAGACCATGTAGTATTATCATTATAATAAAAACCAATCTGGAAATAGTCAAATGATGAGTAATTTTCTAGGTAAGGTGTTAGATTAAATATATATTTTTTCCATTCATTTGCTGTATATTGCTCACTTATATATAGATCAATAATGTTTTTTATTTCACCATTTTCATTTTTTAAGATTATGTACGCTGAACCGTCATATTCGTCACCCAAGAATCCATCAAAATACAGAAATACTTTTGCAGTAGTAACAATATTTTCCATTGGTGGTAACATGAGGTAACAATCACTATGCACGAATTGACCAACAATATCATCGTTAATGATTGCATATTGTCCCAATGTTGGATCTGTTGTGACATCGAACCATTGGCTTGATCCATCATTTGTCACAAACCATACAGCAATAGGATCACCTTCGTTTATTTGTGTCCATAGGGGATCAATACCATCTTCAAAATCCTCAATATGTTTTGTTGTATCCATACAAATAGGAAGATAATCTAATCCCAGTTCAAGATCATCAAAATTATTAATACCATCAACTAAATTATCATCTTTGGCTTTTCCAAAATAGTCAAAAGGGCAAAGTGTTAGATCAACAATCCGTGGTTGTACACTCATATATTCATATGTGGTTGTTCCTATGAAAACTGTATCAATTGGAGATGATGAAGTTCCATAGTAAATATATATCCCACCGTAAGATAGAGAATCTACAGCCGGTTCATCCCATGTAAAGATAATCGATGTGTCTATAATTGTGTAATTTGTGTTTGAAATATTTACAGAATTTATTGTAGAATTTGGTTCTGCATCATAAATTTTACTTCTATCTGACTGGAGACTATCTTGATAATTTATTGTAGCATAGTACCAGTATTTTTGAGTTGTTTCAACATCACTATCAATGTATTCGCATGTACCATTTATAAAATTACTTGGATCAGTGATAGTTTTATACAATTCAAAATCATCAATATTTTCTGTAAGTGAACGATATAATTTAATTGAATCTGCTGGAGTACATACCTGGCTTTGTTCCCATTTAGAAATTATTACTTTATTTGAGTAATTTTGTTCTTGAGTTTTAAATTTGGGAGGAGGTAATAAACGGAGAGTATCTACTTTTTCATTACCATTGAAATCTACTGATGATAATGTATAATCAATAACTTCATTAGATAATTGCAGTTGATCACCAGTAGGGTTAGAAGATAATATTTTTTTATCATATTCGCCGGGATCTTTAAGGAATTCAAAAAAGATATCTGTATTGAGAATATTCAATTTATAACGCCAAAGATCATCATAGACTAATGGATTACTCCAATGCAAAGTATATGAAAGCTTTGTTTCAGTCCAATCATCAGATAAAACTCTAAATCGTACATCCAATGGCTTTGCAGGAACCGTCTCATCAAATACAGCTCCAGTATCAGATATCGAGAAATTACTCTCGATTGTAGTATTATAAATCGCTTTAACTCTATAAATATATGCATAGTTTTTTGATAAATTAGTTGTGTCTGGATAACTGTTATTCGTGACATCAACCTCTGAAACTTTTTTATAGCTCTGTGAAGTAGCATATTGTTTTCTATAAATTGAATAACCTGTGAGAATTGTATCCTTAGATCTTGTTTGTATTGGGGCTCTAGGAGAATATTTGGCCTTTGGCTGTGCTTTTTTAATGACAAACCAATCTCTTAAATCTGTTTTTTCATTTCCTATTATAACGTCATCTAAGCACACAAGATCTCCATTACCACCAAGATATCTAAAAGCAATTTTTACTGATTGTTCAGAAGTAATATAATCTCCAAAATCAATATCAAATTTTTCCAGATCTCCATCAGAATTCCCCCAGGTTTCATAATCATGATCTGCTCCGTCACAAACTTTTAATGTATCTGTCCAATTACTTCCATTATCTGTGGAGAGTAATACAAATACTGGAGCATTTGGACCATACATCTTTGAGGTACCTAAATAAAAGGTCAGAATATCAGATGGGGAGACCAAATACTCTGGTGAAATTAGCCATTCATCTTGATATGGGTCATATAAATATTCCTTTATTGAAATATCATCCCAATAAACAAGAACTTCATTTCCAGCATCTGAAGTAAAGAGACGAATCTCAAAACCTGTGTGTGAAGAAGTATAAATATCACGTTCAAAATCTTCCCATGTCTCGTTATCTAGGGTTTCTTCTATTATTTCATCAGATTCTGTGGTAAGAATTTTCAATTTGTAAGAAGATTTCATGTCGGTAGAGTCCTGTTTGCTTCTAAAGACTAATTTGTAATGAGAATATTTATTAAGATTGAAACTTTGTCCCACATATGCAGTATTAGAGCTAGAAGAAATTGCGAGAATATCTTGGGTCATATTCAAGGAGTCAATATCAATTGAGACATCTACTTCCCAATCATTTGGTTCATCGTCGGTCCAGGTATCAAATGAACCATTACTAACATTCTCATCACCATACCCTAAGAAAGTTCCTGATGAATCTGACCATGGAACACTTGCGCTATAAGAACCTGAATGTACATAATCGTGGTTATCCATGATTTGCCATGTATAGGGTTCGTTCTTTGATTGCAAACTCCAACCTTCTGGTGGGATAGAGCCAGCCTCAAAACCTTCACCAAATTGAGGAGGAGTGGGTGTGCTCCAAGAGATTAGAATTGAATCAACCATACCAATTGATGTATGAATACTATCAGGAGCAGGATAAGGATCGGCAATGACAATATTTCCTATGAAAAGAGTAAAGGCTAAAATGAGTAAAAAGTTTATATATTTCATGTTAACTCCTTATAGATTATTATACGAAATTCCGGTTTTATCAAAAATATAATGAATGAACGATTGTGCTCCATCTAATTCCATATAATACAAAGGTATGCCAAGGACGAAAACTTTACTGGTATATGAATTTAATGTATGTTCATATTCAACACCAATATTACCTTCATAATTGTTAGGATTTGCAAGTGTGGAATCTGGGACACTTACATAAATAGGAGTACCATCACCTACGTCAAAGAGTGTGTAACCATTGAGGGCGTTGAATAAATAATTGGGAGGAAGCAAACTTCTATTATATATCAGATCATAGGTCGATTTTGATGTAGCACCGATCCACCTCGCACCGGTACATGTGCCTGGTATTCCTAATTGTCCCTTCATTGGTTTATTTAATGTTGCATTATCTGGAGAGAAACCACAATAATTTTCGAAGAAACGTCTCGTGCTGGTGCCATCCTTAATGGGACTTGTTCCATTATAAAATAGATTTCCACCGTTATGGAGATAAATAATGAGAACATTCATATTCTCTATGAAAGATCTCTGATCAATTTCTTGGTTAAAATTACTGTTGTCCCAGATAAGAAGTTTATAGTTGATGATGTCAGTTGGTGATAAAGGAATTTTTAAACTTGGATGACCTAAATCATTATTTTTAAATTTTATGTTCGTAAGACTACTACTATTAATATCAATTATTTCAATTGGAGTGGTTATTGAATCAACGTTAGCAATAAGATTTTCATAGAAAGTTTCGACTGCAGCTTGTGGAGCCCAATTTGGATTATAGCCAGTATCATGAATAATGAAAATACCTTCTTTTTCTTCGGGGGGCTCAACAAGAGTAAATACAAGTTCTTCGGGAGTTTTGTCGACCGCTCCCTGATTATCAACTGCACGAACACTGAAGGTATGCTCTCCTGGAGATAAACCAAATAATTTGCAATTTTGCTCTTCATGTATTGGAATTCTTCTCCATCTCCCAGTTTCTGGATCTGTAATAATTGTACCGATAGGGGGTATATTATTCACATCACCATCAAGTTGAATTTCCATATATTCAATATTACAATAATATTGGAAAAATCCATTATTGAAATTTGTTAAAGAAGGATCATACGCATATGTTTGATTGGCAATTACTCTTCTTTGTTGTTCAGGATCATACAAGTGTTGTCCAAGATACCTCCATCGCATATATAACTCAATATCATCAGACCATAGAGCAGTCAATTCACCATTTTTATTCATGTAAAATTGATTCGCAAATCGTAATTCTTGATCGTAATATTTCGTAGGTATCTCTTCTGATACATGTAAATAGGTCATATAATAATTTTCACCTAGTACATATACATGAGATAAAATATTTAACACTGGTTTATTAAATTTGGGAAGGTTGAATCGAGTATCCCATGAACTCATGAATGGACATGTTTCTGGATAAAAATAACCTCTAACAAAGAAGGACATAGTCTTGTAATTTGGATCTTCAATACCTGCCTTATCAACAGCCTTCACTTGCAATTGTGTAAGTTCATTGATGTCATTTGGCTCGAAAGTTAATAATATTTTGCTTGGATCTTCTTCGTCTTTTGTATCTTTCCAAGTAGAATCATTATCTTGATATCTTATAACATGACTTCCAACAGAAAATTCATATCCCTCAAAACCTTTGCCTAGCGTATCCTCTCTTGCACCGACTCGCTCAACATAGGCTATTCTGTATTTATAATATGCTGCTTCCATACCAAGATTAAATGGATCATTATCATTTATTACATTGAATTCAAATTCGAGTTTTGTGCCCACTCTACAAGAATCAACATTTCCCTGATTAGTGGAAATACTGGTTTGTGGTATGTCCGACCAGCTACAGAAATAACGACTAGCAATTACAGATTCTTCTCCATAATTATCCTTGCATTTCACATCAAATTTACCAAAGTTCCTCTTATAATCTAGTGTATCTGTTGCTTGAAAATATACTGCAGTACTTGGAAATCGTTGTTTGAGTGGCGTCCATATACCATATGTGCCATTAGGTTGTAAGTGTTCTATCCAACCGTCTTCAGTCGTACGGACACCATAAGCTTTATCATAGTGCCAACTATTACTAAGGCTATCCCACGTGCCAATTCTATACGCATAAGATTTCACTACACCATCAATATCCCATGCTTTCCAATATATTTCTTGATAAAATAATGAATCGTAAATGTCTGGATTGATGAGATTCCCGATTTCATGGAACATAGCAGAATCAGTTATTACAGTGTCAGGGCGCGCAATGCCGCTATAATCTGAGATTTCTATAAATGGAGGAGTATTAGGATTTAATGAACCCTTTCTACCACAGCCCAGGACTGTTAATACTGCTACTAATGATAATAAAATTAACAATATAAGAGATCTTTTCTTTAACATCTATGAACCTCCCATCTTTTGGCCAAAGATTTTTTTATACATATTAATACGTCAATAAAAAATTTAGTTTTAGTATAAATTTCTATGATATTTAAATCATGCTTTGATTACGACTTGCTTGGGTTACGTTTTTCAGGAGAGATGCAGTTGTTATGGAACCAATCCCTCCAGGCACAGGAGTGATGGCACGAACCTTCGAAAAAACATCTTCATAAAAAACATCACCAACAATACTATTCTTATTCGATTTAGCATCAAAAAATTCATTAATGCCCACATCAATAACTATTGATGTACGGGAAAGATAGGTATGATCAATAAATTCTGGTTTACCGATTGCTACAATTACTATCTCTGCCTTCCTTGAGATATCTTTAATATTCCTTGTTTTGGAATGGCATAATGTTACTGTAGCATTTGCATTGGATTTTTTCTGAACTAGAAGATGTAATAAAGGAATTCCCACAATAGAGCTTCTCCCAATGATAACAATTTGTGCCCCCTCAATGGTAATCTCATAATAGTGAAGCAGCTCCATTACAGCAGAGGGGGTACATGGTATAAAACATTCTTGATCTAAAATCAATTTGCCAGCATTCATAGGATGAAGTCCATCAATATCTTTGTTGGGAGCAATCTGTAGAATAAGGTTGTTTTGATTAAAACGTTCAGGTAAAGGTAACTGTATCATAATACCGTGAATGTTTGGATTATTATTTGCTTTCTGAATATCGGTGATTATCTCTTTTTCAGAACTATCTGTTTCATATTGCATTATCTCAACATGGATACCAACCTGTTTTGCTCTCTTTTGAATATTGGTAACATAATATGCAGAAGAAGGATCATTGCCAATCTTGAATACCGCGAGCTTAGGAATAACGCCTTTATTGTAAAGTATTCCTATCTGTTTATTAAGATCGTTGTATATAGCTTTTGCTACTGGGATTCCTCTTAAAACTTTTTCCATAATTTCTATATTTTTTGTGTATATTGTTTGCTGATTCGGCAAATACTTTGAGAAGAACTGTTCTCATCAATAGTAACTATAACACCATTGAGGATTAAATTCTTCTTTGCTGGGTTAAAACGATTAGGAATTTGAGTAAGGAATCTTTCGATCGCATCATTTTTTCTCAGCCCAATGACTGAATCATGTGATCCAGTCATTCCAGCATCTGTGATATATGCAGTACCATCAGGAAGCACTCTTTCATCTGCTGTTTGCACATGTGTATGAGATCCTATCAGTGCTGAAATTTTACCATCAAGATACCATGCCAATGCTTGTTTTTCTGCTGTGGCTTCGGCGTGAAAATCGACAAAAATAATAGCATCTTCAGATTTAAATTTATCAATGTATGTGTCCATTGTTCGAAAAGGGCAGTCAACAGTTACAGTAAAAACTCTTCCCATTACACATAATATTATTATTTTTTTTCCATTTATAATAATTGTATAGACATCGTTACCTGGTACTTGAGGAGGATAATTTATTGGCTTGAGTATTCGTTTTTCATTATTCATGAATTCAATTATTTCTTTTTTGTCCCATAGGTGATTTCCTGAAGTGAGCACATCAACCCCATAGGTAAAAATTTCTTGTGCAGTTTCAGGTGTCATGCCAAGTCCTCCAGCGAGATTTTCACCGTTCGCAATTACCAGATCAGGTGAATATTCATTTTTCAGATCAGGAAGAACTTCTCTGACGGTTCTCCTTCCTGGTTTACCAAATATATCGCCTATATAAAGGATTGAAATCATTATTTTGCCATTACTGTTTTGCGTACTTCCCGAATAACATTGACTTTGATTTGTCCAGGATATTGCAACTCATTTTCGACTTTCTTTGCAACATCTGAAGCAAGCATTTCTGCTTGGGCATCATCGATCGAATTTGGTTCTACCATGATACGAATTTCTCTTCCTGCCTGGATTGCAAAGCATTTGTGGACACCTTCGAAAGAATAGGCAATGTTTTCGAGTTTTTCAAGACGTTTCAGATAGGATTCTAGGGTTTCTCTTCTAGCACCTGGTCGAGAACCAGAGATCGCATCAGCAACTTGAACAAGTATTGCGTACACAGATTCTGGTTCAACTTCCTCATGATGAGCTTCTATCGCATTGACTACTACTGGCGGAAGACTATTTTTTCTTGCAAGGTTAGCACCGATGATGGCATGTGATCCCTCTATTTCATGATCAACTGCTTTGCCAATATCATGTAAAAGTCCAATTTTCTGGGCAAGCCGCTGATCAAGTCCTAACTCTGAAGCAAGCATGCCACATATCCATGCGCTTTCTATACTATGGTCGAGCATATTTTGCCCATAACTTGTTCTGTATTTTAAGCGTCCAATGATATTTCTTAGATTATCAGAAAGATCATGAATTGAAAAATCAAGGAGTGTCTTTTTCCCTGTTTCTTCAATTGTTTTATTTACTTCCTTCTCAGTTTTATTGATTATATCTTCAATTCTACCAGGATGAATTCGTCCATCAGAAATTAGTTTTTCGAGTGAGCGTTTTGCAATTTCTCTTCTCACTGGATCGAAACTTGATATTATAACTGCTTCTGGAGTATCGTCAACAATGATTTCCACGCCCGAACAGTTTTCAAAGGTGCGAATATTTCTTCCTTCTCGTCCGATGATCCTACCCTTCATTTCTTCTGAAGGAAGATCTACTACAGAGACTGTTGATTCAGTCACATAATCGACAGCTGTTCTTTGTATTGCATTTGCGATAATCTTTGTTGCTTGTTCTTCAGCTTCAAGATTGGCTTTATCAACAATTGATTTTCTAATCTTTGCTGCATCAATTCGTGCTTCATTTTCATATTTTTTCATAAGTAAGTCTATAGCTTGTTCTTTATTTAGATTAGAAATTTCCATGAGTATTCGGGTTTCTTCTTCAAGCATATCTTTCAGTTTGGCTTCATCTTCATCGATCATTTGTTGTTTGTTTTGTAGATGTCGTTCACGGTCTGTAATAGATTGTTCTCTTCTATCAAGTTTTGATAATCGTTCCTCAATTGTATTTATCCTATTATTGTAATTAGCTTCGATCTTACGAAGCTCTTTCTTTCTCTCCTCAATCTCTTTTTCTAGATTTGCTTTTCTTTTATACCAATCTTCTTTTGCGTCAATTTCAGCTTCTTTTTTAATTACTTTTGCTTCAAGTTTAGCTTCTTCAAGTATCTTTTTTGATTCTAAATGTGCTTGTTTTATTTTTTTTGTCGTGAGTAATCTGAAGGTTAACCACCCTACAAATACTCCCAAAACGAGGCCAGCAATTGATAATAGTATTACCATCGTTCATCCTTTCTATAAAAGACCTGCCCTTGCCGTGTAACAACTAGTTTGAACTTCTTTTTTAAAAGATGGGAATTCTATGCATACTTTATGAGTCCTACTGCAATGTAGGCATTCATGCTATATACAATTGAACACCCTTTCGTTCATGTTTAGCACAAAACAAGATTGCTATCACGAACAGGGCAGACCTACTGAAAAGGACAACTATTATCTATATATACAAAACTATTCTTCGTCCAAAGAATCCAACAATCGAGTAATCCTTTGTATAAAGTTTTCTAACTTTTCTTTTTCTTTCTGATTTTGAAACATTTCTTCGACTATATTCAGACCGCATAAAATCGCAAGGTCGTATCTTTTTTGGGGATTGAAATCTTTTGATAATTCGACTAGTTTTTTATCCAAAAATTGAGCGTATTGTCGAATCTCATCAGGATCGACATCACCTGAAATTGAATAGTTATCACCCAAAATATCGACAGAAATATTATTCATTATATATAAATTTTAATCGTTTCTATCAGCAGTATCGTCTTCTGTAGCTCCAATGATATTTTCAATATCTTGGAGCATAGAGCCTACTCTAGTATCAATTTCGTTAGCCTGTTCGTTAAATTTCTTTAATTGCTCTTCTTTTTGAGCTAGTGTATTCTGCAAATCTTGATTCTGCTCTTTATAGCGTTCAACAGTACTCTGAAGTTCACCTATAGTTTGCTGAGAATTTTCTGTAGTATAGTACAGATCTTTATATTTTTTATTAACATTTTCATTTTCTTTTAAAACCTGAATATATTTATCCTGTAAAATCTTATATTTGGATATTAAATTTTTTATTTTCTCTTCAATCAAATCAAGTGCATGAGTATCCATCATTCCTGCCTGAGTTCTATTTGAAGCTCACGAGATAATTTCTTAACAATATTGTCAACTAATTCATCCACATATTCATCTGTGAGTGTTGAAGCTCTGGATTGAAATGTAATATTAAAAGCTAGACTTCTATAATCTGGTTCAATTTGTTTACCTGTATAAACATCAAATAATTGAACTTCATCAATTATAGATGGATTAACTGATTGTATTGTTTCCACAATTTGTTTCACTTCTATATTGCTTGGAGTAACCACTGCAATATCACGAAGTACTGGTGGATATTTGATTATCTCATGAAACCGAACGGTTTTCTCATCATAAGCGGAAATAATATTTGATAGGTCAATATCGAATAGCATAACAGGTATTTTAATATCAAAAGCATTCAGAATATCTTTTTGTATGCTTCCACAGGAGCCAATCTGCTTGCCGTCAAATAGGATATCTGCTGCTGATTCACTCTTCAGATAGGGTTCTTTTGATGATTGATAAGAGATAGTATCACAACAACGTAATTTTGTAAAAACCGAATCTAATACTCCTTTTACATCGTAAAATGATGGAACACTTTGTTCCTTATTCCAGTAAAATGGGTCATAATTACCCACTATTACACCAGTTAAATAAGTTGGTTCAAAATAATTATTTCCTTGTTTAAAATATACTCGATTAAGTTCAAACAATTTGAAATCGTGATACTTGTATGAGAGATTGAGAGAGATATTTTTTAGTAGATCTGGAATAAGAGTTGGTCTCATAATTGAGAACTGTTCTCCGATGGGATTTATAACCTCAACAACGTTTCTTCGTACATCATTCTCTGGAATGTTAAGTTCATTGAGATCATCCATACTCGCAAAACTCATATTATTCACTTCATAAAAACCAAGAGAGATCAGATGATTTTTTATTAAACGAACAACTGTTCGTTTTTGTTTGTTATCAATTCTATTTGTATGAAAATATGATTCCACATTATTATATCCATAACAACGGGCAAGCTCTTCGATAATATCAATCTCTCTTTCAATATCTGGACGGAAGGTAGGGATAGTTACTTCGAAACTATCTTTTGATACAGTTTTTGTTTCGAATTCAAATTTATGAAGATAATGCTCAACTTCATTATTAGTCAATCTTGCATTGAGAATACTGTTTGTTCTAGATACACGAAGAGGTAATTTGCATGGAGTCATTTCCTGAGGATAGCAATCTATGACACCTTTTGATACTTCACCTCCACCTGTAAGTTGTATTAGTTGTGCAGCTCTGTCTATAACTTCGATTAAACAATTGGCATCCATACCTCTTTCAAAACGGTATGAGGAGTCAGTATTCAAGCCATATTCCAGTGCGGTAGCACGAATATTTTTTGGATCAAAATACGCACATTCGATCACAACATCTATAGTTTGGTCATTTATTGAACTATCAAGTCCACCCATAACACCTGCAAGTGCAAGCGGATGTTCAGTATCTGCTATCAATAAGTTGTTAGAATTTAAAATTAATTCGGTATCATCCAGAAGTCTCATTGTTTCAATTTCCTGAGCAGAGCGAACAAGAATTTTTTTCCCTTCAATTTTTGCATAATCAAACGTATGTAATGGATGCCCATATTCAAGAAGCACGTAATTGGTAACGTCAACAATATTATTAATCGGTCGCAACCCAGCAGCAATAAGTTTCTTCTGCATCCATAATGGTGATTGTTTGACCTTAATTCCTTTTACCATTCGTGCACAATATCGAGGACATTTTGTACTATTTTCAATATGGACAGAGATTTCTTCTTTGGTTGTTGTTTCGGATTCTCTAAAAGCAATTTTAGGACGTTTATATTCAGTATTGAGCATGACAGCTACTTCACGGGCGATACCTATCATACCGAGAAGATCAGGGCGATTTGGTGTTACCTCAACTTCAATAATATAATCATCCAATCCTATTGCTTTTGCAAAGGAAGTACCTGGTTCAAATTCATCATTAAGAACCATAATTCCAGAATGATCATCAGATATACCGAGTTCATCTTCTGCACATATCATACCGAAAGATTCCACTCCTCGAAGTGTCACTCTCTTTATCTTCATGCCCTGGACCGTAGAACCGATTTGTGCAACAGGAACATTAATGTCAGCTGTTACATTTGGTGCACCACAAATAATAGAAAGGGGCTCTTCCTGTCCTACATTGACTTTACATATCGTGAGTTTATCAGCGTTTGGATGTTGCTCTGTGGTAAGAACTTTTCCAACCACTATTTTTTCAAGCTCTTTTCCAGAATTAATCACTTCTTCGACTTCAAGCCCGAACATGGTAAGCTTATCACAGAATTCTGATATGGAAAGATTTATTGGTACTAATTCCTTGAGCCAGTTATAACTAATTTTCATGATTGAATCTCATTAATATTTTGAAATTACGTGAACTGCTTCAGAATTCGCAGATCGTTCGTGATAAGACGTCTAATATCAGAAATTCCATATCGAAGCATTGCAATACGTTCGATACCCAAACCAAATGCATAGCCAGTATATTTCTCAGAATCATATCCTACTTCTTCGAGAACAGCTGGATCAACCATACCAGCTCCACCCATTTCGAGCCAGCCGGATTGTTTACAAAGTTTACAGCCTGCTCCTTTGCAATTAATGCACAGGATATCCATCTCAGCACTAGGTTCAGTAAAAGGAAAGAAGTGGGGACGAAAACGTGAACGTGTATCTTCACTGAAAATTCTCTTTACAAAAGAATCAAGTGCACCCTTTAGGTCAGACATAGTGATTCCTTCATCTACCAAAAGTGCTTCTACTTGATGGAAGACAGGTAAATGAGATGGATCTACTTTATCCACTCGATAGCATCGGCCTGTTGAAATAATTTTGATTGGTGGTTTAAATTTTTCCATCACACGAATCTGCATCGGGGAGGTCTGTGTGCGCAAAAGCATTTCACCTTTTAGATAAAATGTATCTTGTGGATTTCTGGCTGGATGCCAGCTTGGAGTATTAAGAGCATCAAAATTATAATATTCGCTTTCAATTTCGGGACCTTCTGCTACTTCAAAGCCAAGATTTATAAAGATGTCTTCAATTTCTTCCCATATCTGATATAAAGGATGCTTAGCTCCAATAGGAAAGGGGCGCCCTGGCATTGTGACGTCTATATCTTGAGACTGAAAAGAATTTTTTTCCTGGTCAAGTTCCTGTTTTTTTTGCTCAATAAGCTGAGATATTTCATTCTTTGTTTTATTTAAAAGATCGCCAATTTTCGGACGTTCTTCTTTAGGAAGAGTACCGATCTTGGTCAGAAAGTTAGAAAGTAAACTTTTTTTACCAAGATATTTAACTCGAAGCTCTTCAAGATTCTTTTCTGATTCACAGGAAGGTATACTTTTTTGAGCTTGTGCTAAGATTTTCTGTATATCTTCTTTCACGTTAGCTTATTTACCCAATTTCTTTTTCACATTTTGGACAATTTTTTCAAAAGATTCTGGATTATTGATTGCTAATTCAGAAAGCATTTTACGATTTATCTCGATCTTCAATTCTTTTAAACCATTCATAAACTGGCTGTAACTCAAGCCATGTTCACGTACCGCAGCATTGATACGAATGATCCATAATCTTCTAAAATCTCTTTTCCGTGCTTTTCTGTCTCTATAGGCATATTGCCAGCCCTTTTCCACTGCTTCTTTTGCAGCGCGGTAAAGTTTTCTACTACCACGATAACCTTTTGCTTCTTTTAAAATTTTTTTTCTTCTATTTCTTGAAGCTACTTTATTCTTTGCTCTGGCCATTAGAACTCCTTGTAAATTTCGTTATGAAGCTAACATCTTCTTCACACGTTTTTCATCTGGTTTTGCCACATATCCGCCTTTACGAAGGTTGGACTTCTGGTCAGATGACTTCTTTTCCATAAAATGCCCACGATAAGCTTTATTTCTTTTGATCTTACCGCTGGCGGTCATTTTGAACCGCTTTGCAGCAGCTCGTCTTGTCTTCATCTTAGGCATAATAATAACTCCTTATTATTGATATAAATAATACTTAAAGATTTACTGATTTATTGGATCTTCTTAGATGTCACAAAACCAATCAGAAAACGACCTTCCATCTTTGGTTCTTGTTCAAAATCTCCGTATTCTTCTAGTTCGGTCTTAATCCTTTCCAGAAGTTCCCAGCCCAATTCTTTATGAGCCATTTCTCTTCCACGAAACTGGATCGTAACTTTTACCTTATTTCCTTTTTCAAGAAATTCTTTAATATGTTTTACCTTAAAATTAAAATCGTGATCATCGGTTCTGGGACGGAATTTAACTTCTTTGAGTTGAGTAGAATGCTGTTTCTTTTTTGCTTCCCGAGCTTTTTTAGACTCTTCGAAAAGCAGTTTGCTGTAATCAATTATTTTGCATACAGGTGGATTAACCTCAGGAGCGATCTCCACAAGGTCTAGTCCATATCCTCTTGCTCTCTGAAGCGCTTCTTGTGTAGAAACAATACCCATTGATTCCTTATTAGGACCAATTAATCGAACCTTTGAAGCAGTGATTTCTCCATTGATCCTTTTTTCATCTTTAATGATGTTTTTCTTCTTCCAAGGCTTATTACGTCTATTAATAGCTATCAGGCACCTCCAAAAAAAAGTGAACAACTGCGGTTCACTTTTCTTTTATCATAAATATTTTTGACCTTATTAACAGCTTTAGCGTTATAAGGTAGGGACTTGCAGTTCCATTTGAGTGCTACTTATTTTTCATATGCTTGAGCACGTCAAGTTTTAAAATTGTCACCAACAATAGTTCTTTTTCTTGACGGTTTGAAAATGAATGTCGTCGTACTTCCATGAAAAATATTTTCATACTGGTCGGAGAGCGTTCTGCAGATATACACGCAGCAGAAGTAATAAAGCAAATTAAACAGAAGGAGCCAGATATTGAATGTTGGGGAATCGGTGGAAAGCGAATGCAGGCTTGTGGTTTTGAGTCAATATTCCCATTCGAGAAATTTAGTATCATGGGATTTATCGAAGTTATCTCGCATTTATTCTTCATCATGAAAGTGTTGAAAAAAATAAAACAGGAATTAACATTCCGTAAACCCGATCTTGTATTGCTGGTTGATTATCCCGGACTTAATATAAAGATCGGTAAAATTGCCCATTCACTCGGAATGCCAGTACTATATTATATCAGCCCGCAAGTCTGGGCATGGAAGAAGAAACGAGTGCACACAATAGCAAAAATCGCTAATATGGTCGCAGTGATCTTTCCATTTGAAAAAGAATTTTATGAAGAAGTAGATGCGCGTGTCGAATTTGTTGGTCATCCAATATCAGAGGAGATCATTATACAAGAAACACGAGAAGAATTTGCCAAAACACACGATATTGATACAAAAAAAAAATGGCTCGGTTTTATTCCGGGCAGTAGAAATGTTGAGATTAAGAGAATTTTACCAATCATTGTCGCCGTTATTAATAAACTGGAAAAATGCTATGCAGGACAATATGAATTTATAATTTCACAAGCCGATACTGTATCTGAAAAATTGTTTGATAAGATCATCTTACCTATTAAGGATTTCGTTCATCTTACTCACAATTCTCATGCATTGATGAACTATAGCTATATAGTCGTGTGTAAATCCGGCACTTCAACGCTTGAGACTGCTTACCTTGGTACTCCAATGATCGTTGTGTACAAAGTTGCTGGACTATCTTATCTCATTGCAAGAGCTTTCATCAAGATAAAGATAATCTCACTCGCAAATATCGTTCTGGGCAAAAAGGTGGTTCCTGAGCTTCTACAAAAAAATGCAACACCAGAAAAGATCATTTCACATATCCTTGAATATCTTAATAATGATGACTATTATGTCGCAATTCAGAAGGATCTTAAGAAGATAAAAAAACTTATCGGAACTTACAACACTTCAGAAAAGGTAGCAGGATTTGCTCTGGATATTATCAATGAAACATAAAAATGTAGTTTCTTTACTTGAAAATATTGGTCCAATCCTCATCAAGATTCTTATTGGAACAACGCGAATAAGGGAATATCGGAAAGAAATAGTATCTAAAGTAAGAAAAGAACATGGAACAGTTATATATGCATTTTGGCATAATAGGATGCTAATTCCTGCTTACACGCATATCAATCAGAATGTGCATGTAATAATTTCTCAGCATAGAGATGGTGAGATTATTTCACGGATCATTGGTAAGCTGGGATTTCATTCTATTCGTGGGTCATCAAAGAGAGGTGGACTTAAAGCGTTGAAAGAGGCTATAGAAGTAATGAATAAGTACGATGTTGCGATCACTCCAGACGGACCGACTGGTCCAAAAGAAATAGTAAAAGAGGGAATCCTTTTCCTTGCATATAAAACTGGTAAACCAATTATACCAAGCAGTTTTGTGATAAGAGATAAGTGGGAGTTACACAGCTGGGATAACTTTATTATTCCTAAACCTTTTACTCCTGTAAAAATGATCTATGGTAATCCTATATTTGTAAAATCCAAAGAGGAAATTCCAGAAAAAATGGAGAAATTACAGAATGAACTTAAAAGATATGTTTAGAAGATCTGTAGCACCTGTATTAGTTTAACGATAAAATATAATATAATTAATCCACTTGCTGTAAGGAGAAAAGCATTCACCATTTCCTTGGTTAAGAAAGGTCCCTTACGTCCCTCATTCCTGCTTTTTCTTTTCGAATGTTTTTTATGAATTCTTTTCTTCACCGCAATGATGCGGAATTCACTCTTACTCAACCAATCTACATTTCCATTCTCATCTTTGAAAGGATATAATCCTTTACGTCGCTTCTGATAGAACTCTTTCATATTCATGCCATATTTTTCGGCATCTTCTTTGAAAATACGGTAAAGTATTTTTGAATTTTTCTCCATGAGAAATAATCTATAATAGAGACTGAACTTGTCAAATTTTCTGAGTAAACAAACACATTCATTAAAAAACTTGCATTAAATTTGCTCCCTCAAAAATTTTATCCACTAATATCTTCTTAAGGAGTTTGTCGTTATGTTAGATAAAATGCGAGGTATTTCTCGACCTGTTATTTGGATCGTTGCAATTATTTTTATTGCTGGAATGGCTACAATGGGCATCAGCAGTGTATTCCAGGAAAAGCCATATGTGGGACAAATCGCAGGACAGAAAATCAAGTATGAAGAATATTATAAAATGTTACAGAATACCTATTCCAATTACATGCAGGATCCTGCCAATCAGGACAAAGAAATGGATGAAGCAACCTATCGAAGACTAAATGATCAAACTTGGGAACAGTTAGTTCAAAGAGTTATTCTTGAAAACGCAATTGAAAAATTTGATGTTAAGGTCTCTGCAAAAGAAGTTGCATCGAAAATGATTAATGAACCTCCTGAAATGATCACTTCATACGAAGCCTTCTTGACAGATGGGAACTTTGATAAAAGTAAATACTTAATGGCTTTGCAAAATCCGGAAATTGATTGGTCCTGGCTTTCTAATTATTATGAACAGGTATTAATGTACGAGAAATTGAGGGATTTCATCAATTCAAATGTTATTATTACTGAGCAGATGGTTCGTGACGATTTTATAAAAGAGAATACAAAAGTGAAGGCTGATGTTATTGTTTTTGCAGCAGATCAAATAGATTCTATGTTTGTTGCTGAAGATGAAATTTCTGAATATTACAAAGAGCATTTGGAAGAACACAAAGAAGAACCACAGCGTATGTATCGTTATGTGATGCTTCCATTAGTTCCGAGTCCATCAGACAGAAAAGCTGCTGAGGATCGAATCAATAAGATATATGAATATGCCATTGCAGGTGAGGATTTTGCAGAACTTGCACGAGAATATTCAGAAGGACCATCAGGACCCGAAGGGGGTGATCTTGGTTATTTTACCAAAGGAAGAATGGTTAAGGAATTTGATGAAGTTGTTTTCAAATTAGAAATTGGTGAAATCAGTGAGCCGGTGAGAACTCAATTTGGATGGCATGTGATAAAAGCAACTGATAAACGAACAACTGAGAATGGTGAAGAAGAAATGCGAGCAAGCCATATTCTTATAGAAGTAGAGCCTGGAGTAGAAGCGAGAAGAGATCTAGAAACTGTTGCCCAAGGGTTTTACGAAAATGTTCAGGTAGATAGTTTTACTGTTATTGCAGAAAATCATGGATTGGAAGTGCAAGAGACAGAGCCTTTTGCAAAGGACTCGCGTTATATACCAGGAATTGGAAGATCGCAAATGCTTATAGATTTTGACTTCAATAATGAAGTAGGTGAGATAGCTCCTCCATATAGAAATGACAAAGGGGAATACTATATAGGACAAATTTCTTATGCCATAGGAGAACATTATAAACCACTGGAAGAGGTTGAGCAGGAAATCCGTGACAAGATCGCTACTCAGAAAAAAATGGAAAAGAAAAAAGAAGAAGCAGAACAATACGCTATGATCCTTACAGAAGAGAATTTTACTAAATTGGCTGAAGAAAATGATTTAAAATTAGTTTCCACTGATTATCTCACAGAAAAAAGTTTCATCCCTGATGTTGGTCGAGAAGTTAAGTTTGTCCAAGAATTAATAAAATTGAAAAAACCAGGTTCAGTCACAGATGTCGTTCGAGGAAGTAAAGCTTATCTCATCGGAAAAGTAGTTGAAATGCAGGAGCCAGATATGGCAGAATTTGATAAAGAAGTGGATAAACAGAAAAAGCAATTGGAGAATCAATTATTTAATTCAAATTATAATCAGTGGTATGGTCGTGTAAAACAAGATGCAAAAATCAAGGATTGGAGAAGTAAGTTTTTCAACCTATAAAGTGTGAAACATAAGATATTAAAGGGTGAAGATGCATTTTCACCCTTTTTTATTTCTCTTAAAGAAAATTATTGTAATAATGTATGGTCAGGAAAATCTGATTCGTTGGGACAGGTTACTGTGATCTCACCTGTTTCATAATTTCCCTTTGCGATGTATTTATCACCTGCTCCATTTTCGGGACATTCATAGGCATGCCGAAGATAACCTGTACGTACAAGCTCGACAAGATCACCATTGAATGACTGTTTTCTCTCATACATATAATTTTCAATGGCATCTTTAACCTTCTCCATGTTTTCGATACATTTATCTGTTTTTTCCTGCGCTTTAACATTATAAAACTGAGGTATGATCAGAATGATCGCCAGCGCGATGATGGCAAGTATAATAATAATAGTGTAAAGTGAAAATCCCTTACTATTTTTGAGCATTACGATCTCCTAAAAATTTTGTTTATAAACAATTATCCTATGATGAGCAGTCAAGTTTTTAATCCTTTAGATTTACATGAAATCTAGAAACAAAAGACATTGGTATAAGAGCATGTATAGTGACATTTTGTCCATGAATGATTTCAACAACTTTCCCTTGATGCTTTTCTATGGAATAGAGCAATTCACCGAGTTCTTTATACGTCGTATGAAATATCATTTTCTTATAATTTATTTTTGTAATTATTCGGGCATGTTGTAATGCCTCCTGCGCTGTGAGGGTATAAGCTTTTATGAGCCCCCCAATACCAAGTTTAATACCACCATAATATCTCACAACTACCAACTGTACATTCAAGAGTTCTTCACCCTGTAGCACTTTCAATATGGGTGGACCAGAGGAATGTGTTGGCTCTCCAGCGTCAGTTGCATAATCTTCTACGTTTTTTTCATTCAAAAGACGGTATGCATACACTATATGAGTCGGCTTTTTATATTCCTTTTCCACCTCTTTAAGAGTTTTTGTGACATCCTTAGAATTCAAAACAGGAAATGCTTTCCCAAAAAATTTGGAATGTTGGATAACAATTTTTATCCATTCTGACGATGTAATGGTTTTGTATTGTTCAAGCATCAATTTGTTTAGATATTTTCCAAACTTTTTGTCAAATTTTATTGACATAGTTCATGCAGCCTTTCACGAATCATACTGTGAAAGAAATGGTTCTTGTGAGCGCTTGTCTTCTCGGTTTGAAATGCTGTTATAATGGTTGTGATAATACTAATACTGATGTAATAGAATTACGCAATAATTATTCACTTATTCCAGTATGTCCAGAACAATTAGCTGGTTTTCCCACTCCAAGACCACCAGCTTTTTTTATCGAGGGTGATGGTAAAGATACACTTGCTGGAAAAGACAATATTATCAATGATAGGGGAAAAAAGGTAGCAAAACATTTTTGTAAAGGCGCTAAACAGGCATTAAAAATCTGCAAAGTGCTGGATATAAAAATGGTTGTTCTGAAAGAAAGAAGTCCTTCCTGCGGAACAAATCAAATTTATTTACAAGAAAAATTGACAAATGGAATGGGAGTTACTGCTTCATTATTAAAATTAAATGGCATACGAGTTATATCGGAAAATGATCTAAAGGAGACCACATGAAAGGAAAAACTAAATGGTTTAGTAGAAATAAGGGTTATGGATTTATTGCCGGTGAAGATGGCAAGGAATATTTCGTACATTGGAGATCCATAGAAGACGAAGGGTACAAGACCCTTGTAGAAGAAGAGGAAGTTGAATTTGATACTCTCGAAACAGAGAAAGGTGTACAGGCAACAAATGTGAGAAGAACTCTTAAGGTATAAAAAGACGTTATGCATGGAGAATAAAAAACAGTTCTTAGAGAGGCTTTATCGGGAGACGAATCTTTACGAAGAACAACATTTCTCACCTTTTGCGACAAAAAACTGCAACGCATATAGAAGGATTCCTGAGTCAGAAAAACATCTACGAGGTCCTTTTGCGATAGATAGAGACCGCATACTCTATACTGGTGCCTATCGACGATATCAGGGTAAAACTCAGGTCGTGTACTTTTCCAATCTCTTCGACGAGGAGATGTCCAACCGCAGTCTACATACCACATATGTTGCACGTATAGCACGGAGTATCGGTAAAATGCTGCGCTTGAATCTCGAGCTTATCGAAGCGATTGCACTGGGACACGACCTCGGACACCCTCCCTTCGGACATGATGGCGAAGAAGTGCTCAATGAATGCTGCATTGCTCATGATATTGGAAGATTTCATCATAATATTGAAAGCCTTTTCATAGTAGATCATATCACAAATCATGGCAGAGGGATCAACCTTACTTTTCAGGTCCGTGACGGTATCGTATCTCACGACGGTGAAATGCATGACGAGCGGCTTCATCCAAGTTGGAATAAAACTGAAGAGGATATTGTACAATTTGTTGAAAATATGAAAACTCAAGATACCACAAGCCCACCTGCTACTCTTGAGGCATGTGTGGTACGAATATCTGATACTATCGCGTATATCGGGCAGGATATTGAAGATGCGATTCGACTTGGTTTTCTCGACCGTAAGGAGCTTCCTCCTGACGCAGTTGCTCAACTTGGCTCAACGAATGATGAAATTATCAATACGCTTGTTGCAAATGTGATTTACAGCAGTTATAATAAAGATTATGTCGCTTTTGACAAAGAAACCTCTGATGCTCTGTATGAACTCAAGCGTTTTAACTATCAAAAAATCTATACACACGAAAAGATTAAACGAGAAAAATATGCCATCAAGCGCGGAATGAAGATACTTTTTCAGAAATATCTCGAGGATATAGATCAGCAAAATTTATCATCAAAAATTTTTCCACATTTTCTGAATCATAAAAGTGATGAATATCTTGAGATTACCTGTGATGCGGAAAAGGTGAGAGATTTTATTGCGACAATGACCGACAGATATTTCTATCAAGAAGTGAAAGATTATATTTTGCCGGGAAGAGCATTTTAATAACGATATAAGGAATTCAATACATTATGGTTTTAAATTTGTTTGCAAGTGAAGTAGAAAATATTAAAGAAAAAATATTGGAATTGCGGAGGTATCTTTGACGTAGAGGTCAAAGAGAAAAAAGTTTCCGAGTTTGAAAAAGAAATGAGTAAGCCCAATTTCTGGGACGATCAGGAGAGGGCCAGGGCTATAGCTGAAGAGTTAAGTAATCTTAAAGAGGACCTCGAGACCGCTGAAAACCTTACCACATCACTTGATGAACTCCAGACATTTCTTGCACTCTTAGAAGAGGAAAAGGACACTGAACTAGAGAAAGAAGCTGAGAAAAAACTTGTCTCAACTAAAAAATTCTTGGATAAGCTCGAGCTTCAGCTTCTCCTCAGTGATGAGAATGACAAAATGGATGCAATCCTGGAGATCCATCCTGGAGCTGGTGGTACAGAATCCCAGGACTGGGCAGAGATGCTTTTGCGCATGTATGTCCGGTGGGCAGAAAATCAGGATTACAAGGTTCATTTGCTTGATAAACAACCCGGCGATGTCGCTGGTATAAATTCTGCTACACTTGAGATTAAGGGAAAATACGCTTATGGATATTTAAAAGCTGAGATTGGTATTCACCGGCTGGTTCGCATCTCCCCTTTTGACGCAAACAAGCGTCGGCACACTTCCTTTGCTTCCGTATTTGTATATCCTGAAGTCGATGATACAATAGAGGTGGAGATAAATGAGAATGATCTTAGAATAGATACCTACAGGGCAAGTGGAGCTGGAGGACAGCATGTGAACAAGGTAAGCAGCGCGGTGCGGATCACTCATATTCCCACAGGCATCGTAGCACAGTGCCAGTCAGAACGTTCACAGCTTCATAACAAAGATTATGCAATGAAAGTCCTCAAAGCTCGCTTGTACCAGATGTATAAAGAAGAGCAGGATAAAGAACGTCAGAAGCTTGAAAACGAGAAGAAAAGTATCGAATGGGGAAATCAGATCAGATCGTATGTTTTTCAGCCCTATACCATGGTGAAAGACCACAGAACGAATGAACAAACTGGAAATGTTCAAGCTGTTATGGATGGAAATATTGACCAATTCATCGACGCATATTTAAAAAGTTAATCAAATAGTTATAGAGGTTTTTCAATGGATAATGAGAATCAATTAATACACTCAAGAAAAGAAAAACTGCAAAGACTCCGTGAAATGGGTGCTGAACCCTATCCCACAAAAGCAGTCCGCTCTTATTATATAAAAGATATAATAGAAAATGCTGATGAATTTGTTGAGAAAAAAACCTCTGTAGATGTGGTCGGAAGAATACGCTCACTTAGAAAAATGGGAAAAGCAAGTTTTTGCCATATCGAGGATGACTCAGGCAAAGTCCAGATATATGTTAAGCGAGATGATATCGGAGAATCAAAATATAAGATATTCAAGCAATGCGATCTTGGTGACTTTGTTCATGTGCAGGGGTTCGTATTCTACACACACACGGACGAACTATCGATACATGCGGAAGAATTCACCTTTCTGGCGAAAGCAATACGACCCCTGCCGGTGGTTAAGGAAAAAGTTGAAGATGGAAAGCATATTCTTTATGACAAATTTGCTGATAAAGAACTTCGTTATAGAAAGCGGTATCTGGACCTGCTCCTTAACCCGGGCGTGAAAGAAACCTTTAAAACCCGAAGCAGGATCATTCGAATGATGCGTGAATTTCTTGATAAGCGAGGATATATCGAAGTAGAAACTCCTATCCTTCAGCCCCTTTATGGAGGTGCAGCAGCACAGCCATTCATAACTAAACATAACAAGCTGGATATGGAACTCTACTTGAGAATTGCTGATGAACTTTATCTCAAACGTCTTATAATTGGCGGTTTTGAGAAGGTATATGAAGTCTGCAAAGATTTCCGTAACGAAGGCATGGACAGGACTCACAATCCTGAGTTCACGCAGATCGAGCTCTACGAAGCGTATGCAGATTACAATGATATAATGGCGCTTGTTGAAGATATGCTTACAGATATTGCGCAAGAAGTATGCGGTTCTGTGAAATTTGAATACGATGGTGAGACAATCGATCTCACAAAACCTTGGCAAAGAAGACCCATGCTAGATCTTATTAATGAATATGCCGGTATCGATGTTACAAACTCCAGTATGGATGAGCTTCTTGCTTTCTGCAAAGAACATGAGATCGAGCTTGAAATCGAGACCTTCGGGAAGATTGTGGATGAGATTTTCAAAAGATTTGTAGAAGATAATCTCGTACAACCTACTTTTGTGATCGATTTTCCAAAAGAGATATCACCGCTTGCTAAATCCAAACCAGATGATCCTGAATTTGTCGAACGATTTGAAGTATTCATTGGTACGCTTGAGATTGGAAACGCTTTTACAGAACTAAATGATCCTATCGATCAGCGTGAGCGATTAGAAGGACAGGCAACAAAGCGAGAACTCGGTGATGTAGAAGCAAATGAGGTGGACGAAGATTTTCTGGAAGCAATGGAGTATGGCATGCCACCAACCGGCGGTCTTGGACTGGGTATCGACAGAATCGTGATGCTCTTCACAAATTCACATACTATCAAAGATGTAATTCTTTTCCCGCAGATGCGACCTGAGCATAATGAATAGTAAACAGATAAAAATCGAGAATAAGAAAATGGATAATGCAATTAATAAGTTTAAATGTGAATTTTTTAATGTGATAATTAGATATGAAATTTTAGAGAGTCTGAAAAACGACTATACCCACAATTGATTTTTGTCCTTTTTGTGGAATGTCTATATATACAAAGAGAAAACAAGAAATAAAAGAAAACGAAAATAGTATGGGGGCAACTCATAATGAATAGCAAAAATTTGATGATGAAGAAAAACAAAGAAGCAGAAAAATCTTTTGACCAGACAACTAAAAAAATTAAAGATATTGTTAAAAAAACAGAGAAATTCACATTGACAAAAAGTCACAAGAATTTCTTTCACTTCTTCTACGATGCTGGGGTTTTCATTCTTAGAATGATCGATTTTGAACGCAAAATCTCAGATGACTATTTTTCAACTACTTCTACATTGGAATTAAAAAACGAAAATGAAGCATTCTATTCAGAAATCCTTCCAGAAAATTATGACACATGCTGGGCAAATCCCTCATATTCCGTTCAAATGCTTGGCGAAAAATTCGGACAGCTCTTCTCATATTTCTACCTTCAAGTTCGGCAGTATATCACCATGTCCTATCTCCATACACGATATGAAATGGCACAATGGAATGAAGTATTTATCAAAGTATTTGAAATACTTGATATTATCGGTCCTGACTATGATAAATTTCATAAGATCATCACAAAAATTCCATCTGAATTCAGTGTGGAGAATCGCACCCTGGAATTATTAAAAAGCTTTGATCCATCATTTGATCAATACAAAAAAATTATACAAGAAGCAGATCTTAACGACGAACGTTATCTTTTCTCTTTTCCTGGTTATGTAACTGAAGATACAATTCGAATCAGCAAGCACATACAATCTTTACCTGAGGATAAAGTTGATGAGATCGCTGAGTTTATTGCAAATGCTTACGAAAGAGGATTCACCCTGAGCGACAAAGACATGCGTAAGAAGTCTACCGTCATGGTAATGTATCATGCAGGTTTTGAGAGAATCATCCGTCAACTATGTAAGAATTTGCGTAACAAAGGTCTTGTGCCGCTGATCTCTAACATTTCTGCTGCTACCACAAATAAACAATACAGTTATGATCACCGCTTTGATACTGCGTTGTACCTCGATGAGGAATTTGTCATAAGAGTTCAGGAAAACCTCAGGAAAGCATTTGAGAACTGCAAAATATATACTGATAATTATTCAGGTGTGATTTATTTCTCTACTTTTGGAGAGGAACCCTTTAGTCCAAAATCAAAGAAAGAATCCCTTAGACTAAGTAAAAAGCAGCAACCCCTTATGCAGCAACTCACCAACATTCATAATCAGACACGCTTCCAGTATACCCCACGTGACCAAACAAGCTTTACGATTATTTCATTCCCAACCCCGGAAATCGGCGACGAATTTGAGCAAATCTTTGATGATATTTATAAAGTGAATATCTTAAAGAACGAAGTGTACGAACCAATTCAGCAAAAGATGATCGATGTGCTGGATACTGCGGATTTTGCGCATATTAAAGGAAAGGGAGATAACAGTACCGATCTCAAGGTTAAACTGCAATCGATCAACGATCCCTCTACGCAGACAAACTTTGTTAACTGCACCGCAGATGTGAACATACCCCTTGGAGAAATATTTACCTCTCCACAGCTCAAGGGAACGAAAGGTGTGTTACATATAAAAGATACCTATCTCGGTGGGTTGCGGTATAAGGATCTCACTCTTGTTTTTGAGGACGGTTTTATAAAAGAATACTCCTGCTCAAATTTTAAAAACGAGGAAGACAATAAAAAATATATTCAAGAAAATCTTATCTTTCCACACAAGACCTTACCAATAGGCGAGTTCGCGATTGGCACAAATACTTTCGCATATATCGTCGCTCGGAAATTTGATATACTCAGACTACTTCCCGTACTCATCATTGAGAAGATGGGTCCGCATTTTGCAGTAGGTGATACCTGTTTTACTTTTGAAGAAGACAAACCTGCTTATAATCCAGATGGAAAAGAGATTACTGCCCGTGAGAACGAAAAGACAAAAAAGCGTAAAGAAGACATCTCGCAGGCATACACGTTCTGCCATCAGGATATTACTTTACCCTATGAAGCCATCGGACATATCACTGCTGTCATGAAAGATGGAACAGAAATTGACATTTTAAGAGACGAACGTTTCGTTTTGAAAGGTACAGAAATGCTTAATGAACCTTTAGATAATTATTATAATACATAAAAATGAAGGAGTTGTATGAAATTCTATAAACTGATCATACTATTTGTGCTACTGTTTTTATTGATAACTGGCTGCACAAGTGATGCACCGTTGGGCACAAAGAAGAATCCGATAAAAATGTATTTTGTCCCTTCAATGGAAGCAGGTAAGATCGTAACAAGTGGACAGAAAATAGCCGACTATCTGCAAGAAGTGACCGAATATCATTTCAAAGTAGCTGTTCCTACGAGTTATGCTTCTGTGATCGAAGCACTCGGCACCAAAGAAACTGATATTGCATGGCTTGCTACCTTTGCATATATTCTTGCAAACGAAAAATACGGCGCAGAAGTTGAACTTACCACCGTGCGTAACGGACTGGAAAAATATAAAGGGCAATTTATCGCTCGTGCTGATGGAGAGGTTGACAGTATTGAAGATATTGATGGCAAAATAATCGCGTACACTGATGCAGCTTCGACTTCTGGATACATATATCCTTCTGCATTGCTGGCAAAGAAAGGAATCAAGCCAGCCCGATCGCTATTTGCAGGTGGACATCCTCAGGCAATACTCTCTGTATATCAGGGAACCGCTGATGTGGGTTGCACATTCTGGTCACCTCCTGACGAAAATGGCGACATTCGCGATGCACGCCGTGCAGTTATTGACACCCATCCTGATATTGTAGATAAGATAAAGATTGTCGGTTACACAGAATGGATCCCCAATGATACAGTAACGTTCCGCAAGGGTTTCCCCGAAGAGATGAAAAATGAGATCGTTGATGCGCTTATCACCTTTGCAAATACACCGGAAGGACATCAGACATTACAAGAACTTCTTGATATTGATAACTTTGTCCGTGCTAACGATATTGATTATAATGTAGTAAGAGAAACACTTCAAGCGCTTGGAACAGATCCATCACAATTCATCCAATGAAAGAGATAATAAAACTTACAGATCTTCATAAGATCTATGAAAGCGGAACCCATGCACTTAAGGGGATCAATCTCACGGTAAATGAAGGTGAATTTCTTATTCTGCTAGGACTTTCGGGTTCTGGAAAATCTACACTTTTACGCTGCATGAATAGACTAATCGAGCCAACCTCTGGTGCAATCGAGATAGATGACGAGAATGTAGTTACTGCTAAGGGAAAACGACTACGTAAGATCCGGCGACATATTGGCATGATCTTTCAGCAATTCAATCTGATTAAAAATTTGAGTGCTCGTATGAATGTCCTCACCGGGAAACTCGGCTATGTTTCACTATGGCACGCTTTAACATTCTCAATGCATAAAAATGATGTCGCCATAGCATTGCAAAATCTTCAGCGAGTAGGGCTTGAAAGTTTCGCAAGGAATAAGGCAAGAAACCTGAGTGGAGGACAGCAACAAAGGGTTGCAATTGCCAGAGCACTTATGCAGAATCCGAAAGTTATCTTCGCAGATGAGCCTGTCGCTAGTCTTGATCCTGCAACTGCTGATTCGGTTATGAGATACCTTGGTGAACTTAACAAAAAGGACAATATTACGATCCTGTGTTCCTTGCACTTCTTAAGTCTTGCAAGAAAATATGGCTCTCGAGTGGTTGCACTCAAAGATGGAAAGATCGTGTTTGATGGTACTCCAAAAGAGATAGATAAAAAGAAATTCAAAGATATCTATGGCGAAGATGCAGAGGAGGTTGAGATCAGATGAAAAAGAAATGCAAAATCAAGTCATATATTCAAGCTGTTGCAACAGATCTTCTCTTCTGGATCTACCTCTTTTCATGCATATATTACCTTTTCCATAATTGGACAGGATTTACAGCAAGTTTCCTCTTCATAGGATTGGCTACCGTCTTAGTTACTGCGCTTTTCCTCATCCTTCATTTATCAATTGGACGCAAGATTTTTCTTTCTACAAGAAAGAAAAAGAGATGGTATAAAACATCCTGGACATATATCCTTATTATTGGACTGGTAATTACATTCATCGTGGGTATTAATATTGTCGAGGTGGATTTCTATAAATTTTTTACAAAATTCCAGAATGCAGGCGGTATTACCTCAGGTATCTTTGATCCAAGCATAATTGGGTATGAACTTTCTCCCGAATCCATACAAAATCTTTCAGATGGAGACATCCCTCCCGATGTACTTGAAACACTCAAGGGTATCCAGAATCGTAAGTACTCGACCAAAAAAGTGTTCCTTTCTGACATCGAGAAGCGTCTTGGTACATCAACATTCAACACATGCAAATCTACAATCCTCAAAGCTGCAGTGAAAAATACAGATCTCTTGAATACGGCGCTTACCGCACTGGCAGAAACCATCTTTCTGGCACTACTGGCAACAGTGTTTGCTATTCCCTTTGCTTTCATACTGAGTTTCTTTGCTGCAAGAAATCTTATGCCGAAAACCTGGCTTGGAAATATCGTATATGTGGTTATCAGAACTGTCGCTACCATTTTTCGTTCAATTGAAGCGATCGTATGGGCGATCATTTTCAGCGTGTGGGTCGGTATTGGTCCTTTTGCCGGTATGCTCGCACTTATGATCCACTCAATCGCAGCACTTACTAAATTGTATTCTGAGCAGATCGAAAATATAGATTCCGGTCCCGTAGAAGCGATTAAAGCAACCGGTGCAAGCACACTCCAGACATGGATTTATGCAGTAATTCCGCAAATCATTTCACCATTCCTTGCCTTTACTATCTATCGCTGGGATATCAATGTACGTATGGCAACCATCGTTGGTTTCGTCGGTGGTGGAGGTATCGGTCTTCTGCTTCTCCAGCAACAGCAACTCCTTCGTTGGCACAATGTAGGGCTGCTGATATGGCTCATTGCATTTGTGGTGTGGGTCATGGATATGGTTAGCGCAAGAGTTCGTGAAAAGCTTATAGGGATGTAATTGATCTAAATGAACTTCAAAGCAGTAATCTTCGATCTTGATGGTACATTGATCGACTCAATGGGAGTATGGACTCGAGTAGATCATGAATTCCTCGGCAAAAGAAATATTCCCGTACCTGATGACCTCTTTGATGATATTCAGGTTGGTAATAGTTACGTAGAAGTCGCGGAGCATTTTAAGCAGAAATTCAACCTCCCGGATAGTGCGAAAGATATCATGAACGAATGGACACAGATGGTCACCTGGCACTATAAAAATGACATTCCTCTAAAACCAGGAGCAAAAGAGTTCCTGGAATGTCTTCATGATGAAGGCATTAAGATCGGCGTGGGCACAAGTAATATTCATGAACTTACTGAAACAGTGCTCTCTGCAAATGAAGTCTGGCACTATGTCGATGCCGTGGTTGACGGACAAGAAAACCTGCGAGGTAAACCGTTTCCAGACATTTTCCTGAAAGTCGCAGAAAAACTTGGAGTAAAGCCCGAAGAATGCCTGGTTATAGAGGACGTCATCGCTGGGGTTATGGCTGCTGAAAATGCTGGCATGACTGCCTATGCGATCGAAGACGGATATTCACTCAAGGACAAAGATACCATCCTGCAGCATGTCGATTATTACGCGCAGGACTTTCACGAGATTAAAGAAAAGCTAACATGTTCATAAGTTTATCATATTATAATAGAATAAAAAAAGTAATTTTTTTCATACTATTATTGATGTTTACTATCCCGGTCTTCTCTGAAGAAGTTATGGTGTTTACCGCCAATCAATATTTTCTCTCACGAATTTACACACTCACTCCTTCCGGGTCAATACTCGATTATTTTGAATATGAGAACTATCATTTCTGCGATCTCACCGTTGTGAATAATGAACTTTATGCTGCGGAGGCATTTGCCCCGCGCGTACTCAAAGTTGATCTGGATACAGGCGACCTGGAGGTGATAGTTGATGATTGGTCACTCTTTTACTTCTATGATATCGCTTTTGATGGTACCTACTTCTATGTGACTGAATGGGATCTTAATCGTTACGATGTCAATGGAGTAAAAAATGGTACTGCATCTTTTGACGAGGATGTCTTTGGTAGTGCATGGGACGGTCAATATCTATATATGTTGAATGATAATAATCAGATCAAATGCTGGGATGTCAGTCTTTGGCCAAATCTGATTGAGATCACTGCAAACAATTTCTCACCACCCTCTGATGCCTGTCGTGGTTTGTGGTTTGACGGAACCTATTTTTGGTCTGCAGAGAGCATAGAAGACAATCTCGGTTACATGTACCAGTTTGATCATTCGGGACAGATTATCGATCAGATCTATGCACCAGCATGGGTTGGATTTGGCGTGTGCAAGATCGATCAGGTTGCAGTTAATGATGAACCAGCACATAGCTCTTTACAGCTTACGGTTTCACCAAATCCATGTTCGGAAAAGTTCACAATCTCATTTTCACTTAAAAAGCAGTCCCATGTCACAGCCAAAATGTATGACCTCAAGGGCAGAAAGATAGAAACGCTCTACCAGGGCGGGCTTCAGGCAGGATATCATACTTTTGAAAAAAATCTCAAGGGACTGCCCAATGGGATGTATCTTATAGAATTTACAACTGCACAACATCACGAATATAAAAAATTACTTCATTTTATCGATTAGAGCACAACATACATTTTTGTTATTTTGAGACAATTATTAGTGGAGAATCTTGAGTACAATTAGCTTGACGGAAGAAATAACTCTCTGATTTCTGTTCCTACACAAGGTCTCTTTAGATGGAAAAAGCAAAGAAAGGATATCCTACATTCGATTTTATAGCGGTCGATACAGAAACGACCGGACTCAATGCTGCACATGACGATATCATTGAGATAGGAGCGGTACGATATGAGCACGGACAATCGGTTGAAACCTATCAATCGTTTGTTCATATCACCAAGCCTATACCCGAAGGGATAACCGTTCTCACTCATATCACAGATAAAGACCTTGTAAATGCACCCTCATTGAAGATGGCGCTGAAGGATTTCATTGAATTTGCAGGAAATTCTGATCTCTGTTTCCATAATGCTAATTTTGATCTTGGTTTTTTGAATGAATCTCTTGCAAAATGCAACCTGTCACCTCTGAGGAATGAGTATTATGATACCGTTGAAATATCACGCATTTTCCTTTCCCATCTGAAGTCACACTCGCTGGGAACTGTAGCTGAGTATTTCGACATTATAAATCCACAAGCCCATCGTGCTCATCATGATGCAAAGACAACCGGGGAAGTGTTTGCTGCACTCATAGATTTTATTATCGAGCATATTGATCTTACCCTTGTTAAGCAGATCGAAGAGATTGCGTCCTTTGCTTTTAAAGATAATATTACACTTCGGTTTCTTAAGACAATTCTCGGCTATAAAACAAAGATGTTCCTGCAGCACCAGATGTCTAAACAAGGTCCTGTACCCCTTTTCACAAGACCTAATTTTATATCTAATCTTGTAGAGAATGAACCTCCACTCAATGATTTTAACGAGGATGAGATACTCGGAATTTTCGAGGAGGGTGGTTCTCTTGCCAGAAATTTCGGACAATATGAACATCGTGCTGGACAGATCGATATGGCTGCGTGGACGATTCAGGCATATCAGGAAGGAAATCATTTGCTCATCGAAGCAGGAACAGGTGTGGGTAAGTCGATGGCATACCTTATTCCCTCGATATTCTATTCAAAATTTGCAAAACAACGTGTCATCATTTCCACTAATACAAAAAATCTGCAGGAACAGCTCTTCTTCAAGGATATTCCGACCATCCAGCAAACGACAGAGCTTACTTTTACTGCCGTACTTCTGAAGGGGCGCAAGAACTACCTCTGCCTGCGTAAATGGTATAATGTACTGTCAGATATCAACGGCTATCTCACTCCTTATGAGATGAAATTCCTGCTTCATCTTATTATCTGGGCAGCATCGACTAAAACGGGCGATATTGAAGAGAATCAGTCCTTCAAACCCTATGTGAGTGGACTATGGTCAAAGATCTCTTCTGATGGGACATCCTGCCATGGTAGGAGTTGTCCTTATTATCAAGAATGTTTTGTGATGAAGATACGAAAACAAGCCGAGGATGCAAATCTTGTTATCATAAACCATGCACTGCTTCTGTCCGATGCAGCAAATGAGTTTTCTGTGCTGGGAAATTACAACCATCTGGTAATAGATGAAGCCCATAATCTTCCTAATGCTGCTGCAGTTCATTTTGGATTCTCAATCACAATGCTTGATTTACTCAATATCACACGCAAGTTGCTAACAAAAGGTGAGTTCCAGTATGGCATCATCAATAATTTTCGGGTTGCCATAACCAAAAGTACCCTCCCTGATGAGAAGAAAAATATCTATAAAAGTATTCTCGATGAATGTGAAGAACCGATTGATATCATAGAAAATCACGGCAAAGAATTTTTCCAATATCTTAATCAGGTTATACTGACGACAGGAAGTTATAAAAAATTGCGTTTTCAGAACCTTGATGTGTTCAGACCAATGAAAGTTGCATTGGAAGATGTCAGTAATGCGTTGGGAGAGTTGAACAAAAAACTCCAGAGACTTCTCACAGACCTGAACGGCATCAGTACGCAGACTTTCCCTAAATATGATGAGAACATGTCCGACTTAGATGGTATCATCAATCAGATGGTTGAGGTTATTGTGTGTCTGCAGCATGTGTTCAATCCCGATTTTGAGAATTATGCATTCTGGTTAGAAACTTCGGATAATGATTACAAAAGCGATTATCTACCACATTCTGCTATTGTGTGTGCTCCGATAGAGGTGAATGAACATCTGTTCAAATATTTCTGGGATAAACTGGAAACTACCATATTGACATCAGCCACACTTGCAATCCGTGATGAATTCAAATTTTACAAACATCTTACCGGGCTTGATGAGATCGATCAAGAACATTTGATGGAGTATATCGCATCATCTCCTTTCGATTATCACTCCCAGATGAAAGTGTTGATTCCGGATTACCTGCCAAATCCGCAGGATCCACTTTTCCCGCCACAGGCACTCTCGCTTCTCGAAGAAGTGTTGAGTGTTCACAGACGTGGCACTTTAGTGCTTTTCACCTCGTATAGAGATCTTGATAATGCGTATTCTCAGCTTTCTCAATCAACTATGAAAAATGAGATGACCTTGCTGGCTCAGGGGAAAACAGGTTCCAGAACGACCATTCTCGAGATTTTCCGTAGTGATGAAAATTCAGTTCTTCTCGGTACAAAAAGTTTCTGGGAAGGTGTGGATGTGCAGGGTAAATCGCTGGAAATCCTCGTCCTGTTCCGACTCCCTTTCCTTGTTCCGACAGAACCGCTTGTTGAGGCATATCTGGATAAATTAACCGCCGAAGGTAAGAACTCTTTCCTTCACTATACACTTCCCATTTCGTTGCTCCATTTTAAGCAGGGCTTCGGACGATTGATTAGAAATAAGACAGATAAAGGAGTCGTGGTCATCCTTGATGCACGTATCTTCAAAAAACAGTATGGGCGTTATTTTATTAATGTGATGCCTCTGCAGCCAAATCGTGTATCGAGCCCCTATGAAATAACAGATCATATCACAAATTGGTTCAAATAGATAAGGATTCAAAATGAAATATTATCGGATCATTCAATTAATAGCACTAATAATATTATTCGTATCAACCCTTTTTGCGCAAGAAAATAAACTTCCTTTTCGGGAAGGTGAAAAGCTGATATATGACACCAGCTTTGGTATTGTACCGGCTGGCACTTTTACGCTTTCACTTACCGATGGAGGAAAAATTAACGAGTATCCATGCTATCTCATCACCTCACATTCACGAACAAACGGTGTGTTCGATCTTGTGTATAAGATCCGTGATGAAACAGAATCCTATTGGGATAAAGAAAAATTCGTGGTGCGCAAATTTATCAAACGAATTTCAGAAGGAAGCTGGAAACAGTATCGTATCCACTACTACTTCCCGGAAGATACGACGTACTATTATGTCACCTACAAGGAGGATGGCAGAAAGCAGGAACAGAGTTCTTCACTCCCAAATCCTCAGGATACCTATACGATCATTTACTGGGTACGCCTGAAGGAGTTGTCGGTTGGAGATACATTAAAACTCAATATTAGTGTGGACGGAGACAATCATCCTGTTGAACTGCTTGTAGAGAAAAAAGAAACCCTCGATACGATCTTTGGTGAAAAAGAATGCTTCAAGATCACACCAAATATACCAAAAGAATCACAAAAAAAATCCTTCATTGTTATGAACATCTGGGTGACTGATGATGAATATAAAATTCCAGTGAAACTTACAATCGAAATAAAGTACGGGACCTTTGCTTTCAAATTAAAAGATGCCGAAAATGTCTCCTTACTCAAAGAATAGGTATGACGAGAAAGTTCACCCTTTCTGATTTTGACTATCATCTTCCTGAGGATATGATCGCGCAATATCCTGCAGAGAAGCGGGAAAAATCAAAACTCATGATCGTGGATCGGCCTTCGAAATCAATTCAGATCGATACCTTTGAAAATATCATTTCCTACCTTGATAAGGATGATATTCTTGTGATGAATGAGACAAAGGTAATTCCAGCGCGACTCCTCGGTAAAAAACCAACCGGTGGCAAGATCGAAGTACTGATACTCGAACAGGTGGATGAACATACCTGGAAATGCTTAGTCAAGCCAGGACGTAGACTGAAAGTTGGTTCTGAAATGATCCTTGGAAATGTACTTCATGGCAAGATCATCGAATGGGGAGAACAGGGAGAAAGAGTGATTCGATTTTCTTATGAGGGAGATTTTTTTTCGATAATCGACAAAATAGGTAAGATGCCGCTTCCCCCATACATAAAACGAGAAGCAACAGAACTGGATGCAGCTCGTTATCAAACAGTTTTTGCAGATAAAAATGGTTCTGTTGCTGCTCCAACGGCAGGATTGCATTTTACTGATGATATTTTTAAAAATCTCCACGGGAAGGGGCTTGAAAAAGCAAAGGTCAATCTACGTATCGGGCTGGATACCTTTCGTCCAGTTACTACCGAAAAGATCGAAGACCATACAATGCACACAGAGTATTGTGAGATCCCGAAGCATTCTGCAAAAAAAATAAATCGTGCACGACAATCTGGAAAAAGAGTCGTAGCGTTGGGAACAACCAGTGTCCGAACATTGGAATCCTTTGCAAAAGATGGGATACTTACATCTGGTGAGATGCATACTGATATTTTTATCTACCCTGGTTATACCTTTAAAATGGTCGATGTCATGATCACGAATTTTCATCTTCCTCGCTCCACCCTGCTTATGCTGGTGTCTGCGTTTGCAGGTTATGAACTTATTATGAAAGCGTATCATACTGCGATAGAGAACAATTTCCGTTTTTATAGTTACGGCGATGCCATGGTTATTTTGTGAACATGAAAAAAATACTCATTCCTTTTATTCTCATTACTATTATAATTTCATGGCAACTCATTGCTGACAATACTCATAATTATTATCTCAATGGGAAATATCTCTCTGTATGCTGGGAAGATACAAAAGCAGTGTTTGATGCACCTTTACATTGGGACAAAAAAGAAATACTAATGACTGGAGTCCTTTCTGGAATTGGCATTGCACTTTATCTCTATGATAAACAGATGCTTGATTTTGTGCAAGATCATAAATCAGATGTTCTCACCACTTTTACAGATATCACTAACTACCTGGGTGACGGATGGGTAATCATACCGAGCCAACTCTTACTTTATGGTTATGGATATTTTACAGACGATCTTAAAGCCCGGAAGATAGCACTTGAGACAATGGAGAGTTTTGTAATCGTCGGTGCAACTGTGACAGCACTTAAAATGCTGACTGGAAGGCATAGACCAAATTCCCATGATGATCCATATAATTTTGAAGGACCAACGCTATCAAGTGACAATAGATCTTTTCCATCAGGACACACCGCTGTTGTATTCTCATGGGCAACCGTGCTGGCAGATAATTTCAGAGATCAGCCTGCGGTAGGTATCATTGCCTATACTCTGGCAGCAGGAACGGGTTTTTCCAGAATGTATAAAAACAAACACTGGCTTTCTGATGTTTTTGTGGCTGCACTTCTCGGCCATTTTATAACGAAAAAAATCGTATCTCGTCATGAACATGATGAACCAAGCACAACAGTATTTTCCCCCTTGCCTTTAGGATTTTCGATCAGTTTTAGCTTTTAACATTCAGGTGGGGTAAACCCACCTCTAACCCTAACAAGCTGGTTAGGCGAAGATTTATCCTGCACTCAGTCATTTCCTCGGATCAATAATCCTACCAACAAATAGAATACTACCAGTTGTATTTTCACGAATAAAGAAAAGGAATGGATGATCTGCGATAAACTCGATCGGTTTTATAGGAGCAGCACTCTTAAGCATCACAACTGCTGTTGCAGCTGCTGCTTCTGTACCTTCTTCATTCACATCTACAAATGCTTTGTGTATGACATTGCTGATAAAAAGGTCTCTTTTGCCATTCATACCGGAAAAATCTGCATTCCAGGAGAATACATCAGACATTCCCATCTTTGATAGGGTTGGTGCCAGTTCAAATTCACAGGTCGTTTTGAATTTTGGAATCGTAACAATGACATCACGTTCATATGTATGCGTGAGGTGGTCGATCCACATCGAAACCGTGTCGGCAGAAAAGTGTTTTTCAAATACTGTCAAACCATCGATTGCTTTTGGAAGGAAGATGAACATCGAAAGGTCTTCTCCTTCATATGGTAATTCAAGCGCTTCAAATGAGCCATAATCTATATACCGGTAATCAGATTTCTGGGACATCATCGGAACTTGAACTATTACATCCTTTGAGAGATAAAAATCATCATTAATTGTTTTCTTTTTCTCGAAAGGATTATACCAGCTACCTTTGAAATAGATCGCGTTAGTAAGGATCAATGATGTCAATCTATCAGGAATTGGAGGTTTGATCAGATCCTTAATCTTGTCGTGTGTTTTTTCTTCAACCCAATCATTTATCTTTTTCCTTGCTTCTTTAGACTTTGCGAAATCGACAAAATATAATCCTGCATCATAGTAGTTCTGCGTACAGTTCAGGAAGGAATCCAGGAAAGTATCTCCCTTCTGAGCCCACAGTGCATTTGCAATACTCAATAGGACATCACCTTTCTTCTCAATGGCATTTAGATCATTCTGTAGTTGAGAAAATGCTGGATGGAATAGTTTTTGATCTGCCGGGAAATGTAGTACATCTGCTATCTGTTTTTCTGTATCTCCTCTCGCTCCTGCATACGTCATGGCAAGTGCAGTCGATATGCTGTATGATGAAAAGAACAGATTGCCCTCTCGATCCTTGAGATTGTTGTAAAGCTCGAGGCAGAAGTTGTTGTTGCCCTTGACCAGAGAGTTCAGGTTATATTCTGTGCCCGAAAATAAAGAGGATGAAGTTACACACATTACTAAAAATAAGATAATGTTTATTTTTCTATATTTCATTGTGCTCCTTTTCCCTTCACAATTTCTCGCACCTATTTACTATTATTTGATTACTTTTTAAACAAGTTGATTACAATCGTCAATATAATACTGATAATCAGCATTGTGACAATTGGAATGAAGATCTTTGTGTTTTCGGATTCTATTCGAATATCACCGGGCAGCTTGCCAAACCACTTGAACAATCCTGGCACAAAATAAAGCAGCACTCCAATTGCAACTAAAAAGATACCGATGATAATGATCCATCGTGCCATATTTTATTCCTTATCACCTAGGTAATTCTTTGCAATATATACTTAAATGATCTGCAGAATTTCAATATTACGTTTAGAGAGAATATCCTCTAATAATGATTTAATGCCAGAAATTTTTTGAACTAAATCATAAATTGGTTTATATAGAGGATTTGCTTTGTTGGCTGTATAATAGACTCTGTTACCAGATTTTCTAATTTTTAATAAGTCTAATGAGACAAATTTTTCTAATTCTTGTTTTTTAGCACCAACACTTTGATTAACTCTTCGTTGTATATCTCTAAAATGGAGTTCTTCATTTTTGGAATTGAAGAAAATATGAAATATCTCTGCTCGGGTTTTTGAGGATAGTATTTCCGCTAACTGTTTCATAATGTTCGGTTATATAGAACAATTGTTCGGTTTAACCGAACAATATGAGTTTTTAATGTAGTACTTCCTATAATTTTCATCACACAGTATAGACATCCAGTGATATTATTTTAAGTCAATTTATTTATAATACTTCTTTGTAAAGCCTGTGATCCATTTATTCTTTTTTGTAAATATCGATTTAAAAAGTCCTGTAATCAAACCCGCTCCATAAGCAATTACTTGAGTTAACAGCGTAATAATTGAGAGCAATCCAACCAGTAATGATTTATTTTTTATTGTAGAATGAATACATGTGAAAATAAGTAGTAGAACAATAATGGAAGTCTCTCCGAGAAATATCCATGAAAACAGCGGAATGAATAATGCAAGAATTAATGTGGTTATATATCCAAGAATTGCTAGAGCAGGTAAGAAATGAATTGGCTTAAGCATTTTTTTGTCAATTCTTCCAAGATTGATGCGTGTAACTCCCCAATTAAAGATCTGCTTGAAAAACTTCTTGAGATTCGTTCTCCTTTTATGGAACACTTTCACGTCATCGAAGTATACAACTCTAAAACCAGCATTGTAAATCCTATTCGAGAATTCCATGTCCTGTCCATGCCTGAGGGAATTCATGCCACCGATTTTTTCGAAGACTTCTCTTTTAATTCCCATATTAAAACTTCGAGGATAGTATTTTGTCAGTTGTTTACCTTTCGAACCACGAGTTCCACCTGTTCCGATAAAAGAAGTCATCGAATAATTTATCGCTTTAAGAAGGGGGGTGAAATCATCTCGGCAGGTGTCCGGTCCACCAAAGGAATCGAATTTTTCATGATCAAGATGATATAGAAGCTTTTCGATATAATTTTCTGGAACAGTACAATCAGAATCTATGAAAACAAATATATCACCTTTTGCTTGTTCCATGCCGAGATTTCTGGCTGCACCAGGTCCTTTATTCTGCTGGTAAAGATAGGTTGTTATAAGATTTAATTTGTGTTTTTCAAAAATCTGTTTCGTCTGATCAGTTGAACCGTCATCGACAACCACTACTTCAAAATCATTGTTGGTTTGCTTTTCAAATGATGTAAGAAATTCATTAATCTCTTCAGCCCTGTTATATGCAGGAACGATGATTGAAATCAAGGGAGGATGGAGGACGGAGGATGGAGGATGGGACATTAAAATTTCTCTTTTCGTGTTTGTATCAAGCTGTAAAGCATAGCTGATATTTTGCGAGTATTTTCAATGAATTCATTACAAAGGGATTTTTCAATGATATCTAATTCTTTAGATAGATAAAGTTGTGTTCTGAGTTCACCGAACGAGCCTTTCGCAATATTCAAAAATCGGATAAATTCTTTGTTTGAGTTCCTATCATATCCGTCAGCGATATTTGATGGGACAGATATGGCTGAGCGCTGCATCTGATCTCTCAGATTGAAATTATGACAAGACTCTAAATTTCTATAAACCGAAAGAGCTAATCTCATACTTTCTTTCCAAACTTCGAGGTCTTCAAACTTCTCAATCTTTTTCATCACCTTTCCTCCGCTCTCCTTTCTCCCTCCTCCTATTAAAAATTGTGAGTACTGCTGCTGATATAAGACAGGCAAAGGCAAAAATATGTCCAATTAGAGAGATTGTATAGTATTTCTTAAACGTCGTGGGATCAAAAATAAATTTGATGTCGTGATTGCCAGGTTCATCAATGTAAATGGATCGCAGGACGTGATTTGTTTTATATATTGGAATTTCTTTACCATCAATATATGCTTTCCAGCCTTCCGGGTAGTAGATTTCTGAAACGACAAATAATCCAGGTTTATTTGTATACACATCGTATGTCATCTCATTGAACGATGGGTTTGTTTTTATAGTAACTGAATCCGGTTTTTCGATCTGTCGGTCAAAGTCAACTTCCAGAATTGCAGTTTTATGAGGATCAAAATTTGGGTTATTGAGTGAAGCGAATCTTGTATCTCTGTCTTCGATAGTGCGTACTTCTTCGACGAACCATGCTGGTTTTGGATCGTACTTTGCTGCATAAACAAGAAGTTTATTTGCTTGATCATAATAATACGGTTCAAGATTGTCTTGAGGTAATTGTGATGATGAAACAACATACTTAGTGTTCAGCATTTTAAGAATATTCCAGTTTATTGGCAGTTGAGGATCCAAACCATTGAAAATACAGTTTTCTACAATATCTTGATATATTCTTAATTTTGCAGCATTATATCCGCCGATGGAATTATGATAATATGACCAATCGTTGTTATTGAATGGATTTTCTGTAACAGGGAATATACGATAGTAAGTAGTATCTTTGAGAATTGCTTGGTCTGCGGGTTTCATCTTGAAGTGCCTTCTTTCAAGTTGAACAGGATCGTATAACTCACCTTCTGCTTTTTTGACATAGGGAAGAAGGTCTGCAAGGAGAATAATGAAAATAATTCCGATAAAGATAAATTTTTTTAATTTTTTATGTAAAAATAACAGGATTACACTTGCAGTTAGAACTGTCAAAATAATCATCCTGAGCGCATCAGTCTGTAGCATTTCCAACCTGACTTGCTTTATCATTTCCAGAACCTGCGGTTCAAATTGAGATGCGTCTTCCGCTTTTTCGAGAGAAAAGCTTGAAGCTGAGATAAGTACAATCAATCCGATCAATATAAGTGAACCACCAATACCTATAATAATTTTTTGCACTTTTCTGAAATTATCTTTGGCGATATTAAGAACATATTGTAATCCAAAGGCTGCCCATATCACAAGGATGAATTGCATGATCACAAGTATCATAGAGGGTACTCTGAATTTATTGAAGAAGGGTATATGCTGAAAAAATATCGAATAAAGAAATGGTATATGCCTTCCAAAAGATAAGAATAGTGATAGAATGAATAAACCCAATAGAACTTTGATGAGTCCTTTTTTAAAAGATACAATAAGCCCTAACATAGCAAAGAAAAAGATTACTACTCCAAGATAATCATAGGCTTGAGTGAAAGGCATATGTCCCCAATAGGTAGGTAAATTTCTATTATGCCATTGTGCGATTTTCGATCCTGTATATAGTTCGTTCGAAGTGCCACCATAAAATCGTGGCATGACAAAGGTGAGAAGTTCACCCGGATGTAGTGACCATCGTGTGGCGTAGTCGAGATCAAGTCCTGTTGATTCTTCTTCACCAGTTCCACCGCGAATGGAATAAGGTGTGTATTCATTTGTAACAAAAAGTGGTTGGGCTACCATGGCGGTAATAAGGAGCGAACCACCAATTATCAGTACAAGTTTTATGGCAAAGCGTTTTGTTTCTTTATTGATAAGCATTGTGATCAGATAATACATACCAATAAATATCAATATCATTATTTGATAAAATATTATCTGGTAGTGTTGGGTTCGAATTTGAACAGAGAATGCAAAGATAAATCCGAAGAACCAGAGTAGGTTCCTTTTGTTCAGGAAACTAAGAAAGAAAAAGGTGACGAGTGGCATATACATTATCGGTCGAAATTTTGCAAAATGTCCTATATTGAGTAGTGACATAAAGTGTGGAATGAATATGAAAGCAAGACCCCCAAAAACAGCCACCCAAAAATCAAGTTTAAAGAACCGCAGCAGGTAGAACATTCCGATGAAGCCGATAAGATAGATCCAGATGTTTATATAAAATATTTTCTCTAAAATCTTTACAATAAAAGTATCAAAAGAGAATACAGCGCCACTGATTCGATGATAACGAGGCATTCCAGAAAAAATCGGTGGATTCCAATACGCTCTTACATCTGTTTCTTTCTCATGTTCTTTAAGTTGATGAATCGATCCCTTTGATCCAATTACGTCAACGCCACCAGGTCTCATACTGTCAAAGACCATTGGATAAAAAACTATCAGCATAAGGATCAATACTGCAATAAAGGTTATGATATTTTTCTGGTATGCTTTGATATTAATATTTGTTGGTCGTTTTAACGTTTGACTGTTTTTTTTTTCTTTTTCCATAGTACCTCTTTTTTATAGAAAACTATTTCTTGAAAGAACTTGTCAATTTAGACCATTTTGCTTTTATTGTTGCAAGCTCGATTGGTTCATAAAATTTAAAGACATATAAGATAAAAGGGAATGAAAAAATTATCAATAATTTAATAATTATGCGTGGTAATATAACCATCCCGTTTGTCAGATTTGAAATGAGATAAAGAGTTATCGATATGAATAACATAAGAAGCAGTTTTTGATTTTCATAGGGTATTTTATAAAATCTTTGAGCTTGTACATACGTTACAATGTCAAGTACAAAGAATGAAATGATAGTCGCCAATGCCGCCCCATACATCTTCATAGATGGTATCAATAGGAAGTTAAGGGCAATATTGAAAACAGCAGCACCGACCATATTATAAGCAATAAATTTGGTTTTCTTTTTTAGATATAATCCCATATTATAAAAAAATTTTGTGCCACTTAAAATATAACCTAGAACGATATAAGGTACGATATTAGATGCAGACCAATAACTTGAAACGAGCGCAAATGTCTTAATCAACTCCTTGCTGAAAATTGACAAAGCGAGCCCACAGAAAAAAAGCATAAATATGAAGTATGTAAGCATTTTACTATAATAACGTTTATCCCCCTTTTGTTCATACATTTTATAGGCAATTGGTATAAGTCCCAACATGAAAGCTTGAATAAAAAAAACATTCAAAATTCCTGCGACTTTGTAACCCAGACTATATATTCCAACTTCCTTATAATCAACTAATAGCTTCAAGACATACCTATCACCCATATTCAGAAGCATGCTGGAAAGTGCCGAGAATATGAGTGGGATACCAAACAGAAGTGATTCTTTTAAAATTTTAAATTCGAATTTGAAAGAGATTTGATTAATAATAATTGGTATCAAGCTTAAGATTAAGAATGCATCACCGATGAGATAAGAATACAATATTCCCCGAATGCCAATTCCTTTTATCGCGATAAAATAGACATTTAGAAGCATGATGAGGATAAATTTTACGATGTTTAAAGAGGCATAGAGTAATGACTTCTCCTGAATTCTTAAAACGTTGAGTAAAGTACGATTGATTATTCTTAATACAATGATAGACAATGATATTCTAAAGTAAATAGTAAAGAGAAGAGGATTCTGGAAATGCATTGATATCCATGGTATGAGTTTATATCCTATGGCTGTAAAAATAAGACAAACTGTTGCTTGAAAAATTAGGATAGTGAAGAGGACAGATTTCCTTTTATTGATATATTCTTGCTCTTCGTATAGACGGAGGTATGATTGTGCTTGTCCAAGTGTCAAAACTTGTGTTAAGATCATAATAGTAATTTCGATAATTCCATAAATTCCATACTCTGACACAGTAATATTTTTTGTGTAGAGAGGTAAAAGTACAATTCCAATTAGTTTGGTTGAAATCGTACCCAAGCTGTAGATTGCAGAATGTTTAACTGTTTTTTTTAGATTTTCTAACATACAGATGAAGGTCTCTTAAAATCTTTAAAATCATACAGGAAAATATTATAGAGCCGATTGGAACAATATCTTTAAGATAATCTCCTTTTACTCTTTTTAAAAAAGAACCATTTATTTCAATCCTTGAGTAATTGTAATCTTTTAGATCAAAAGTAAACAGTTTGTTAATATATATAATCTTCATCGGTCGGATATCGCTTTGCCAGGAATTCATTTGTGATGATTCAATTTTGCTATAAGCATAATCCCGTATACCATTTCCATTCCATTTATCGCAAAAGTACGTTAGTTTAAGTAAGATGTCTTTAAAAGAAATATTGATACAAGTGCATAATTTTTTAATCATAGATTCAAGATTTTGAATTAGATTTTAATTTCTGAATATTAATATTGATCAATAGATAATTTATTTTTTTATACATGAAAGATATTTGTTCCCAACTTCATTACTCAGGTATTTATTTAAAACAAAATCTTTTTTATTTTTAATTGGAATAGATTTGATTGTTTGTAAAAAATTTCGATAATCAGAGTACTCATTTATTGTATATATATTTCCTTTTAAAAGTGATAGATCTCCAATATTTGATGTGATAACAACACAACCTGCTATTAAACTTTCTAAAACCAGCAAGGGGATATCTACTGTATAACTTAAAATTTGATATGGTAATAATATAATATCAAATTTGTGCAATGGAATATACAATCTTTTTTTTGATTTACTCATGTAATCAATAATATTTAAATAGTCAATCTTTAAATCTTCAATAAATTTAGAATAATATAAACTATCCTTTTTTGATTTGAAATATCCTGACATTCCCAAATAATATTTTCTTCTATCCAACTTATTAAAAACATTCAATACGATTTCAATCCCTTTATCTTTACTTAATCGGCCTGCAAATAATATTTTTATTTTTTTTTCTTTTTTTCCTTTAATTCGATTTAACTCAGAGTAATGATTAGAAACAGGGGGATAAAGAAAATAGGCTTTATGATTTTTCATAGAAATATTATTTTTTAGCCTTCGAGAAAAAGCAAATGATTTGTCGATTAAAAATTTATATTTAAATTTTTGCCAATAATTATATTTGTGTTTAAAGGGCGGATATGTAAAGAAAAATTTACATGATATTGCATTCGAAAAATATTTTTTTAAAAAAAATGAAAGTGTAAAGAAAATATTTTCAAATGGTGTTTGGACGAAATTTATTACATCAAATTTTGACTGTAATATTTTATATCTAATATTGTTTATAGTACCAGTATAAATTTTTATTTTTTTATATTGTTTATAATAATTTTTTACTTCATGTTTATTCTTATCTTGAATTTGAAATATTATTACTTTATGACCTTTTTTTAATAAAAAATTGGCTAATTCTTTAATTGAATTCTCTATTCCACCAATCTTAGAAAAATCAATTTGATCTTTACCAACAAAAAGGAATTTCAATTTTTCTCACTCCAAATTAAATAACTTTCAGCAAAAATTGTAAATCTGTGATTATTTTGAAAAATGTTGTCGAATAGATAAAATAGATTTAGGAGAGGAACCTCTAAAAAAGGGGGTATTACAGGAATTTCAGATTTACCTCTCATGAATAAAGGTGGCCTTAAAATTACAGGATTGATGGAAAAATTATTGAATCCAATTTGTCTTAATAATTTGATAGAATTATTAACGGAAATACGCTCTTGATAGAATTTAGGTGTTTTTACTGGTTCTTCAGTACTATTTTTTGCAATCTCAAAATAGAATAAAAATGGAGTTATTTTTTTTAAAATACTTCTAATTTTACTTTTCCCATACCAGTATGATTTTTTTGTTTTTGTAACAATTAACAACTTACCTTTTGGAGAGAGTATTTTATAGCATTTTTCTAAAAACATCTCTTTATTACTAATATATTCGAAAACTCTTATAGTAATAATTAAATCGTAAGTTTTATCATTTTCAAATTCCATGAAATCTGAAGTAATAAAAGAAACATTCCTATCTTTAACAACATTTTTAGCATTTCTAATCATCGTAGAAGAAATATCTATAGCAGTGATATTATCAACATATTTTTTTAATATTTCGGTCCATGTACCTGGTCCGCATCCTATTTCTAGAGCTCTATGAAAATGATATTTACCTAAATATTGTTGGATCATGTTTTTTGTTGATTTATAATCAAATCTTGAGGTTGGAAACCTTCTCCATCTTCTGTATCCATAATCAAAACCATCAACCTCGTAAAACTTTTTTACTTTTTTATGCATAAAATCTCCATTAGTTATTTATATACAATTAAAATTAATATATCAACCAAGAATATCTCAAGACTTAACTTGATTTAACTGATTTAGTAGCTTCATGTATAAAGATGGGTTTCTGATTCATCTTACAGGTTATATCCTATCTTTTACATTTTATTTTTACATATTTCATTAGCTTTTTCTTACTTAAAAAATTGATATAGCTAATATTTGTTTTTTCCATGAAGTTGAAATTGATAGTCAACTTTTATGGTATATACTCTTTAAACGGTAGATTAATATATTTTGCCAAATTTAGAATATACATTTTTATCCTCTTAATGGAAAAGTTGATTTTGTTCAAATTTTCTTATCAAATTTTTTATGAACATGATATTCTTTTAACATGAATGTTTTTCATTTATTTTTTATCGATTTTCAGTAAGGAGAAACAACAGATAAAGGTAAAATGAATCATAGAAAATAATTAGTTATCTCTTTTTTATTGAGACTTAGGTTTTTCAAGCAGAACCTGTGCAAGTTTTTTGTATCGATTCTTGATATTATACTTATTGATAACATCAAAAATTTTTTCTTCATCACGAACAAATGTATCGATCTTTTGTTGAAGTATTGGGATCTCTTTATCCATTTCATCAGTGTTAACTATGATGCTTATATCACCAAAAATCTCAGGTAGGGCACCTTTTTGAGAAATTATCGGGATCGCACCGAAACTCAATGCTTCAAGTACAGCAACACCGAAGGTTTCTAATTCGGAAAGTTGTAAATAGAATTTTGCTTGTTCATAATATTGTTGTAATTCATTCAGCGGGATGAAAGGTTTTAATATTACATTTTTAGGTAACTCGCGTAAAGTCGGGCTTTCAAGTTTTTCTGAAATTCCAATAATTATAAATTTCTCATACTCAAAATATTGTGCAAGTTTTTTTAATTTATCGATCCCTTTACGTTTTACATATTGTTCCGTTATAAAGTTACCTGCAGTCACAAAATATTTTTTTTCTTTGTTGTCATATTTCCTATCAAATTCAAAATCATTAAAGTCGAATCCATTATAAATGAGCTTGATTCTGTTATGTGAAACGAGTTGTGCAGTTCTCTCTGTGGTGTGTTTCGATACGGTAAGCAAAAGAGTTGCTTGATTCAGACTGTACGTGATTGCCCATTTTCTAATAGGATTTTTAAGTCCCCCGTATTTAAGATGAGGTAAATGTTCAACTTCAAATCCACCGACAACTCTGTATATTGGTTTTTTATAACTCTTTGCAAAAGATGTCAAGATGGGGGATTGATAATCACTAAACCATGTGTAGACGAAGTCGGTTTTCGGAACAATTTTACGGACAAATTTTAAAAATTTAAAAAGTTCCCAAATCAATTGTATCAGCGATTTTCCGGGTTTTACGTGATATTCCGTTACTTTGAAATGCCGATGAAGAAACTTTCCATCATTAAGCACAAATGGTGCTTTAGAAGTATAAATAAACAAACATTTCTTTTTCATATACAACTACTATAAAATATTATTAATTATGTGCTTTTTTCATAAAGTATTCAAAACTGATAATTTTTTAGAGAAATTTGAAGTTATTCAAAGCAAGGATAAATACTTTACACCTATATTTTACTATAGTTTCTTCCTTACGAATAACTCTTTAATCATTTTTATATAATTATTTTCCAGAATCATTCCGATATTCAATTTATTATAATTCTGATTTATACTTATTCAATGTTATATTTAAATGATTAAATTAATGTTTCTTTTGGTGATTTTTTTAAAATATTCCATTTAACAATAACTTAATTTTTTGAAATAAAAAATAACCCAGAAATAATAAATATACTTCCAATAATTTTGAACAAAGTAATTTGTTCATGCAGCAAAAAATATGAAATAATCATGATAAGAATATACCCAATACTTAGCATAGGATAAGCAACACTAAGCTCAACTTTTGAAAGAGCAATTATCCAAAAAATAGCACTTATTCCGTATAAAAATAAACCAAGTAATATGTTTGGTAGTGTAAAGATTTTTATCATAGTAGATATAATATCTTTATCAAAGTGAATAATCCCAAATTTACGTATGCCAAATTTCATGGAATATTGACCAAGAACGTTAAACAATATACTGATTAATACAAAATATTTTCCATCCATAGCTTTATTATTTCATTATTCTGAATTTTATCAACGTCCAGATGGCTTCAAGTCCATCATGCCATTTAATCTTTTTACCCTCTTCGAAATTTCTGGGATAGTATTGTATAGGAATTTCTTTTATTTTTATACCTTTCTTGGCTATTTTTGCTGTGACCTCCGGGCAAAACTCGAACCGTTTGCAGGTTAATGGAAGGGAACTTAAGAATTCTGCATTAAAAACTTTGTAGCAGGTTGGTTCGTCTGTCAATTTCTGAGCAAAGAGGATATTTGTAACAAAAGTCACTAGTTTCCCGCCCAATAAATAGCGATTATATGAATGTTTGTTTTCGGGATTTAATAATCGCGAACCGTAAATAACCTTGGTTTCTTTGTTTCGAATCGGTTCTATTAATTTTATATAATCAGCAGGATCGTATTCGAGGTCAGCATCCTGGATAATTACGACATCACCACTTATATATTTGATTGCTGTTCTGATCGTACTGCCTTTTCCCATATTCTTGTCATGATATATAACTTTGATATTTTGAACATTATTATATTTTTTCAGGACGTCTCGTGTGCCGTCACTGGAACCATCATCTACCATTATTATCTCTTTTTCAACAGGCACCTTCTGCACTTTTTCAACTATCTGCTCCAGAGTTTTTGCCTCGTTATAGATCGGCATAATTATTGATAATTTCATGAGTTATGATTTATCCCTTCCTGAAAATAGAAAATTTTCATATTTTTCGAATAGAGAATTGATTACTTTGCTTGATGGTATGTAAAACCATATAATGGGAATGAACACAAATAATCCCCTTCTATATGAAGCTCTCATCATATTGTTCAAGGGATCCATTTTTGAATTATCCATTTGGTAAAAAACTAATGTGTATAATATCCACGAAACGAAAAACAGTATGAGTAAGAGACTACTCTTATCCTTTATAAGATATTTAATATTTATAATTATTATTATGAAGAGTGCGTAAAATGCTATGCCATATAAGCTTGTGTTTGTAATCAAATTTTTGACCCAAACCAGAATTTTGCTGCATTTATCCGCATCCCAGAACAACTTATCAATAAAAACATTCTGATCAATAATTATGTTATATTTTATGAATAAATTCCATGCAAAAAAGAGGGGGAATGAAATAATGGAATAGATAAAGAGTGCTTTCCACTGTTTTTTGATTATGGCATCCATAAACAGGACAGCAAAACCAGTGATGTTGAAAACCACAGCATCGCTTCGTGTCCAAACATTGAAAGCCATCAATATTGATGAAATAATGAGATATCGTTTTTCTCTTTTGTTCAACCATAAGTATAAATAAATAATTGCCAATGATCCATATATTGCTGTTGGGATATTCGTTGTTGATAGAGATGAGAAGGCGAACATTTCTGGTGTAATTATCATAAGAAAAGTGGCAATAATAGAATTAATCCTATTAGTTACTATTCTAAGACTTGCATAAAATGATAATATAAAAAAGATAAAAAATAATGAGCTGATTAATTTGGAAGTAGATAAATTACATAGATACGCAAAAGCAAAACTTCCCGAAACCAATGGAGGATAAATACATCTTCTTGCTGAACCAAGAATGGGAGCATTATCAATTTCGAATAAGCTGTTATTTATAGAACCCTCACTTGCCATCACTTTTCCCATTAAATCATAACCAGCTACATTATCGTATGCAAATGTTGGCCAATATAATGATTTTGCTGCACTTCCATACAGTAGTATACAAATAATAAGAAAAAAGAATAACCATATGAAATTGATACTTTTGTAATTTATTTTTTTTGCTTTAGTTTTTATTGCCTTTAATTTTTGTATTTGTAGTCCAAACTTATTAATATTTTTAATGTTTAAAAGGATTATCAATGAGATGGAAATTGCAATTAATATGAAAAGGTTGAATTTTATAGTTAGTACATCTAATATGAACATAAAAAATGTTTCAAAACCAATACCCAATAGAAATGACAAACCTATTTTTTCTAATATAGAAAATTTTTTAGATATAGCATTAACAATTGAGAAACCTAAAATAAGAACTATTATTATACCAAATAATATCATTGCTTATCGTTCGGAGCATTTACAGGAAGAATATGATATTTTTCTTTTTTCCTGATCGAATAATTTAATCTATCATAACCAAAGTAGTTTACAATAGCGATATAATTTACACATTCATAATATTGATTAATATCTTTTTCTTCTTCATAGACTAACTTTCTTGGATACAAAAAATAGGTTGCCCATGCTTTGTTCTTGATACCTGAAGCATCTTTTTCATTAAAATCAGATTTTTTTCCTTCAGGATATATTTCTTCTCGCGACGGCATTAGAATAATAGCATCTTCTGGTGTTTTACTTTTAATATAATTTACATATTTATAATCAAAGCCACATTTTATTTCATATTTTTGATCAATGGTTAGGTTTCTATATTGTTTGATCATGTTAAGATTCCCAACGATCAGGGAATCCCATAACCATTTATATCCCCCAATTCCCTTGTATAAAACAATTATAACAATTATACTAACTATTATAAATAGTATATTATTGAAAAATAATGAAGATTGATGAAAATTACTTTTTTCATTATTCATCCTTTTTTTTGTAGTTTTCTTTTTCAATATTCCTCTTATTATTTATTTTACATTTATAAAACTTACTTGGTGAAATCAATCCTTAGGTCGTCAAGATTTTAATAGATTCATGAATTAGAATAACATAATCTATAATTGACTAATTTTTCTTTACTAGATTTGTTTCTCAAATTGCAGCAGAAAAGGACAACGTCATGTCCATGTGCAATCAATGTCCGGGCTTCATTTTAGAATTTGGAATTTAGAAATAAATCCTTATCCAGTAGCATGCCAATTCTCATTAACTCATGCTAAAATCATGAGTTTTCCTAAGGAAAAATTCAACACTAATGATCTTAAAAAAGTTTTCATAATTATCGATTGTCTGGAAATGTATATTTTGAAATTTTTTTATATATGAGTTCCATTCAGCTTCATTAGTAATCTGGGAAAGGTTCATGTTTTTAAAATGTAAATTTTCTTTCAAATTCTTATTTTCAAATAGTAATTTGTAAATCGGTTTATAATCCCATGCTTCCTGAAGGTGAGTTACAACAGGGAGTCCCAGCTTAGATTTAATTTTATTTCTTAATCTCGATGATTGATGATAAAAATATCTACAATAAAATGGCAGATATGTGAAAATGTTTTTTGGTTCCATTGTAACACCCCCAAAGTCAGTTCGTTCTTTCGCAAGAGAAGGATCGAGATTATAGACGATTGCACGTTGGAATTTTGAGAGATTAAATTTCCATTTTACTGGAACACGAAGGGCATGTTCTAAATTTCTTCTGAAAAGTAAAGGAGAAAGCGATGTCGTAAAAGAGTTTGCTGCACTATTTGCAGCGATTCCAAAGTTCAACCAATGATATAAATCAAACTTATCTACCTGCACAGATACCGGAGAGTCCTCATATCCAGATATAGAATCTTTAATTATTTGTGTAAAATATTCTCTTGATTCTTCTTTGATGTTTCTAAATGATTTCTCAAAGATTGCAGAAAAATAGTCTTTGCCAAAGACGCGAAGTTTTAAAAAAAGATCTATACGGAAATCCTTGGGTTCTCTATATAAGTTAAATGTATACATTTCATCCCAGAGTCCGTTTTTGTAAAAATGTCCATCCATGCCGTTGATAGCTGCGTTTCCATACTTGATATTTTGACTCCGCATATATAGAATTCTACTCAGGAGATAGCCAGGTTCTTCACAACTGCCAAGGATTATAGCTTTTCTGAATTCTTCCCAGATATTGTTATAGTAATCTTCTTTTAATTGAATGTTATAATTTTCAATTCCATGTCGAGTTGCCATCTCTCGTACTTCTTTCACTTCATAAAAATCAGACTTACCAAAAGTAGCTGTTGTAAAAGGTAGTTTCTGATTAGTAAAACCGGAGATGATCTGTCTGGAATCCTGCCCCATTGTAAAGTCGATACAAGGTTTGTTAAAAAATTGATTGATAAGTTTGGCAGTTTCTTGCATACAAGCAGTCATATTTGAGACTGATTCATCGAAAGAAAACGATGAGTATTGATGAGGCCATTCCCAGTATTTCTCTTTGAAAATATTTCCATTTGTTATGCTGTAAATTGATGCGGGAGCTAAACGATTGACTCCTTTCAGCATACTTTTCCCGGAAAGAATATAGTATCTCCACAGGAATTCATTGAAAGCATAATAATCAAGTTCTGGTTTTTTTATTATGCTTGTTGTAATTAGAAAAGATGTGACCATAATACAGTCATTTGATTCGCAAATATAATTTGTTTTATTTTTTATATAGTCACTTATAATAATATATTTCTGCTGCTGCGAATCATAGATTTTTATTACAAAATGTCCATCGAGTCCATTTGCAAAAACATGACTTCCCTGATTTTTATACAACGATAACATTTCTTCGGGGGTATACATTTTAGTTTTATCGAGTGCAAATACTGTTCCTTCATACGATAGCCAATTACCCTGGTCATCTTCAAAAAAATACTCTTTATCATCATTATTCAATAGAATCAATAGTGTGTTTTCATACTTCCGAAATGTGATAGTTTGAAAATATTTATTGAAAAATTTACGAGTTATCATCTCAGTATGTTCAGTCATATCAATGAATTTTTTGGGTGATGAGATAGTTTTGTTAAGAAGTAAAAGAGAAGCACTCATTGGTTAGAGTCTGTTAAGTTTTTTTAAAGCACGATATTTGATGCAGTACATTCTTACTGCATTAAGGAATGTATCCTGTTCTCTAAATTTCTGGGCATATTCTTGGAAGATCTTTTCGCCAGTAAGAGAGTACATCATATTCAATTGTGTTATGTGCAATCTTTGGTATCCAATAGTCGCAGGGTCAATCTCTGGATACGAACTACTTTTGCACAAATTATATTTCGACCAAAAACCCATATCGTATTCGGGCAAGATATTTTTTAGGGTTTCGATTCCATCGTCAAACAATTTTCTGGATATCGTATCTTCAGGAAAAAAACGAACATAATCATAAATACCACATAGTGAAAAAATCATACCATTGAGTACAAGAATAGGAAACGCTGCAGTATATTCTTCATAGAAAGGTCCCCATGCTGTAAAGGAAGTTACTCCACCTTCGTCAACAGGTAGTGTGAATGATTTAAGTGCGTCTGTGGCCCTGTCAGCATATTTTTGTGCATTAGTTAATTGATAACCTCGCAAAAGTATTGATATACCCCTGCTTTGCGAAAATGCAGATTGCCATGGTCCTGGATTATTATATTGAGGAAGTGCGACATCTGTGAGCCATTGGACACCTAGATTCTCTGTTATTTCAGCGTTTTCATAAAACCAATCAGCAAATTTCAGAAAACGTTGTTTGTTTTTATCTGATTTTGATTTTAGATATGTGTGAAATACAGACAATCCCATCTGGCCGATTGATATCGGGAAGTACACGTATTCTTTATCTGTTATATCAATATAGGTTTTATTTATTGGAATACCGTTTTCATCAAATTGGGAGATGAGTGCTTGATCTTTCCCAGATGAAATCCGAGTTTCATCAAATATAAAGTAGTATTCTTTGAGATCTGATGAATGAAGATCCTCTGAAATGGTATACCTATTTTTAGGTGAATGAAGGTCATGTAATATCTTCTTCATCATAAAAATTTTTTTTTTCATAATCATTAAAAAAATGTAACTAAATTTTTTGTTTGTACTCTTCTTGAGTATTTCATAATTATGTTCTGATGAAGAGCTTTTGTTTCATTTAATTCCCACATTTTGTATTGCAATTTTAGCTCACTTTTTAGATTATCATAATCTGTGTATTCGAACATTTTACCAGAATTTGTTTGATTAAGAATTTCTGCTGCTTCACCATTTTTGGGTCCGATACCAAGAATAAATTTTCCTATTGCCAAATATTCAAAAAGTTTGCCAGTGAGAATACCCTTATTCCTTGAAGTATTTGGAATAAGTAAAAGCAAAATATTAGATCCTGATAGATTTTCTAACGTTTCCTTATGGCTCACATATCCTGCTAAAAATAACTTCTTGTCGATTCCATTATTTCTGATTTCTTTAAGAATTACTGAATCGAAATTTCCCATAAGAAGTATCTGGAAATTTTTGCAGAAATCATTATCCTCACTGGTAAGCTCTCCAAGTATTTTCCAGAGATTACATGGATTCTGCTGTGAATTGATCTTTCCAGCATAAGCGAGTGTGAATTTATTTAGGCTGAGATTCTGTTTATACTCTGGAATTTCTTGTTCATCAAAACCGTTTGGAATGATTCGAATCGACTGAGTACAATTTTTTTTGTGATTTAATAATTCTGCAATGCTAGAGCTTACTGTAATTGTAATATTTGTTTTTCTCAAAACTGCTGCTTCAAATATTTCATCAAAGTACTTTGATAAATAGAATCTCTTCAGGCTATCGTAATGATAAATCTTCGTCCACGGATCCCGAAAATCTGCGATCCATTTGATTCCACTCCATCGGGCGAGTGATTTTGCTATCAGATGAACGGTGGGCGGTGGGGAAGATGAAAAGATTACATCGGGCTTTTCATTCTTAATAATATGTTTTCCTGCTTTTACCGCAAAAGGAATCCATCCGATCTTTGCATCGGGAATAAAAAGATTTAATCGAATCCAGTGAGCCAGTTTTTTTTTCCACCCAATTTTCTTCTCTGTCAAAGCTGCCACTGGAATTGCTTCGTCCTCTTTCATTCCTGTAAATCTTTTATACATTGCAAATGGTTCGATTGACGGAGTTCGATACACCTTGCACTCAGGAGGAATGTCGTCAAACAAACTCTCATCATAAGCGGGATATTCGCCATTCTGTACAGTAAGTATGATCGGTTTCCAACCGAATTGAGGTAGATACTTAGCAAATTTAAGCACTCTTTGCACGCCAGGTCCACCTGCTGGGGGCCAGTAGTAGGTGATCATGAGAACTTTCTTCATTTACGAAATGCGATTATCTTTTAGTTGTTATTACCGTCTTCATGAACTCATCGAGTTCTATATTCGGCGATTGTTCTGCAATGAGTGAGAGGACAATCACGATCTTTTCTATGCCACGAGGAATTATTAGGGTTTTTCTCTTGCCATCTTCATCGTAACTAAGTACGATAGATTTACCACCCTTCATCCTGAACTCAAGTTTCTTTATCTGTGAAAATCTGATCTCAAATCCCTTGAGGAGGAGTGGTTTAAAATATACTGATGAGTTTGTAAATCGTATTGAATTTATGGTGAATAAATTCTTATATAGCACATTTATCACAAGGAAGAGTACGAGAAACGGTGCTGCTTTTTTATACCATTGATCAACAGCGTTGATATCGCTTGTAATGAAATAGATTGCCCATGCAAGTGCAAGCAAGGCAACGATGATAGAGAGCCATCTAAGGAATGGTGGGAAACGAAATACTAATTTCTTTTCTTTCATTTTTTCTCTTCTTTTTGGATTATTTCAACAATCCTTTTCACCTCTTGCGATCTTTCTTTTTTACATATCAGAAGCGCATCTTTTGTCTCCACAACAATCAGATCATCTGCATCAAGTAATGAAATTCTCTTCTTTCTGTTTTCGGAAAAGACGTAACAGTTTTCTGAACCAATGTTTATTACAGAAGCATCAAAGTAGTTTCCTTTATTATCCTTCTCTTTCATTTCAGCCAACGCTTCCCAACTTCCGATATCGTTCCAGTCAATATTTATGGGTACTACTACTGCATTATCAACTTTTTCCATGATGCCGATGTCAACAGGAATCGATTTTAGGAGTGCATACAATTTATATACTTTTTGTTGATTCGAGTTCCAAACTTTTTTCATCTCATCTAGAGTATCATATAAATCAGGCATGAGTGATTGGATCGCTTGCAGGATCGAGTCCATTCGCCATAAGAACATTCCACTGTTCCAGGCGAAATTACCAGCTTTGAGAAATTTCTCAGCTGTTGTAAGATTCGGCTTTTCTTTGAACTGTTTCACTTCAAAAACCTTGATCGGATATTCTTGGATCTGTTTGCCCGACTCTATATAGCCATATCCTGTTGCAGGATAGGTGGGTTCAATGCCAAAGGTAAGGAGATTTTTATCTTCGTTTACATAATCTGATGCGTATGAGACAATTTCTCTAAATTTTTGTGGCTTGCCTATATAATGATCAGCAGGAAGCACAAGCATAGTTTCACCTACCGAGTATTGTTCTTTGAGGAGGACTGCAGAAAGTCCGATGCATGCAGCCGTGTTTCTGCCCATTGGTTCTGCGATGATGTTCTGTGCTGGCAACTCAGGAAGATGCTCTTTCACCAGTGAGATTTGTGATTCGTTGGTTACGATATAGATATCTTTATATTTCACAAGTGGTAGGATTCTATCGACAGTCTGCTGGATCATTGAACGTTCGCCAAGAATATGCAAAAACTGTTTTGGATTTTCTTTTGTGCTCAGTGGCCAAAATCTGGTGCCAATACCGCCTGCCATTATAAGTGCGATCATAGATTCTCCGCTATTCTTGTTTTGTCGTTCGCTGGTCGATGATTGTTGTATTTTCTGGAACAGGAAGGGTGAAAATGTCATCTGGAATTCCGGTATTGATGTATGGTTCAGTAAAATAGAAACCCACCTCATTGTTATACTGATCTTTGTATTCGAGAGCTTGAATAAGGGAGTCACTATTAGAAAATTGAATTATGAGTTCCTTGAAATCACTCATGATTTCTGTCGGCTTGAATTTGAAGATCGTTACATTCTTAAAATGTTTTGTGGACTCAAGATTGCAAAATTCCAGATATTCCTTTGCCAGAAGTTTTGGATTAATGAAGTTCTGCCAATAACTCCAATCCTGAATGATAAGCTGGTTCTTCTCCGGAAAATAGAGCCTGAGATCATCCTCAGTACCTAACATGACCTGCTTCGTTGGTGCATAAAAATCCAACATTATTTTGTCTTTCTTTGTATAGAGATGACCGTAGGAAAAAAGCTCCATATCACTTTCAGGCCAGTAATTCCGCTGTTCAAAGGTTGCTTGGAAACTATTTATTTCCTTATTCCTTATGAGAAATGTATCGAGCAATTCTTGATTGCATAATGCTTGCGATGTTGCGAGAACAATGATAAATATAATGAGTAAAACTTTTTGCATTAATATCCTAACCTTTCGAGATCATCATTTGAGATGAGTACTTTTCTGGGTTTACTACCTTCTGCATCCTGCACAAAACCTGCGCGCTGCATCTGGTCGATCAGTCTGCCTGCACGTGCATATCCAATTCTGAATTTTCTTTGCATCATCGAGATTGATGCATATTTCTTCTCCACTGCATATCGTACTGCTTGAGGAAAAAGCTCGTCATCATAATCAAAATCCTCATCACCATCCTGCTCGGTGGGAAGCTTGATATCCAACTCAGGACGAGGATATCGAGACAGGTAATCTATAAGTTTTTTGGCTTCATCAGTGGATACAAAAGAGCCATGCACACGTTCGGGAGGTTTCTTGCCGAGGGGCGAGAAGAGCATATCACCGCGACCCAGAAGCTTTTCTGCTCCATTTATATCGAGGATTGTTCGTGAGTCAGTCTTTGATGAAACATGGAAAGAAATACGTGATGGAAAGTTTGCTTTTATCACACCATTGATCACATTTACGGATGGGCGCTGGGTCGCAAAAATAAGATAGATGCCGACCGCTCTTGCCATTCCTGCCAGCCGTTGTATTGGGCGCTCAATGTCCTTTGCCATCTTCTGCATGAGGTCGGCAAGCTCATCAACAACGATAACAAGATAGGGCATTGTCTGAGGAAACTCTTCACCTTCTGCTAATTCTTTATCTTCCCTTGCGTCGAACTCTTTCTTTTTCTCGATGCACATTTCGTTATAGCTTGCCAGATCACGCACATGGTACTTAGCTAGTTCATCATATCGATGTTCCATTTCATTTACTGCCCAGTTGAGAATATATACCACATCCTCAAAATCTGTGATGACGTCTTTTACAAGGTGGGGAGCTTGTTGATAGAGAGAAAGTTCGATTTTCTTTGGATCAAAAAGAATAAGACGTACCTGATCGGGTCGAGCTCGAAACATGATGGAATTTAATATTGTATTAAGACACACACTCTTCCCAGATCCTGTCTCGCCTGCTATCAGCAAATGCCTGAGTTCTTTTAGATCTGTTACCACAGGTTCGCCAGTAATATCTTTTCCTAGTGCAATAAGCGTCGGCGAAGGATTATTCTTCATGACATCTGAATCGAGTACTTCCTTGAGATAGATGATCTCAGTTCTGTTATTTGGTATCTCAAAACCAATGGTATCTTTACCCGGAATAGGAGCAACAATACGAATGCTTTTCGCCTTGAGCGCAAGTGCCAGGTCATCTGCAAGGGAGGTGTATTTGCTGATCTTTGTGCCCGGTGCAGGGCGTAACTCATACTGTGTAATGACCGGACCGATATTCACGTTGACCACTTCACCTTCAATATCAAATTCTTTGAGCTTGGATTGAAGCAGGTGACTTTTTTCTTCTACTTCTTTCCTTTTCTCTTCCATTGCCTGCTTGGTCATCGAGGGCGAGTCCTGAAGTAATGTTTTATAATTTGGTAATTTATATGAAGTGTCCTGTGTTGTTGTCTGCTGAGGGATGACTTTTTTCTCGACGGTTTGTGTTTTTTTCTGCTTCTTTTTGGACTTTTTTGTTTTCTTCAACTTTGGCTCTGGTTCGGATTTTTCATCGAAAGAAATATCTGGCTTTTGTTTCCTTTCTTTATACGACTTAGGTCCCTTCCTCTTTACGCTCTTTTTTGCAAATAGAAGTGAAAAGAATTTAAGGATTGTTCGAGCTTCAAAGATGAAAATAACGGTGCCAAAGAGTGCCAGTCCGAGAACAATTGCTGAACCAAGACTGTCAAAAATTGGATGGAATATCTTATCAATAAAGAAGGTAAAAACTATGCCACGATGTACAGGGAATGCACCACCAACTGCTAAATAGAATAGGGTGATCCATATAAAGAAAAGGAAGATGAAGACCAGTTTTCTTGTGAGATGTTCGATCTTTGAGCCGAAGATGTACAGAAAGCCACATACAAAAAGAAAGACAGCCAAGAATAAACTGAACGGTTCACTCAGAATAACCTGAAATCCCCACGCCAGAAGAGCGCCAAAAGGTCCGATCATATTTCTTGTGTAGGGGAATGTGAGACTGATAATATTTCTGAAAGAAAGGTCTGCCTGCTTCAGACTCACAATGTCATCATAAGTAAATGAGAGTAGAGAAAAGAAGAGAAGTGCACCCACTGCAATAGCTATGAGTCCGATTATCACTTTGGTTCTGCGTCTTTTCTTACCTTTGTTTTCTGTAGTCATACAATGTTCCATACATTAATTATGCCTGATAAGAATAACGTCACCATCTTTCACGACATACTGTTTTCCTTCTAGAAAGAATTTACCTGCTGCTTTTAATTCTTTTTCCGATCCATAGGAATGAAAATCATCAAAGGTAAAACGTTCTGCTCGAATAAATCCACGCGCCAGATCAGTATGGATCTCTGCTGCAGCATCAAGCGCTGTTTCACCTTTTCTGAGCGTCCATGCATGTACTTCTGTAGGACCCATGGTAAAAAAGCTTATTAAGCCCAACGTGTCGAAGGAGATTCTTGTCAATTTATTTACTGCAGACTCCCTGATATTATACTCTTCCATGAATTCCTTTGCTTCTTCTTCATCAAGCTGATGGAGTTCCATCTCGAATTTACCAGCGATCTCGACAATTTTATACCTTTCCGAAAACTTCTTTTTGAATGCATCATTCTTTCCAAATCTTTCTTCGTCCACGTTTAAAATAATAAACATTGGCTTGCGGGTGAGGAACTGGAATCCACGAACAAGCTTCTGCTCTCTATCATTCAAGTCGAGTGTAGAAAGCATTTTGTGTTCGCTCAGGCAGTCATAACATTTCTGGAAGAGCGCAAGTTCTTTTTCTACTTCAGGATCCTTGCCTCCTTTGTGATACTGTTTTGAAATACTTTCCAGCTTTTTTTCGCAGATCGCAAGGTCAGAAAAGAGAAATTCTGTTTCAAGTGTTTCCACATCTTCGATAGGGGTTGGGGGTGAACTCGGTAAATCAAATCCACGTATAACAAGCCCCAGTGCATTGACCATTCGAATTATCCCGAGAGATTCACTGCTAAATATCTCCCTTTTTTCTTCATCATGATGAATACCTACAAAATCGAGATATTCGATAGTAGCGTACACAGTCTTTTTCGGATTACAAACACTTACTAAATAGTCAACTCGTTCATCTTTAACTTCAACCGTGGCAAGATTCGGTTTGGAAATACCTGAGTAATAATCCGATACCTCAGCTTCACTGCCCGTCACTGCATTGAAGATCGTTGTTTTACCACTTTTGGGAAGTCCCACAAGTCCGATTTTGATCATGGTTATACTTTCGTAAGTGCGCTCCAGTTCGTCAAATATTATTGAAAACGAATATGTATGTTTATTTCCATGATATTATTTCTTGACGTTAACAGATTGTTTTTTCTCTTTTTTATTAAGACTTATCAAGGAGGCACGTTGTGCTAAAGACAACATATCTCAGAACACTTGAGATTCTCACTTTTATTTTGATCATTATAACTTTCATCGTATCTCTATATAGTATTCTTACTATCCAGATATATGCTCCCTTCCTTCCGGCTCACATGTATCCTGGTACTATGAGCCAGGATATCGTCTCACTTGTGGTGTCGATCTTGCTTCTCATTGTACTCATCAAACTCCGAAATTCATCGGAAAAGATATATCTTGTATGGACAGCGCTTATTGCATATCTTTTGTATGCCTATGGCATATACGCTTTCGACGGATTGTATACTATGTTCTATCTCTGCTACATTGCCATTTTCAGTCTTTCTTTGTTTAGTATAATTTTATTTTTTATCTCTTTTGATCTTGATTATTTCATCGAAATACGAATCGAAAGAATTCCCAGAAGAACAATTGTTGTGTTCTTATTCTTCATGGCGATCATGTTCATGATTATCTGGTTGAACATGATCATTCCTGCGATACTCAACAGGGCACAGCCGGACGGGAATACGATCTTCGTGTTTGACCTATCGTTTTTCCTTCCGTTACTTATTATTTCAGGTATCAACCTTTGGAGGCAAAAGAAAGTTGGCTATCTTCTCTCCGGAATTCTGCTCATGAAAATGGGTTTTCTTGGATTTTCTGTATTACTGGGAGAGTTGATAAAACCATTTTTTCTACAACCACTTTCGATTTTCCTATCTATCGTGTTCGCATTATTAGGCATCGGCAGCTTCATCCTTGCGATTATATTCATAAACAGACTGAAGTCTGATTGGGATCTTGAAGTAAAGGATTAAGATAGATAGGTGAAGAGAGTCCTGTTGATCAGGATATACCAGAAAGCTACAGAACTGATAGATTATATAAATAGGGAGTGTTAACTTAACTGTGTCTTGAAGGACACATAAGAATGGTTGACGAGGTAAGTTACGATGGATTATACTTGTGTCATGAGTATAATGAAAAAAAAAGATGTCCTGTTTGTGGATCTTTAGAC
>Ga0272443_10000232_pt1 | contig 106703 bp, 94 predicted proteins | sample SSMAcet12_FD_193581 | JGI IMG/M metagenome (GOLD analysis project Ga0272443, IMG submission 193581) | Marine sediment archaeal communities from Little Sippewissett salt marsh, Falmouth, MA, United States - SSM-Acet-12 | ecosystem: Environmental > Aquatic > Marine > Wetlands > Sediment ... | reverse complement strand
CCTCGCAAAGTCACTGGCTCGTTCATCCTTGCCTCCAATCTCTGCTGTTTGGCAAGGATATAGTCGAACCGATTTACGAACGCAAGCCAAAAATGCACACTTTCTCAGAAACACGTAATGCTCCCCTCTAAATCGACCTTGAAAAGGCCCTTGAGACTGAGGCCCCAGAGGAAGAAACCCGCCTTCCATATCTCGATTGTATTCGGCCCTTGGTCTTGCGTGAGCCCGAGGAGCCAGAAACAGATTACCCTTTCTAATAATCCACCAGAATCCGCATCCGCCGTCCTTCTATTGACTGGGCTTGAAATAAGTCTTGACAGCGAGGTGTTTCCTTGAAAAAATTAGCCATATTATAAATTAATTAGACATAGTGACAATATGGCCAGGAAACGAATAACCGGTCTGCACAAGGGACTTCAGATCCTTAGCTGCTTCGGACCCCAGAAAGAGTCCCTTTCGGCAAGGGAAATCGCGGAGATCTTTGGAGTCCCCCCCAGCACGGTCTACCGCTATCTCGACACCCTCATCGAAGACGGTTTTCTGACCAGAAACCGGAAAAACGGCACCTACCGCCTTGGCTATATGCTGCTCCATCTCGGCAACCAGGTATCTCAATCCGTAGGATTTCTGGAAATAACCAAGCCGCACCTGTCGGACCTGTCGCGCCGGTTCGACGAAACGGTGCTGCTCATGGTTCGCAGCGGTGGGCGGGTTGTCTGCCTGGACATGAAGGAAACCAGTAAGCCGATCCGGCTGAACATGAAAATCGGCACGGTCCTTCCCCTTTACGCAGGCGCCTCTTCCAAGGTGTTGCTTGCCTATCAGCCGGAACAATTCATCAAGGATTACCTCAAGGATGTGGTCATCAAGAAGGTCGCCCCCAACACCATTCTCTCCAAGGACGAATTGTTGACAGACTTGAAAAAAATACTCATGCGGGGCTTTGCGGTGACCAGGCAGGATGTCAGCCCGGGCGTTATGGGTATCGCCGCCCCCATTTTCGATGCAGGCGGCGCCATCGTGGCTAGTTTTGTGCTGGCTGGACCGGTGGAAAGACTTGACTCCAGGGAAGGAGAACTGGTTCCTGCTGTCGTGGAATCGGCCAGGGCGGCTTCCAGGGATCTGGGGTACAGGAGTGAAGAGAGTTCAATTTAAACGGAGGTGTAAAATGGGACAGAAATTGCGTTTTGTGTTTAGCACCATAACCTTAGTGGCGTTTGGCCTTGTGCTTCAGGCCGGTCCGGCTGCGGCGGGTGAAACCATCACCCTCCGGCTTTCAACTTTTTTCCCCGATTCCCACTGCACCAACCAGGACATGCACTTCCCGCTGGCCAAGGAGATAGAGACGGCGACCAACGGCAAGGTCAAGGTTAAGTTATTCACCGGCGGTGTGCTGGGCAAGGCCACTGCCCACTATGATATGGCCGTCAAGGGCGTGGCCGACATCACCCAGGGTATCCAGGGGTTTACCACCGGCCGCTTCCCCCTGACCTCGGTGGTCGAGCTGCCTTTCCTCTTCCCCCTGGGCATGTCGGCCACGACGTGCAACCGGGTCGTCTGGGAACTCTTCCAAAACGTGCCGGAACTGCAAGCCGAGTATAGCGATACCAAGGTCCTGGCCGTTTTCGTTAACGAGCCGGGCAACGTCTACACCCGGTCAAAGCTCATCAAGGCCATGGATGATTTCAAGGGCCAGAAGATCCGCTGCCCCATGGCCACCGCGGCTGAAATGATCAAGGCTCTGGGTGGCAGCCCGGTGACGATCGCCACCGGTGAGCTTTACCTGGCCATGGAAAAGGGCGTTGTTGACGGTACCCTGTTCAACACCGCCAACATGAATGACTGGAAGCTGTGGGAGGTGGTCGATACATACACTGAGGGCAACTTCTACAACCTGGCCTGGTTCACCGTCATGAATCTTAAGACCTGGAACAGCCTGCCCAAGGAAGCCCAGGCAGCCATTGAAAATGCCTATGGCCTGCATGGGGGCGAGATGGTCGGACAGGGTTTTGACGATGACTATGCCAAGAACATCAAGATCGCCCAGGAGAAGAACGTCGAAATATACAAACTCCCCCAGGACGAGCGGGATCGCTGGCGGAAGGCCACCCAGCCGGTCTACGAAGCCTGGGTGAAGCAGATGGAGGACAAGGGATTGCCGGGCAAGAAGGTACTGGCCGAGGTCCAGAAGCTCATCGCCAAGTACTCTGAGTAGGTCCTTCCCCGTGCGGAACCGGATCGGCCTGATCGTAGAGGGCGAATGATCGCAATGAGTCTGCATCAACTAACCAGGACAACGGAGAGTGTCATCCGGACCGCGGCCCGGTGGGTCTCTTTGGCCGCCGGCCTGTCCTTGTTCGCCATGATGATTGTCACCGTCATCGACGTGGCGACCCGGTTCGCAGGCCGCCCGATGCTCGGTTTCTTCGAGGTCACCTCGTTGCTGCTTGTCTGCCTTGTCTTTATGGGCCTGGCCCAGACCCAAGCCATCAAGGGCAATGTCAACGTCGAGGTGTTCGTGGCCAGGCTGCCCGTCCGCCTGCAGGCGCTGATTGACCTCTTCACTAACCTCTGCTGTCTGGGGCTGAGTGCTCTCATGGGCTTCCAGACGTGGCTCCAGTCCGTGGACATTCTGGCCAACCACCAGGTGACCGGGACGTTGTTTATTCCTTACTATCCGTTCTACCTGATCGTCGTTTTCGGGTTTCTCCTCCTCAGCCTAGTTTTCGTGGTGGACATAGCCCACTCGGTCGGAAGGTTGGTGAAGCCGTGACTCCCGAAACCGCCGGCATAGTCGGCCTGGCCGTCCTGTTCCTCCTGCTGGCCTTGAGAATGCCCATCGCCTTTGCCCTGGGTCTGGTCGGCTTTGCAGGCTTCGGTTACGTGGTCGGCCTGGGACCGGCCCTGGGCATCCTCGGCATGGAGCCCTTCGAGACCACCGCCACCTATGCCCTGAGCGTGGTCGCCCTGTTCGTGCTTATGGGCCAGTTTATCTCCCACACGGGTCTTGCCGAGGACGCATACGGCACTGTCCATAAATGGGTCGGACATCTCCCTGGAGGCATCGCCATGGCCACCATCGGCGCCTGCGCGGCCTTCGCGGCCGTGTCCGGCTCCAGCCTGGCCACCGGAGCCACCTTGGGCGCGGTCAGCCTGCCGGAGATGAAACGGTACAAGTACAAATCCGCCCTGGCCACCGGGGCCATCGCCGCCGGGGGCACCCTGGGCATCCTCATACCGCCAAGCGTCATCCTGGTCTTCTACGGCATCATTGCCGAGCAGTCCATCGGCAAACTCTTCCTGGCAGGCTTCATCCCCGGTTTCCTGCTGGCGGCCATGTTCATGTTTTATATATACCTCGTCTGCCGGTTCAGGCCGGAGAGCGCCGAGATTGTACAGAAGGCGCCGGTGAGGGAGCGGATCGCCTCGCTCAAGAAGACCTGGGGCGTCCTCCTCCTGTTCGTTATCGTCATGGGCGGCATCTACACCGGGGTATTCACCCCCACCGAGGCCGGGGGCATTGGCGCCTTCGGGGCACTGATCTTCGCCCTGCTGAGGGGCAAGCTGACCTGGAGGGATTTTTTCGTCAGCCTGCGCATGAGCGTTGAAACCACGACCATGCTCCTTCTGATCATCATCGGGGCGGCGATCTTCACCTACTTCATGGCCGTGACAAACATCCCCAGCTTGACTGCTGAATTCGTCATCGGCTTCGGCCTGCCGCGCTACCTGGTCGTCGGCATCATCATTGTCGTCTACCTCATCCTGGGCTGTTTCCTGGACAGCTTCGGCATGATGACCTTGACCATGCCCATTGTTCTGCCGACCATCCAAACCCTCGGCTACGACCCCATCTGGTTTGGGGTGATGATCGTCATCGTCTGCGAGGCCGGCCTGATCACCCCGCCCCTAGGGCTGAATGTTTTCGTCATCGCAGGGGTGGCCAAGGACGTGCCTATGTACACCATTTTCCGGGGGGTGACCCCTTTCCTGGGCATCATGATTTTGCTGGTGGTCATTCTGATCGCCTTCCCGGAAATCGCCTTGTTCCTGCCGAATGTCCTGATGGGCTGAGGCGGGAACACCCAAGAGAACACAGGCCCGGGCTGCTGTCCCGATGACTGCGGCCCGGACAATGGAGGCAAAACATGGAGCAGGGAATTTTTTCCCCACAAGAAAGTCGTCTCATGGATGGCGAATATTTCGTCCTCACGGACAAGGAGGCTCGGCGGAAACGAGAGCGGATCGACAAGATGCTGGGCCGGATCGTGGCCGTTCCGCCTCGGGTGGCCGTGGAACGGGCCCGCTACCTGACCGAGTCCTTCAGGCAGACGGAGGGCCTGCCGCTGAGCCTGCGCTATGCCCTCGCCCTGAAGAACATCGCCGAGAAGATAGAGATCTTCATCGACCCCCTGGAATTGATCGTCGGCCGATGCGGCCAGGGCGAGAGCTGTGGGCTCATCTATCCCGAGCTCCGTGGCGGCTGGCTCAACAACATTGCCAGTCTGGCCGGCCGGAAGTCCGGCCGCTTCTACACCACCGATGAGGACATCCGAGTGGTCGAGGAGGAGATAATTCCTTACTGGAGGGGCCGAACCTGGCACGAGGCCTACATGAAAATGCTTCCTGAGGAAACCCGGCGAGTGCTCTGGGACGACGAGGACATTTACAAGTCAGTGGGCCTTATCAACGTCCTGACCACCCAGGACAGCAGCTGGGTCTGGGCCCTGGATTACGACAAGGTCCTCCGCTGGGGATTCAATGGCATAAAGCAGCGAGCCGAGGAAAAGCTCAAGGCCATCGACATTTTCGATAACGACAACAATTACGATAAAAAACCGTTCTACGAAGCGGTTGTCATCTGCTGCGAGGCCATCTCCATTTGGGCGGCCCGCTATGCCAAGCTGGCCAGGGAAATGGCCGGCCGGGAGCAGGATCCGTCCAGGGCTGCGGAGTTGGAAAAGATGGCCGAGGTCTGCGCCTGGGTGCCCTTCAACCCGGCCCGCAGTTTCCACGAGGCCGTCCAGGCGGTCTGGTTCGCCAACGCGTTCTCCCGGTTCGAGCAGATCGCAGCGGGCCAGATGGGCCTGGGACGCATCGACCGCTACCTTTACCCCTATTACCACAAGGACAAGGAGGCGGGCCGGCTGGACGACGACCAGGCCATGGAATTGCTGGAAGGGCTGTGGCTTCACCTCTCCCGCATCCGGCGGCTGGTCCAGTCGAGTTCCATCGCCAACTACCAGGGCTACCCGCACTTCGAGCAGACCCAGATCGGCGGGCAGGATGAAAACGGCAAGGATACCACCAACGAGCTGTCCTACCTGATACTGCGGTCAAAGAAGGAATACCCTCTCGACTACCCGGACCTGTCGGTGCGGATCCACGCCCTGTCGCCGACAGCCTTCCTGCGCAAGGTGGCCGAGCTGGTCAAGGAGGGGACGGGGTTCCCCAAGCTTTACAACGATGAGGAGATCATCCCGCTTCTTCTGGCCAAGGGGGCCGCCCTGGACGAGGCCAGGAACTACACGGGTTGCGGCTGCGCTGAGGTCCGGCTCCTCAACCGCGACACCTACATGACCCAGAGTTCCCAGGTCAACATCGCCGCCGCCTTGGAGATGGCCCTGCACGACGGCCGAATGCCACAGGTCGATGGTGGAAAAACCGTCTTTGGCCTGCCCACAGGCGACCCCCGGAAGTTCCAGACTTACGATGACCTGTGGGCCGCCTACAAGGCGCAATTGGAGAACCTCTACCGCCACGCCTTCATCAACCGCCACACCGGCGATATGACCAAGCCGGACCACATCGCCGCCCCCTTCACCTCCAGCCTGCACGACCTCTGCCTGGACCAGGGGCTGGACATCCACCAGGGGCAGGGCCGGTTCGAGGGCGACCTGCGCCAGGGGAATCTCTTCGTCATCGGTTTCGGCACGGCCATCGACTCGCTCGCAGCCGTCAAGAAGCTCGTGTTCGAGGACAAGTCACTGGACATGGCTCAACTCCTGTCCGCACTGGAGGTGAACTTCGAGGACCAGGAGATAATCCGGCAGATGTGCCTTAACGCCCCCAAGTACGGCAACTGCGACGATTTCGCCGACCTCATCGGCCGCGACATCGACCTGGTCCTGTGCGAGCACACCGAGCGCTACACCCTCTGGTGCGGCGGCAAGGACAACATCTCCTACGTGCCGGTGACCTCCCACGTTGGTCTAGGCGGGTCGGTGGGGGCCACCCCAAACGGACGCCTCCGGGGCGAGGCCCTGTCCGAGGGCGTCTCGCCGACTCAGGGCTCCGATATCAGCGGCCCGACGGCTACCCTGCTGTCCATCAACCGGACCAAGAACTCCAGATGCCTCCGCCGGGAGGCCCGGTTGCTCAACATCAAGCTCAGTCCTTCGGTGGTTGAGGGCGAAAAGGGAACCCAGGACCTGGTATCCTTCATCCGGGCCTGGTGCGACCAGAAGCATTGGCACCTGCAGTTCAACATCATCAACCGGGACACCCTCATCGCCGCCCAAAAAAACCCGGAGAAGTACCGGAACCTTTTGGTAAGGGTGGCCGGATACAGCGCCTATTTCTGCGATCTGTCCAGGGAATTGCAGGACGAGATTATCGCCCGCACCGAGCACAGATGAACAAGATCCAACCAAACCAGGGGCGTATTTTCAACATAGAGCGGTTCGCCGTCCATGACGGGCCGGGCATCCGGGCGCTGGTCTTTTTCAAGGGCTGCCCGCTCAGGTGCGATTGGTGCAGCAACCCGGAATCGCAGCGGGCCGCGCCCGAGATAATGATCAACGGCGAGCGGTGCATAAAAACCGCGGAGTGCCGCCGCTGTGTGGAGGCCTGCCGGCTCGGGGCGATCTCCTTCACGGAAAAGGACGGTCCGGAACTCGACCGGAGCCGCTGCGACAGCTGCGGAGATTGTGTTCAGGCCTGCCCTGCCCGGGCCATTGAGCTCTTCGGCCGGGACTGGTCCGTAGCCGAGGTCCTGGATACCATCCTCCAGGACGGTGCGTTCTTCTCCCGGTCCGGTGGCGGCATCACCCTGAGCGGCGGTGAACCCCTGCTCCAACCCGACTTCGCTGAAGCGCTGCTGGACGCCTGTCGCCAACAGGGCATCGGGGCAGCCCTGGAAACCTGCGGCCAGGTGCCCTGGGCCAGCCTGGAAAGGGTGGCGGACAGCCTTCAAACCATCTATTACGATGTCAAAGCCATGGACCCCGAGGTGCACCGGCTGCACACCGGAGTGGACAACCACCTCATTCTCGAAAACCTGAGAAGGCTGTCGGCCTTCTGCCGGAAGCCCAAGATCATCATCCGGACCCCTGTCATCCCGGGAGTCAACGACAGCGAGGAAAACATCGGGCTCACCGCCACCCTGGCCCGGGAACTGCCCGGCGTCAAGGACTACGAACTCTTGGCCTATCACCGGTTTGGGGAGGGCAAGTACAGGAACCTGGGCCTGGCCTATTCAATGAAGGGCGTAGAGAAGTTGAGCCCGGATCGCCTGGCCGCCTTAAAAGACGTGGCCAGTGATATTTTCAGTAAAGACAGCGACAAGTAGAGGGTGAGCGAAAAAAAAGGGGCGGCTGCCAGTCCCCAAACGGCACAGAGCCCGAGAGATCTCGGAGCGCCCTTGCCGCCTCTCTGATCATAAAAGCGACATGTATAGCAATTGCAATGTGATCGCTTTAAAGGGTCAAAACATAAGGTAACACTTTTTTCTTTACTTGGCTGTTATCTTGAGATAGCATAATTGTATGAAGCCTAAGCTGACGATCAAGGAAAAGCTGATGCTCCTGGAGATGGCAGACTTCAGTAAAAATATATCCGCTGTTTGCAGATACATGGGTGTCAGTCGGAAAACTTATTATCAGATTAAAAAGGCTTTTGAGGAGGGTGGAGTTGAGGCTTTGGCTCCAAAGTTCAGGCGCGGTGTCAATCTGAAAAACCGTGTGCCTGAGGATGTCGAGGATGCGGTTCTAAAAATTTCTATGAAAAATCCGGCCTTCGGTAAAAAGAAAATCAGCCGGATCTTGAAAGACCAAGGCATTTCCATTTCACCGAACACGGTAAGGGCTGTTTGGGAGAGGAATTAAATTGTGCCGTTGAAAGACAGGTATTGGAAGATGGGTTTTCACCCAATTGGATTGAGACTACCATTTTCATACTTTTAAAATCCGATTCGAAGACTATGGAGATATTCTGCGGTCCTCCTATTCATTTCCCAAACTTCGGACTATTGACAAGAGTGCGCAGAAATGAAGATGAACTTGAGCGATTTGGGATATGAGGAGTTTTGCAACGGCGCACATCGCACCGCGGACAATGAAGATCATGCGCCCGCACGGGTTGTGGGGGTGCATAAGGATTCCTACCTGATCCATGACGGCAGCCGGCAGATTCGGGCCGAATTGACCGGAAAGATGGTGTTCGGAGCCGCCTCACCCCTTGATTTGCCTGCGGTGGGCGACTGGGTGCTGGCCCAGATCTTGGATGACGGCGGGTTTGCTGTTGTTAACCAGCTATTGCCCCGTAAGTCGGTGTTGACCCGTAAGTCCGCCGGCAGAAGGGTGGAGCACCAAGTTATCGCGGCAAACCTGGACACTGCCTTTATTGTGCAGGCCGTAGCCAGGGATTTCAGCCTGCGTCGCCTGGAGCGCTACCTGGTGATGATAAACCAGGGAAATGTCCGGCCGGTGCTGCTGCTCAGCAAGAGCGATCTGGCCTCCCCCGCAGAAGTGGAAAGCAGCTTGGAGTTCACAAGAAAGATTCAGCCGGGAATTAGGGCCTTGGGCTTCAGCAATCTGCAACCCGGCAGCCTTCAGCGGGTCAGGGAGATCATGGAGCCTGGGCGTACCTATTGTCTTTTGGGCTCGTCCGGCGTGGGAAAGACCACGCTATTGAACAACCTTTTGGGCGGCGGCGGTCTGAGCACCCGGGAGGTGCGCCAAAAGGACGGAAAGGGCAGACACGCCACCACCAGCAGAGAGCTTATCATCCTGGATAATGGGGCAATGATCATAGACACCCCGGGAATGCGGGAGCTGGGCAGCCTGGAGAGCAAACAAGGCCTGGCCGAAACCTTTGAGGATATGGATCATTTGGCCGCCGGCTGCCGCTTCAACGACTGCTCACACACCACTGAAAAGGGTTGCGCCGTACTGGCCGCACTGCAGACCGGCGAAATAGATGAAAAGCGCTATGAAAATTATCTGCGGCTAAGGCGGGAGATCGCTCATAACCAGATGAGTCTGTCGGAAAAGCGGAGAAAAGATAAGGAATTTGGCAAGATGTGCAAAAGTATTATGAAGAAGAAGAAAAAGACACTGTTAGGCAGGTTTTGAGTATGCAGGAAAGCCCTGTGTCTCAACGATAATGCAAGCTATGTTTGAATCTATCAGCAATTACACAACTGGGACACAAAGGAAACCATATAAACACAATCATGGCATAACCTGCTGAGAATAAATCAATGGAAGATTATCAGCTTTTGATAGACCTTCATAAAAAGGCAAACCGGCAAGGTCCAGGCGGGGATGCAGAGTCGGAGAAAGCTCTCAGCTTGGCAATGATGGACCGAGCCGAGCCATTAAAGATTGCTGATATCGGTTGCGGCACGGGTGCTTCCACCCTGTTACTTGCTCGCTTAATGGATGCTCAGATTACGGCAGTGGACTTTCTTCAAGATTTTCTCGAAGTCCTTGAAGACAGGGCCGAGAACAAGGGGCTTGGCGAAAAAGTGTCCACCCTTTGTTGTTCAATGGACAATCTTCCGTTTCGCAATGAGGAATATGATGTTATCTGGTCTGAGGGTGCGATATATAATATCGGCTTTGAAAGAGGGGTAAAAGACTGGAATCGTTATTTGAAAGTGGGCGGACGACTGGTTGTTTCGGAGATTACCTGGATGACAAGTTCCCGTCCTTCGGAACTTCAAAAATATTGGGATGAAGAATACCCCGAAATAGATACGGCCTCTTCAAAGATTGGCGTACTGGAGAGGAACGGCTATTCCCCGATTGGCTATTTTGTATTGCCAGAGCATTGCTGGCTGGAGAATTATTATCGGCCTATGCAAAATAGCTTTAAGGATTTCCTTAACCGGCACGGTAATAGTGAAGAAGCACACGAAATAGTGGAAGCGGAAAATCGAGAAATAAAGCTGTATGAGAAATATAAAACTTACTACGGCTATGGTGTATATGTCGCCAGAAAGTTGGATCAGGGAAAGCCATAACAACCGCATCAACTCGGAGCGTCGAGTGTAGCGTAGGGACAAAATATGAAGCCGAAAATCAGCATCATAACACTGGCCGTCTCAGATTTAGAACAATCCACCACCTTCTACCGAGACGGACTGGGGCTTCCGATCTATGGAAACTTTCCGGGGATTACCTTCTTCGAGCTATCCAGTACATGGCTGGCGCTGTATCCGCAAGATCAACTGGCAGACGATGCCCAAGTCGACCCTCAAGGAAATGGTTTCCGACGATTCACTCTGGCACATAATGTTTCATCGAAAGAGGAGGTGGATCGGGTGATGGAAGAGGCCAAGAAGGCCGGGGCCCTGTTGCAGAAACCCGCCAAAGGCACGGAGTGGGGTGGTTACTCGGGATATTTCTCAGACCCTGATGGATTCCTCTGGGAAGTGGCATGGAATCCTCATTTCGATCTGACCTAAAAAATAAAAACACCCAACAAGCCTCTTGCTGGGACGAAGAATAAGACTATTTGTCCTCGCCTGATCCTCTCTTATTTATGGCTCTTCCCCTTGGGGACGCCAGTTTTATCACAGTAGAGCGGCTTGACCACCCTATTTTTTTATCCAAACTTCCTGCCATAATCAATAGTGATCCATATTTGACTTTAAAATCAAGCAATTATAACCATGAGAAAAGGATTTCATTTAGGCAAGTGGGGCAAGTTCCGCCAGAGGTATCGGGCCGAGCTCAGGGCGACCCTCAAGGAGGATATCATGGATAGACTCGCCACTCGCGCCGAGGGCGAGAACGTGACCTTGGTCTTTGCGGCGCGCGACGAGGAGCACAACAATGCCGAGGCCCTCAGGGATTTCATTGAGCACCGGATGAAGAAAGGGAAAAGGAAAACAATGTGAGCGAGCGGAAGTCGGTCTGCTCCGAGGAGACTGTCTTCGTGATCGACGCTGGGGGGAAAATCGTCTACCGGCAGTTGGTGGGCGAGATCACTGAACCGCCGGACTACGAAGCCGCCCTCCGCGCGGCCCGAGAGCAGGCCTGAGAGAGACGGGGATTTCTTCGTCCGGTATGCACCGGAGTTCAAGCCGTGCTTTCACAGGAGCTCATAAAAGTCCGGGTCTCGGGAGATCAGGACAAGTTCCTCGTGCAGGAGTACTTCGTCTGTAACGCCTGGGGTCACGTGGTCACCCGAGAGCCTCCCGAGCACTGCCAGGTCTGCGGCGCCGTACGGAAGGCGTTCCACAAGGTGATCTGACCAGCAAACCCATCGAGCAGATCGATTTTCCCGGAGAGACACTACCTGCCAAAAATGGAGGTTTCCCTTGCCTGACGCATCCAACAACGACATCTTCATGAAGGGCCTTGAAGAGTATATGAATGCGGTAAAAGTCCTGAGCGAAAAAAGTGGACCTGGCCCCATCTGACCACTGTTTCATATGTCGCCCGTGCCTCGCTCGAGTGCGCGGGGTTCTTCAGAAATGGATTGCTTTCTATCGGTATTTATTATTATATCATTTTTATCAGTACAAACAATATGTTACCAATTTAGTAGATATTATTTTATGGGGCTATGCACTTGACTCCCGATGCCACAACATATTGTGATGACTTATAAGTGCATTTCTCCCGGGTCATCGGTCAAAATTTCATATTTGCCGGCAGCAAGGATCTGTCGTCCGGGAACAGGAGCGGTTTCCACTGCCTGCTGAACCAAACGATAGAATAATTTCCCTCTACTGGCAGAACTCCGACGATTGAAACGAAAGGTGAATTCATCCAAATAATAGCCCAAATGATGTGCTTTCACGGCTCCTTGATAAGTGCCAAGAAGCCATCTTTGCAGTAGAGAGGCAATCCGATGGGCGATTGTCAGTTCACGGGCCCCGACAATGATATGCTGATATCCTTTTTCAATCAGTGGCGTGTAACCGGTCCACCCATCTGTACGCACGCAACTGCCCGGCGTAACATGACTTTGAACAAAGCCGCAGAGACTTTGTGCAGAGGCATCAGGCACACACTGGAGGCGAATTCGGCCGATACCCCTTCCTGTCTTGCTTCGATCCCCTTTATCCTCAACACCGATCACAACCAGAGCTTTGCCCTCGGCTCCCCGACCGCGCTTCCCGGTTTGTACGCCACCGATGTACGTCTCATCTACCTCGATCACGCCGGACAATGTATCCCGCCCAGGCCGCACCATGGCCCTGCGCAATCGATGCAACCATCTCCAGGCTGTATGGTAACTACCCAAACCCAGCACGCGTTGGAGGCCCAAGGCGTTCGCGCCGAACTTTTGGTTAGTGATGTGCCACATGGCCTCAAACCACATTTTCAACGGTTTTCGAGTGTCATGAAACAGCGTACCCGCCGTAACCGATACTTGTCGCCTGCACTTGCGGCACTCAAACAAGCCACGCCCAGTCTTACGAGCATCGCCGTGGCCACATGCAGGGCACGAAAATCCATTAGGCCAACGAAGGGCTGCCAGGTATTCCAGGCATGGCGCCTCGTCTCTGAAACGTTCCTGAAACTCGAGAAGGGTGGTCGGGAAATCGATCATACCCTACACTACATATTGGGGTATCGGGAGTCAAGTGCATAGCCCCATTATTTTATATGTAATCGTACAGAGGCAGGCTTTCGGCAGAACGGGCAACGAGCTTGTCAGGGCGGGTTCTCCCGTCCATTGGAAGGAGGTGATTGCAGAAAAAAAGGATGTCCCCAAGCGGCACAAAAACATTTCATGAGGAGGTTCACAGATGAAGATGAAGAGGTTGATATTGAGTTTTCTTTTTCTCTGCTTCGGACTCTTATATCTGACGGTATTCGAGGCAGACTGTCAAACCCGTGCACTACAGTTCTACACCCACGAAGCCGATGAAATCGGGCCGCTCCCCCCAGGCGTTATGCCGGTTGTGTTTCTCAAGGGAAAGCCATACGAAATGGGTCATCAGTACGGTACCCAGCTCATGGACTACATTGTCAGGGTCAAAGATTCACTGTGGGGCCAACTGCTGAAAAAGGAGGACAAGGCCACTGTCCTGAAGCACCTTCTCGAATACGACAAAGTGATACGGAATGAGGCCCCGGAGATGATCCCCATAATGCGCGGGATGGCGGCCGGAGCGCGCGTGGACTACGACGACATCCTGATGATCAACTGCTTCGTGGATGTGGCGTGGGCTCGGCCCGTGGAGTCATGCTCCGGTCTTGCCGCGTGGGGCAGTGCGACCAAGGAAGGGAAAACCATCGCAGGCATCAATTTCGATTTCACGCCAGAACCCTTTTCCTACCGCGCTGTCGTGATCGCCTACCCTGAAGAGGGCAACAGCTTTATCTCCACAGGGTACGCCGGAGTCCTGGGGAATAATTTTACAATGAATGACAAGGGCCTAGTGGAATTGAACAACCACGGGGAATATATCCGGCCACAGGACAAGGGATACGGGCTTCCCGCCATGCTCATACCCGGATACATCGCGATGACCTGCTCCACCTGGGAAGAGGCCAGGGATTTCATGCTGAAATCCACGATCAGTATGGGTGTTGTCCGGCATTTTCAAGACACCGGGGGAGGCGGCTGTGTGGTCGAGTCAACGGCCGACAAGTCCGCTGTGCGTTACTCCGGCGATTTTGGAGAAAAGGATTATCTCATAGACACCAATCATTGGCTCACTTCCGAAATGGAAGACACGAAGTGGCCGATGCCACGGCCCGGGAATTCCGAGTACCGATACATGAGCGTCGAAAAATTCCTCCAGGACAATCACGGCAACCTGGATGTTTCTTCGTTCATGGAGATACTCGGCATCGGCGACCGATTCTGGGATGGCAAGGAATGGCAGGTCCCGGAAGGATGGTCGAAGAACACCGTTAATTGCCTCTCGGAAAAATTCGGGACTCATGCATCTCAAATCGCTGTCCCGGCCGACAAGACGGTCTACATTCGAACCGGGGATGCCACAGGCATGTGGGGGACCCTCGCTCCAAATGAAAGCGGTGAGTTCGTCACCTTAGCGCTCAACGACAACCCGGAGGCGATCGTAGCCGCGGCAATTCAGGCGGCGCAACAGGATTTGTGGAGGGCCTCGGAAAAAGTTTTCGAATCCGGGGATATCGCCCTAATGGACAAATTGAACAGGGTAAAAAAGGCATACTGGAGAGCACAGGGCTACTTTGTAAAGGCTTCGAATCAGGGTGGAGACGATTGTCTCGCTACCTTGGGTAAGGCTGCCTCCCAGGCCTGCAAAGCCCAAGCTTACAGTAAAATGCTCATTCGACTGTCAGGGGCCCGGTAATTCTCGAAACTGTCAGGGCGGTCATGGGATGATTCTCCTTGACCGCCCGGAACGCTTCGGGCATTCATCCAATATCTATGTTTGCGCCTGGGATCGGGGCACCAGTAACAGGCTACGACTCCATAATGAAAATCTCAGAAGCAGACAAATGGATAAGACCTTCTCTCCCCTCTTAAACAGAAGCGCCCCAGCATCAGTAAACCGAATGTCGTTTCCATGTCGCACAAGAAGACGATTCCCTATGGTTTCTTCGAGTTGAAAATGATTCCAAATCCCCGCGAGAGATAGTCTACACCTGATACCGCAGCGAAATGAATTTTGCTCTTTAGGATCCTTCAATATAATAGGGGGTCGGCGGCATAAACTTCCGGAGCTCTTCAGGACGGAAAACGGCGCCATCCTTTAATATAGCCCTGACGTTTCTGAGCGCGGAGATATCGTCCAGCGGATTGCCCTCTATGATACAGACGTCCGCCTTTTTGCCAGGCTCAAGGGTGCCCATGTGGTCCTCCATACCCAGGCACTCCGCACCCAACCTGGTGGCCGTGACAAGCGCATCCATGTTGCCGATCCCCGCCTTGACGAAAAGCTCGAGCTCCTCCACATAATCACCTAGGGAATCAGTGCCTGGCAACACGATCACGCCCTCCTCGAGCGCAAGGAGAAAGCTCTCCCAGAGAGGTTCATAAAACTTCTGGTATCTTCGAGTCCAGAAAGCCTCCCGCTTCCACGAAGCGCTGGTGTTCTGCTTGGCAGTCGATAGGGTGGGTATCAGAAAAATGCCTTTGTCCTTGATGATGCGCGCAGTCTCCCGGTCCAGCATCATGGCGTGTTCAATGGTGTCGGCCCCAAAGAGGGCGCAATTGCGGATCGCAGCGGCACCGTTCACATGGGTGGAGACCCGAAAACCTGACCGGTGGGCCTCGTCGATGGCTGCCTTGAGGCATTCGGGCGGAAACCACTCGAGGATCGGGTTGCGCTCGGGTGCTTGGGGGAGGTCTTCGTTGCTCACGTAAATTTTGATAAAATCAGCCCCTTTACTCAGCTGGGTCCGAACGCCCTTTACCACCTCGTCGACGGAATCGACGACGTAGAACAAGGATGCCAAGTGCCCGCCGGTCATGACCAGGGGTTCACCACAGGTAAGGAGCCGCGGACCCGGGACGACTCCCGCATCTATTGCTTTCTTAATCTCGATGTTTATGGATGCCGGCGCTCCGCATTCCCTGCAGGCGGTGATCCCCTGGATGAGAGAGTAAATGCTGCTCCTCACCGCGCATATGGACTGAAAGGGCACAGGTCTTGAGCCCTGCGCCGCAATGCCGCCATAATTCCTTCTCATCATGAGATGCTCATGACAGTTCACCAGGCCGGGTAGGACTGTGCACCCGCCAGCGTCGATTTCATCAACCTCCCCATACCGCTGAACCCATGACGAAAAGTCTTTCTGGTCGATGATTTCCTTGACCGTGTCCCGCTCGACAACAACGACCCTGCCGGCCGCCGGCGGCGATCCCGTTCCATCGATCAGAACCCCCCCTTTAATTGCAACTGCCATGCACGTTCCTTTTTCAGGAGTCCTGTTTTTTGTTTGCCTCGGCAATCAGAGCGTTGGCCCGTGTCAGAGAGGGCAGGCTCTTCCCCGCCTTTATTTCTTCAATCAGCCCTACTTCAGCCTCCTGCATTTGAAGAGCCTTTTCCGCCACTTCCGCCGCCTCTCCGGGGCTGAGGACGAGGATACCGTTTCCATCAGCGACGATCAGATCGCCGGGGTGTACCGTCACGCCCCCGCACTGGATGTCGGTGTTTATCTCCCCCCCGAACCCGAGGAGCTTTGTCGTCATCGCGCTGGCTCCTCTGCAGTACAACGGGAAGCCTTCCTCCGCTATCTCATCGATATCCGTTGCGAGTCCGTCCACAATCCCCCCGGCAACTCCTTTCACACTGGCGGCAAGGGTCACGACACCGCCCCAGCATGCGTGCAGCCGATCACCACAACGGTCGACAACGATCACGTCTCCGGGTTCCGCGATTTCCATGACTTTGTGGACGACGGTGCTGTCCGCGCCTGCGGTTTTCACGGTCACCGCAGGTCCCACCACGTGGGGTTTCTTAATGACCGGGCGAATGGAGGGGTCCATGAAACCGTAGTGTCTGACGTGTCCGACCGTGGCGGGCTCCACCCGTTTCAGCAAGTCGATCAATTCCCTTTCAGGGCTTGGTGCTCTCTCGTTTATTATGAACATACAATACCTCCTTGGTGTGCGAACTCCCGGATCGGAAATCAAAAAAGATCTTTTCGTCGATGTTCCAAGGCCGGGAAGGTTTTCCTGGTTCTCGTGAGGGTTTCAAGGTCACAATCCGCAACGACCGTCGAGACCCCGTCGGGTGCCTGTGCCGTCACCAAGCCCCATGGATTGACGAACATGCTGCGACCGAAGCAGACGTTGCTGGGTGGATGGGGGCCCCACTGGCCACACGCCGCAACCCAGCAAAGGTTTTCGACAGCCCGGGCGCGCAGAAGCAGCTCCCAGTGATCGCGCCCCGTCTGCAGCGTGAAGGCGGCCGGCAGGAGAATGGCGTCAACCCCTTTTTCCTCCAGGCGTCTGAACAACTCGGGAAAGCGCAGGTCGTAACACGTGCTCATCCCAAAGGTGAAATCGTCGATCGTGAAAACGCTCAGTTCATCACCTGGGGTGATTATTTCCGATTCCAAATAGACCAGCCCTCCTGGGATTTCCACATCAAACAGGTGAATCTTTCTGTACAGTGCGACGATCTCACCCTCCGGATCGAAGACGACCCCTGTGTTGTGGATCCGATCGCCTCTTTTCTCCAGGAAGCTCCCCGAATGGACATAAACTTTGTGCTCCCTGGCTTTTTCCCGCAGGGCATCAAGGCTTGGCGACGCATCGAGCGGTTCGGCGTTTTGTGGTTTTTCTTCATCCGGCCCGAGAAAGTGGAAGTACTCCGGGAGCATGATCAGCCGCGCCTCCTTTCCCGCGAGTTCGTCGATCAGCCGCCGAGCCGTGGACAAATTGGCGGCCTTGTCGTCCTGCGTGTTCATCTGTGCCAGTCCGATTCTCATTTCATTCAACTCCCATCAAAAGGTTAGGCAGGAACAAGGTAACCTGCGGTGCATAGGTGATGAGCAAGAGGACGCCGACCAGGGGTATGAGATAGGGTAGAACCGCAATCACGATGTCCTCGAAGTCAAGATTCGCCACCTCTACCATAATGTAAAGCCCGATGCCCATGGGTGGGGTCACAATGCCGATGAGTATTCCATACACCATGATGACCCCGAAGTGGACCCTGTCGATGCCGAAGTGATCCGCAAGGGGGAGCAGTAGGGGCAGAGTGATCAACAACGCAGGGATCCCTTCTATAACACAACCGATAAGAATCAGAAAAACCAGAAGAATCAGGAGAAACAGATACTTGTTCGCCGTGAGCGACATCATGGCTTCCGCCACGGTCTGAGGTATCTGCTCGTAGGCGAACAGCCAGCCCATGGCCGTGGCAAAGGCGATGATGAACATGATCACCGTGGTGACGATCATTGTTTCAAAGAGCGCCTTCCAGAGGTTTTTCCATGTCAGGGTGCGATAGATGAGACCGACCAGGAGGGCGTACCCGGAGGCGAGCACCCCGGATTCGGTCGCCGTGACCACGCCCGTCAGAATGGAGCCCACGATGATAATGGGGGCTATCAGTGCGATGACTCCGTCAACCCCGCTCCTGACAACTTTTTTTAAAGATGATCTTTCCATCTTTGGAAAGTTGTGCCGGTAAGACAGGATATAATTCGTCAACATCAGCGAAAGGCCGATCACGACCCCGGGGATGACCCCCGCCAGGAACATCCGACCCACCGATGTCTCGGACATGTAGGCGTATATGACCAGGGGTATGGAGGGGGGTATGATGGGGCCCACAGCCGAGGATGCGGCTGTTATGGCTGCGGAAAATCTTCTAGAGTACCCCCTTTCGACCATTGCCTTTATTTCGACAATCCCGAGGCCCGCGCAATCGGCGACCGCGGCCCCTGAAACCCCTGCGAAGACCATGCTGGCCAGGACATTGACCTGGGCCAGACCCCCTCGGATATGCCCGATCAGGCTGGATGCGAAATCAAAGATCTTGTCGCTCATGCCCGAGATGTTCATGAGATTGCCGGCGAAGATAAAGAAAGGGATGGCAAGCAGGGGTGCGCTGTTAACCCCCTCCACCATCTGTTGGGGCACTATGAAGAAAAAGCTGGAGTTCCCGCTGATAATGAGCGTGAGGACGGTTGCAACCCCCATGCTCATGGAAATCGGGATCCCCATGCCCAGGCAGACTAGAAAGAGGACGAGTAGAGCCAGCCCATTCATGAGACTACACCCCGTGGCTTCTCTATAAGGTTTTTAAGGGCCGCAATGGATTCCAGTATACTGTCCAGGAAGATCCCCGCGATACCTACCAGCAGGGGGATTATCTGGAAGTAGCGAGGTAGAGGGATTATCTGCATTATCGAGGACTGCTGGCGGATCAGGGTCGGCGCCTGCCAGAGAATGAGCGCGAGAAGAAGCAGCACGAGGACATTCGTGATCAGCTGGATCACCAGGCGGGGTGCACTGGACAGTTTGTTCAGGATGAAGAGGACCACGATGTCCTTCTTCTGGTGGTAAACCACAAAGGCGCCCAGAAAAGTCATCCAGACGAAGAGCAGCATGGTTAAGGGATAGACCCAGACAAAAGCCGTGTTCAAGAGGTATCGGGAAAAAATCTGGATCATGTTCAGGCTGATCATCACGGCCAGGCAGGAGACAGCGAAAATCACGCAGATTTTTTCCAGGAGTCCAAGAAACTTTTTCACAGGAATCCCCTTTCGCAGGATAGGGGCCGCAGCCCCCTTTCCTGCAGAGAAGAGGGTTTCAATCGGATCAGAGCGAGCTCACGACGTCGAGGACCTCTTTGGGCATCTTACCCTCTTTTTCCCACTGCCTGTAGAGTTCCATCGTCTTTTTTATAAAGGGTGCAGTGTCCAGTTCATAGTATTCAGCGCCCTGTTTTTTCATCCGTTCTATGGAGGCATCCGCAGCCTTGTACATGATGTCCGCGCTGTAATCGCAGGCCTCCTTGTGCGCCTCGAGCAGGACTTTTTGAAGTTCAGGGGTGAGTTCGTTGAATTGTTTGTAGTTGGTCATGAAACCCAAACCCTGAGGAAACTCGTTGTGCCTGATGACGTACTTGGCCTGTTCGTAGAACTTCATGCTTTCCACCAGGGCCATGGGCGAATTGCAGGCCTGGACGATGCCGCGACCCAGGGCTTCGTAAATCTCGGTCCACGGAAGGACCATCACGTTTGCGCCCAGGTTCTTCCAGACGGCGATGTGAATATCGTCCGGATGGAGTCTCAGTTTGAGCCCCTGAAGGTCCTCGAGCGTCCGCACGGGTTTTTGGGACACCATCACCCTGTACGGACCGCGCACGAAGTCGGTGACCTTGCCGAGAATCATGATGTTGTGATCCTCTGCCACTTTATCGAACCATCCCTTGACGAGGTCGGATTCCATGAACCGGGCATAATGATCCCGGTCCCGGAAAATAAAGGGGGCGTTCACATATTTGATTTCGTCTTTATATTTCTGGAGGTAACCCTCCCCCTCTGGGTAGATCTGGATGACGCCGGCCTGCAGTTGCTCCATGATCGCTTCGTCCTTGCCGAGTTGCTCCGCCGGAAACACCTTGATCTCCATGGCGCCCTGGCTCTTTTCCTTCACGAGGTCCGCGAATTTCTGAAAGGCCTTGCCCTCGGGACTGGTCGGCGGCATCTTGGTCGACATCTTCCAGACCACGGTCTTCGCATCGCAAGGCCCTGGGTTTGCCGCGACCATGATGAGTGACACAGCCAAAAGGGAAAAAATAAGAGTTGAAAAATACGATTTGACTTTCATTGTTTGAATCCTCCTTTGGTTTGATTTGTTCGAAAGGCTCATCCCTCTGCCCGTTTTCGACCCGTTCCAACTCCTGTATACTGGTCGAAAAAGTGCTTTTTGATCTGGCTTGAAAAATTTTCCAGGTGTTCCTGATTTGCCTCGGATGTGCGATCGGGATCGCGGGACGATAGTGCATCGAGTATACCCGTGTGAGAGCGTGCGGAGTGCCGCAATTCATCGTCGGTCCTGGATGTGAAGGACAGGTACCACAACCTCGTGACCTGATTGTATATCTGATCGGCGATCTGCTCTATGTAACGGTTTCCACAGCTTTGGACCACGCCCATGTGAAACTTCCGGTCGATATCCAGCAATGCATCGATATTTCTGTTTTGAATGAGACTCTCAGACCTCGAAATAAGCTGCCTCAATTCCTCGATCTTTTTATCTGATATCCGTTCAGCCGCGATGCGGACGCAATGACTCTCCAGCATGAGCCGGGCATCGAAAAGAAGCCTGAAATCGTCTATGTTGATAGGGCTCACAAAGGCGCCCTTTCGTGGAACGATGACAACGAGGCCTTCCCGCGCCAATCGGAGAAGAGCCTCACGCACAGGGGTACGTCCCAGGTTCAACTGCGAGCTGATTTGCTTCTCACTCAATGCTTCGCCTATCTTGAAACGGAGTGAAACGATATTAAACCTGATTTTTTCGTATGCTTTTTCTGCAAGTAATTTATCAACCACAGGTATTTAGCCCTTCCGTTTTTGTATGGCGCTCCGAATGAATTCCTAAGGCGAGCAAGCCAAAGAAAAGCAGGCTCTGCTGACATATCGCTGATATATTTTAAAAAGTCAAGCTATTTATCCCTGCCTCCGCAGGGGCAGGAATCCCCAGAACGGGAATGAGGTCATCCTGGATATGCCAGGCTGGTGGTGACTTTTAAGACTTCGGGAGTGCTGAGGCGAAAATTGAATAGGGGGCGCTAAATCCTGATCTGCTCCAGGTCATTGCACCAGCACCATTTGCTGTGGCTCCCGTCCACAAGTGGGATCGAAGAATCTCCATGGCCCCTGTGCAATCGACAGTGTTCGAAATCGGAAGCATTCCAGCCCAGGTCTATAAATCAGGGGCCACAATTATTGCTCATCAAGCGCCCGCCGCACCGTGTTTGTCAGCTCCTGGGCCGTGAGAGGTTTCATTAAAAATGCGCGAATCCCAAGCTCCCTGGCCTTTTCCCTGGAAATCTGCTTACTGTAACCGGTGCTCAGGATCACGGGAATGTCGGAGCGGATCTTTAAAATCTCTTCAGCCAGCTTGTCCCCACGCAGACCAGGCATGCTCATGTCGGTTACAACGATGTCAAATCGCTTCGGATCCTGTTTAAAACATTCCAGGGCATCTGTACCGCTCGCCCGCGTTTCTACCTCATACCCTTGCCGTTCAAGAATACGCTGGCCCAGCTTCAGGATCATCGGTTCGTCATCCACAAAAAGAATTCGCTCTTGGCCCTTCGGGATTTCCGGCTCACCTTCCTTTGAATCATCAGCTAGCGTTTCTTCCGAAGCGGGCAAATAAACGGTGAAAACAGTGCCCTTTCCTTCCTCACTCTCCACAAGGATGCCCCCGTGGCGGTCCTGGATGATCCCATGGACAACGGCCAAGCCAAGTCATGTTCCCTCGCCTACCCCCTTGGTCGTAAAGAAAGGTTCGAAGATCCTTTCCTTATTTTCCGGCGAGATGCCGGGACCTGTGTCCTGAACCTGAATCCTCACATACCGTCCTTCCGGAATCCGGCCCGACGAGGTATCCGTCGGGGCATTTAGCTCTGAGAGATCCAACTTGACGTTTAAAGTCCCACCTTCCGCTTCCATGACCTGCCCGGCATTGGTGCAAATATTCATGATGATCTGCTGGATTTGGGCGGCGTCAGCCATGACGCCAGGCAAATCCTCTTGGATTTCCTGATTGATTTCTACAGTGGTTGGAATGGTGGCCCGGAGCATCTTCAGGGATTCCCTGGCAATGGGCTCGACACGGATATTGGAGATGGTATGCTCCTTCTGGCGAGCGAAGAGGAGGATTTGGGTGACCAGGTCTCTTGCACGAAGGCTGGCTTCACGGATTTCTTTCAGGCTCTCTTGAGCGGGACTCCACTTCGGAACGTCGAACATTGCCAGCTCGGTGTTTCCGACGATGATCACAAGAATGTTGTTGAAGTCATGAGCAATGCCGCCAGCCAGGGTGCCGATGGCTTTCATTTTATGAGATTGTTTGAGCTGGGCTTCAATTTGCTTTTCTTGGGTAATATCGATGATAAAACCTCGGAGTCCGACGACTTCTCCATGTTTTTGGATCGCTGCTGAATGGAAAAGCGCCGGAAACACGGTTTCGTCTTTTCTTTTTGCCTCGTACTCCGTTATTCCAACGGTTTCGCCCTTGATAATTTTTCCGTAGTTCTCTTTTGCTCTTGCCCGATCTTTTTCGCTAATCATATCAAACGCATTCAAGCCTGATGCTAAATCTTCCTTTGAATATCCAAACTTCTCAAATGCTTTTTGATTTACGAAAGTCAGTGTACCCTTTAGATCCATTTCATAAATTGTTTCTGGAAGCAATTCAGCGAGTTCCCTAAAACGTTCTTCGCTTGCCCTGAGAACATCTTCGACATGCTTCCTCTGAATGATCCGCCACAGGCCATCCATGAAAAGGCGGAATTGGCGAACGTCCCCGGGGTTGTATGGCTCCTTTTTGTTGCCCAAGGCGGCTACCGCCACCACCCGGTCTTCCTCGAAAATCGGAATCGATACGAAGCGCCGGAGCTCGGGGTGCCCGGATGGGAAACCGACTTTGGCGGCATGCTCCTCGGTGTAGTCGTTCATGACAATGGGTCGACGCTGGCGATATGCCTCGGACCATAGCCCGCACTCCGAAATCTCAAAGGCAGGGGTTTCTTCGGGCAAACCGCATTGCGCCAAGGTGTTCCCGGTGTACACGGCATGAGTTACATATTGTTCGTCGCCAGACAAAAAGTTGATGAAACCAATGTCGCTTCCAGTGAGACGTGCGCTCTCCTCGAGGGCAAACAAGGAAAGTTCGTCTGAATCAGAGCTCCGCATGTCGTTCAATTTCAGAAGAGCTTCCAGACGGGCCTCATTGAGCCGCCTTTCCTCTTCCTCCCGCTTTCGCCTCGTGATATCGCGATTGCTGACGCGCCGACCTAGCCAGTTGCCTTGGCCGTCATGCACGATTTGGCAGATGTGACCCATCCAGCGCGTCTGCCCGTCGCGCGTAACGATGCGCAGCTCGATATTTCCAACATCAAAATTACGCGAATTTTGGCAGGTGGAAATATGTTCGTCCCATATTGATTTATATGAAGGATGTATAATTTTTCTTAATAATTCAGGATCTTTTTTGAATTCTTCTGCTTTGTACCCGCTGATGCGCTCACAAGATGGGTTAATGTATTGGAGTTTCCCATCCGGATTGACCCAGTATTCCCAGTCATATGTAAAGTCTGCTACGGTGCGAAAATTCTCTTCGTTCTTGCGCAATCGTTCTTCGGCCAAGATACGGTCCGTCACCTCGGCCAGCGTGAAAACGAGGCCGGTCACCTTTCCGGAATTGTCCTTGACCGGGATCAAACTCCAGTCCCAATAGGTCACTCCGCGTTCGGGCTGATCGGGAAATTCAAAGGGCTTTGCATCCACAAAGAACGGTTCGCCCGTGTCTACCGCACGCTGGAAAAGGGCCTGGTTTTCGGAATGGGGATAGAGGTCAAAATGATTTTTCCCCTGGAAGAAAGAACGATCGTGCCTGCATGTTTCGGCGTAAGCCCGATTCACCCAGATGAAATTGAATTGAGGGTCCAGAAACACCGCCATCATGTGGGTATGCTCAAGGACTCCATTAAGAATTTGATTCCTTTCTCTTAGATTTTTCTCGCTTTCCTTCAAGGCATTTTCGGTAAGCTTCCTATCAGTAATATCTTCAACAATTCCTTCGAGATATTCCGGTTTGCCTTCTGAATTGCATATTGTCTTAAGATACAAATTAGCTATAAATACACTTCCATCTCTACGCTTATAGTGGTTTATATGATGTAAAATATTATTTGATTCACATTGATTTGATAAAATTTCCTCTCTCTGTTCGGATTGAACATATATTTGCTCCCCAATATTATAAATGTTATCCATGACTTCTTCAGGTGAGTCATATCCAAGCATCCCTGCCAGCGCTGGATTCACTTCTAGAAAACGCCCTTCAAACGTGGAACGGAATATTCCCAGAGGCGAGTCAAAAAAAATCGTTCGATAATTTTGATCGTCATTGCGTAATACTTCTTTGGAACGATTCCGGTAAGATTCACACGCCTCTAAATCCTTGATCTTTCTTTCTAGCTCTTCATATGTAGGCTTTTCAGCCATGATGGCCACCTTTTATTTAGATCCTCATGAAGTTGAATTCAAAAACAGGTGGTGGTTAATGCCTTTCGTCTAATACCACCCTGACTGTATCTGCCAATTCATGATGTGCCAAGGGCTTCATCACAAATGCCCGGATACCTATTTCTTTGGCTCTCTCCGGGGACATTCTCTTACTGTAGCCCGTACAGATGATAATCGGCATCTCAGGTCGGATTTCCAGGATGGCTGATGCGAGCTCATCGCCGGTCATTTTCGGCATGGTCATGTCGGTAATCACCAAGTCGAATCGACCGGGATCCTTTCGAAAAATTTCGAGCGCATCTGTCGAATCTTGCATTGTGACGACATCGTATCCGAGGCGAACGAGGTATTCCTTCCCCAATTTGATGATTGGGAGTTCGTCATCAACAAGCAGAATACGCTCTTTCCCCCAAGGGAGGCGAGACTGCCGGACTTCGACCATTATCGGTTCCGCCTCTTCGGCCTCGGGCAGGTATAATGTAAAGGTGGTCCCCTTTCCCAACTCGCTTTCAACTGCAATGCCCCCGCCATAATCCTTAACAATTCCATACACAACGGCCAGTCCGAGACCTGTGCCCTCGCCGGCTTTTTTTGTCGTGAAATACGGTTCGAAGATCCTTTCAAGCAAGTCCTTCGGTATCCCGCTTCCCGTGTCGCTCACGCAAAGGCGCACATAGCTTCCTGGAGAAAGTCTCCCGGTCTGGATGATCGCTTCTTTATCGAAGTCTTTGGTGTCCAGAAGGACCTCCAGTGTCCCGCTTTCCTTCTCCATGGCCTGGGCTGCATTTGTGCACAGGTTCAACAGGATTTGGTGCACCTGTATCGGGTCCGCGACAACCCGCGGCAGATCGATTCCAATGGAATGGCGGACTTCTATGGAGCTTGGAAGGGATGAGCGCAGCATCTGGAGCGCTTCTTTGACAATGAGTTCCATTCTCAGAGGTATGGCCTCTTGCTTGCTATGGCGGCTAAACGTCAGGATCTGCTTTACGAGTCCCTTTGCTCGTTGGGCGGCTTTGAGCACTTCTTCCAGGTCGCTTCTACTTTCGGACCCCGCCGGGAGTTCCTCCTCGACTAACTCGGCGAAACCAAGAATTGCCGAGAGAATGTTGTTGAAGTCGTGGGCGATACCGCCCGCAAGAGTCCCGATGGCTTCCATCTTCTGGGCCTGTGCGAGCCTGCTTTCCATTTCTATCTCGGAAGTGATATCGCGCTTGACCGCCACAAAATTGTGGATCTGTCCTTCTTTATCAATAACCGGTGAGATGGAAGCTTCTTCGGTGTAAAGCGTTCCGTCTTTTTTCTTGTTGATCAAACGGCATTGCCACGTCTTGCCCTCTGTGATCGTCGCCCACAAATTCCTATAAAATGCTGCATCCTGTTTGCCGCTTTTCAGGATCCTGGGGTTTTCGCCTTTGACCTCATCAGCCGTATAGCCGGTGATTTTTTCGAATGCGGGATTGACATACTGTATCAGCCCGTCCGAGTCTGTTATGACAATGACTTCGGCGGCCTGCTCGATTGCCGAGAGGAGTCGCTCTTTTTCCACTTCCGCCTGTTTCTGATAGGTGATGTCTTGGCCGATGATCAGGGCGGCCGGTTTTCCTTCAAGCTCTATCGGCACAGATGTGGACATGGACCAGGATATCCCGCCATCCGGGTTAAGAATCGATATTTCAATAGGAGCATTTTCCTGGTTTGTATCTATATTCGACATGCGCTGAAGGATTATATCATGATGTTCGGGTGCGATTGTGCTCAGCGCGTCCAGACCTATAATTTCATCAGGGGTTTCATAGCCGAGAAGACGCGCACTCGCAGGATTCGCCATGGAATATTTTCCATTCTTCGTTGCCAGGATGGAAACGGGTGCGGCTTCAAAAAGAGTGCGGAACCGTCTCTCGCTTTCTCGTAGCGCTTCCTCAGCTATTTCCCGATCAGTAATGTCGATCGCAGTGGACAGTAATTGCTTTTCACCCATCATTTCGACAACTTCCGCGGAATACAAACAAATCATTTTTGAACCATCCGCCTTTTGTACCGTCAACTCGAGATTTTTCACTCGCCCTTCTGATTCAAGAATATGGATCATCCGATCGCGGTCTTCTGAATTTGCGAAACCAATTCCAGTGGATGTTGCGCCTATTGCCTTTCCGCGACTGTAGCCCGTCAAAGAGACGAATGCATCGTTGACATCCACGAATCGTCCATCAGCAACGGAAGTAATTGTCATTGGAATGGGTGCATTCCGAAAAGCTTTTTGAAATTTCTCTTCAGACTCATGTAATTTCTTTTCAGCCTGCTGGCGTTTGGTGATGTCGCGAGCAACACTGAGAAGGCAGGGCTCGCCTTCATAATCGATGAGTTTTGAATTGATTTCCACCGGAATAAGTTTCCCGTCTTTTCGAAGATGTGCGGATTCAAAAGTGAGTTCGCCTTCTCGTTCGATATCTCTAAATCTCTGCTCAGCCAAGTGGGCGAATTCCGGCGCATCAATATCCATTGGGCTTTTTTCTAGCATCTCGGATTTACTGTAACCTAGACGTTCACAAGCGACCTGATTGACTTCCAGAAAGTGACCCTGCATATCATGTATAAAGATTGCATCGCTTGTATTATTAAAAATATTTGCAAATTTTTTATGGCTTTCCTGCAGGGCTTCTTCCGATTTCTTATTTTCAGTGATATCTCGGCAGGTTCCCATATAGCCTTTAAATTCACCGCTTGAATTGAAAAGTGGAGTTGCATTCGTTTCAAAAATAACTTCATAGCCGCTTTTTGTTAGCAAGACAGTTTCCAGGTTCAGAATCTTCTCCCGATTCTTTAGCGCATCAAAAAATATTCCTGAAACCCTTTCTGCTTCAACTGAAGGCATGAAATCGAAAGGGGTCTTTCCATTGATTTCATCGATTTCATATCCGATCAATGTCCTTGCCTGAGGGCTCGCGTAAATATAGTAGCCCCCCTCATCTACCTGCCAAACCCAATCAACCGTGTTCTCCACGAGCATACGAAATTTTTCTTCTTCGCGTCGCAGCGCTTCTTCAGCCTGAAACCGTTCGGTCACATCCTGAACCGTTCCAGTAATGCTGACAACCTTTCCTTCCTCATTTTTAACCGGAGTTCCGATTGCATGAAAAATCGCTTGCCTTCGACTGGGAAGGCTTACTCGCAGGTCCAAGGCGTAGGGCTCTCCACTTGCCACCGCTTTTGTGATGTGCTCTTCCTGCTTCCTCACGTCCTCAGGCCAATGCAGCGACATCACCTCTTCATAGGTGGGAGGCCCTAGAGCGGGATTGCGCTCATAGAGTACGTACATCATTTCTGACCAGAGGATATCCCCCGTGTTCACATTGTAGTCGACGTGTCCGATGCGAGCGGTCCGCTGGGATGTGCGAAGCCGCCGTTCACTGTCCTGAAGCGCCTCTTCCGCCTGTCGGCGCTCCGTAATATCGGTGAAAACGGTTGAAAATCTTTCTTTTGCGGGAGAGCTTACATTGAACTCAAGGTGTTTACGGGCGGGTTCAAAATAGGTCTCGAAACTTTCAGGGTCTCCGGTCTGAGCAACTCTGGAAAAAACTTCGAGGAACGGGGCTTCACCCGTACCGTAAATTTGGGAGCCGAGGGCATTGATTGCCTCTGATCGACTGATGCCCATGATCCTTTCATAGGCAGGATTTACGTTGAGGATCCGATAGTCAACGGCCTTTCCGTTTTCATCATAGACAAGTTCATCAAGGCAAGAGCCGGCTGACAGACTTTCGAAGATGGTCCTGAAACGTTCTTCGCTCTCCCTCAATGCCTCTTCGGCCCTTTTCGTTTCAGTGATGTCATCGAAAACGACGAAACGGCCGGTCATCCTGTCTCCAAGCTTGATTGGTCCGGCTGACACTCTAACATTAATTTCCTCGCCGTCTTTGCGTCTCCGGATGATTTCTACATTTTTGATCCCGTTTAGGGAAAGCTCATCAAGTTCCTTTGATTCCATATGATAGAAGCGGGCTGGACAGATCAGGTCTTCAATGATCTTCCCACGTGCTTCTTCCAGGGAGTAGCCAAAAATCCTTTCAAAACCCGTGTTCGCGTTCAAAATGTGATTTTCCAGGTCAAGCAATAATATGGCTTCGCCTGAATACTCGAATAATGACCTCAATTGGCCACGTTCCGCTTCCAGCACTTCCTCCGCCTGTTTACGTTCTGTGATGTCACAAGTAAACTCAGCCAGTCCAATGACTCTGTCTTTTTTGTCGAATATGGGAAATGCCCGAATGCTCCAATGCCGTCCGTCAGGGGTTCGTTTTTCTATCTGTTGGGGCATTTTTTCATCGCGTGCTTTGATGACAGGACAACCAGAACAAGGTTCATTACTGTGGTTCCAAAAGGTATAGCAATGCGCCCCGATCATTTCTTTTGAAGACTTACCAACTGATGAAGCGGCAGTTGTATTGACCCAAATGATTTTCAAATCCGTGTCATAATACCCTACTAGTTCGGAGGTTGAATCTAAGATTATGCTTTTCTGAAATTCGCTCTCACGCAGCGCAACCTCCGCCTGCTTGCGCTCGATTTCAGCCCGCTCCAATTCCCGAACCCGCTGCTCCAGTTCCTCGCATGTAAGTTTATCATTCACGGCTACAACCCCTGTCTACTTAATCAAGTAACCAAGCAAATCTATACTACCACTTATTGGCACTTATTACAAAACACCACATTTCAACATATTAGCGCTGCTGCCTCGGGAAGATCTCGCAGCCTTGATGCCCCCCCGATGGCATCACCTGTGAGCTGCGAGTACCAAAAGTTGCAATGCTTATGCATATGTTAATCATTTTCACGCTCTGGGGTGACTCTTGTCATGTTCTTTTAGTCAGCAATCCCTGCATAAGTTTTCACAGAGGTTTTGTTTAACGACTGATATTGCCACACCCTTTGTCTTGGATTGAAGAAAATAATTTTGAGTGTGCATAGATGAGCGACAGCGATTGTCTAATAAAATCAGGGAAAAGGCAATTTAAAAAGTATCCTGACGCGAATAGGCTCTTTATCTGGCACCCAACGTGGATCTTTCCCTCGAAAGGCCGTTTTTTTCAGATGCAATCATAACATGATCGGAGGCGGAGATCTTTATCCAGGCCCTGATGAAGGCGCAAAGCGTCGATCCGGAAAACGTCGTCGCAGCGTTTGACAAGAGGACCGTGCCCGGGAGCTTTGAGACGGCCTTCGGACCGGGCCACATGGATGGAGGCAAGAGATTCGGGGTAAAGAGGGTGATTGTAAGGCCTATGCCCCCCATGGACCGCCCTTCTTTGCATTCCGTGCTTGACGTGGGCATTTTCGACCAATAAAATTTAGTCCTATTGAGAGACTCGCCTTGTGTGTTCATCCTTCACGAGAAAGGAGGGAGTGCCTTGGACAGGAAATATAAATTTATTCTTCAATGCGCAGCTTTTATGGCTACATTAATGTCTTGCATTGTCTTTGCTGCACCTCTAGGACTGCCGCCCGTACCGATCCCACCCGACAACCCCATAACTCCTGAAAAAGTGGAACTTGGAGACAAGTTGTTTCATGACAAAAGATTCAGCTCTACGGGGGAGGTCAGTTGCGCCAATTGCCACGACAGGGCCAAGGGTTTTTCCGACGCCCTTCCCGTTTCGGAGGGCATAAACAAACTCAAGGGGACTCGAAACGCCCCTACCGTGATCAATGCCGTGTACCTCAAAACCCAGTTTTGGGACGGGCGGGAGCCGACCCTTGAGTCCCAGTCCGCCCAGCCATTTATCAACCCGGTGGAAATGGGCCTCCAAAACCACGACCCTATTCTCAAGATCGTGCAGAACGACCCGGAGTATCTGAAGCTTTTTGAAAGGGCGTTCGGCAAGAGCGGCTCTGAGGTCACCATGGTCGAGGTGGAGCAGGCCCTCGCGACCTTTGAGAGAACCCTGATCGGCGGCAATTCGCCCTTTGATCGCTATTTCTACGGTGGGGACAAGACCGCGATGAGCCCGGCGGCGATCCGGGGGTTGGACGTCTTCATCAACCAGGGACGATGCGTTTCCTGTCACGTGATAGAACAAACCCAGGCCCTTTTCACCGACAACCGGTTTCACATGATCGGTGTTGCCGCTCACCAGATGCCCAAGGACCTGGGCGAGTTGTCAGCCGCCGTTGAGCATGTCAGGCAAAAAGGAGCCGACATCGCCGTGCTCAGCGACCCGAAGACTTCGTCCCTCGGCCGGTATGCGGTGACGCGGGACCTCACTGAAATCGGCGCCTTCAAGACCCCCACGCTTCGGAATATCGAACTCTCCGCGCCTTACATGCATGACGGAAGCATCGAGACCCTCGAGGAGGTTGTCATATTTTACAACAACGGGGGGCGGGTGAACGAAACCGACCCTGTCCCCGAACTCTTGAGCGGAGGCATCAGGCCCCTGAACCTCACGGATGAGCAACAGTCCGACCTGGTGGAATTCTTGAAAGCCCTGACGAGCCCCGAATTCGCGCGGCAGTGAGACCCATGTTCACAGGACGACAAGGGAGGGAGGTAGACGCCATGAAAATCGACAGACGGACTTTTCTCAAAACAGCCGGTACGGCCCTGGTGGGTTCCGCCTTGCCCGTGAGCCTTGTAAAGGTGGCTTTCGGCGCGGCCGATTCTGCTCGGGATTTCACTTTCGGCTACATCTCCGATGCTCACATCCAGTACATCAAGGGTAAAGATTTCGTGCGCAACTGGGACATGGGGCTCAAGAGATCGATTATGGAGGCCAATCTCCTGTCGCCTCGACCCGACTTTTTCATGTTCGGTGGGGATCTGGCGCAATTGGGCATGAAAGAAGAACTGGATCACGGCCTGGACATCATGTCCAGTCTCCGGGGCGAGGTTCACTACGTGATCGGGGAGCATGACTATTACCTGGACCTCGGAGAGTACTGGCAGGAGAAGATCGGGCCCTTGTATTACAGCTTCGACCACAAGGGGGTGCACTTCGTGGTCCTCAACAGCATCCTCACCTATGACGGCTGGACACACAAGGATTGGGATTCACCGATGGACCGTATGAAGGCAATGGCCCGTCTGGACAACCCTGAGGGCTCGCCGTTCATGGTGGGTGAAGAGCAAATTGCATGGTTGAGGAAGGACCTGGAAAAAGTCAACAAGGGCACCCCCCTCTGTGTTTTTTCCCATTCCCCTCTCCAGAAAATTTTCAAGGGATGGAACTTTTGGACCGAGGATGCGGAGAAAGTCCAGGCCTTGCTGAAGCCCTTCAGAAAGGCGACCGTGATTTACGGTCATGTTCATCAGGTCCAGTATAATCAGATAGGCAACATCACCTTCCACGCCGTGATGGCCACAGCCTGGCCGTGGCCCTACCCTGAATCCTACAGGCAAGCAGCCAGTTGCCTCCCAAAACTGACCGTACACATGAACCGTGCCGATCCTTTTTTCGAAAGAGACGCCACGGGCTGGCAGTACATTAATGTGATGGATGGCAAGGCAGCCATGCACTACCAACTCCCTGACAACGAGAACCGATCGGTGGTCTACAATCATAGAACCGGTTACCCGGAAGACGCAAAGTATCAAGATTACGCCGATCGGGTCCCGCCCCAAAAACATTACTAAGCGCGAGCAAGGAGGTGGCCCATGGAGAGGAAAAGTTTAAATTTGAAGGCGTCTTTACTGGTTTTGTTGATCTTCTCTGCGGTTCTCGCCATGTCGTTGTCGCTCAGGGCGAAAGAATTCAACCAGGAGGACCTGGAACGATGGGATAACGAGTTCATGAGCGTTGTCATGGAGGGGGAAAAGCTCTTCCACAGCCCCAGCCTTGGAAACAACAAGGTCTCCTGCGATCAGTGTCACCCAAATGCCGCCAACACCCACCCGGAGACTTACCCCAAATTCCAGCAACAGCTGGGTCGGGTCGTGTCGCTTTTCGAGATGGTGAATTGGTGTCTCCAGAATCCCCTGGAAGGAGATCCTCTTGCCGCAGATGACCCTGAAATGGTCGCTTTGCTTGCGTACATCACCTATGAACGGCGCGGTGTACCGCTTGAACCCGGCAAGCATTGAAAAAGGCGTGCCGGGTTCCACATGCCTGCGGCATGGATGGCCCCCTTGTCAAAGCCTGGCCCGCCCCCAGATTTATGAAGGGGGTGGGATCTGAGGTGAAGCCAGGAAAAGAAAGGAGTCGAAGGACGATGTCGTCACTGAAGCGTTTTCTCGGGTATTTGGGAATCGCGATCGTTTTCCTTGTTGCCGCGACCGTTGTTTCCGCAAGGCCTTTCCGTCTTGGAGTCCTTCCTGACAAAGGCGCGGGATTCAATTGCGGAACCTGCCATATGAATCCCGGAGGCGGCGGTCCCCGGAACCCCTTTGGCGAGGACTACGCCAAACTGGGTTTGAAGGCCGGTGACAAATACACGAAGAATTTGGGCGCCATGGATTCCGACAAGGACGGGTTCACAAATGATTACGAATTCGGGGTCGGAACACATCCCGGAGATTCCGCTTCCAAGCCGGCAGAATAGAAACGGATTTTTCCACGGTGGGCGGCAAACTCCGGCCCCCGAATAGTTCATCATCTTCCCGGTAAACACCCAAGTCGTCTTTGGCCCTTGGATGAACGCATGAAGGGACGGGGCGTTGCCGGAGCCTGACGAGGACTGATGAAAAAAGCGGGACTTTGTGGAGCGGCGCTTGTCGCTCTTTGTTTTCCGGCCCTGCTGTGGGTGATGACCCTGGTTCCGGGTCTCCCAAGGGGCGTCTACCTCTATGAGGCCGGCCGGGTTTTTGCGCTCCTTGCCTTTGTGCTGATCTTCCTTCAATTTGTCTGGGCTTCCAGAATCAAGACCATCGAAAAAGGGATAGGCCGGGATACTCTGTTCCGTGTGCACAGGTTTTTTGGTTTCATCGCACTCACCCTCGCCCTCGCTCACCCCGTCTGCATTCTCCTCTCCGAGAGGATACAGGGATATGCATCCCCTTTGAATTTACTGAAAGTGTTCGGCGTGGCGACGCTCTTCCTCCTCATTGCCTCCGTGTTTGTCGCCGGCTTTTACCAAAGGCTCCCGATCACCTACGAAACGAGGAAACGGATTCATGCCGTGGGCTTCGCCCTGTTCCCCCTGGCCTTCGCACACAGTTTCCTGTTGGGCAGCGGCACGCAGAAGTGGCCTCTGAGAGTCTTCTGGTTGATCCTGGCCGCAGGTTATGTGGCCGTGGTGGCCCACAAGGTTGTGACGGGGATCCTCTTGAGGCGACGTGCATACACTGTCAGCGAGGTCAGGCGGGAGACCCACGACACGTGGACGCTTGCCTTTGAGGGCATGCGCAGGAATTACCTGCCCGGCCAGTTTATGATTCTTCACATGCGGGGCAATGACCGGGTCGAAGCCCACCCCTTCACAATAGCTTCGAGCCCGAACCAGGCGACGCTCGCCATCACGGTCAAGGCCGTGGGGGATTTCACCAGCTTCCTCTCCAGAATAAAGACCCCCTCCACGGCTCTGATCGACATGCCCTATGGCACTTTCAGTCTCTTGAATCACCCCGCCGAAGCATTCGTCTTTATTGCGGGGGGCATCGGGATCACGCCTTTCATGAGCATGCTGCGCTTTGCCCGCGAAGAGGGAGCCGGCCGGCCGATCCTTCTCTTGTGGTCCAACAAGCACGAGAGGGATATTGTGTTCAAAAAAGAATTGGAGGACATTGAGCAGGCCCTGCCGACCTTGAAGGTCGTCCATATCCTGTCGAGGGAGCATGACTGGCCCGGAGAAAAGGGACACATCGACGCTGAACGCCTGAAGAAGTATTTGAAGAATTTCACAATCCCACGATTCTTCCTCTGCGGCCCTGTCCCTATGATGCGCTCCGTCAAAGGCACGCTCCGTGGCTTGGGCGTGCCGAGGAATAGGATTCATCTGGAGCGCTTCAGCCTTTGAAGGCCCTTTTTAAGGCAATACCTCGCTTGCATCCAAGGCTTTTCCCCGGCACCCAGCCCGGTTTTGGGCCGCTCCTGCGGCTGAATGAGGATTGATCTTCCCGATATTTCTCTGGTTTTAATCGGAACAACGCTGGCGGAGGCCGTTCACATCCACTCAGCCCCAGAAATGCTTGTGGAGCAGATAGTGCAAAAGGTGAAGTCCGGAGAACTCAGCGATTTTTAGAAAAAACGTTTTCTTCCCATTTGGCGCTTTCGCGCCTTGGGTTTAGCCGCACTCTTTCGCGTGTCCAAACAACCGAAACCACAGTCGCAGTTGGGTAGCTCGTTCTTGCAGAACGGACACTGGGGCAACCCGCCCCCCCCCAATTGCGCCGCAGATCTGACAAAATTCAGGGGATGATTTGTGTAGTAAAGCATGACTGCACCCTCCTCGTTTACCTGACATTTCAAAGCCGCCCTTACCCAGGGAAGGGCTCTCCTGCCCCAGTGGAGTCCTGATCTTTTGAGAGGCTGTCCGACATTCCCCTTTTGCCGCACCGTAAAGACCTCTTGATCCGCGGTGCGTTGGGTTTGCATTAGCCCTATCGTCAAAAGCCGGGAGAACTTAAATCTTGTCGCACTCGTTGTCAACACAAAGAGGGCTCTTTCCAATGATTTTTTTGATGGTAACCCGCTTGTGGTGAACCGGGCGTGTTTGAGTTTTCTGAACTTTTTGAAAAGAGGGGGATTTTTTAGAGGATTTCGGTTCGGCAAGAGAGGCCTGTTTCAGGCTTTTGTTGAATGACGGCGTCTCGCTCATCAAGGCTCTAAGGTCCTGTGAAAAGACTTACCCCCGGAGGGGACATCCTTTCCTGTCTCAAGCGAAAAAGAGCCCCGGCCGCGCGTAAAACGTCACGATCGGGGCTTGCGATGTCCTGCGGGTGCTAGACCCTGGGACCCATTATTCGCCGATGCCGTTCACCCAGTAATCCACCAGCTCGGGGTACTTCTCCACGAACTTGGGCGCCGCGGTCTTCTCGTTGTCCTGGTACATGTTGGTCAGGTCATCGACCACGTCGATGGGCATGGTGAAGCGCGAGCAGAAGCGGCTCACCTTGTTGGGGAAAACGGACATGAAATCCTCGCGGCCCACGAGGTGGGAGCGCTCCTCGGAGCCCAGGATCTTCTTGGGCTCGTCGATGTAGCGGATGTCGAACCGCGCAAATGCGTGGTGGGGCCGCCACAGGGTGACGATGATCCACTCTTTCCGCTGCATGCTCCGCTTGAGCTCGGCCACCATGGCCGCGTCACTGCCCTCCACGAGCTTCCAGCCTTCCAGCTCGGGGTATTTCTTCATCATGAGGGCGGAGTGTTGCATGAGGCCTGACCCGGGGTCGATGCCCACGATGCGGCCGCCGCACTTCTCCTTGACCTCGGCCTTATCCATGTCCTCCACGGAGCTGAGCACGTCCTCGGGAATGTAGTTGGGAACGGCCCAGCCCAGGCTGGCGTCCTCGTACATGGGCCCGAAGTCGCACACGCTGGAGGACACCTTGTCCCAGTAAGTCTCATGGGTTAGAGGGAGCCAGGCCTCAAGGTAGAGGTCGAGTTCCTTGTTCATGAGAGCCGTATAGGCCACGCCGGCGTCCGGGTTGATGATATCCACGTCCTGCCCGAGTTCTTTTTCCATGAGATACTCGACCAGGGCGCCGAGGGCCAGGGCCTCCGACCAGGCCACCACACCGAACTTGAGGGTCTTCTTTTCCGCCATGGCCGGTGCGGAGACCAGGGCCACGGCCATCATGGCGGCGATCAAGATCGCCAGTCCTTTGAATCCATTTTTAAACATCGTCTTCCTCCTTTCACATTTGATTCCATTTAATAATGTAACATGTTTCCCTTCCGACTCACTTACGATCCAAACTCACTTGAAGATATGAGCCTTCGAATCACCCCCTTTCCACTTTTTCAAGCACCATGAGAAGCTTATCAAATTTTTTTCTCGCCCACTGACCGGCTGGCCCGATCCAGGATGATCGCGATGAACACCACGGCCAATCCCGCGACAAAACCCTTGCCCACGAGCATCCTTTGAATGCTTCGGACCACCTCTCCGCCGAGGCCGCCGGAGCCGATGAGGGCGGCGATGACCACCATGGAGAGGGACAGCATGATGGTCTGGTTGACCCCTGCCATTATCGAGGGCCGGGCCATGGGAAGCTGCACTTTGAAGAGCAGCTTCCAGTAATTGCAGCCAAAGGCCTCCCCGGCCTCTACAAGCTCATTGGGCACCCCCCGAATACCCAGACTCGTGAGGCGCACCGCTGGTGGAACAGCGAAGATGACCGTTGCCACCACGCCAGGAGCCGCGCCCAGGCCGAAGAGGATCACGGCCGGGATCAGGTAGACGAACACGGGCAGGGTCTGCATGAAGTCGAGAATGGGACGGGCGATGGCCTCCACAATGTCCGATTTGCCCGCGAGGATGCCTGTGGGAATCCCGATGGCCAGGGCGATCATGGCTGCGGTCAGGGTCAGGGAGAGGGTCTCCATGGTGGCCTCCCACAGCCCCAGGTTGGCGATGAGCCACAGGCTCACAAAGCCGTAAAGCCCGGTCCACTTGGTGGACGCCCACCACATGTAGGGGATGATCAGGAGAGACAGAAGCGGAATCACCACCAACTTGCCCGCAAGCCTGAATCCCCAGACTGGAATCCACATGAGGGCTGCCAGGAGCCAGGCGTTGATGTGGTTGATAATCGTCTGGATGACGTCGAAAAGTCCTGCAAAGTTCAGGGCGATCCAGTCGATAGCCTGATCGATCCAGTCCTCGGCTGGAATCAGGCTCCCCTGCACCCCGATCTCGTCAAAGAGGCTCTCGCCATACTCCGCCGCCGCCGCCGGCCCGCAAAGGGTCGCGGCCAGGAGCGTCACCCCCATCAGGCAGCACACGACCCCCGCCGCCACGCGAGGCCATGGCCCGGTCCCTGTTGCTCGCAAGGTACGTCTCATGCCGCCTCCTCCTTTCTCCCCTTCTCCAACACGCCGAGCAGGATCTCCTGCCCCGTGATGATACCGTCGAGCTCGCCGTTTTCCTTGAGCGCGACCACCGGATTCTTCGATGTCGAGAGTCGGGCGCGCATGAGCTCACGAAGTGTCGTGTTGTGCCTGGCCAACAGGACCGTTTCGTCTCCCACCGTGGTGAGATCGTCGGTTGTGTACTTGAACTCCATGGACCTCCCATCCTGATATGCGAACATGGGTTTTCCATCCTCGTCCAGACAGATGATAAGCCCGGTCTCCTCTGCAAAGGCGGCCGGTTTGGGATCCATTTTGCCGATGCCCAGCCCTTGGGGAGGATCCTTTCGCACCTCGATGCGCTTGGCCACAGAGGTTACCGAAAGGACACCGGTGGCATCGGCATGCTCCACAAAGTTGGCCACGTACTCGGTCTTGGGGTTCACGATGATGTCTTCGGGGGTCCCCATTTGCACGATTCGGCCCGCCTCCATGATAGCGATCCGGTCACCCAGCTTTAACGCCTCGTCCAGGTCGTGGCTGATGAAAAGAATGGTCCGTTGGACCCGGTCCCGAAGATTCAGGAGCTCATCCTGCATGTTCATGCGGATGAGAGGATCGAGGGCGCTGAACGCTTCATCCATGAGTAGGAGTTCGGCCTCGGATGCCAGGGCACGGGCCAGGCCCACACGCTGCTGCATGCCGCCCGAGAGTTTGGGCGGGTAGGACTCTGCCCAGGCATCCAGCCCCACGAGCTTCAAAATTTCCATTGCCTTGCCACGCCGCGTTGTCTTGTCCACTCCTTGAATCTCCAGGGGAAATGCCACGTTGTCAACGACAGTTCGATACGGAAATAGGGCAAAGTGCTGGAAAATCATGCTGATTTTTTGCTCGCGAACCTGCCTGAGCTCGCTTCTGTTGAGGGATGTGACACTGATCCGCTCCCCCTCAAACTCGAGGTAAACCTCACCTCTCGTGGGATCGATCAACCGATTAATACATCGCAGCAGGGTGGACTTGCCGCTTCCGGAAAGCCCCATGATCACGAACAGGCTTCCAGACTCGATGCGGAAGCTGACATCCTGGACGCCGACGACCAAGCCGGTCTCAGCCTGGATCTCCTCCTTATTCTTACCCTGCTCAATAAGAGGGAATGCAGCTTCTGGTTCTTCACCAAAAATTTTATATACATTTTCTACGCCTATTGTTCCCATTTTCAAAATCCTCATTAAGGTGTCACATCACGCATTAAGAATCGAACGCCTTTGCCACGCGTTTGAGGACTTCCGCAACCTGTGAACGCGTGTCCTCCGAAAACTCGTTCAGAAGCCTGGCCAGGGGCTCTTCAAGGGGGGGCTGGATTTCCGACGCCGTTCTGCGCCCCTGACGTGTAAGGGAAATGTAAATCCTGCGGCGATCTTTTCGCCCTCTTCTCCGTCGAACAAGGCTTCTCAACTCGAGTCGATCCAGGATGCCTGTGGTGATCCCCCGGCTGATGCCCAGCTCGTCCGCCAGCTCTCCGGCCGTGCACGACCCGGACGATTTCAAAACGCGCAGCGCCAACCACTGGGAAACCGTGAGGTTTGTCCGCTCGGCGAACCGCCGGTTGTATTGCTCAAGGGCCCGGGCTATTCGCCTGAGAGACCGCGCAATGTCGTCTTCGCAGGCTGCCGTCATGGGAACATGTCTCACAGGATGGATCCCGCAGTTCCTCCATTCCAGGATACGTCCGATATGAATTTGGGTTAACTGTTTGAGGCGAAATATTACTCGTGTGAAATATTAGTCACCCGAAATACTTTTGATACTAATTGTGCCCTGGAGGTATGTCAAGGAACTATCGTGAGGAACCGCCATCAGATCCAACTTCCCGGATGTCCCGAAAGAGCTCGAAGAGAGATTTTTTTGCTGGAGTGTGCTTTTTTAGACGTTCACCCCCCGACAATCGTTGCAAGAAGTGTGATGTCCGTATCATGGAACAGGGGATCGTCCCGCTGGAGCAAGGTTTTCCCCTGGATTACATTGTAGACGGCCGGCAGAGGAATTCCGGCCTTGTGAAGGAGTTCTCGAATGCTCGTCCCTGAAGGCACCACAAGGTCCAGCCGATAAGGTATGTCCCGGAGCATGTCTTCGAGATGGGGCGTCAGGTGAAGCGTGACACGAATTTCACTCATGGGTAGAGTTTCTCCGCAACTTCGTTTAATCCCATCCGTTTCAGCGTCTCGGACTTGGGCCGGCCCTTGCGGTCCCAGCCCCGTGCATCGTAATACTCATCGAGAAGCTGATCGATCTCTTCTCTACTCAGACAGTGGCCTTGGTTCGGTCCGTTCGGGATCGGGTCGTTCATGAGGCGGGCCGGAGGGTAGTCGTCATCACGGCAGAAACCCGAAATCTCTCGAATCGAGATGGACCGGGTCAGGTTCCACACCCTTTCCGATGTTTCGAGCAGCTGCTGCCAGCTCAAGGCCCTTCCCGTGCACAGCTGGAAGAGCTTTTCGTAGTGTTCCACCTCAAAACCCAATTCCATGAACTGGAGCCTACAGATGCCCAGCAGGTCAAAGGCGGGGCGAAGGTGCTGGGAGGCAATCACATTTTTGGATTGCCCGCCCACCACTGCCTTGGGCAGCCTTTTGACTTCGCCGCCGCTTTCGATCAGTTCATGAACGTTGGCAGCCGACCCTACGACGTCGTGACCCAGGACCCAGCTTCGGTTGTGGTGGGCTCCGACGTCCGCGGTCATATAGGAGAGCATCATTCCGGGAGCGTTCCGGCACTCATAACCGGTCCACTCCAGGCCCTTCACCTGAATGGCGAAGTCCATGGAGCCTTGGCCGATCTTGTCGGCGGCCCGGCGGGAGCCTTCAGCCAGAAGGTGGCCCAGACCCTTCCGATAGGCGATGAGATCCAGTAGATAGGCCAGGGAGTCCAGGTCCCCGAATCGAATCTCCCGGCCGATCCGCTCCCGCGAGAGGATGCCCCGCTCGAAGCACTCAACGGCCCAGGCCGACACGACGCCTCCGGAAATGGAGTCCAGGCCCAGCTCGTCGCAAAGGTAGTTGGCATAGGCCACGTCCTCTATGGTCTTGAGGTCATAGCATCCACCCAGGAGCGCGATGGATTCAAACTCCGGGCCCTCCACTTCCACCTGACCCAGGGAAGTCCGCGTCCGGCTGTACTTGCCACAGGGCGTGGGACAGCAAAAACAGCCCTTGTCCGTAACCTTGATCCGGTCAATGACGGCCTTTCCGTTGATGGCCTTGTAATGGTCGGAAATGGAAGTCTGGAAATTACGGGTGGGAAAGGCCCCCACCTCATTGACCCAGTTCGTGATGCCCGCCGTGCCCTCCGGCGTCCACCCCAGAAAACCGGGTTTTTCGCGAATGGCCGCATAGGCGTCCTTGGCGGCTTTATAGAGACCTTCCAGATCGTGGGCCTCGAGGGATCCCGTTCCCCTCACCAGCAAGGCCTTTATCCTCTTGGATCCCAGGACCGCGCCTATTCCGGTCCTGCCCGCCTGGCGCCCGAAGTCATGTGAAATGCAGGCGAACCGGACGAGGTTTTCACCGGCCGGCCCAATGGTCAGGATCTCGAAATCATCCCCAAAATCCTCTTTCAGCCGCTTTTCAAGAGACAGAGAGCCCATGCCCCAGAGGTCGGCGGCCGGTCGCACCTCCACTGAGTCATTGTCGATCACGAGAAGGCTCGGTTCGGGCGCCGCGCCCGTGACAACAAGCGCATCATAACCCGCGTACTTCAGTGTGGGACCAAAATGGCCGCCCATGTTCGAATCGGCGTATCCTCCGGTTGCCGGCGACTTGCACCCGAAGCTCGTCTTGCCGCTTGCCGGGATGAGATGCCCGGAAAGGGGGCCGGTCGCCACTATGAACAGGTTCTCGGGGTCGAACGGGTCGATGCCGGGTGGGAGTTCCTCCCACATCAGCCGGGCCACAAAGCCCCGTCCGCCTATGTACGCCTCGGTCAGACGTTCCGGTAGAGGTTGCTTTTCGATGTGGCCCGTGCTCAGATCGATTCTCAAAATGGTCCCGGCATATCCCTTCATGCGCTCACCTCCTTCACAGGCTCCCCAGTCACCTCGATGGCGTCCCTCGGGCAGATGGCGGCGCACTCCCCGCACCCGGTGCAAAGAATGGGTTGACCGGTGTCGGGGTTGGGCCTGAGCACGTCCTGGGGGCAGGCCTCCACGCAGGTTCCGCACCCGGTGCATCCCTCCTCCAAAAGCACGAAATGGTCTCCCTCCCACACGATGGCCTCTTCGGGGCAGGCATCGGCACAGGTCCCGCAGTGATCGCAAAGGTGAATCCTGTAATCCCCGGGCGCCGGGAACCGCGCCTCGATTCGAAGGGCCGCCTTGGCCGTGGTGATCTCATCAAAATTCGCGACAGCGCAAGCCAGAAGGCAGGTCCTGCACCCCGAGCACAGTTCGTTGTGGATGATGAAATCCATGAATCCCTCTTATTATCGCTCTTCGCCGCACCTACACCCAGTGCTCCGCGAGGCGATCGATCTCCCGAAGCACCTCGGGCGGCAGGGGGGCGGGTTCGTGCTGCATGAGTTTTTCAGTCTGCTCCTTAAGACGCTCGTGAAACTCGGGCTTTCCCTTGGCGCGCCACTGGTTCAGGGTCGAGCGGTCAAAGAGTTTGGAGTACCAGATCTCCCGGAAGTAGGTCATGGTGTGGTCCTCCATGAGGAAATTCCCCCCGGGCCCGATTTTGTCTATGATGTCGAGGGCCAGGCGCTCCTTGTCCACGCGGATACCCCCCATGTAGCCGTTGACCATCTCGATGACCTCGTTCACGAGCACCATGTACTCCGGCGAGATCAGGGTGGCGTGGTCCAGCCAGCCGTTATCGTGGACCATATTGGCTCCGCTCAGGGCCGAGCAGAGGCACGAGAACGTCGCTTCCACGGCTGCTTGTGAATCGGGGAGCTTGGCGTCCGAGCAACCGGACATCCCGAGGAAGGGTATTCGGTAAAAGTTCGCCATCTGCGCCATGGCCGCCGCCATGACGTTCATCTCGGGAGCCCCGTAAGAAAAAACGCTCGTGCTCATGTCCATTATGGTGGCAAAGGCCCCGTAAATAAACGGGGTCCCGGGCCGTATCAACTGGCTCAGGACCAGCCCGAAAAGCGATTCAACACTACCCTGGACCACGGTTCCTGCCAGGGTGGCAGGCGACGTGCCCCCGGCCTGAGGGCCGGAGTAACAGACCTGGGGCAGGCCCTTTTCCGCCGCGTAGATGAGGCGGTCCACCAGGGGGGTCTCGTAGACCAGGGGCGATATGGGGCAGTTGAACAGAACCACCGGTGGCTTCTCCAAAAGCCGCTCTTCATCGCCCACGATGATCGAGGCCATCTCCACGATGTCCCGGGCCGCCTGGAGATTGTCGCAGCAGAAAAGCAGGGGCTTTTCGCAGTAAGTAAGCACCTGGCGGGCCACGATACGGTCTGCCGTGGCCGGTGGTGCATCCGACGCCACGCCGATGGTCATGGTCCAGGTAAAGTTGGGGAGCGCATCGGCCAGGCTCGATGTCACACGGCAGTCTTCTATGGTAAAAGGCCGTCGGGCGTTGTCTTCAGGGTCCAGGAAGTCGTAGGCGTCTACGGTGGGCCCGAACCATGTCTGGTCCTCTTTGAGGTCCACCGCCTTTTCACCCCGGCGGTTGTAGAGCTCCACACGTTCCGCCACTGTGTCAAGGGCCTTTTGCACCACGTCGGAAGGAAGCCGGACCCGCAGGCCGTCCACGCGGCAGCCGTGGCCGTGAAGGATCTCCCTCGCCCCCTGGTGGTTGACCTGGATCCCGGTCTTCTCCATCAGCTCAAGGGAGGCCGCATGAATTCGCTGAATCTGCTCGTCGCTCAGGACTCTCTGGCGTGGGCGAATGCGGAGTTCCGGGAGAGGAGAAACCTCGTCTGCAGGGATTTCGCCCGGAGAGGAAACGCCCGCCGGCGCGGCGGTGGAACTTTCGGCAGGGTGATTTTCCCGGCTGTGGTCAGGTATTGGGTCGTCCATGTCAGAATCTCCTCAGTGTCCGCTCAGGAAGCTGCTCCCCTTGACGGCGATTCCTTCTTCATACCTGCTCAGCCTGAGGGGATTGTCGTTGTTGTCCCGGACACCGGTGATCAGATCGGCACAGAGCCTGCCTATGGCTGGAGAAACCATGATGGCCATCCAGTAGCCGCAGTTCACATGGAATCCGGGCACCTCCGCCACCGGACCGATGATCGGCTGTTCATCGGGAGTGTACACGTATTGGCCGGCGGAAAGGGACAAGTCTCTCTTTTTCACACTGTCAACAATTTCCGTCCAGAAAGGGCTCAACCGGCTGACCTTGTCCATGGCCATGGCCGGGAAGTCCCAGTCTCCGAGCGGGTTTTCCATGGGTTCGCTCACAGGCTCATCCGGGTCCACCCACCCTACCAGGGCTCCACCTGTCTCCGGGCGCCAGTAGGAGCCGTTCACCAGGTCCACGGTAAAGGGGGCCTCCCTGGGGACGTCCTCCGTCGCGACGAAGACCTTCTGCCTGCGGACCGGTTCCAGGGGCAGGTCCACGCCCACCATCCGTCCAACGACACCGGCAAAGGGACCGGCCGCGTTCACCACAGTCCGTGTCTCAATGGTCCCACGGTCCGTCTCAACTGCTTTGATCCCTTTCGCGTCCGTAAGAAGGTCGAGGACGCGGGTCCTGAGGAAGAAACGAGCCGTTGAAGCCTTGGCATATCCCTGGATCAGCTCATGGACCGACAGCCATCCGTCTTTCCGGCGAAAATTCGCCCCTGCCACGGATGGTGCGAGAAAAGGGAATCGAGATCGCAGGGCATCTCCTTCAAGGAATTCCGAGTCATGGACGCCCAGACGGTGGTGCTGCTCCACCGCGGCTTCCAGATCCGGCATCATGGTCTCGTCGTCCGTAATGAACAGATATCCCTGCTGGTGAATGTGCAAGTCATAGCCGGGCAGGTCCATGCGGTCTGCAAAGTGCTCGAAGAGATCAATGCTCTCCAGGGCCAGGCTTGCCATGGCCGGTTCGGTGAACTGGGCGCGGAAGCACTCGGCCGACGCGCCCGAAGTGAGCGTGCCGAGACCGTCGCGGGCTTCCACGACCACGACGTTCAGGCCGGCCTTCGAAAGCCAATAGGCCGTGGCCGCCCCCACGACGCCGCCTCCGACCACCACGGCGTCTGCTGTCCCATCAATGGTCGTCGGTACAAACAGCTTTTCCATGGAGATACGCTCCTTGCCATATGTTGCTGGGTTCGCCGACGTTCATCAAGGTCTTCACTTTCGACTCATCAGGCCATGAGCCTGCGGGCCAGTGATACCGCCTGGGAGGCGTCCCCTGCATACCCGTCGGCTCCGATTTCCTCGGCGAACTCCTCGGTCACGGGGGCCCCTCCCACCATGACCTTGACCGAGGTCCCGTTTTCGCGGAACCGCTTCACCGTGTCCCGCATGGCCGGCATCGTGGTCGTGAGAAGTGCTGACAGAGCAAGGATATCCGCCCGGTTCTCGGCAACGGCTTCCAAGAAATGCCCCACAGAGACGTCCACGCCCAGGTCGATGACCTGGAAGCCGGCACCTTTGAGCATCATCTTGACCAGACTCTTCCCAATATCATGCAGGTCCCCCTGGACCGTGCCAATGACAACGGTCCCGGCAGACCGAGTGGTGGCCTCCGTCAGAAGGGGTTTGAGAACGTCCAGCCCCTCCTGGGCGGTCTGAGCCGCCTGAAGCATTTCAGGGATGAAAAGATCCCCGCGGCTGAATCGTTCGCCCACCTCGTCGAGGGCGGCAATGAGGCCTTCATTCAGGATAGCCGTGATTGCGGTTCCCGCTTCCAGCTCGTCCCGGACCAGGGCGGCCATGCCATTTTTGTCAAAGCCTATCACCGCCTGATAAACGTCATGTATCGCCATCTCTCCCTCTAACCTCCCGGAAATAAATTCGCTTTTTCTATAGGCCCGGGTCTTGTCAAGAGCCTCACGGCTCTCAATGTTTCTCCATCCTTCTTGCGGCGAATTACCAGGAAGGCGGGCACACCACCCACACGACGACGCACTCTTCATCTCCTTCGTTCAGCCATGAATGCGGCAGCAGGCAGGAATAGTAGAAAGAGGAGAGGGCCTTGATACGGTAGACCTTCTCTCCGACGGTCAATGTCATCTCACCATGGATGACCACTCCGAACTCTTCGCCGGGGTGGGCATAAAGCTCGCGACTTCCCCGCCCGGGCTCGATGGTGGTGTAAAACGGCTGCATGCGCTTGTTCCCTGCAATGCGCACCATCTGACGTATGGTGGCGTTCCACCCCGGCATGTCCACGCTGGTCCACCTGTCCTCGGGTAAGACCATGGGGTCGTCGATCAACTCGTCGATGAAAAAGTCCACCACACGCCGGCCCAGCGCATTGGCCAGGCTCCTCAAGTTGTTGATGGAGGGAGAGGCTTTTCCGTTTTCCACCTGAGAGATGAACGCGGCCGAGACCCCGACCTCCTCCGCCAACTGCTGCAAGGTAAGGCCCTTCTGTGAGCGCCACTCGTTGAGCAGTCTACCGATGGCCTCGTTTTCATGCACGTTCGCTCCCAAAAAAAAGCCTCCAATATTTAATATAGATTAATAAATAAAGTATTAGTTAATTTTTCTCCTGTCAAGAAAAATTTCATTTATGGGATGAATGGCGCGTGCTATCTTTCAAAAAATGGAGAGAGGATGAAACCTATGCGTATCAAAGAAATTCACGTTTACAAGCGCGATTTGCCGGTTGTGGGAGGAACGTTTCGCATGGCCAGCACCAAGGTTTCCAGCCTTGATACGACCATCGTCAAAATCGTGACCGACTCGGGTCTCTGCGGATTTGGAGAGACATGCCCCGTGGGTCCGGTTTATCAGCCACAGCATGCACTGGGCGCGCGGGCGGCTCTCCAGGAGATAGCGCCGAACCTGCTCGGGCGGAACCCCCTTCAAATCGACCGCGCAGGCGACTTTATGGACGCCTCCCTGAACGGATCCAGATACGCAAAGGCCGCCTTGGACATCGCACTCTGGGACATTCTGGGAAAAGCCTTCAACACCCGGGTGTGCGAACTCTTAGGAGGTCCTTGTCGGGAGTGTGTTCCCTCGTATTACTCTATTGAGGTGCTTCCGCCGGACGAGGCGGTAAGAACGGTGGTGGAAAAGAGCGCGCAGGGTTTCAAACGCATCCAACTCAAGGTGGGGGGAAGACCGCTCGAAGAGGATATCGAGACCATTCGCCAAGTGTCCGAGGCAATCCCGGGGGACGTTTCTCTGGTGGTGGACGCAAACCGGGGCTGGACGCGCCGGGACGCCAGGCTGGTCTCTCTCGAGTGCCGAGCCCTCCCCCTGGTCCTGGAACAACCCTGCTCCACTTACGAGGAGAACCTCTCCGTTCGTCGCGCCCTCTACCACCCCCTTTTCCTGGATGAATCCGCCGAAGACGTTCGATCCGTGATCCGGAGCATCGCAGATGATGCGGCGGACGGGTTCGGACTCAAGGTCACCCGGGTCGGCGGCATCTCGGCCATGCGCACAATTCGGGACCTCTGCCGGGCGACGAGGCTCCCGATGACCTGCGACGACTCCTGGGGTGGGGACGTCATTGCTTCGGCGTGCATCCACATCGCCGCCACAACGGCGCCCACACTCCTCGAAGGAGTTTGGGTGGCCGCCCCTTACATACAGGAGCACTACGACCCGGACAACGGGCCCGAAATCCGGAACGGCATGCTTGATGTCCCCAAGGGGCCGGGACTGGGTGTATGCCCCGACCCGGGGATCTTAGGTGATCCAGTGATGAGCTTCGGGTAAAAGTGAAAGCGGCAAATGCAGATAAAGACTTGGAGCGCCATTATGAAAAATCCTGAAATCCGTCCTTTCTGGAAAAACTTCGTTCAAGGCCGTTGGGTGGAAGGCAGCCGGGGACGGAAAATCTTACTTGAAAATCCGGCCACTGCGGAACCTCTTGCCGAGGTCGCCCGGGCCGAGACCGGAGATGTGGACCGGGCCGTGGAAGCCGCCCGTACCGCCTTCAGGGGTGGAGCCCTGCGGGACATGAAACCAGAAAAGCGCACGGAGCTCCTCTTCCGGGTGGCGGACCAGCTGGAATGCCTCACCGACGAAATCGGGCTGGCCGAGTGCCTGGACAATGGAAAGCGTCTGACCGACGCCCGGGCACAGGCTGGGGACTCGGCCCGCTACTTCAGGTATTACGGCGGGCTGGCTGACAAGCTCGAAGGGAGGACCATTCCCCTGGGCCGGGATTACCTGGATTACACGGTGCTCGAACCTTACGGCGTCTCCGGCCAAGTGGTGCCCTGGAATTTCCCCCTCCAGCTGGCCGTTCGCTCCGTCTCCTGCGCCATAGCCACCGGCAATTCTGTTGTGGTCAAATCCCCCGTGCTCTGCCCCTTGAGTGTTTTTCTTTTGGGCGAGGCCTGTGAAAGAGCCGAGGTCCCTGGAGGGGTGGTCAACATCCTCTGCGGCCGCGGGAGCGATGTGGGCCGGGCCCTGGTGTGCCATCGGGATGTGGATCACTTGGTTTTCACGGGTTCCGTGCCCACCGGTCAGGCCATCCTCAGGGAGGCGGCCGAGCGGGTCATTCCGACGATCATGGAGCTCGGCGGCAAATCCGCCGGAGTCGTGTTCCCGGACGCCGATCTCGATGCCGTGGCGGACGACGTCATGAGCGGTGCATTCTCCAATTCGGGGCAGATCTGCTCCATTCTCTCGCGGCTCATCGTGCATGCATCCATCCACGACGAGATCCTGGACAAGGTGGTTCGAAGGGCCGGACGCCTGAGCGTGGGGCCTGGCTTGGAGGACCACGACATCACCCCGTTGATCTCCAAGGATCAGCTCGACAAGGTTGAGGCCTTCTGTGTCGAAGCGGAGGCGCAGGGCGCCGAGTGCGTCCTTGGGGGGAGGCGGGTTCCGGGTCTGGCCGGGCACTTCTTCCCGCCCAGTATCTACGCGGGGGTCGAGCCCGGCATGCGGATCGCCAGGGAGGAGATCTTCGGGCCCGTGCTCTCTGTCATGGGCTTTGAGACACCCGAAGAGGCCGTGCGCCTTGCCAACGGGACCGAGTTCGGGCTGGTGGCCGGTGTCTACACCCGGGATCTTCATCTGGCCCACTGGACCGCACGGAAGCTCAGGGCGGGGCAGGTCTTTGTGAACGAGTGGTTCGCAGGCGGCGTGGAAACACCCTTCGGCGGGACCAAGCGCTCCGGGTTCGGCCGGGAGAAAGGTCAGGAGGCTCTTCTCAACTACCTCCAGACCAAGAATGTGGCTGTCCGGCTCAAAAGCCCATAGACCTTCGGACCCCCTGAGAGGAACTCGTAATATGTCATCAAAGAGGAATTCGTCCGGGGACCGCATCCAGGATCTTCGCGCCGACTGGAAGCACCCGACTGAGATCCGTTTCGGGGCGGGTCGCGCCTCCGAGCTGCCCGACGCCTGCGAGAGCCTGGGCATCCGACGGGCCCTCCTCGTGACCGATCCCGGCCTGGCCCGCCTTCCCATTCGAGGACGCCTGGTGGGAGGCAAATGCGTCCCGGGGCATCGCGACGACTGTCTTTTCTTCCGTTCCCTCGGACCCCGACGGGGAAAGCATCAGGGTCGGGGCCCGCGCCTTTCTGGAGGACGGCTATGACGGGGTCATCGCCCTCGGGGGAGGCTCGCCACTGGATGCCGGGAAGGCCATTGCCCTGGCCCTGGCCGTAGGGCCGGGGAACATATGGTGTTACACCTACGGGGCCCCGGCCCCTCCCATCCGGAAAGGCCGCATCCCCCCGATCATCGCCGTCCCCACCACCGCGGGCACTGGGTCCGAGGTGAACGCAAGCGCGGTGATCACGGACACGCACCTGAACGTGAAGCGCAGCCTCCATCATCCGGACCTGATGCCCTCCATTGTCCTGGCCGACCCCACCCTGACCCGAAGGCTCATTCCCTTTCTCACGGCCGCCACCGGCATGGATGCCCTGTCCCACAACCTCGAGGCGCTCTGCAACCCCGCCTTCGGCCCCATGCTCGATGCCGTGGCCCTCCAAGGGATACGGTACGTGAAAGACTGGCTCCCCGCCGCCTTTCGCGAGCAGAAGAATCTCAAGGCCCGGGTCTACACCATGGCGGCCTCCATCATGGGCGCCATTGCCTTTGAAAAGGGCCTCGGTGCCATGCACGCCATGGCCCACGCCGTGGGCGCGCTCTTTAAAACCCACCACGGCCGGACCGTGGCGGTGATCATGCCCTATGTGCTGCGCTTCAACCGGCGAAGGATTCGGGGTAAAATGGCCGAGGTCGCCCGGTTTCTGGACCTCCCCCGATACGATGCCACAGGGGTCCTTCAGTGGATCCTGGAGCTCCGAAAATCCCTTGGCATCCCCGGCACCCTGGCCGAAATGGGGGTGCGCGACTCCGATATCCCCGCCCTGGTGGACAGGGCCCTCGGGGACGCAAATGCCGTCACCAACCCGGTGCCCCTGGACCGGGCCGGTCTCGAGCGTCTTTTCCAATGGGCTGTCCGCGGAAAAACTGGATAAGCCGATCCCGCAGATATATTTCGTGCTCATTTCATTTCCGCCTTGAAAATATTGCTGATCGGTGAGATTGTCGTGGTTCAAGGCAGGGGGCCCGCAGGAGCCTGGTTCCGGGCAACCGGTTCAAGGGGCCTCGCGTAAGCTCGAAAGGGGACCCCCGTTCCCGAAGCCGCGCCCCCTCCCGCCGAATTCGTCGAACACCTTCAAGAGGAGTATGGACGTGGACACACTCATCAGAAACGCCACCATCGTTGACGGGACGGGGGCACCAGCTTTCCGTGGGGATCTCGCCCTGCGGGAAGGGGTCATAACCCTCACAGGCTCCATTGGGGAGACCCGCGCGGAGCGGGTCATAGACGCGGATTCACTGGTCGCCGCCCCCGGATTCATCGACATGCACTCCCATGCCGACTTCTCCCTGCCGGTCATTCCCACGGCGGACAGCCTCCTGCACCAGGGGATCACCACGGTGGTCACAGGTCAGTGCGGCTTCTCGCCGGCGCCCCTCTTCAAGGAAAGCCGCGATCAAGTCATCCCCTCCCTGGGCCTGATCATGGAGGACCTGGCCGCGTTGATCCCATGGGACGAGTGGTCCTCGTTTCACGACTTCCTCGCCTTTTTCGAGCGGAAGGGCATCTCAGTCAACGTGGTGCCGCTGGTGGGCCAGGGTACGGTCCGATCGGGCGTTGTCGGTTTTCAGCAGGAAGCGCCGGACCGTGCCGGTATGGAACGGATGCAGGCCGAGGTGCGCAAGGCCATGGAGCAGGGCGCCATCGGCCTGAGCACCGGACTGATCTACCCCCCGGGCTCCTACGCATCCACCGGGGAGCTGGTGGAGTTGACCCGGGTCGTGGGTGCGCTCCACGGGTTTTACTTCAGTCACATCCGCGGCGAGGGGGAGACCCTGGTGGAGGCGGTGGAGGAAGCCATTCACATCGGGGAGGCCTCCGGCGCCGCTGTTCAGGTCAGCCACTTCAAGGCGGCCGGCAGGGCCAACTGGCCCCTCTCGGCCAGGGCCCTGGAGAGCATCGACCGGGCCAGGACCCGGGGGCTCGACGTGTACACGGACATGTACCCCTACACCGCCGGAAGCACCGGCCTGGTGGCCTTTCTTCCCGAGTGGGCCCAGGAAGGCGGAAAGGAGAAGATTCTCAGACGCCTGGCCTCGGCTGCCGAGAGGGATCGAATCAAACAGGACATGGCCTCCGGCGGGTTCGCCAAGGGAGTCGACTGGGGAGGGGTCCTGATCAGCGAGTGCGCGGGGAGCCCTCTCTGGGAAGGGCGTTACGTGGCAGCGCTGGCCGAGGAGGCCGGGAAGGCGCCGGTGGACTGGGTGATGGACGCGCTCCAGGAGACACGGCTCGCCGTCAACATGATCACCTTTGCCATGAGCGAGGAAAATCGCCGGCGGGAGATGCGACACCCGGCCATGACCTTCTGCACGGACGGGCTGGGTTTGACGGATCACGGCTCCCTGGCCAAGGGCCGTCCCCACCCCAGGAGCTTCGGGTCCTTCCCCCGCATCCTGGGCCGGTATGTGCGGGACGAGGGGGTGCTCTCCCTGGAGGACGCGGTCCACAAGATGACCGGGCTGGCCGCCCGGCGTCTCCGCCTGAAGGACCGGGGGACCCTTAGGCCCGGGCAGGCCGCGGACATCGTCCTCTTCGATCTTGAGAAGGTCCGGGAGACGGCCACCTACGAGGAGCCGCGCCGATTCGCTGAAGGCCTCCAATATGTCCTGGTCAACGGAAGACCGGTGATCGAAGACGGGGTGCACACCCGCCTCCGTCCGGGTCGCGTCCTGCGGCGGAGCTGAAAAGAGACTGAACAGGAAGCCCGTTCCGATCGAAAGAGCAAAACATGATCTGGATAGTCGTCATTCCCTCTCTGCTTTTTCTCGTGGCCGGTTCCGCCCTGGCCTACGTGTTCGGGGCATCGGCGGTACTCTCGTTCATCGCCGTGGACAAGATCCGTTATCTCGCAGTCCTGCCCCAGCGCATCTTCAGCCAACTGGACGTGTTCGCCCTCATGGCCATGGTCCTCTTTATCCTGGTGGGCGAGATCATGAACCGGATGGGCGTGACCAGGCATCTGATCGACTTCTCCATGTGTCTTGTGGGCCGGTTCAGGGGGGGGCTCGGCCACGTGAACATCATGACCAGCGTCTTCTTTGCGGGTGTGTCGGGATCCGCGGTCGCCGACTCCGCGGCACTCTCCAACACGCTGGTTCCCGCCATGGAGAAGCAGGGATACACGACCCGCTATGCGGGCGCCGTGACGGCGGCCTCCTCCATCATTGGTCCCATCATCCCCCCATCCATCATCATGATCTTTTACGGGGCCCTGATGCAGACCTCCATCGGCGCCCTGTTCGCCGCCGGAATATTCCCCGGCCTGCTCCTGGCCGCCGCCCTCATGGCAGCCAATGCCTTCTTCGCTCACCGCCACAAACACCCCGGGGGAACAAAGGCGGACATACCGCCTCTGTTCTCCACCACAAGGCGTGCCCTCCCCGCCCTCCTGCTTCCCGTCATCATCCTGGTGGGGATCGTCTTCGGCGTGGTGACACCCACGGAGGCGGCCGCCGTGGCGGTGGTGGCCGCACTGGCAGCGGGTCTCTACTACGGTGGCATGACCCGCGGGTCCCTCTACCTCAGCTTCGAACGGGCCACGATCCTGTCCGGGAGCATTTTTCTCATCATGGTGGCCGCGGCCTGCGTGGCCTATATCGGGTCCCTTCAGCAGTGGCCCCAGCAGATAGCCCGCCTGGCCATTGAAAGCGGCCTGACGGGCATGCAGTTCCTGCTCCTGGTGAATCTCTTCTTCCTGGGCGCGGGCATGATCATGGACGTGCCCATGGCCTTGGCCCTGCTGGTCCCCCTCTTCGGACCCGCATGTCTGGCCCAGGGAATCCACCCGGTGCACCTGGGCATCATCCTCTGCCTTAACTTGACCACCGGCCTGATCACACCCCCCCTCGGCGGCTGCTTGATCATCGTTTCGGCCATCTCGGGGGAAAATTACTGGACGCTTGCGAGGGCGATCCTGCCCTTCATCCTGGTGGAGGTGGCGGTTCTGCTGCTCATCACCTTCATCCCCGGGATTTCGCTCTATCTGCCCCGGCTGCTGGGGTTTCTGTGAAAACGGCTCGCCTCGGGACGCCCGGGACTGAGGGAGGGAGTTTGAGGGATTCAGGATACAGGGGATACCTTTTCATTGGACGCTGGATGCTTTTTCGTTTTTGGTTGTGAGGGCCCCCTCAGGGTAATTTTAAGTGGATGATCAAAGAAAAGGAGGAGAACATGAAAAAAATCGTTGCGTGTCTGTCTCTCGTACTGCTGTTTGCCGCCCTACCAGGGTTCACGGGAGCCGTCCTGGCCGGGGAGATCAAGATCGCCCTGGACTGCCCACCAGACATGGACAAGTGCGGCACCTATGTCTGGTCCAAGACCTTTTCGGATGTCCTGATCGAGAAGGGCCTGAACGTCAAGCTCTATCCTGACCAGGCCCTGGGAAACGAGGATGAGAAACTGGATCAGGTCTGCCAGGGTCTGCTGGAGATCTCCAACTCCTACCTGGGAAAGGCGGGACAGCTCGAGCCGATGATCTTCGGATTCACCCTGCCCTATCTGTTCGACGACCTGGCCCATGCGGATCGGATGATCGACAACACGGACATCTTGGAGAAGGTGAATGCGGGCCTGGCCAAGCACGGCTGCAGGGTGCTGGCCATGGTTTCGGTGGGGGCCTTTTCAGGGCTGCACAACTCCAAGAGGGCCATCAAGACACCGGCGGACATGAAGGGCCTGCGCATGAGGGCCATGGACAACAAGCAGGCCATGTGGTTCGAGGCCTGGGGAGCCAGCACGGTCATCATCCCGTGGGCCGAGATCTACAATTCCCTTCAGACCGGCGTGGCCGACGGATACAGCAACCCGGCCGTGGTCCCCATCATGTTCAAGCACACCGAGGTGCTCAAGTACTTCTCCGACATCCGCTCAGGGGTGCCCTTCCGGATTATCCTCTGCTCGACCGACTGGTACGACGGCCTTTCGGACAAGGAGCGGAGCATCATCAAGGACGGCGTGCTGAAGGCCAATGCGGCCAACCGCGCCTGGCAGGCCAAGGTGGACAAGAAGGGCCTGGATGAGCTCAAGGCCGCGGGTGTGGAGGTCTACACGCCCACACCCGAGGAACGGGAGGCCTTCGCCGCTCTGATCCGGCCCACCTACGGAAAGCTCATCGACCCGGCCACCGCGGAGCTGTTTCTGAAGGCGGCCGAGGCGAACCGATAAGCTTGATGATACGCACCTTTCTCTTCCAGGCAAGCCGCGCCGTCGACCGGGTCTGCCGGTTGACGGCCGTTGGCTTTTTCACCCTGATGCTGCTCCTGATCCTCTTCCAGGTGGTGGCACGGTACATATTCCAGTCCGTGCCGGTCTGGACCGAGGAGGCGGCCCGCTACTGCATGGTGTGGGGAGGGCTGCTGGGTGCAACCGTCGCGTTCAGGGCCGACATGGACCCCAGGCTCATCCAGCCCCCGCGGAAGGGGCCCGGCTGGAAAATACTGACGGCCCTCTGGTTGAGAAGCCTGGCCGTGGTGGTCTTCCTGGGGCCCGTGCTCTACCACTCGGACCGTTTCCTGGCGCGCACATTTCACAGGAGCTCCGAGGCCCTGGGCATCTCCATGGCCTGGGTGACACTGGCCGTGCCCGTTTTCATCATCGTGATCTTCTTCCACCTCCTGGCCAGGCTGGCCGGGCGGGAAAAACCCGGGGATCAGGCGGGTTGAAAACGCCCTCAAGCGCCTTTTTCCCGGTTGATCGGCCGACCAGGCTCCAGGGCATGAGCCGCAAAAGAAAAAAAACTGCCCTCACCAGACCTGGAAGAACAAGTCTACCAGGTCGTCGGGGCTGAAGTTCACCGCCTTTTGGGACCCTGATCGGCCCAGCGCGAGGCATTATGAAACTCGCCATTCCTGCCGACGCTCCCCATCTCGACGCCCGCATAGGGGATCGCCTCGGCTTCGCCCGCTGCCTGCTGGTGGTGGACACGGAAGACCTGACCTTTGAGGTGGTTGACGCCCCCACCCCGGCAAGCGGGCATGGTGCGGGCATACACATCATAACACAGGCCCTCGGCATGGGGGCCAAGGTCCTCCTGACCGGCCACATTTCCCCCCACATTGCGCAGACTCTGGAAAAAAGCGGCATAAGGGTCATCTTTCCTGTTCAAGGAAGCGTGAGGGAAGCGGTGGAGAGTTACCGCCTGGGAGCATTTGAACGGGAGGAGGACACAGCGGCTGAAGGGGTGGTAAGGTTTCAACTGCATCGTCTCCCGTGGCAAGGCGCTTTCAGGAAGGCCGCCAACCAGTTTCTCGGAATCTTTCCCATCCTCCTGGGGGTCATCCTGCTGCTGGGGCTCTTTCAGTCCTTTTTTCCGAAGGACGCCCTGCTGCGCGTTTTCTCCGGTGACGGGCTGCTCGACACTCTCTGGGGCGCCTGCGCCGGCGGTATTCTGACGGGAAATCCCCTCAACAGCTATGTGATTGGAAAAACCCTCCTCGACCTGGGCGTCGGCCTATCCGCCGTGACCGCCCTGATGATGGCCTGGGTGACCGTGGGCCTCGTTCAACTGCCCGCCGAGACAGCAGCTCTCGGGCTGCGCTTCGCCATGGCGCGGAATGCAGCGGCTTTTCTCATCACACTCGCGGCCTCCCCTCTCATCGTATATCTCGCGGGGGTCTTCCGGTGAAGAAGGAAGCCAAGGCTCCCAAAAGAAGTTTTGGGATGAAATCGTGGATTTTTCCCTTATGCGTGGGCGCTGCTTACCCGATTCTCTGGGGTGTCTCCCCGGAGCGAACCGTTCAAGCGCTCCGCGCGGCAGGGCACGTTCTCGAACAGGCGGCCGTTCCGCTGCTTCTGGCATTCCTCATGATGCTCCTGCTCAACCTGTTCCTCACCCCAGCCCACGTAAGCCGCTTCCTGGGCCGTAAAGCGGGAATCCTGGGCATACTGCTTTCCTCCGCGGCCGGCATTCTGTCCATGGGACCCGTCTATGCATGGTACCCTTTTCTTGCGTCCCTGAGGCGAAAGGGGGCATCCGATTTTTATCTGGCGAATTTTCTCTCGAACCGCGCGGTGAAACCCGCCTTGATTCCGCTCATGGTGACCTATTTCGGATGGGGATTCACCGTGATTTTCTCAGTCTTCGGCGTATTGAACGCGTTTGTCGCCGCGGTCATTGTTTATCTTGTGACGCGATCCGCACACTGAGCGTCGAAGGCGGACGAAGGATCCCGGCACACCGGAATGGCCGAGAACCTCCCTTTGAAGTGCCCGTGCAAAGTCCTTCAAATGCAGACCGCGGGGTTACTCCGCGAAGACCCGGCTCAGTCCATCGGCTCCGATCCTGTCCTGAATCGCTGTGACATCCGTCGTGTAGAGGTTCTTTTTTTTCATCCTCTCGAACAAGACGGAGCCGGAAAACGTGAATTTCAGCCCAAGTCTGCCCTCATCCCTCATCTGGGTCCTCACGTGGGCGATGGCATCTCCCACGGCGCTATTTTCCGACAAGACCAGGGGGCTTTCCTTTCTGACCGACAACACGGCATTGTAACCCGCGAGGGTGCCTGTACAGATCGCTTCTGTGTGACCGACCAGCAGGCCGGCCTTTTCCCCGGCACAGTAAAGATTCTCCACCCCCTCCACCTTGAGGGTGTTGTCTCGAGGGGCCATTGCAAAATAGCGCATCGAATTCCCCCGACCGCCGGCATACGGATCTTCGTAACGAGCGTTCTCCAGGCCGGGAATTTCACGCAAGAGGTCCAGGGGAAAAAACGGGCTCATCAATTTGGCGTGGCCGGAGTCCAGGAGCACGAGGTTCTCCTCGAATTCGGGCAGCGCGTATTGCTGGCAGCATTTGAGTTCCAGTTTTCCCTTGAGCCTCCTGGAACTGGAAAGGGGAATAACCACAACCCCCTTCTTGTCTAGTTCACGTGCAATCTCCGGTGCCAGGGATTCCTTCAGGAGTTTGCAGGATCCACTCATGGCGCCAACCCGATTCCCATCTGTTCCGATCATTTCCCTGACCCCTGCCTTCGCGGTCAGGCTCACCCGCCCCTTGAAGGTGTGACACCGCAACACACACATGACACAGCCGTTTCCGTATTTGTTGCAGTTCGCGGGGGGCCCGGCGGTGCCGGTGGTGTCGATGAAGGCATCGCCTTCGAAACGGTGGGACTCGTTTTCCCGCTTTCCGGAGACAGCCTTGATCCGAGCGCCCTCCATGTCCACATCCGTGATGCGGGTCGAAGTGTGGATCTGGACGCCTTTTTCCAGCAGGTATCTTTTGACAACGGGTTCCATCCTGGCAACGTTATAAATCGATGCGTGACTGTGCCCTGGAAAATCAATATGACGGTGAAGCGAATTTTGATCGGTGAGTTCGAACAACTCCCCGCCGCCCATGGCGATCATTTCCTCTGCCGCCGTGAACCGCCCGTTATTGCGCATGATTCCCCCTACAAGCCCCGTGCCGAGAAGCATGTCGGTTCGCTCGAGAAGGGTGACATCAGCCCCTTTTTTGCGCGCGGCCAGGGAGGCGGCGCACCCGGACCACCCGCCGCCGACAACAATAACTTTCATCCTTTTTCCCTTTCGTGTATCAGCGCCCCTCCCGCCTTGGCGAAAAAAGCGCCTGAGAATTCTCGCAGATCGAGGAAACGGTCCTCAGGGCCCCTTCCCGTCGTGGATGAGGTACCCGGCCATTTGACGGGCATATTCCTGGATGCTTTCGCTGCCGAAGTTTTCCAGTGGCGTCGCGGTGACGCGCTCCCTCAGCATGGTCACAGAGACCTCGGGGAGCTCGTGCTTGAGGGCATAGGCCAAAGGCAACCCGTTTTCATAGATCTCTTGTGAATGCGAGCTCCCTATGATGAATGTCAGCCCTTTGTCTCGAATCGATCTGGTCAGCCTGTCATTCGGAAGCACCCGGCTGATGGATGCGATGATGGTATCGGTCATTGGATAACTCGCCAGCGCCGATTCCAGATGTTTGGATGTGAAACCCGTGTGGGGAAATATGTGGAGCACAAATTGCACGGGCGCCCCGGTTTCACCACACATGATCTTCGGCCGGGCCGACAAGGTCGTTTCGCAAATCCCCGTGCTTGCGCGGATCTCCGCCTCGGCGGCAAGCATTCTTTTTTCCGTTTCCAGGTTTATGAACGAGTTGAGTCGCTTGAGGATATCGCCGGCGTTTGCTATTCCAGGCAAGGCCTGCCCGTAAAGAAGCACATTACCGGGAATACCCCCATAGTGGATATCCTTCTCCAGAACACGGTGCCCGTGCATGCAGGCAATGCCGGGGTGGAGCCCGTGGAAGGCCTCGTGCAATTCAAAAAGCGCGAGGTTGTAAAGCTCGAGATAGGGTTTCAAAGGCACCCCTCCGGAATTTGCAGCATCGGCAACCGGATGATGGGTGATGATTGCATCGAGTCCAATGGATCCAGCCAGTTCGATCATGCTTTCAGTCAGCGTCATCCCGACACCAATCGAAGAAATGGGTTTGTCGGGCTTCCCCACCAGGAGACCCGGGATTTCAAGGACGGCCTTTCCGGGTATGCCGGAGCTTTTCTCGACGATAAACGGGTGGCTACCTGGAACAAGCGGGGTACCGGGCAAGGGGATCCGGCCGCCGGTGATCTTGTTGAGTGCATCGATCACTGCCAGGGCTGTCACGTTCTTTGAACTCATAGGGAATAGCCTTCAGCTTGTCCAGCGACTGGCGGCTTGCCAGTCAAACCCCAGTGGGATCGTTTTGTCAGATTCTCTGCCGCCGTCTCCTGTTGATGAACAACTCGACGTAATTCACCATTCCGTACATGACGGTCGATATGACCGCCAGAATTGCGATGGCGGTCATCACCAGGTTCATTTGGAAGATCTGGCTGCCGTAAATGATCAGGTATCCGAGCCCGGCACGTGAGGACTGAAACTCCCCCACGATCACACCCACCAGCACAAGGCCAATAGTGGCCTTGAGGGCCGCCGTGATGATCGGCAGGTTGCCGGGAAGAACGAGCTTCCAGAAAACCTGCCATTTCTTCGCCCCCAGGACCTTCATGAGCATGATTTTGCTGGGATCGGTCTCCCGAAAGCCGGAGTAGATCATTAACGTGGTTATGAATCCCGCGATGGCTATGGCAATGCCGTATATCGAGAGGGTGTCGCCCAGCCAGATATAGAAGATCGGGACAAGTGCGATTTTGGGCATTGCGTTTGCCACCACAAGATAGGGGTCAAGGACCCGGTAAAGGAATGTGCTCCACCACAGGGCGGCCCCTAAAATGATCCCAATGAGCGTGGAAACCACAAAGCTGATACCGACCTCGACCACTGTGACCGTGGTGTGGTGGATGATATCGCCCTGCTGATTGAGGTCGCCGGGCTTGAGAAGTTCGAGCAGGGTCGGCCAGATCGCCGAGGGGTAGCTCGTGAGCATGGGATTCACAAAGTGCATCCGGGCCGCTCCCTCCCAGGTGACAAGAAAGATCGCGAGGAGCATGAATTGACTCAACCTCACGATCCATCGATCCATCTTCTTCTGCCGCAGGTACCGAAGGTACATCCTGCTGGGTCCCTGCCGGGGAGTGCCGCACGGGGGGCCACCGGCGACCGGCGACCCGGCGGGAGAGCCGCTCCGACCGGCTTGTGCTTCTTTACTTGCTTGTTCCGTCGACATGAAAATCCAGTTCCTGCCATATGGCTTGAAAATAGCGGCCGAATTCGGGGGTATCGCGGGAGGCAAGGGGTGTGGGGCGCTCTCGCCCGGCGCTCTCGAAAACAAGGCGATGCTCGGACTGAATTCGGCCGGGCCGCGCGCTCAACACGACAACCCGATCGGACATGGAAATCGCCTCCGAGATGTCGTGTGTGACCATGATGACCGTTCGCCCTTCCCTGCGAAGGATCATCCCGATCTCGTCGGACATGGCCAGACGGGTCTGGTAATCAAGCGCGGAGAAGGGCTCGTCGAGCAGCAGGATTTCCGGTTCGGTGCACATGGTGCGGGCAAGGGCCGCGCGCTGCCGCATGCCCCCTGACAACTCCTGCGGCAGCTTGTTCTTGAAATCCGCAAGGCCGTAACGATCCAAAAGATCGTTGGCTCTGACCCGGGCCTCGACCTTGTCCATCCCCTGGATCTCGGGGCCCAGCATCACATTGTCAAGGATGTTGCGCCACTCGAAGAGCGTGTCGTGCTGGAGCATGTAACCCGTCCTCCGGGAGGGCCCTTTGACAAGCCCCCCCTTGATCCGGACCTCTCCAAAGGTCGGGGTGATCAGACCGGCTATAATCGAAAGCAGCGTGCTTTTTCCGCAGCCGCTCTGCCCCACGATGCTGACAAACTCGCCATCTTCAACAGCAAGAGAAACATCGCGGAGCGCCTCCACTTCTCCATCGTCGGAAAAATAGAGCTGACGCGCGTTGCATAACTCCACCATGGGCACTTTCGGGTTGGCGAAACTCGTCCCGCTTTTTGGGCCTTCGGTGTTCATCAATCCCCGGCAATGGCCTTTTCGGCGAAATCGGTGATCACAATGTCCTCATATTTCACGCGCTCTTTTTCTTTCAAGAGACCTCCCTCGACCAGAAGGTCCTGCAGCCCTTTGATGGCCTCGGGCTCCACAATGGGATTGGTCTTGAATATTTCCCACTTTCTGTACCGGACTATCGACTGCGCGATGAGCTCCAGGTCCACTTTCGGAAAAAATCGGGCGACCTCCTCGGCGATGACTTTCGGGTCCGCTTCAAGGGAGTACTTCTGGGCCTTGTAAATGGCGTTGGTCCAGGCCTGCACCACCTGGGGTTTTTTGGCGATAAAGGATTCGGTGGCCATGAAAACAGTGTAGTCCACGTTCCCCACCTCCCTGCCGATGGATGCGACAAAATGACCATATCCCTTGGTTTCCATGGTGGAAACGTCCGGTTCGAAAAAGGTCCCAAAATCCCCGGTGCCCGAGGCAAAGGCCCCATGGCGGGCAGGCGCGGCCAGATTGGTTATGATCTTCACGTCCTCGTTCGGCTCGAGTCCGTTTTCGCGCAAGAGGTGTTCGAGAAAAAGAGCCGGCATGCTCCCCACACGCCAGCTGAGGATGGTTTTTCCCTTCAGGCTTTTCCAATCAAGGGATTCAACTTTTTCACGGGACACGAGCATGGAACCGTCTGTTGCCGTGAGGCCGCAGAAGATCCTGACCTTTTCCGGAGACTCCCCCTTCTGAATGTAAACCGCGGTTTCGGGCCCCACGAGCACAATGTCCGCGTTGCCGGACAGGAGCGCGGCAGTGCCTTTGTCGCTGCCCCAGGACGTCTTCATGGTGACATCCAGACCCTCGTCCTTGAAATAGCCTTTACTCAAAGCCACATAGCTCGGCAGGTAAAACACCGACCGTATGACCTCTTCGTAACGCACGGGGATGAGTTCCTTGGCATCCGCTCCCCAGCACATGGAAGGCACCAGGAATCCCATCAACGCGAGCCCCAGAAAAAATTTCCCTAACCCCGATCTTATCAGACCTTTCATGTTGACCTCCTCGTTTTTAATACTGACATCTATCGACTAAGCCAAATAACTGTAAAGACATATTTACAGCTAGATTAGACTTTAACAATCAGGATAGTATTACATTCTTGGGAAAGACAGCGTCAGAAAATTGGTGGACCGCAATCGGGCACTAAAAAAATTAATAAAATTTTGTTGTTTTTGATAATATTCTTTATTAAAACAATTTTGATTTTGTCAACTGTTTTTTGGACTGCTCTCATTCGCTTTTGAAAAGACAAGGCTACCGAAAACATCCATGAACCCTTCAGGCACCCCGACACACAACAAATCCAATCTGGCGCAGCTCGCCTACGAGGGCATACGGCGGATGCTGTTTCACAACGAGATCGTGCCGGGTCAAAAGATCTCTTATCGCGGGCTGGCCGAAAAGCTCGACATGAGCCTCACGCCAGTCATTCAGGCCCTCAAGAAACTGGAACATCAGGGGCTGGTTCACTATGAAACAAACAGGGGCTATTTCACGGCCCCCATGAGTGTCCAGGAGGTGGAGGAGATATACGAATTAAGGGAGATCATTGAGATTTCCCTGCTGCCTTCTGTCCTGTACAACCTCAACAATGCCGGTATCGGGAAGTTGCGCGAACTGCTTGTTGATGACGAATCGATTTCCCGGGAAAATTTCCTGAACATGAAACTGCTCAAGGATCGTGAGTTTCATCTGGAGATCGCGGCGATTTCCGGCCGCAAAACACAAATTCAAATGCTGCAGTATCTATTCGACATGCTCTACCTGAAATACCGTGGAAGCCTGCTCTTTGTGGCTTCGGAAAAAACAGTCGGATCCCTGCACAACGATCTGCTCGCGGCGTTCGAAAGCAGGGATTTGACAAGATGCCGAAAGGCCATGAAAAATCACTTCAAAATCATCAAAAAGCACGCATTGGACGCTCTCAAGAACATGATGGCCGAGAAGCAGCGGCTCATTGTGTAGCCCTGAAGGGGTTTATCGGCCATTTAATGCGTCCCAGGGCCCACCCGCAAGGATCAGCCCTTTTCCGTGTCGCTTTGGGACGCCGCCGGAGGGTTCTGGATGTCCAGATGAACATCCCGCTGTGGGAAGGGGATTTCTATGCCGTGCTCCTTGAAGCGGTCCCAAATGCCCAGGAGAATGGTGCTGGTCACGTTGGCGGTGCCGTTCTGGGGGTCCTCGATCCAGAACCGCAGCTCCAGGTCGACGGAGCTGTCACCGAAGCCCATGAGCCGGCACACCGGCCGGGGGTCTTTCAGCACGCGGCTCACAACGCCGGCCGCGTCCACCATGAGATCCATGGCCTTTCGAGGATCCGCGCCATAGGAGATCCCCACGGGCACCTTGAGGCGGATATTGCGGTTTGAGTAAGACCAGTTGATCACCTGCTGCGTGATGAGGTCTTCATTCGGGATGAGGTACTCCTTACCGTCGCGCGTCACAACGGACACATAGCGTCCCCGGAGGTCCGTGATCCACCCGTAGACATTGCCTGTCTGAATCACATCGCCGGGCTTGATGGATCTGTCGAGGAGCAGAATAATGCCGCTCACAAAATTCCCCACCACCTTTTGAAGGCCGAAACCGACACCCACGCCCACGGCGCCGCTGAACACCGCCAGTGCCGTGAAGTCTATGCCCACGCTGTTGAGGGCCACCAGAAAAATGACCGTGAAGAGCGTTATCTTGACGACCTTGTTGAGGAGCACGGCGGTCGAAGGGGTCAACCCCGCGACCTTTAAGAGGCGCCTCTCCGAGGCATCCGCCAGCCAGCCTCCCAGCCGAAGGAGTACGAGGAGAACAACGACGGCCTTCAAAAGGGAAAGCACGGTCAATTCAACCTTGCCGATCGTGAAACCGAGGCCGTCCAGAAACTCCAGGGCAGGCCCGAGAACCCCCACAATGCTCAGAGCCGCAAGGGTCCAGGCGGTTGCAGCGATGACCCTGGACCAGAACGCGTCGAGGATGAGCGAGGTGGCAAGCTGGACAGCCACCCAGGCGATGAGCAGCGTCTGGACAAGTTCCAGGAGAAAGGTGTCCATCCCTGCCCTGTGCAGCACGAGGGATGATATCCAGAGGAACACGACGACGGCCGCGACATTGACCAGATGAAGCCCCGTGCGGGTGATGCGCTCGAGGCGCGTTCCCGGCTTCAGCCGCCCGGCGACGCGCCCTTCCAGATACCTCCGGAGCGGCCGGCCGGCGAGCTTGCCCAGCCCGAGGGCCGCGAGCACGACCACTGCCTGAACCATCATGCCGACCGAAAGGACGTGACCCAGAACCCACTGCCAGGCGGCTTCAAGCCAGGTTTGTATCTTCTCCAGTGTCAGGAAACTTTCCATGGTTGAAGAGGGCTCCGTTTACCTAAAGCCTACGAGGTATCCTATTCCGGGTTTCATGTAAACGCTTTTCGAGAGTGCTCCCCAGCGTTCAGCCTTTCTTGAAGAGGTTGTAGCTGTTGGAGAAGCGGTCCTGGATGGTTCTCGAGATGCGCGATGTCAGGATGCCGAAGGCATCCAGGAAGTACTCCTCCACGATGCGCTCCTCCATGAGCATGGGTGTTTTTTCAATGAGGCCCACGTCCTCGGAAGACAAGGGTCTTCCGTCGCTGTTGATGTTCCGGTCATACGGGAAAAGCACCTCGTTCCAGTACACCGCCTCTCCCGCTGGCAACCCGGTCGCCGAGTCGATCTCGTCGCACTCCAGGTATTGAAATCGTCCGATGTTGTAGCGCGGGTCATAGGGGGGGCGGGACACGGACACCATCCCACCGGGCCGGGGCAGCGTTCGGCCTTTTTCAAAGATGACGTCGACGTATTCGCTGCCGTCTTCGCGCACCCGGATGACGCCGAAATGGTGGGTCAGGCGATCGGTGACGGCGAGGTTCGGGGTCTCCGCCTGTATGGCCGCCCCGATGGCCACGGCCGCGAAGGGATACAGGCCCTGGTGGATCCTGGCCCTACCAAATCGCTCTCTCAAAAGCTTTGGCACGGCTGCCAGTTTTCCTCCCCCGCCCACGAGAACGATCCGGTCGACATCCCCCTTGGGGCCCTTGGCCTCCGTGGTCACCCTTTCGACAAGTTCCACGGTCCTGTCCACCAGCGGCCGGACGGCGTCGTGGAATTCGCGTATGGGGATCGAGACCGTCCCCGCGGGCGTGTCCACGTGAAGCTTCTGGGTGTAGGACCCAATGCCCTCCTTGACCTCCCGAACCACCTGGAGCATCTCGACCCGCTCCCGGCCTTCGAAACGGCGGCCGATTTTTTCCTCGCAAAGGCACAGAAGGGCCTCGTCGAAATCGTCGCCGCCCAGGCGGCTTATCCCCCGCGTGACCAGTGGGTCGTACATGTCCCTCCGGATGGACAGCATGGTGGCATCAAAAGTGCCGCCGCCAAGATCATAGATCACGACGTCGGACTCGACGCGATCCCAGTTCTTGTATCTTTCACGGACGAACTGAATTCCCGCCGCTATGGGCTCGTCAAGGATGCGGATCACCTCGAAGCCGGCCCGGCGGAAACTGTTGAGTGTCACATAGCGCTGGGAGCTGGAGGCGTTTGCCGGCACGGCGATGACGGCCTCGATGAGAGCCTCTTTAAGATCCAGGGCCCTGAGCACAGAGCCGTGCACGGCGGTCAGAAACTCCGTTACCAGGTCCTCGACGGCAAGGCACAGCCCGGCAGCTTCAATGATCTGGCCTTCAAACCAGTTCTGCAGAAGTCGCTTGATGGACGCCACGAGCCACGGTCCCTCGTCAAAGTGTTCCAGGAAACACCTGACGGCGGCCGGACCGTAGAAACGCTCCCCTCCGAGCAGAGCGATGCTGGAAGGAACAAACTCCGCGGTCAGGATCTCCTCCTCATAATCAAAAGGCAGGGAAAGGACCGGGACATTTCCCGAGTCCGCCAGCGCGACAATCGTGTGCGTTGTCCCAAAGTCGACTCCCACACGAACGACCCCGCCCGTTTTTCGGCTCTTCGATTTCATTGGATATTCCAGCCTGCGCCCCACGTAAAAGCTTACAAAATTTCAGTCTCCCCGGGCTCGAGGCTGACGACTCGTGCCTCGCACCTCGACGTGACCTCTCTTTCAAAACCTTCCGTGTCCTGAACGAGGAAGGGAAATGTCCCCCAGTGCATGGGAAAAACGGTCTTGGCCCCGGTCCAGGCCACCGCCATGGCCGCCTCTGACGGCCCCATGGTGTAGCGATCGCCGATGGGAACAAAGGCGATGTCCGGCCGGTAGAGCCTCCCTATGAGCTTCATGTCCGAGAAGAGGCCGGTATCCCCCATGTGGTAGAGTGTCCTTCCGTCCTGTTTCCACACGAATCCCGCGGCGTCTCCAGGGCCTGAGGAGTGTTCGGCCTTCACCATTGTGACCGGCACCCCCCTCACGTGGACGGTGCCGCCGAAGTTCATGCCGATCCCGTCCAACTCGTCCGTGGATGCAAGCTCGTGAACGCTCACAAAGTCCGCGCCTGTTTTCCTGACAATGGCAAGGGCGTCTCCCAGATGGTCGGGATGGGAGTGGGTGACAAGGACGATGTCGGCGGATTGGATGTCGGGAAGAGCAGCCCCCGCCTTGGGGTTGCCTGTCAGAAAAGGGTCGAGAATGATCGTCACGTCCGACGAGATCATGAAACCCGCGTGGCCTAAAAATCTGATTTCCATTTCCTGCCTCCTTGGGGCCAATTTACCAGGTCGCGAGGGAGGGACGCCAGATATTATTACAGGTGTGATCGAAAGCGTGCGGGAGATTGCGGAAAAGGGCCATTTTGGGATGGAAATGAAATAGGCCTTTCAAAGGGTCGGCATATGTGACAGTCTGATGTATCACCAAACAGAAAGCGAGCTTCACTCCCCGGGAAGAACAGAACCACATGCCTCGAAACATCCTCTACACATTGTTGATTTCCATATTTATCGCCCTCCTGGGAATGGGCATCATCGCGCCTCTGATGCCCATTTACGCCACCAGCCTTGGAGCGAGCGGCATCGGGCTGGGCCTGATAGTGGCAGGGTTCTCCATCAGCCGGGGGGTTCTCCAACCGTTTCTGGGCGGTCTTTCGGATCGGCACGGCCGGAAGGGTTTTCTGGTGGCCGGACTGGCCGTTTATTCCCTTGCGGGCATCCTGTACGCCTCCGCCGCCTCGGTTGAAAACCTCGTCCTGATAAGGCTTTTGCACGGGGCGGGTTCGGCGATGGTCCTGCCCATCGCCATGGCCTACATTGGGGATCTGGCCCCGCTGGGCAAGGAGGGAAGATACATGGGGCTGCTGAACATCGCGCTCTTTTCGGGTATAGGCGGGGGGCCGGTCATCGGCGGCCTCTTTCTCGACACGCTCGGGATGAACGCCGCCTTCTATGCGATGGCCGCCTTCAGCGGCTTTTCCGTGCTCCTGGTCGTTGTCTTCCTGCCTCCCCGGACCGGGACCTCCGCGGAAGGGGAGACTCCCCGCATCCTGGCGGCCTTCGGCCGAATGATTCGAGACTCCGGGGTCCTCGGGCTGCTCATTTCAAGGATGGCCAGCATGCTCGTGCTTGTCCCCACCATGGCATTCCTGCCTGTCCTCATGATGCGGTTCATGGAGGCCTCCGGGACCGAGATTGGTGTTGTCGTAGCTACCCGAACCCTTTTAAACGCCGCGCTCCAGTATCCCTTCGGAAGACTGGTGGACAGGTTCAACAGGATTTCACTCCTCCTGGCCGGAAGCTTTGTGGTCAGCGCGACCGTTTTCCTCACACCCTTTTCCGGGAGACTCCCGACCCTGATCGTGCTCTTTGCCCTGATGGGCTCGGGAGAGGCCCTCATCTGGCCAACACTGGGCGCCCTGGCCGTTGAAGCGGGGCGGCGCTACGGACAGGGGACGATCATGGGGGTCTTCAGTATGGCCATGAGCGCAGGGGTGCTTCTCGGTTCCATCGGCTCCGGCGCGGCCATGGATTTCCTCGGCCTCCAGTTCGTCTTCTATCTCACCGCGGCTTTCCTCCTTCTTGCCACGGGGGCGGCGGCCTTCCTCATCCGGAGATCCATATCCTCCGCTTCTCCTGCGGCCTTGCCCAAAAATGTTCACCAGGAACTGGAATCCTGAAGCTTCACCGGCCGGGGTGGCCGAACTTTTCCGGTCACGCCTCAAAGGCGAACTTTAGGGGCCTTGCCCCACGAGAAATGGGCGGAGCCTGTGGCGGTTCCACCCATTCAAATGAAACGGGTTCTCTGGCGATCCCGTTTGGATATGGTGATGCAAAACGGCTTCGGACTTCTGGGTTACCTGCAAGGTTTGCGCCTGAACACATCCATTAAAAATTATAAGTCATCATAAGTAGTTATCCCTAATTCAACGGCGGGTACCGGAGTATAGTGTAAAATATTTCCAGATCAAACTGTCAGGACCTTTTCCACTCCATGGCATTGTTTTACACACCCCTCTCCACCAACGGCTCGGCCCCCCGGAAACCGCACTAAAAACTAAAGTCAGTTTTTTTATGTTGTTTGTCCTTGTCAACTCGCTTTTTTTGGCCTAGCCTTTTCCCCATGCCGCGCCGGAAGGCCATGCAACCGGACCCCTTCCAGAACAGGAGGTTAATTCAAATGAACGGCAGCACGCCCGGATACGTGGACACTCTCGGGTTTCTTGGGGACGTGGGCTTCCCCATGTTCGACCCCGAAACGCTTGAAAACGCCCGGAAAAGCGGCGTCATCCTCTTTCACCTCACCACCGCCGCACCCTTTCGCGGCTGGGAGGAAAACATCCAGTACCACGAGCGCATCATGCAGGCCCTGGAACAGAACAGCGACACCTTTCTCGTGGTTCGGTCCGCCTCGGATGTCGTTCTCCAGGCACGGACCGGCAAAATCGGCGTGATCCCGGGCATCCAGGACCCGGAGTTCATAGGCGACCGCCTCGACCGTCTGGAAATCCTCTATAACCGGGGGGTCCGCATCATGCAGGTGGCCTATCAGAAAAAAAACCCTTATGGCGCCGGATTTCTCGCCGAGGACCAGGACAGCGGCCTGACAGGCCTCGGCCGGGACTTCGTCAAGGAGGTGAGCCGCGCCGGCATGATACTTGATCTCTCCCATCTCTCCCCCCTGACGGCCCTTGATTGTCTGCAGGTCTGCGAGGGTCCGGTGATGATAAGCCACACCACGGCCCGGGACATTTATCCACATCCGAGGGGATCCCTGGACAAGGTTCTCGAGGCACTTTCCCATCAGGAGGACACCCTTGCGGGCATCCTCGCCATGACCTTTTTCCTGGACAAAACCAATACCAGCCTGGAGCCTCTGGTGAGACACATCCGGCACGTGGCGGATATCATCGGCCTTCAAAAGGTCGCCGTGGGAAGCGATGGGCCTGTCGGCGGGTTTACCGACCTGAATGCGGCTGAAAAGGGGTTCAGGGAAATAATGGGACCCATCATAGACCCCGAGGGGAAGCTGGGATCCCGGTGGCCCACCCACATCCCGGAATTTTCTCACGGGCCCGACGGGTTCGAAAACCTCCGCAAGGCAATCGAGCCATTTTTCACGCCTCGGGAAGTCGAGGGCATCCTGGGCGGGAACGGCCTCAGGTGGTTCTCGAGAGCGCTTCCCGGCGGCGATTTTTCCCGCGGCGGCGCAAAATGATGCACGGTATCCTGCAAGGAATACCGGAATTCATCATGGTAGCCCCTTTCACTGCGTGACCGCCCCGAGGAAGGGAATAGGGATCATGAGGTGGATTTCGGTCTGGACAGGCGGAAACAAACAACTCAACAAGAAACACTTCAGGTCAGGAGAACAGGAGGCGGAGGCATGAAGCGACTTTTTCAAAACGCGCGGATCATCGACGGCCTGGGCGACGTGATTGAAAAGGGATGGGTTTTGGTGCACCAAGGCCTTTTCCAAGGGACAGGGCACAATGATTATGAAGGCGATCCCGCGGGGATCGAGGTGGTTGATGTCGGGGGCAAAACAATTCTGCCCGGCCTCATCGACTGCCACGTCCATCTGGCGCTGGACGGCAGCCCGGACCCCATCGGCAAGTTGGCGGATATCCCGGATGCGGACGCCGTCCTTGCAATGGCTTCCTTCGGAATGAACACACTGAGGTCCGGCTTCACAACCGTACGAGATCTCGGGTGCAAGAATTTCATCGATGTCTCTTTGCGAAATGCCGTGGATTCAGGGGCGATCAAAGGGCCGCGCATTGCCTGTAGCGGCCAGATGATCTGCATCACGGGCGGGCACGGCCGGAATATCGGCTGCATCGCCGACGGCGAGGATGCCGTGCGAAAGGCCGTGCGCACACAGGTGGGCGCGGGCGTTGACTGGATCAAACTCATGGCCACCGGCGGCGTGCTCACGCGCGGTGGCGTGCCCGGCATGCCCCACTACAATCCAGCCGAACTTCGTGCGGGAGTCGAGGAAGCCCACAAACTCCACGTACGCACAGCGGCCCACTCCCAGAGCGTCGAAGGGACTCGAAATGCGTTGAACGCCGGAATCGACACCATCGAACACGGGGTCGGCCTGGACGAGGAACTTGTTGAGGAAATGGCCAAGAGGGGCACCTTTCTCGTCCCGACCCTCAGCGCGCCGGTGAACATCATGGAAAAAGGCGAGGCGGCGGGTATCCCCAGGGAATTCGTGGAAAAGTCACGGCGGGTCTTTGATGAGCACGTGGCCGGCGTCCAGAGGGCCATGCGCGCCGGCGTGAAAATCGCCATGGGAACCGACGCGGGGACCCCTTTCAACATCCATGGGGAAAACGCCCGGGAACTCGTCCTATTGCGGGAATACGGCTTTTCCCCCTATGAGGCGATTCAGAGCGCCACCTCCTGGGCCGCGGAGCTCCTGGGGATGGAAGAACAGATCGGCGCCGTCAGCGCGGGACGCACGGCCGATTTTCTCCTGGTGGACGGAAACCCCCTGGAGGATCTTTCCATACTCATGGATTCTTCAAGGATTCACGCCGTCTACAAGGGAGGGAGGTTGGTTCAACCCTGAGCCCCCTGCCCTTGCCCCGGCCTCTGAAAACCCCTCGTAACTGGATCCCGGCGTCTTATCAATTCAAGCTTGACAAAGACCCTGAAATAGGTGAGGCTTCATTTAATGGTACGACAATTCTCACCCAATAGTCGGATATTTGTCCGGGTGGAGACCGAAGTGGCTCAGCAAAGTAAACATGAAATAGTAATAAATAAAATAGAAAAAAGTATATTATCAAGGAATCTTAAACCAGGAGACAGGCTACCATCCGAAAGAGAACTTCAGGAAAAATATAATATAGGTCGAGGTTCTATAAGAGAAGCTTTAATAGCTTTACAGCAAAAAGGCCTTATAGAAATCAGAAAAGGTGCAAAAGGTGGTGCTTTTGTTAAGGAAATAGATGCTGATCAGGTAAGCGAACATTTAGCCCTTTTGTTCCGCCATGGTCGGATCTCAATGAAGCATCTGGCGGAGTTCAGGGAGGTCGTCGAGGTCGTCACCGCGGCCTATGCCGTAGAGAGGGCCTCGGCCGAGGACGTCCGCGGCATGCGCGCCCTCCTGGAAGAGGGCAAGGAGTGGATGGAATCCGGTGAGAACAGCGTGAGCGAGTTTTACCAGTGGGAACTTGGAATGCACAAGGAGCTCGCGCGCATCTCCCGCAATCCCATCTTTCAGTGGATTTCAGGGACCCTCTACCGCAGCATGGAACCGATCAGCTTTCACATCAACAAGTTCCGCGCCGAACACTTCGAGGTTCTGGCCGATTGGGAGGACACGATAAGAGGGCTCGAAAAGGGGGAAGTGATGAAGGTCACCTCCATCATGCGTGCCCACGTGGTGAAATACCGGCGGATTATGGAGGAAGAGGTGGACAACATACCCATGGATTGAAGAACGATTGAGGCCCTGCCGCCGTTGTCGGACATTTAAACCCAGGCCCCTGCCGGCCGCGAAAGCGCGTTTATGCTCTCACAGCAACTGGTCAACTCCATCAGCCTCGGCGCCCTCTACTCCCTGCTGGCCATCGGCTACACCATGGTCTACGGCATCATCAAGCTGATCAACTTCGCCCACGGCGAGATTTTCATGTTCGGGGCCTTTCTCACCTGGTGGTTCATGTCCGCCCTTTCCATCCCCTTCCCCATCGCCGCGCTCCTTGGCGTCATGTTGAGCACGCTCCTCGGCATCGGCGTGGAGAGGATCGCCTACAGGCCGTTGAGGAAGGCCCCCAGGTTTGCAGTTATCATCAGCGTCCTCGGCATGTCCATCTTTCTCCAGAACATGGCCCGCATCCTCTGGGGAGCCGAGAGCCAGATATTCGACGTGAGCATCGGCTACCCGCCCATCATGGTCGGCGGCGTGGTCATCCCGGCCAAAAAGGTGGTCATCCTGGTCTGTTCCCTGATCCTGATGATCGGCCTCGGCTTTTTCGTCCGGAAGACCGCCGTGGGCAAGGCCATGCGGGCCACGGCGGCCGATCCCGAGGCCACGGAGATGATGGGCATCAACGTCAACGGGGTCATCGTCCTCACCTTCGCCGTCGGGTCGGCCCTGGGGGCGGTGGCCGGCATCCTCTTCGCCATAAACTACAACAGCATCGACCCGTTCATGGGGTTCAATGCGGGGCTGAAGGCCTTCACGGCCGCGGTCCTGGGCGGGATCGGAAACATATACGGGGCCATGATCGGCGGCATTCTTCTGGGCGTCTTCGAAGGCCTGGGGGCGGGCTACGTCTCCTCGCTGTACCGGGACGCCTTCGCGTTCAGCGTGCTCATACTGGTGCTCATCTTCAAACCCGAAGGGATCCTTGGTGAAACAGGAAGATTTCTCAAGGCTCGATGACCTCGCCGGAGGGTCGCAGGCAGGGGAGAAGGAGCAGGTGGAAAACCTCTTCCGCCGTGCGCTCGACACCCTCTCCCTCTCCAGATGGACCGTGAAGGCAATCCTCCTCTGCGCCGCCCTGGCAGTCCCCCTGGTGGTGCCGAGCAATTACGCCATGCGCATCATCATCTACATCGGGCTCTATGTCGTGCTGGCCCTTGGATTGAACGTGGTCATGGGGTTCACCGGGCTCCTGAACATAGGCCATGCGGCCTTTTACGCCGTGGGGGCGTACACCACGGCCGTCCTCATGGTGAACCACGGGATGTCCTTCTGGCTGACCGTGCCTTTGGGCATGGCCCTCGGGACCCTGGTGGGCATCGTCCTCGGGTTTCCCACCCTCCGGGTGCGGGACGACTACCTGGCCATCGTCACCCTGGGTTTCGGGCAGATCGTCTACATCGTGTCCAACAACTGGATGGGCCTCACCCGGGGACCGCGGGGCATCCCGGGCATCCCCGCCCCGAGCATCACCCTGGGCGACTGGCGGTTTGTCTTCGAGAGCTACCCCGCCTACTACTACCTGATCCTCGCCTTCGTGCTCCTCACTATTGCGGCCTGCCTGCGCGTGGTGGACTCGAGGGTCGGGCTCGCGTGGCTGGCCATCCGGGAAGACGAGGACGTGGCGGAGGTCATGGGCGTCCACCTGGTCTATTACAAGACCCTGGCCTTCGGGTTCTCGGCCGCCCTGGGCGCCATGGCCGGGAGCTTTTTCGCCGTGTTTCAGAGCTTCGTGAGCCCCAACAGCTTCACCATACTCGAATCGGTGATCATCATCACCATCCCGATCCTGGGGGGGCTTGGGAGCATCCGAGGGACCATCCTGGGGGCGATCATCATGATCGGCGCCCCGGAGGTCTTCCGCTCGGCGAGCGAATACCGCATGCTCATCATGGGGGCCCTCATGGTGGTCATGATGATCGTGAGGCCCGAGGGGATCTTCGGCAAGAAGCTCTTCCAGCAGACATATAAGGTGTGAGGCAGATGGCCCTGTTAACCGTTCGATCCCTCTTCAAGCGCTTCGGCGGTCTCACCGCCCTGGACAACCTCAGCCTGGACATCCGGGAAGGAGAGATCCTGGGGATCATCGGGCCCAACGGGTCGGGCAAAACGACCTTTTTCAACGTCCTCTCGGGCATGCACAAGGCGGAGGGCGGCGAGGTGATTTTCGAGGGGCGCCCGGGGAATCTCCTGAAGATGAAGACCCACCAGATCATTGCCCTGGGGATCTCACGGACGTTCCAGAACCAGCGCCCCTTCAACAACCTGAGCGTCCTCGAGAACCTCATGGTCGGCGGCCACTGCCGGACCCGAGGGGGGCTCTTTTCCGCGCTCCTGCGCCTCCCCCGCGCCAGCAGGGACCGCGAAGAACTCAAGGCCCGCGCAAGAGAGGTCATGGGCCTTTTCGGCAACCGCCTCTCGAGTGTGGAGATGAACCCGGCCTGGACCCTTTCGTACGCGAACAGGCGGCGTCTGGAGATCGCCCGGGCCCTCACGTCCGGCTGCAGGCTCCTCCTGGTGGACGAGCCCACCGCCGGCATGAACCCGGCCGAGTCCCAGCAGCTGGCCGGCATCCTCCAGACCATCAACAGGCAGGGAGTCGCAGTGATCGTGATCGAGCACGACATGAACTTCATCAGGAAGCTCTGCCCCAGGGTCGTGGCCCTGGATCATGGGGAAAAAATAGCGGAAGGCTCCTTCAGTGAGGTCCGGAACCACCCGAAGGTCATAGAGGCCTATCTGGGGAGGGCGTGACGGCAATGCTCAAAATCACGCACGTGACGACCCACTATGGTCCCATCCGCGCCCTGGACGACGTTTCCCTCGAGGTCGGCCGAGAGGAGATCGTGTGCCTCCTCGGGGGGAACGCCTCAGGGAAGTCCACCACCATGAAAACCATCCTGGGGATCGTCCGCCCCACGTCCGGCCGGGTGGAGTTCAATGAAGAGCGCATCGACGGCCTCGCTGCCCACAAGGTGGTCCGAAAGGGGATTTCCCCCGTGCCCGAGGCCCGGCGGGTCTTCGCCCGCCTCACGGTGAGGGAGAACCTCGAAATGGGCGGCTTCATGCACCGGCGCGCCGGGGACTACAGCATGGAAGAGGAGATGGACAAGGTCTTCGCCCTGTTTCCCCGGCTGGGGGAGCGCCTGCACCAGGACGCAGCCACCCTCAGCGGGGGCGAGCAGCAGATGCTGGCCATCGGGCGGGCCCTCATGGCGAGGCCCAGGATGATCATCATGGACGAACCTTCCATGGGGCTCTCGCCCAAGCTGGTGGACGAGGTCTTCGAGATCATCCTCAAGGTACGGGAGGTGGGGATCCCCGTTTTTGTGGTGGAGCAGAACCTGAGAAAGGCCCTTTCCATCGCCCAGAGAGGTTATATACTGAACAGGGGCCGGATCGTCCTGCAGGATTCCGCTGAAAATCTTCTGAACAACGAAAACGTGATCAAGGCGTATTTGGGGGAGGAATAAAATAACAAAAAACGCTTTAGCCGGGAGGAGGGTTATGAAAAAGAGATTTGTCTTCACGTGGGCACTGGTCATGGTTTTTGTGGGGGGGTTCACCTTTTCGGCGGCCGCCGCGGATACGCTCGGGATAGGCCTCTGCGCCCCCATGAGCGGGGGCGCGGCGTCCTGGGGTGAAAAATCCGAAAAAGGGGCGAAATTCGCCATCGAGAGAATCAACGCCAGGGGCGGGGTCGTCCCCAGGGGCGCGAGCGGCGCCGTGAAGCTCGAGCTGATCGAGGTGGCCGATGACAAGAACGACCCCAGGGAGGGCGCGTCCATTGCCCAGCGTTTCATTGACAACGAAAAGATCCTGGCCATGATCGGCCCCCTGACGAGCACGGTGGCACTGGCCCAGGCGCCCATCATGAACAAGAACGGCCTGGTCCAGTTCGCCATCGGGGCCACGGCCCCGGCCTACACCGAGGCGGGCCCCTACTCCTTCCGCCTGGTTCCGACCGATGCCTTCCAGGGCAGGTACATCGCCAAATGGGCCGACAGCCAGGGCAAGTGGAAGACTTATGCCGTCATTTACGTGAATGACGACTACGGCAGGGGGCTTGCCGATGTTTTCAAGACCGGTCTGAAGGAGATCGGCGTGGACGAAAAGAATGTGGTCGCCTCGGAGGCGTTCCTGCCCAACGACACCGACTTCACGGCCCAGCTCGCCAAGATCAAGGGGCTCGACCCCGACGCGCTGTTCATTGCCGGTCACTACAAGGAAGGCGCCCTCATAGCCCGCCAGGCGCGGGAGTTGGGGCTGGACGCCCAGATCCTGGGGACCGACGGCATCGGGCATCCGGAGTACATCAAAATCGCGGGCAAGGCCGCCGAAGGGACCATCTACACCGGGTATTTCTCCCTGGAGGACACGCGTCCCTACATCCAGAACTGGGCCGCGGAATTCAAGAAAAAGTACGGCTACGACCCGGGCCTGGTGGAGGCGATCGCCAACGACTGCGTTGAGCTGACGGCCAGGGCCGCGGAAATCAGCGGAGACAGCCGGATCGACATCGCCATAGGCCTCGCCGCCATCGGGCCTTACTACCAGCCGGTCATGGGGGCCCTGGGTGAGAACCGGTTTGACCAGAACGGCGACATGGTGCGCGACATGCTCATGTACGTGGTCAAGGACGGCACGGCGGTATTTTACAAATAAGAGGTGAGGGACACGAAAGACTCGATTTTCGTCATCCCGGCGAAAGCCGGGATCCATTGTTTTATCGGAGGGTTAAGGACCAAAGTCACTGGGCCCCGGCCTCCGCCGGGGCGACGAGCAGGGGGTCCTTCCGCCTACTGAACAATTGCGACACAGCCTCTTTCGCCGGGGTGACGCTGCGAGGGCTTTTCGTAGAACCGGACCCATTTAGAAACTTCTTTTTCGCCTGTAGAAACGAGAAGGGCTGCGTACATTCAACGCAAGGGAATGGAGAAGCACAATGAAGGAGTTGGTTGAACGTTGGAACATGGCGCCGGACCTCAGCATCTCGAGGGTTCTCACCGGTCTCTGGCAGATCGCGGACATGGAGCGGGAGGGCCGGGAGCTGGACCCGAGGGCCACGGCCGAGGCCATGGACCCTTATGTGGAAGCGGGTTTCACCACTTTCGACATGGCGGACCACTACGGGTCTTCCGAGATAATCGCCGGCCTCTATGCCAGGGAACACGGCCGGGACTCCGTCCAACTGTTCACCAAGTGGGTGCCCACGCCGGGTCCGGCCCGCCGGGATGACGTGCGGGCCGCCGTCCAGAGGGCGCTCGACAGGATGAGCGCGGAGCGCCTGGACCTGCTCCAGTTCCACACCTGGAACTATGCGGATCCCAGCTATCTGGACATCCTGGACCACCTCCAGGAGCTCAGATCCGAAGGGCTCATTCGTTACCTGGGCATGACCAACACGGATACGGCCCACCTGGGCATGCTCCTCGAGAGTGGCTACGACATCATCTCAAACCAGGTGTGCTTTTCCCTCCTCGACCAGCGCGCCAGAAACAACGGCATGCTGGACCTCTGCGCGGCCAACAACGTGACGGTCCTCGCCTTCGGCACCATTGCCGGCGGATTTTTGACCGAGCGCTGGCACGGCAAGCCCGAGCCGGACTGGGACAATCTCGAGACGTGGTCCCAGATGAAGTACGGGCGGTTCATCAGGGAAGCGGGCGGCTGGGACAGGCTCCAGGGATTGCTGGAGGTGGTCCACCGGGTGGCCGGGCGGCACGGGGTGTCCATGGCCAACGTGGCGTGCCGCTACATACTGGACCAGCCCGCCGTGGGCGGGATCATCGTGGGGGCGCGACTCGGTCGGAGCGAACACCGGGAGGACAACCTGACACTCTTCAGGTTTTCCCTCTCCGGTAAAGATCACGAGGAGATCGAGGAGGCCCTTTCACGCCTGGATCCGATCCCCGGCGACTGCGGGGACGAATACCGCCGGCCGCCGTATCTCACGGCCGCAGGCGACCTCAGCGACCACCTGCAGTCGATGCCGTCGCCTTACGAGACCCGGAAGGGAAAGGACGGCGCCGTACTGGTCTCCAGCGGGACCTCCTGGGAAAACATCGCCGGATACAGCCGCGCCGTGCGAAAGGGCGATCGCATCCTGGTCGCGGGCACCACCGCCACCCATGGGAATCGGGTTATGGGTGGAAAAAACCCGGGCGCACAGACCCACTTCATCATCGACAAGATCGAAGGAGCGCTCCAGTCACTGGGCGCGAGTCTCGACAACGTGATCCGAACCCGCATCTACCTCAAGGACATGGACGACTGGGAGCCTGTCGCCCGCGCCCACGGCAGGCGTTTTCAAGACATTCGGCCCGCCAACACCCTGGTGCGCGCCGGCGTTATCGGCGAGGAATACCTGGTCGAAATGGAGGCCGAGGCCATGTGCCGTTCTTGAGGGATGCCCCACGGGCGTCTGCTTTGTCGCGCCCCCGAATTTGAGCGTCGGGGTCATCCGGAAAAGCAAGCACACGAAGGGCCCGAATGTTGTTCGCGGAGGGGGTCTTCATTGATCATTTTTTCTTTAACTCAACACGGTGTTTTCAAGCGCTGCCCACGGTCTCCATGTCCCCGATCGCGCCGCAAACGGGTTGGTCGGTCCCTGTTTTTTCGATGAGGTTTCGATAAAGCTCGGCCATGTACAAAATCTTATAGACAAAGAGGCTTCGTATGAAATAACGGCTCAGAAACAGATCTTCCTTGATGAACGAGGCCCCCCCGAATAAATCCATGAATTCGTCCAGCAACGGCTTCAGCCGATCATGGATCTCTTTTTGAGTCTCATCGAGATCCCCCGGTTTTTCACCCCAAACGGCAGGCACAATGTAAACGGCCGATTTCTCGAGAATGGCCCCGTGAAAATCCTGAAATACCGCCAAAGACAATTTGTTGATGGCACGCTCAAGGCCGTTCAGCCTTGAGCAGATATCCTCAACCACCGACGGATCCGTGCAGGAGGATAACTCGCGATTCTGAAACATCTTTTTTAAATCCATGACCCGCCTTTCCCGATGAGTGTGCTTGGACCCATGGGCCGAATGGTTGTTGGACCGTGCCCCCGGAAGAAATACCGTTTTTCACGCAACGGCTTTAGTCGGTTGAAATATCAAACAACGTGCCAGAATCGGATGGGTTGGGAACAAACTTGATAAAGCTTGAATTTCAATAGGTTACACGAAATACCAATGTCTGGGTCACCCAGGAGGGGCAAGGGGGGGTGTTCCGGAAAGCTGGACAGTCGCCGCCAACTTTCTTGTTTGGCAAGACAAGCAAGAGGTTCGCACCCCGGGAGGCGGGAGCCGGCCGCTGGATCAGTAGGTATCCTCCTCCAGTTCTTCCACGGATTCCAGGATCTGGTCCGCGAGGGAGGTCAGCTCGTCCATTTCCACGCACAGGATGGCCAACACGCTGCTGTCCATGGACTCCAGGGACTCCTCCACCGGCTCGGTGTTCAGGGCGTGGGCGATCACGTCGGCCGAGTGGATGACATAGGCGAGCAGGTTTTCCGCCGCCTGTCCGGGCTTGTGATGGTACTCCACGGCATCGGACACAAAATCCGGCATGTTCCACTGCCTGCAGAGCGCGCCGCCGACCCTCGCGTGATCCAGTCCAAGCACCCTGTTCTCCGCTTCCACGATGGAAATGTCCGGGTCCCGCAAAACGTCCTGGAAGGCCTCGCCCTTTTCGGCCAGGTAGCCGTCCAGCAGAATCTTGCCGGAATCATGCAGGAGCCCTGAAAGGAAGGCCTCCCCACTGTAATTGGGGGCGATCCTCTTGGCGATGATGTCCGAGCCCACGGCCACGGTCAAAGAGTGCCTCCACGCCTTCCCCGAGCCCATACCGTAACCTTTCATCTCGCTCTTCAGCACCTGGGAATGGCTGAGCATGTTGATGATCTGGATGATCTTCCTGGTCCCGAGGAGCACAGCCGCATTCTCGATGGTGGAGACCTTCTGCGGCAGGCCGTAATAGGCGGAATTGGTAACCCGCAGGATCCTGCTGGCCAGGGCCTGATCCGTTTTCAGAATTTTGCTGATCTGGGAGAAGTTGGAATTGGGGTCGGAGATGATGTTCCGGGCCTTGAGCATGACGTGCGGCATGGGATAAAGTTTGTCAAAATCGGATCGAATTTTCTCAAAAAGCTTTTCTCCCGAGGGGCTATCGGAGACCGGGCTTTTCTCCTCCGTGTCCCGGGTTCCGGCCGGGGAGGGGACGTCGATTGTCATGATTTCTTCGCATTGTTTGCACTTGACACGAAATCTCCCAGGCTTTTCCAGGCGCTCTTCATTGAATCGATAGGTGCTGCCGCATTTCGGACATTTGACGATCATGGACAAAACTCGCTCTCAGGTGGGTTCATGGGCCATCGAGCGCCTTTCAGGCGACCAGTCCGCCGGGACCTCTCTTCGGTGCCCAAGCACATATCACAAAACAGACTATCTGTACAGATGACATCGGACAATGTGGGGAACTTCTGAAGTCCCGGTGTCGCACAGATGGGGGCTGCTTTCCCGGCACGAAGGCCGGGACTCGGGGCACCTGGTGTGAAAACGGCATCCCTCTGGCGGGTTTTCCGGGCTTGGGATGTCTCCGCGCAGGATCACCCTGCGGGCGCCCCTGCGCCTCGGATCAGGCCTGGGGATTGCCGAAAGCAGGGCTCTTGTGTACGGATGGGAAGGGTTCAGGAAAAGCTCGTCCCTGGATGTCATCTCCACGATTTCGCCAAGATACATGACGGCGATGCGGTCGCAGATGTGCTCCACAACGGCCAGATCATGGGAGATGAAGATATAGGACAGGCCGAAGGTGCGCCTCAGGTCCACCATCAGGTTGAGGACCTGGGACTGTATGGAGACGTCCAGGGCGGAAACCGGCTCGTCGGCGATCACCAGCTTGGGGTCCAGGGCAAGGGCCCTGGCAATACCGATGCGCTGGCGCTGGCCCCCTGAAAACTCGTGCGGGTAACGCGATGCGGCGTCAGGCTCCAATCCCACCATGCCGAGGAGTTCCATGACCCGGACCTTTCGCGACTTCCTGTCCCCCACCCCGTGGATCTTCATGGGCTCCTCGATGATCCTGCCCACCCTCTGCCTGGAGTCCAGGGACGCGTAGGCGTCCTGAAAGACCATTTGCATGTCTTTCCTCCTGGCTCTCAAGCGGGGCGCGTCGAGGCGGGTGATGTCCGTGTCCTCCAGAAAGATTCTGCCGCTTGTAGGCTCAAGGAGCCTGAGGATGACCCGTGCGAGGGTCGATTTACCGCAGCCGGACTCCCCCACGACTCCCAGGGTTTCCCCCTTTTGGAGCGTGAACTCCACGCCGTCCACCGCGTGAACCACGCTCCGCCCACCCTTGAGCGGAAAGTGTTTGGTGAGGTTTTCCACCCTCAGGAGATCAGTCTTCATGGGGACTCCAACAGGCGAAGCGATGTGAAGGGTTGTCCTCGGTGAGCACGGGGGACTGTCTGGAGCATATTTCACGGACCCGTTCGCAGCGGTCCGCGAAATAACAACCGGCCGGCCGGGCCAGGGGCCCGGGTACGATCCCCGGGATGGTCGGCAGAAAGGTGGAACGCCTCCCGATCTGGGGGATGGACCGCAGGAGCCCTCTGGTGTAAGGGTGGATGGGCCGGTCAAAGAGCTCCTCCACCGGGGCCTCCTCCACGATCCTCCCGGCGTACATGACCGCCACGTGTTCGCAGAATTCGGCGACCACGCCCAGGTCGTGGGTGATCATGAGGATGGACATGCCGAGCTCTTCCTGGAGCCGGGCGAGAAGCTCCAGTATCTGGGCCTGGATGGTCACATCCAGTGCGGTCGTGGGTTCGTCCGCGATGAGAAGCCCGGGCCTGCACGCGAGGGCCATGGCGATCATCACCCTCTGGCGGAGCCCCCCCGAAAGTTGATGGGGATACTGTTTCAGACGCGCGGATGACGACCCTACCCCCACCATGTCCAGGAGGTCCACGGATTCGGCCTGCGCCTCCCCGCGACCCATATCCCTGTGGAGGCGAAGCACCTCGCCCAGTTGGAAACCTATGGTGAATGTCGGGTTCAGGCTGGTCATGGGCTCCTGGAAGATCATGCCGATGCGGTTTCCGCGGATCCCCCTCATCCGGGCCTCTGGAAGCTTCAGGAGGTCTTCGCCGTCAAAGAGGATTTCACCGCTCTCCACGCGGCTGGGTGGAGAGGGGAGGAGCCTCATGATGGACATGGCGGTAACGCTCTTGCCGCATCCGGACTCCCCCACCAGCCCCAGGGTCCGCCCCTGGTTAACCCGGAAGGTGACCCCTTCCACCACCCGGGCCATGCCGTTTTCAGTGGAAAAGCCCACCGTCAGATCGTTCACCGTCAGGACGGCCGTTCGTCCCGGGGGCGCACTCATCCGCCGAGCACCTTCCTGGGGAGGTAGAAGGACACGATCCAGTTAGGTGCATCCACGATCTCGCTGATTCTGAGATCCCCGCACACACTGGAGAGCATGTAGGCCTCGGCGGGGGACAAGCCTGCTTGCGCGGCCAGAAAGTCCACCATGTCGCCGACCGCGCAGCGGGCGGCGTTCATGAGATCCGGTCCCACACCCATGGTGACCTCATACCCCGCGTCGTCCAGGTGCCTGGTGACCGGCCCCGGGGTGGTGAACCGGGGAAAATTCAAGGACATGCCCTTGATGAGATCCAGGCGGACCACCACCCTCATGGGGCTTTCAATGGCCGTACCGCAGACCTCCCCGTCACCCTGCGCCGCGTGGGCATCCCCTATTGAGAGGAGCCCCCCGGGCACCTCCACAGGCAGGTAAAGCACCGAGCCTTCGGCGAGGTCGCGGGTGTCCATGTTGCCGCCCACTCGCCTGGGATTCACCACGCTCTGCTCGCCCGCCTCGGCCGGGGCAAGGCCCACGGTCCCGGGAAACGGCTTCAAGGGGACCTTGATGCCCTTGAGGTAAGCGGCCGGCTCCCCGCACGATGCATCGTACTCCCATATGTGGAGGGCGGGGTCCGCAAACCTGTCGGCCAACAGGCCGAAACCGGGAATCACGGCGGTCCACCCCCACCCGGAGGGTTTGAACTCCAGCATGGTGATCTTCACCACATCCCCGGGCTCCGCGCCCTCGATGTAGACGGGGCCTGTCACGGGGTTGACCTTCGCGAAATCGAGGTTCACCACATCATCCAGGCCGGATTGGCGGGAAAGCTGCCCGCCCGATGCATCCACCGCCTCGAATTCGATCACCGCCCCGGGCGCCGCTCGATGAACCGGCTCCAGGGCGTTGTTCCAGCCGAAATGCTGCACGCCGTGTATGGTGTAATCAGGTGTGGCCATGTTCTGCTCCTTTGTCCTGTGAAAGCCGGGACCCGGTGCCTTTCCGCTTCCCGAGACCCCTGGATCCCGGCTTTGGGTTCCTTCTCACTGCGCATCCTTTGCATAAACGTACTCATAATGGACCGGGATGTGCACCGGGTCCACAAAGATGGCGTCCGGTCCGCCCAGGCGCTCCGCCTTCATGGTGAACCGCTGTTCGTTGAAGATCGGGGCCCAGGGGGCGTCGTCCATGAGCTTGATGAAGATGGAACGCCACAATTCGATACGGGCGTCGCTCATGGACGGGTCGCTCATGGCGTCCGCCTCTGCTGCCTTCTTGTCCAACTCCTCGTTGCAGTACCAGGCCCAGTTCCAGCCGCCCTTGACCGCCCCGCCGCAGCCCAGGATGGGTCCGTAGAAATTGGAGGGGTCCGGGAAGTCCGCGATCCAGGCCATGCCGCCCGACCATATCATGGGGGCCTGGTCCTCCTCGCCGCCCGCGGCGATCACCGTGGACTGGGCAAGTGTTTTTATATCGGCCTTGATGCCGATCTCGGCCAGATCCATCTGGATGGCCTGGGCGATGCGGGGGTTGGGGTCCGTGTTGTTGGCGTAAAGCTCCGTCTCAAAACCGTCGGCGAAACCGGCCTCGGCAAGAAGCTTCTTCGCAGCCGCGGGATCGTATGGATACCCCTTGTAGTCCTTGTCGTACCCCGGCATGGCCGGCGGCAGGGGCTGATTCGCGGGAACCGCCCGGCCGTTGATGATCTTGCAGACCCTTTCCTTGTTGATGGCCATGTTCACGGCCTGCCGCACCTTGACGTTGTCAAAGGGTTTCATCTTCACGTTCATGGACACGTAGCCGGTGTGGAGCTGGCCGCCCTCGACGATCATGTCCTTGTGCTTGGGGTCGTTCCTGACCTGTAGAAAGCGCGCCGGCGGGATGCCGTCCCCCAGGATGTCCACTTCCCCGCGCTGGAGCCTCAGGAGGGCCACCGTGGGCTCCTGCCCCACCTCGAAAACCACCTTGTCCAGCCTGGGGAGCCCTTCCTTGTAGTAGTCCTTGTTACGCTCGAAGACCACCCTCTGGCCGAGCTTCCACTCGGTCATCTTGAAGGCGCCGGTGCCGCAGGGGTTCTTGCCGAAGTCCTGGCCGTGCTTTTCCACCTCTTCCCTGGGAACGGCGAATGCGAAGTTGATGGCCATGACATGGAGAAAGGTCGCGTCCGGCCTGGTGAGTTCGAACTTGATCGTGGTCGGGTCCACCACGGTGATCCCGCTCAGTTCCTTGACCTTTCCAGCGACCATGTCGTCAAAGCCCTTGATGCTCCAAAAGAAGCCCTGGCCCGGGCTCTGGGTGGCGGGATCCACGGCCCGCTCGATGGAGTACTTGATGTCGTCGGCCTTGAGCTCTCGCCCGTTGTGAAACTTGACGCCCTTTCGCAGCTTGAACGTGTAGGTGATGCCGTCCTTTGAGATGTCCACGCTCTCCGCCAGGTCCGGCTCCAGATTGTAGGTGCCGGCCTCGTAATCCATGAGCCCGTTGAACAGGCTCTTGATCATGGACCAGTTCTGCCAGTCGTAGCCGATGGCCGGATCCAGAGTGCTGATGTCGTCCTTGTAGGTCACGATCATCTCCCCGCCCTGCTTGATGCCCCCGGCGGCACCCGCCGTGGAGGCGCACAGGAACAGGAGCCCACACACCACGAGAACACCGATCTTCCATTTCTTTTTCATAACTTCCTCCTTTTTGAATTGTGTAGGTTTTGCGTTCTTCCTCATGAAAACCTGCTTCAAACCGATCGGGACTCTTGGGCAAGGATCCATCCCGCTCAGTTCAAATAAATTCGCGGATCAATAAACGGCATCACCAGGTCGGCCAGCAGATTCCCTAGCACAATGCCGATTGCCGCCACCAGGGTCACCCCCATGATCACTGGGATGTCCACCATCTGAATGGCCTGCCAGGCCAGCTGCCCGATTCCCGGCCACCCGAAGACCGACTCCACCACCACGGCCCCGGCCATGAAGATGCCGATGTCCAGACCCACCATGGCGATCACCGGCAGAATGGCATTCCGGAGGGCGTGGACGAGGATAACAGCCCGCTCGCTCAGGCCCTTTGCCCGGGCCGTGCGAATGTAGTCCTCCTGGAGCACGTCCACCATGCTCGAACGCATCATCCTGGAGTACCATCCTCCTCCCGTGATCCCCAGGGTCAGGGCCGGCAACACCAGGTGCATGAGGGTGCCGTACCCCCCCAGGGGGAAGACGGGGATGATGTGGGCGAAGAGGTAGAGGAGGATGAGCCCCATGACGAACTGGGGCATGGAGACCCCTGCAAAGGACAGGGCCATGATCCAGGTGTCCGTGCCCCGGCCCCTGCGGTTCGCCGCAAGGATGCCGGCAGGCAGGCCGATGAAGAGTTCGAAGAATATGGCCCCCACCAGCAGGAGCAGGGTCGCGGGCAGGCGGCTCAGGATGAGTTCGCTCACCTCGGTTTTCTGCTTGTAGGAGCGTCCCATGTCGCCCTGCACCAGGCGCGCGATGTATTTAGCGTACTGGACCGGGAGGGGCTTGTCCAGCCCGAGCTGCTGCCGGATGGATTCCACCGTGGCCTGCGTGGCGCTGCGTCCCGCGAGCATGCGAACCGGGTCCGCGGGCATCAGAAAGGACAGGCAGAAAGTGATGACGGTGACGCCGACGAGGATCACCACGGCCTGGGAAATTCGCTTGACGAGAAACCGCAGGATCATTCTCGCCCCCTCTGGGTGGGATCGAGCACGTCCCGAAGCGCATCTCCCACGAGGTTGAAGGAAAGGGACAGGAGCATGATGGCGATGCCGGGGAAGAACACGAGCCAGGGCGCGTCCAGGAAATAGGACTGACTCTCATAGATGATGCCGCCCCAGGAGGGCGTGGGCGGACGCACCCCCACCCCCAGAAACGAGAGCATGGCCTCCAGGAGGACCGTGGTGGCGATCCCGAGTGTCGCCCACACGAGGAGCGTGGGCCAGAGATGCGGCACGATGTGGACGAAGAGGATCCGGGGCCAGGATGCCCCTATGCCCCGCACGGCCTCGATGTATTCGTGGGTGGTGAGGGAAACGGTCTGGCCGTAGATGACCCTTGCGACCTGGACCCAGTTGACCAGGGCGATGACCATGGCCACGATCCACAGGCTCGGCTGGAAGATGGCGGCAAGGGCGATGGCCAGGAGGAGTGCTGGAAAGGCCATCATGAGGTCCGTAAAACGCATGATGACAGCCCCGACGATGCCCTTCACATAGCCTGCAATGACCCCCAGGAAAGCGCCGATGAGCACGGCGGCCCCATTGGCGGCGATCCCGATGATGAGGGACGTTCGGGCTCCATAGAGGAGGCGTGAAAAGAGGCTCCGCCCAAGGAGGTCGGTTCCCAGCCAGAAAGTTTTGTTGGGCGGGAGGGGTGCGCCTTCCAGGGTGAGTCCTTCGAAGTGCTGCTTGTTGGGCGGGTGCCTGGCGATCCAGGGCGCACAGACCGCGGCAGAGGAAAAAAGCAGGATGACGATCACGCCGAAGACAGCGAGCTTGTTCTTCATTAAGCGTTTCAGGTAGTACTTCATAGTCCCGTAGCGCCCTTTACACCAGGCCTGATTAATCAATGGGTGATGAAATGGGTTTAATGCCGGCTTTGGTTCGTGACACTGACATGCCGACGTGGGCAGTCATCGCAAGGTTTGTGCCTGCGGTATTAATCTGAAGATGCCTAAGGATATCGAGGAGTCCGAGAAAAAGATCCCAAACCGACGCCCTCAAACCCCTGGGACGGTTGTCCCGCATATCATCGGAATCGAAATCGCGATCGCAATCGGAATCGACCCCGATTTCGATACCGATACCGATGCCGATGGAGGGGACGGGTTTCCTCCTCGAGGACATTCGTCCCAGGGGTTTTGGCGCACCGACGGCACACCGGAGGCGGTCATTGTTCCCCCAGGCCGTTTCTCTTGAGCGCCTTGTTGAGCCCGGAGCGGGTGATCCTGAGCATGTTCGCCGCCTTGTCCTTGTTTCCGTTGCTCCGCCGCATGGCTTCCACGAGGAGCAACCTGGGGGCGTCCCGCAGGGTGGGCAGGGGCTCCACGAGGGCGTAGGGCGTGGGCGCATCCCCACCCGCCGGGTGATTTTCCTCGGCCCCGGCATGCCTGTGGATGCGCGCCCTGAAACGATCCATGGAAAGCATCCGGTTTTTGTGGTGGCTCACGGCATCGAACACCATGGATTCGAGCTCGCGGACATTCCCCGGAAAGGAGTAGCCGGCGAGGAGGCTCAAGAGTTCCCGGGGGGGAGAGGGTTTTTTCTTCCCGAGGGCCAGGGCGGCCTTTTCCAGAAAGTGCTCCAGGAGGAGCGCCAGGTCGTCCGGTCTTTTCCTCAAAGGAGGGATGTGGACGTGGTGGGTCTGGATGCGAAAATAGAGATCCGTCCGAAACCGCCGCCCCTGCTCGAGATCCGTGGGGTCCAGGTTGGTGGCGGAGATGATGCGAACGTCCGCGGCCACAGGCGCGTCCGCCCCCACCGGGTAGTATTCCCCCCCCTGAAGGACGCGGAGCAGCTTGAGCTGGCTTGTGTTGCTGAGCTCGCCGATCTCGTCCAGGAACAGGGTGCCGCCCGCGGCCTTGCGCAAAAGCCCCTGCCTCATGGATTCGGCGTGCGTGAAGGAACCCTTGAGGTGTCCGAACAAGGTATCTGAAAACAGGTTGTCGTCAAGCCCGGCGGTGTTGACAGGCACGAACTCCCCCTTTCGCCCGCTCAGACGGTGGACGGCCCGGGCCACGAGATCCTTACCCACGCCAGACTCCCCGGTGATGAGCACCGGCTTCCCGGTGACCGCGATGGTTTCCACGTACTGGAATATGGAGCGCATGGCCTTGTTGCACGTGACGATCCCTGAAAAGGCCTCGGGGTGATCCAGTTCGTCGTCCAAGACCTTTTTCCTGAAAGCCTCATATTCCCTGCGTTCCTCCCTGAGCTCCACGGCCCTCTGCACACCCCCGAGCATGCGGCTCTCCTCCACGGGCTTGACCATGTAGTCGAAGGCGCCCATGCGCATGCACTTGACTGCGGCCTCCACCTGATTCATGCCGGTGAGGATGATCACTGGAATCCGGGGAAAATCCATCACAAGCCTTTCCAGGAGCTCGTAGCCCGATACGTGAGGCATGGAAAGGTCCAGGACGACGACGGACATCTCCTGTGAATGAACCATGCCCATGACGTCCCGGCTGTCCACACACGTCCGGATGTTGGAGATTCCGCCCGCACGGAGGATCCACTCGCACCCATCGAGGGTCTCCTGCTCGTCGTCGACTACAAGGACCGGAAGCGAGGGGTAGTCCCCGGGAGCACTCATTGCCTCTCCTCCTTCGTGACCCGCAGTGACCGGCCAGGGGCCATCCCAAGGGCCGGGAGGACCATCCGCACGCGGGTTCCCTTGCGGTCCCCGGGGAAAAACCGGAGCTCCCCACCGTGTTCGGACACGATCCTGGAGGAGACCGACAACCCGAGCCCGGTTCCGCCGGAATCCCTTTTGGTGGTGAAAAAGGGATCGGTGACCCGGTCGAGGTTTTCCCTGGGGATGCCCACGCCCTCATCCTCCACCTCCACAAAGACCCTTTGCGCCGCGGACTCGGCCCCCGTCCGGACGCGGACGGCGCCCCCCGAGCCGTCCACGGCCTGGCAGGCATTCTGGAGGAGATTGACCACCACCTGCTCCAGTCGCTGGAAGTGCCCTTCCACAGGCGGAAGTTCCGGCCCCATGTCCAGGGAAAAGTTGTTCGTTGCCTTCCTTATCATGGCCGAGACCAGCGTGACCGAGGAGTGAACCACCTCATTGACGGACACGGGCTCCGTTCGGTCCGTGGGGGTTTCCCTCGCGAACGTGCGGAGTTCGTCCACGATCCTCTTGATTCTTTCGGACCCTGTCTGGATATTGGTGAACATGGAAGGCAGGCGTTCCTTGAGCAGGGAGTAATCCAGCCCGCCGATTCGAAAATCGCCATAGGTTTCGAGGTACTTGTCCAGAATCGGCTCCGCGCCTTCCCAGGCCTTCCTGAGGGGTGTGATGTGGCTCATGATGAACTGATTCGGGTTGTTGATCTCATGGGCGACCCCAGCCACCAGGACTCCCAGGGAAGCCATCTTGTCGGCCTGGATGAGTTGGCGCTGGTGCTTCATGGCCCGGCTTTCGGCAAGCTGCCTCTCCACAACCTCGGCCTTGAGCTCCTCCATGGAGCGCCGGAGCCTGGAGGTCATGTCGTTGAAGGCAGCCGCCAGCTGGCCGATCTCGTCCCGGCCCTCCTCGTCGGCGCGGGCCCGGATATCTCCCTCGGTGATAGCCTTCACCGTGTCCGTCAGCCGGGCTATGGGCCCAACGATCCTCCCGGAAAGCCTGAAAAAAAGGGCCACTGCGAGGGCCGCGCCAAAAAAAACGGACAGGAGCGAGATGGTGTTCAAGAGGATTGTGTCTTCGTGGAGGCGGTTCAGGGCGTCCGAAAAATCCGTTTTGTGTGCTGAAAACGTCACCCCTATGAGGTCCTCGAGGCGCTCCTGCTGCTTGTGAAAGGCCGAGATGTCCTGGCGGCTCTGCTGGACCGCGGCAAGGTCCGGCAGACGCAGAATTTCCTTCCCGATCAGGTAGTGGGTCTGAAACTCCCTGCGGAGAGAAGCGAGATTCACCTGATCCCCGGGAAGGAGCTTTTCGAGGCTTTCCATGACGTCGAAGAACTCCAGAGCCTGGCTGTCCAGGGTCTTGATCCTTTCCTCCCTGGAGGCCGGGTCGAAGAGCATGGAATCCCAGATGTTGCTTCTAATCCGGCCGATCAGGAGCTGACCCTGCTGCACCTGCTGCTCCACGGCGAGCCGCTTTTTTATGAGCTCCTCCATGTCGCTGTTGATATGGGCGAAAAAAACGAGGTTGACCGCGCCCATGGCCATGCTGATCAGGACGAGCACGCCGAAATATTTCAGGAGCTGTCTCTTCATGGTCCTGTCACTGTCCGACGAGCTCCACCAGCCGCCATCCGGTCACGGGAACGGCCTCACTCAAAACATTGAAGTTTTCGCCCTGGATGGTGACGCCGAAATCCGTCAAACCCGACTCAAGCCTTGCCGCAAGCCCCCGAACGCCCTCGGAAGGGTTTTTCGAGAGATTGTACTCCTCGGGAATTGGCCGGTTTACCGAGGCCTTTTCCAGATAATTGTGTTGGCCCGGGCCCTCCATGTTCAGGATCCTCTCACAGGGGCCGTTGGCGGCCACCAGGATGCTGCTTTGTGTAACGATCATGAGGTTCCGGTCCTTGTCATCCAGGAAACGGCGTCGAATGGACTCGCACCGGATGTCCATACCGATGGTCGCCTCCAGCCCACTGGGGCTGTAAACGGGCGTGATCAGGGACACCATGTATCCCCTGCCCATGGCGTCCAGGTAGGGCTCCACCGTGAGAGTCCGGCGCTCGGGATTGTTTTTCTCGTCAGCCTGCCAGTAGGTGACCCAGGCGGTCGCCGTGTTCAACCCGGGCTTGAGGTAGGTGTTTGCCTGCCCGAACGGGTAGCCCACCATGATGGAGTCGTAGGTGTTGATGTAGATCGCCGAATAAAAACCACCGTCTCCGTAAGTCTTCTTCATAACAGGGCAAAGATGCTCCAGGATCCTGATTTTGGCGATCATCTCCCCATCCACGGGGACATACCCGGAGGCCCATGCCTCGCAGTTTCCGTCATCCTCGGGGGTGTAGTAAACCCGGCCCTTGTAGAACACATACCGTTTGTCGTCAAAGAGGCCTTCGGCGTAACGCTCCCTGCTGGTGAGAATCTCCGCCGCCCTGTCCCGGACATCCTCGATCTCCTCGACACATCGGGTGAAAAAACTCTCAATTCGGCCCGCATCCGCTTCGATGGGTTTCACCCCACTCTCCTCGCCGGGAGAACAGGCGAAGAAGAGAAGGGAAAGAAGCGCCGGGAGGCCCAGCCGAACAAACGTTGTCTGTCTCATGTAATGAGCACCTTCAGGCCCTGCGGGGTGCAGGGTACGAAAAACTCAATGGAAAATGCCTGAACCGGGAAAGGTGCATACCTTAACAGAAGAGACGCCTTTCGGCAAGGCAGCCGAATCGGGGGAGAGCAATCCACAGGGTTCAAAACACCCTTGCGCGAAGCTTTCGACACAACGGCGGGTAGAACGGAGGCGCAAGGAATTTTCCTGGAGTAACGGCCGCGTAAGGTATAAACAAATAACCTGGTGCCCACACACGGTCTTCGCCTTGGCCCCGCATCAGGATCGCCTCCGGGGCGGGCGTAAAGAGGTTTTTTTGCGATTGCGATTTCGATTCCGATACCGGTAGGATCTCGCCATGGCGGGGAGTTGTTGCCTGGGGCCGGGGACGTTGCCCGTGCAAAGGCCGCCGAACCCCGGCCTTCGCCGGATGAGGAAAATCGGCATTATCGGGTCCTTCGGTCTCTCTTCAGGATCCGGGGGTTCCCAATAAGGAATTGCGACACAGTCTCCGAAGCCGGGATGACGAGGGGAGGGATTTGCCATGGCTGATTGCGTCAGGGGTCTATCACTGGATAGGATCCAAGGCCTCCAGGAGGCCCTTCGAGACCAGAAGTTCGATGCGGCGCTCCTTTTCTATTCGCGGGATATCTACTACTACACGGGCACGGCACAGCCCTCCTACCTCTTCGTGTCGCCGGACGACTACTTCCTGTTTGTCAGGAGCGGAATGAACTTCGCCCGCAGGGAGGTCTTCATCGAACCGGACCGCATGAAAGAGGAGCGGAGGCTCGAAAATGTCTTTCAGGCCCTGTCTTTTCGTTTTCCGGGTAAGAGGCTCGGGACCGAGCTGGACCTCATGACTTTCAACAATTACCGTAAATGGGAAAACATCTTCACAGGCTGCGAGTTCTTTGACGCGAGCCCCCTGATCCTGGAACAGAGGAAAACAAAGGACCTGGACGAGCTCGACAGGATCCGGGAGGCCTGCACCGCGGTGGACGCGGGGCACCAAGCCCTCCTGGAGGCCCTTGTCCCGGGGAAAACCGAACTCGAGCTTGCCGCCGCCGTTGAAAACGCTCACAGGCTCGCGGGGCACGAGGGCAATTGCTTCATGCGCGTCCCGGACTTCTTCATGAGCCGCGGACCCCTTTCCTCGGGACCCGACCTCTTCGACTTCAGCGGGGTCGTCCTGAGCGTCACCGGGATCGGTCAGAGCGCCGCCGTGCCCGCGGGCCCGTCCCGGAGAAAGGTGTGTGCCGGGGACCTGGTGGTCGTGGACATCCCCACCCTGGTCAAGGGCTATCACGCGGACCAGACCCGCACCTATTATCTGGGAACGGCCCCCCCGGAGATCAGGGAGCTTTACGAAGGGTTGAAGGACATCGCCGATCACGTGATCTCCAGGATACGCCCCGGCATGGAGTGCCGGGAGGCTTTCGCGCTGGCGGAAGCCCGGGCCGAGGGGAATCAACTGGGGGATGCCTTTTTGAGCTTCCCGGGCGGTAGAAAAAGCCACATGATCGGGCACGGGGTGGGTCTGGAGTGCTCCGAGCCGCCCATCGTTTCCAGGCGTGAGTCCTCCAGGCTGGGCGAGGACTATGTGATGGCCATCGAGATGCACGCGGCCAGAGAAGGGGTGGGCGTTGTCAAACTCGAAGACATGATCCACATCGGAAGGCACAAAAACGTGCTCCTCACCCGAAGCCCCCGCACCCTCTCGGAGACCGGGTAACCGGGCCCCCCGGCGTTTTACGCCAAAGGTCCCGCGGGTGTTTCGAGGTCCAGCTCCAGGTAGACGACCCCCTGGTGGGGGTTTTCGCAGTAGGCGGGGATCTCCCTGAACCCGAGGGATTCGTAGAGGCGCACGGCCTCGGCGAGGCGCCGGAAGGTGTCCAGCCTCATGGCCGTGTAACCCAGGGCCGCGGCCCGCTGGATGATCTCCTCGCTCAACACGCGGCCCAGCCTGGCGCCGCGATATTCCGGGCGAACGTACAGGCGTTTCATCTCGCAAACGGTCCCCTGCCACGGCCGCAGGGCCACACAGCCCGCGGCCTCCCCGCCCGTCATGGCCAGGAGCAGGGCGCCTCGGGGCGGGGCGTACTTGCCGGGGAGCCCGGCCAACTCCTGCTCGAAGCTCTGGAAGCACAAATCCACGTTCAGGTACGCCTGGTATTCGCGAAAGAGCCCGCGGGCGAGGTCCAGTTGTCGAGCGCTTTTCGCCTGCACCAACTCCGCGCCTTTCGTCCCGGGTGGGCATTTCGCGGGGTTTTCCCTTGCCTGCATGAAGACTCTCCTTGAAATTCCATTCCCCATTTTTTAATGTACACCCATTCAATCCGGGCGACGGCCCCTTTATTCATAAACGCATTGCCCTGTAATGTCCATGGAAGTCAAAACAAAGACCCCGTCAAAAAAAATCGAGCTGGAACTGGCCGGATTTCAGGGAACCGAAAATTCAGGATTCCCCGCAAGGGCCTGGAAGAGGTGTGAGTTCCACAGGAACGCCTTTTCCCTCCTGCCGGCCCCCTCGGACAAAAACCCCGGCATCGCCTTTGTGGTGTTTAACGAACGTGGGGATGAATTTCAACGTTTCTGCACGTGCTCAAAAAGGGGGAAACGGACCTGTCCCCACATCCTGGAACTCTCGAGGCTCCTCCAGAGCCTGGAGGTGCGGGGGGGCGCGCTCAAGCAGCCCAAGCTCTTCGAGAGCAGCGTGTGGCGACAACTGGCGGCCGTCCTCTTCGAGCACGGTGGGGGCGATCCCTCGCCCATTCAGATCCGCGGTTCCGGCAACGGGGATTCCAGCGTGCTCGAGATCCTGAACCGGGCGGGCGGAGTGATCCTCAGCTATCTCTCCCAGGGCGAGGACCTTTCCCGATTCCTGGAAAGGCTTGCCCCGTTTGCCGACGCAGGCGAGGTCCCGGGACGTGCGGATATTTTGAAGAAGCTCACCCTCCTGACCCTCACGGAGTCCGAACGCGGACTCATGGAGCGCGGCTTCAAGAGCCGCCGCAGGGCCATGGAGGAGAGTCCCTGGTACGGCCTTGCCTATCACGTGTTCCGGGAATTCGGGACCCACTGGTGCAGCCTTACGCCAGCCATCGAAGAGGGCTCCGGGATGTTCACCATCTCCTGCGGGTACAGGGACGGGGGCCCCGTCTTCCGCCTGTTCGTCCCCAGGCTGGCCGTGGAAAAGGTCCTCCACACCCTGAGAGACCACCTCCCCAACCAGAATGAATTCCCGATCCACCCCATCCCCCTCAAGTCCCTGTTCAAGGTGAACAGGAACACGGAGATGGATCTCGAGGTCCGGCCGGTCATCCAGCTGCTCCAGGAAGACGGGGAGGAGAAATTTTTCGAGCGTGAAGACCTCGAGCGCTTCCGGTACGGCCGACTGGTGTTCATCCCCGAGATGGGGGTTATGGCCGAACTGGAAAAACCGGAACAGGCGCGGCGCTTCGGCCCTCCCCGCAAGATGGTCCTCCGCCGCTCCCAGGTGCCCACCTTTCTGGATTCCATCAGCCGAAACGGCGGCTCGGACCGTCACCTGCTGGAGGGCGAAGTCCAGCGGCTCAAAATATTCCGCGTCCCGGACCGCCTGGAGATCGCCCCGGATGCCGTGGACCGCGACTGGTGCTGGCTCTCCGTCACCTACGGGTTCGGCAATGAACTCGTCTCCCTGGCGGACATACTGGAGGCGGGGGAAAAGGGGCAGAGGTACCTGAGCCTTTCGAGCGGCTGGGTGGACTGTGAGAGCCCGGACCTCAAGAGGGTGGCCGAGCGGTGTGAAAAGGCCAAAAGGGGGAAAAACGGCAAGGGCCTTTTTCGATTCTCAAAGATGGACCTCCTCCGGCTGAAAGGCTCGCTGGGGGACGACCTCGCGCTCGCGGGCAAGGGCCCGCAGAGAAAAAGGCTCGACCGTTTTTTTCAGCTTAAGCCTTATCAATCCAGCATCCCGCTCGACGGGATGACCTCGAGCTTGCGGGATTACCAGCACGCAGGGGTTCAGTGGCTCTATTTCCTCTATGAAAACGGCCTCGGCGGCCTTCTCTGCGACGACATGGGGCTCGGCAAGACCCACCAGGTCATGGCCCTGATGACGGCCGTCCTGGAAAGCAAAGGACCGGACGTCGATTTCCTGGTCGTGTGCCCGACCACGGTCCTCGGGCACTGGGAAAGGAAGATCCGCGAGCACGCGCCGGGTCTCACAGCGGCGGTCCACCACGGGATGAACAGGGATTTCCGCGCCGCCCGGGAATCGGGGAATGTGATCCTGACCTCCTACGGCATCCTCAGAAACGACATCGAGCTGTTTAAAGGATGCACATTCACGCTGGCGGCGTTCGACGAGGCCCAATCCATCAAAAACACCGGAACCCTGGGCTACCAGGCCGCCCTGGAGGTCCGGGCGGGGATGAAGCTCGGGGTCACGGGCACCCCGATCGAAAACGACCTCAAGGAGCTCAAGGCCCTCATGGATCTCACCCTCCCGGGGTATTTAGGCGGGGACGACCATTTCGCCACCCATTATGCGAAGCCCATCCAGGAGGCGGGCGATAAATCCCGGCGGCGGGAGCTGAGGCGGCTCCTCTCCCCCTTTACGCTCAGGCGTCTCAAAAAAAGCGTGCTGGAGGAACTGCCGCCGAAAATCGAGGACACCCGGTTCTGCAGGCTCAGCGAGGACCAGGTCAAGCTCTATCGGGATGCCGTCGAGCTGCGGGGGAAAAAGCTCCTTAACGAGCTCGAGCGCGAGGAAAACCCCATCCCATACATTCACATCTTCTCCCTCCTGAACATCCTGAAACAGATCTGCGACCACCCGGCCCTCCTGAAAAAGGAGGCCCCCGGCGGAGAAGACATGGAGAGCGGCAAATGGGATCTCTTTTGCGAACTGCTCACCGAATCCCTGGAAAGCGGGCAGAAGGTTGTGGTCTACAGCCAGTACCTGGGCATGATCCGCCTTTTTGAAGGCCTGCTCGAGAGGATGGGCGTGGGGTATGTTTCTCTCACGGGCTCCACCGCCAGGCGCGGGGAGGTTATCGCAAGGTTCAACGACGACGGGAATTGCCGTGTGTACCTGGGAAGCCTCAAGGCCGGGGGCGTGGGCATCGACCTGGTGGCCGCCTCCGTGGTCATCCACTACGACAGGTGGTGGAACGCGGCCAGGGAAGACCAGGCCACGGACCGGGTCCACCGGATAGGCCAGAAGCGCGGCGTCCAGGTCTTCAAGCTGGTGACCGAAGGAACCCTGGAGGAAAAGATCGACACCATCATCCGACGGAAGCGGGACCTCATGGAGAGCGTTGTCCAGGAGGACGACCCGGGACTCCTGAAGAATTTTTCAAGGGAGGACCTCATCGAACTGCTCACCTTTTCGAAAAGCTGATGGACACCTTCCACATCTGTCCCCGAGCCAGGCGCACGGGCTGCCCGCTCAACAGGTCCGGGCACCCCCGCGACGCAGATGGGAATCCCCGATAAAGCGGGGCCGGGATGTGAGGCATGAATACTGAAATCTTTGTCAACACCGTGTGCCGGGGAGAATAGAAGACATTGCGCGCCGAAACAAAGAATGAACCGCGGGTCCCATTCGAGACCTCCCCGCAACCGAGCATCGCGTTCTTCGTAAGCCCCCACGGCTACGGCCACGCCGCCAGGGCCTGCGCCCTCATGGAAGCCGTGCACAGGCGCGCCCCGGAAATCCGCTTCGACGTCTACACCCTGGTCCCCGGGAGTTTTTTCGAGGAATCCCTATCCGGCCCCTTCACCTACTTTCAATACCTCAGCGACATCGGCATGGCCCAAAAAGGGCCCTTGCGGCCCGACCCCGAGGCGACCGTCCGGCGGCTGGACCGCATCTTCCCCCTGGATCCCCGCAGGCTTCAGGGCCTGGTCTCTTCGCTCAAGGCTCGCGCAAACCGACTCGTTCTCTGTGACATTTCCCCCCTGGGTCTTTTCACGGCCAGGGAGGCGAAAATCCCATCCGTTCTCATAGAGAACTTCACCTGGGACTGGATCTACGAGGAGTATGCCCACGTCCGCGGCATGAAGAGGCATTCGGATTACCTGAGGGGGATCTTCGAACAGGCCGACCACAGGATACAGACCGACCCCGTGTGCCGCCCCCTGCCCGGTGCTTGCCGGGTCCCGCCCATGAGCCGGCCTCCGCGAGACACCGCGCCCGGCGTTCGGAAACGCCTCGGCCTGCCCCAAGACAGGAGATCCGTCCTCATCACCCTGGGAGGGGTGCCCGGCACCTACGACTTTTTAGAGCGCCTGCCCCGTGAAAAGGATGTCTCCTTCATCATACCCGGCGCCTCGGAAACCGTGGAGAGCCGGGACAACCTCTTCCTGCTCCCCCGCCAATCGGAATTCTACCACCCGGACCTGGTCCATGCGGTGGACGCGGTTGTGGGCAAGGCAGGGTACAGCACCCTGGCCGAGGTCTACATGGCCGGGGCTCCCTTCGGCTACGTGCTGCCCGAGGGGTTCCGCGAGTCGAGTGTACTGCGGGATTTTATCCAGGACCGCCTGCCCTGCCTTCCAGTGCCCGAGGAGCGGTTCGCCGACGGCTCCTGGCTGGACTCCCTCCCTGACATCCTGGCCCTGCCGAGGTCGGGGAGGCGGAACCGCAACGGCGCGGAGGACGCGGCTGAAAAAGTCCTGGGTCTGCTGCGGGAGCAGTGACTGTCAGTGTTTGATGTTCAAAGGCGCAAGGTTTTTCGCGCGGAAAAACCCCAGATATCTTCGGGGGTTTTGAAGGATGGTCCTGTACGTCTCCTTGCCCGCGATGATGTCGGCGACAATCTCGGTGAGCCGCCGGCCGTAAAGGGCGAAGAGCCCGTTTCGAGTCCTCGGGAAATCATAGGCCAGGGAAGCGACGATTCTGCCAAGCCTCAGATCCTCTAAAAACGAGGCTTGAAGGGCCGTTTCATAACACTCTCTGCTCTTGTTCTCATCGAAATTGCAGGACACCAGGGCCTCCGCCGCCAGTCTCCCGCTCTTGAGGGCGGCAAAAATGCCCTCGCCCGTGAGGGGGTCCGCAAGGCCCGCGGCATCGCCCGTCAGGAAAACCCTGTTCCTCACAAATCCATCCTTCCTGGGTGATACGGGGATGACAGCACCCTTGCGCTTGAAGACCCGGCCGTTGTTCAGGCCCTGTGCTTCCAGGAAGGCGTCCAGGGCGTGCGAAAGCCGATGAGGGCCCTTTCGGGTGAAGACCCCCACACCTATTGAAAGACAGCCCTTCTTGGGGAAGACCCACGCATACCCGTGCCTCACCGCGCTGAAGTCGAAAAGCGCACGCTCCGCGGAGGACGCCCCCTCATCGAACGGCACCTCCACCTCGAGCGCGGGGACAAGCCGTCTTGTCTCCCGCCATCCGGCCAGACGCGCCATTTTCCCCACGGCCCCGTCCGCGGCCACGGCAAACCGGCACCGGACGTCCCCCCGTGTCGTGACGAGCCGTATCCTGCCCGGTTCCTTGCGGATTTCCCTGACCGCGCAGGAAGACAGCACGTGGACCCCTTCGCGGCGGCAGGCCTTGAGGAGTTCCAGGTCGAAATGGTCCCGCAGGACCATTCCAAGGATGGGATCCCTGTCGCGCAGAGTGCAGGAGCGGTCCGATCCCATGCATATGGTGACTTCACGGCAGGTGTGATTCAGGGCGGAGGCGGAGTCAAAAGGCAGGACACTCAAGGCCCTCCTGGTGAGGCCCCCTCCGCAGGGCTTGTACCTGGGGAGGGGCTCCTTTTCGAAAAGCGCCGTGCGCACGCCCTGCCTTCCCAGGTCCAGGGCGGCGGCGGCCCCCGCCGGTCCTCCCCCGACAACCACGGCATCGTATTCACCCGAGAGTTGCTCCTGTGCGAACATACGACCTCGTGCCTGATTGAATGAAAATTGGAATCCGGAACCCGACGGTCTCGGCACAGGCTACTTCGACACAAGCAAGGGATTGAAACGGGTGCGGCGGTCGTAGGTGTCCACACCCTCCTTGCGCTTGATCGTGTTCACCACGACATACGTGAGGGGTGTCGCAGCGGCCTCATAGCAGGATTTGAACAGCCACTGGACAACCACCGCCCCGGCGAGGGCTGATCCGGGAATGACCCCCGCAAAGGCTGCGGTCATGAAGACCAGCGAATCCAGCCCCTGCCCCACCAGCGTGGACCCGATGGTCCTCATCCAAAGCCACCGGCCCCGAGTCGCCACCTTGAGCCTGGCAAGCACGTAGGCGTTGGTGAATTCACCCGCCAGATAGGCTATAAACGAGGCTGCCAGGATGCGTGGGGCCGCCCCAAGCACACTCTCGTAGGCGGCCTGGCCCTGCCAGAACGGGGCCGGGGGCAGGATCCGGCCCACATGGATAGCCAGGACAGCGACGGCGTTGCAGAAAAAGCCCAGCCAGATCACTCGCCGGGCCCTGGAGTAGCCGTACACCTCGGTCAGGACATCCCCCACGATATAGCTGATCGGGAAGATCAGAACCGCGGCGGGGAGAATCAGGCCGCGGACGATTACCAGCTTGGCGGCCATGATGTTGGCCGTGATCAGGCAGGTGACAAAGAGGGCGGTCAGGGTCACAAACACGGCGGAGTATCCGCCGCCGGTGGGGGGGCTCCCGAGGGGCCCTCTGTTTTCCGATGTGTCACGTGCTTGCATGAACATTCCTATAACAGAACGAAAATAAAAAGTTAACGGTTTTGTCACGTCCACCCCGGCCTCAGCAGGGTTGCAGAGCAGGCGGATTTTCGGCCTCATCGAAGACTGTGCCGATCCAGGGCCATGTGATTATCAGGCGAAACGGCATCACGGGGCCGGTCGATTTTTCACGGTCCCGGAACTTTATTCCCTCCTGCTTGCCGAAACCAAGCTCCCGCCCAGGGTGAATAAGGGCTTACTCACTGAAAACACTTCCGATTTTTTTACAAACACCTTTAAATGGGTGGCACTCATCTTGCAGAGTCATTGAAGACGCGAACTGCGCCGGAATGGTCATTTTTTCGGGATCCTCCCCGGCTCCGGGACCGAAGCCTGCGGCGAGGCCGTAAGCCAAAGAGGCAACGCGCTGTCACAAGAGAAAATTCCATGGACATCAACAAAATCCCCTTTACCTTCATCGCCCAACCCAACCACCGGCCCCGCACGGAAGACCCCGGCGCCCCCCCGGGCGGCTTCAGGGCTTGTCTCGAGGGAGTGGAACAGAAGCAGGCGGCCCCAGCGGCATCCAGGTCCGGGCCCATATTTGAAGCCGACGAGCCCAAAGCCCCGCCGATGCAGACTGCCGCCGCCCCCTCACCCAGGCAGGCGGCGGGTGCATACGGCAGACAGGCATCGGCTTTGGGCGGGCAGACCGCGCTGAGCGACATTGAAAAATACAAGGACGATCAGCTGCTGAGCAACCCGGGCGGTGATCAATACGACCTGGCAGCCGGACGCTTCACGGCGGACCCCCCCGAACAGAAATCCTTCTGGGGCCGTGTGGGCAAGGACATAAGGGATGCCTTCGACAATGTGAAAAACTTTTTCGGCAACCTGCTGTTCGGCGCCAAAAGGCACTACAGGGGAGAAAACGGAGAAATTCTCGAGGTCAGGCAACGCGGTCTCGTGGGCTCTGTCGTGGATTTCTTTCGTGATCTCGGGAGCGCATTGAGCTTCGGGGCCTGGCGCCCGGACGGGGAGGAGGCGCCCCTGACCTTCAAGGACCGCCTTGCATTCACCTTTTCCAAAATCAAGGAGGCTGTTTTCGGGGACCTGGTCCAGGGCGTCGCGGGGAGCATAGTCAACATGGGTGAAGACCTCCTTTTCGCTGGATGGAACCTGGTGGAAACCGTCCCCGACGCCACCATCGGGAACTTCGAGGCCGGACGGAAGGCGACCACCGCCGTCTTTGACAACGGGCAGGTGATTCTCGATTACATCACGGATATCATACCAGGAGGCGAGGCCTCCGTCCGAGTACACTCCTCGGATTTCTCCAAAGGGGGGCTTCCCATCCTCCACAACATCCGGACCCCGGAACGGAATTCGGAAGACGAACGCTGGAAGTACGTCCGCAACACGCCTTTCAGGAAGGCCCTGGAGACCGTGGGTTCCATCCTTATGGACATCTTCAGCCTTGGTCTTTTGAGCCGCACGAGCAGTTCCGGGGAAAAGAGAAACAACCCCGACTGATTTTTCCGCAGCAGGGCCTCAACCGCCCATCCCATGGAAGAATTTGCGAAATCCACGGTTTTGCGCTAAATTTATAGTTCACAATGAGTGAGCATCCAGAAAAGGAAACCCATCAAGGACAGAGCAATGATCCCATCCATTGAAATGTGCACGGAGCTCATGGACCGATTCGAAATGCCCGATCATATCCGCCGCCATTCCCTGGTCGTGGAATCCGCGGCGGTATTCCTAGTGGACGCCCACATCCACGCGGGCGCCCAACTCTCCAGGGAGATGGTGCAGGCGGGTGCCTTGCTTCATGACATTGCCAAGGCCAGCTGCCTGAACAACGGCCGTGACCACGCGATGCTGGGGGGAGAAATCTGTGTGGAAAACAGGTTTTTCGAAATCTCCCACATCGTGGCCGAGCACGTGAGGCTCCGGGACTTCTCGCCGGGCCGCAGGCTCTCCGAGAAGGAGATCGTTTTTTACGCCGACAAACGGGTCAGTCACGACAAGATTGTGAGCCTTGACGAAAGGCTCCTGGATCTGATCGAGCGATACGGCAGGGGACGGGAGGACATTGCCGAGCGTATCCGTGTGAATTTCGAGGTGGCCAGGGATGTGGAGCTAAAGATTTTCTCGGGCCTGGGGTTTACGCCCGAGGATCTCCATGATCTGTTGAACGAAGCCGGTAACTTGAGCTCTCTTTCTTTCTCTCTGTGATCTCTGCGCCTTCTGTTGTAAAATGAATGGTTAAAAGGGGGTGCACCCATGAAAGGTATTATTGTGCTGGGCCTGAGTTTCCTCCTGATCTGCCTGTTCTCCGGACCCATATCCGCGGCCGACGCCGCCGATCCCGGGGGCTCCGTCCCAGGTGCCGAGGCGGGTCGGGACGGTTCACCCGAGGAATCCACAGGGGGGGATCTTACCGAGGACCTGGAGGAAGAGTTCACCAAACTCAAGGAGGAACTCAGGAAACTCGAGCAGGACGCCCGGGAGAAGCTGAAGAACGACATCCTGCCGCGCATCCGGGAGGAGATCCAAAAACTCCGGGAAAAGCTCCGCGAGTTGGATCTGGAGGAAGATGAACCCAAATATCGCAGGACATAACGCCGGAGGTCACGGATGACCATCCGCCTGATAGCCCGGGATCTTTACCGCCTCGAACGCGAGGTCACCGACCTGGAAAAGAGAATCGAATCCGCCCCGCCTCGGGAAAAAGAGAGGCTCCTGGAAGAACTCCGCAAGGCCCGGGCGGACCGGAACCACATGAGAAAAATACTCGAAGGGGCCAAGGAGGAGCCCTCGTGCCGGCGTCCCCGCTAGTTTTCCATCCATCAATGTGAATTCGCGTATGAATTCTGAATTCACTCTTCCCTGAACCGCCAGTAAGGAAATTCCAGGAGATAATCCGCGATGTGCCCGGGCGTGCTCTCCCGGCTGGCCACCAGCCAGAGCGCGTTTCGCTGCTCCCGGGTGGACTCGGGATCCACGGGGTTCCACTTGGGGAGAAGGATCATGGCGTTGTCGGCGCTGTATTCAATGTCCCCGGACTCCTTGAACAGGGCCAGGTCCGGCTTCCCTGAATATTTTCCGCCCTCACCCCTGGAGAGCTCCGAAACCACAAGGAAGGACGCGTTGAACTCATCCCGGATGGATTCCATGTGCCGCAGCCACTCGTCTATCCCGGTCCTCCGTTCCGACAGGTTTTTGAACGGGAGTTTGTGGAGGCTGTCCACGACCACGAGGGCGTGTTCCGCGCCTGTCTCGTGCTGTAAAAACTCGATGTGTCTCCTCATGAGGTCCGGGGTGAGCTTGCGGTCCGTGACCACCCTGAACCATGGCAGGAGTGCCGTGAAATCCCTTCGGGCTTGTTGCAGGGCCGCCGGCGCCCCGGATCCCTCGTCCTGCAGGCGTACTTCCCCCTCGGACATGGAGGCGAGCCGGCAGAGGGTCCGCATGTAGATCTTCTGGCGGCCGTTTTCAAAATCGTAGTAGATGACCGGGTTTTTGCGCGCCGCAACCCCCGTGGACATTTGCATGAAAAAGGAGGATTTGCCCGCCTTGGGCTGCCCCCCCAAGATGTTGATCCCCCGAATCCCGCTGAGGGCGTCGTCCAGGGCCGGAAATCCCGTGGGAAGGCCGAGAAGCCCCTTGCCCTTCTCTCGTTCCAGGCGCTGGATGAAAATCCTCTCTTCCCTGGCCGGAGAGGAAAACGGGGAAAATGACCTGGCCCCCTGAATCATATCCCTGAACGCGGCCCCGAAATCCGCGCCGCGGTCCCTTGCAAGATCACGCAGTTTATAGCCACGGTCCATTCCGCGCTGCCACTTGAGGATTCTCGCCTTGAACCCGAGCCTGGATGCGAGGTCCCGGGCGGCCAGCTGAGCCTCCGGGCTGTTCTGGACCAGAAGGAAAACATCCCTGAGCCCCTGGAGCCTCTCCCTTTCGAGAGCCTCCAGATCCTGGTAAGCGGGAACCGCGATCCCGGGATACCCCAGTTGTTTCAGGGCCAGAAAGTTGTCCTCCCCCTCTGCCACGAAGATCCCGCCGCCTTCGCACCTCTCGATTTCACCCGCATTGAAGACGCGGAACCCGGGTTCGAAAAACCGCTCGTCGCCGTGCCAGAACCAGTCCTCTGGCCTCTCGGGGAGCACGCACCGGGCGGCGTAACAGTGGCCGTCCTCCTGAAAATATGGATAGACCAGGTACCTGCCGTTGTACCCGACGCGCATTTCCCGGAGCACATCCCTCGAAACCCCGAATTCCTCGAACAAGGCAAACTGCCTGTCCTCCATGAGGGACACGAACCGATTGACGTCCAGGTCCAGGTTTTTTGGAGGGAACACCACATCCCTCACATACGCCTCACGATCGGGGTCAAAACCGGGAACTTCCTTGGGCTCCACGTCCATCAACATGGCGAAGTAGGCGGGGAAACCACCCGGGGTGCACGTGTTCCGGCAGCGGAACCAGCCGGTGAAAAAACCGGAAGGGTCCAGCGATACCACAAGGAGCCCGTCGGTGACGCCTTTCCTGCGGGCGCAAATGGGGCATGGGGCGACGATTTTGCCTGATTTGATCTTCGCCCCGGGCAGGTGCCTGAGGTAGAAATTTCTGATCAGTTCGATTCGATCCATCCAACCATCCTCATCCCGGCGTGTTCAATCGCTTCAGGGGGGACTTGCCGGGGCGCCCGGACGCAGCCGCCGGTTATGGAAGGCTTATACCACAAATGGGACCCTTTGACCAAGTTTAGTGAGCCACGGCGCCTCCCCCGTTGCAGTCCAAACTCAGCCGGAAACGCCGGCCAGGGACTCAGCATCCAGAACCACAAAGCTTTATTTGCAGTTATCATTCCACTTTGCTAAATGATTGAATCGAATTTTTTTGAAACCAAACGAAGAAAAAAGAATCATTTGAATCTATGAACTCACCGACCCACCGAATGTTTTTCCTCCTGATCCTCTTTTTTCTGGTCTTGTGCACCGGGTCCGCGGCCGCGGAAAAAACAGTTGCGGTCGAGGTGATCCACTCGCAGGACCGCTACCCGGCCGGCGGCGCCTATCCTGTGGGGCTGCGCCTCGAGATCCGGGAAGGCCTTTACATCCACTCGGCCGGAGAGCCGGAAAAGGAATCGGGCCTCATTCCCACGCACATCACCCTCCAAACCCCGCCCGGTTTGGAGGTCACGGACCTGTCTTTTCCCGCGCCCGAACCGGTCACCTTCGCCTATGCGTCCGCCCCCGTTCCTGTTTACCAGGGCACGGTCCTGGTCCGCGCCGTCCTCTCGGTGGCGTCGGACGCCACCCATGGCCCGCTTTCGTTCAAGGGGGAGATCTCTTATCAGGCCTGCTCGGACACCACCTGCATACCGCCTGAGGTGACCTCGTTTGAGGCGGTCTTTCCGGTAGCCCCCCGGGGAGCGGCCTTCAGCACGATCAATCCCGAGGCCTTCCGGGCCTCCCCCTCACCGGGTGAAAGGGTTCTCGGCATCCCCGGCGTCCCGGAAGGGGCCGGTATCGCCATAACTCTCTCGTTCCTCTTTTTAATCGGCATGTCCCTCAACCTGACCCCCTGCATCTACCCCCTCATCCCAATCACGGTGTCCTACTTCGGGGGCCGGTCCAAGACGGGACTGACATCCAATGTCCTCCACGGCGGGCTCTACATGGGCGGCCTTGCCGTGACAAACTCCCTCCTGGGCCTCTTTGCCGCCCTTTCCGGTGGGCTTGTGGGTTCGGCGCTCCAGAGCCCGTGGGCCGTGGGCGTCATTGCAGCCATCATCGTTTTCATGGCCCTGAGCTTCTTCGGGTTCTGGGAAATAAGGCTTCCGGCGTCCCTCAACAAGGTGGGCGCCAAAAATTTCGGGGGCTACTTCGGGGCCTTTTTCATGGGTTTGACCCTGGGCATCATCGCGGCCCCCTGCATCGGCCCCGTGCTGGTGGGACTCCTCGTCTATGTGGGACAGAAAGGGGATCCAGTCCTCGGGTTTTTCTACTTCTTCATCCTGAGCCTGGGCATGGGCCTCCCCCTGGCGCTCCTGGGGGTGTTCTCGGGCGCCCTGGACAAACTACCCGGCTCGGGTGACTGGATGGTCTGGGTGCGCAAGTTCTTCGGGTGGGTCCTGCTGGGGATGGCCGCCTATCTCGTCACGCCGCACCTGGACTCGGGATCCCTGGAGACCCTTCTCCCATCCGTACTGGCCCTGGCCGCGGGCGTCCACCTGGGGTGGATCGAAAAGACGGGGCGGAGCAGCCGGAAATTCCGCGTGTTCCGGCGGGTCGTGGGCGTTGCCCTCATGGCCGCCGGTATTGCCTATGCCGTGGTCCCGGGGGAGGAAAGGCCGGGCATTGCCTGGGTTCCTTACACCCCCGGCGCCCTGGCCCGGGCGGAATCCGAGGGCCGCCCCGTGATCCTGGATTTTTCGGCGGACTGGTGCGTCCCGTGCAAGGAATTGGAGAGAAATGTGTTCAAAAACCCGAGGGTCCTCGCCGCCGTTCAGGACACCCTGAACATCAAAGTGGATCTCACCAGGAGACTCCCTGAACACGAAAAGATCCTGGATCGGTTTTCCGTCAGGGGGGTGCCGACCGTCGTTTTCATCCAAGCCAACGGAAAAGAGGCGATGGGGCTGAGGGTGGAGTCCTATGTGCCGCCCCCGGAATTCCTGTCCAGGGTCAAAAAATTTCTCGCCCTGCCCCGGGAAACCCCTGACTATTATACACACTTGACACCGGGGGTATTTTGTGCCATTAAAATGGCATGCGAGTTTATGGTCTTGACTTCACATCGGAGCTTGTCGATCGAATCGGTCAGTGGCTTATTGAGGTGCCAT
>Ga0272443_10000231_pt1 | contig 106826 bp, 76 predicted proteins | sample SSMAcet12_FD_193581 | JGI IMG/M metagenome (GOLD analysis project Ga0272443, IMG submission 193581) | Marine sediment archaeal communities from Little Sippewissett salt marsh, Falmouth, MA, United States - SSM-Acet-12 | ecosystem: Environmental > Aquatic > Marine > Wetlands > Sediment ... | reverse complement strand
TGCGAAAGCTCACGCGGTCGATGTGGGCCAAGGCTGCGGGTGAGGGGGCTTCGGCCCTGGGGCGGGTGGCGACGCGCGATTTCGGCCACGCCCAGGTCCTGTACCGGCTCGGCATGTACGAACGGCGGATCGAGCACAGCCTCTACAAAACCCTCAACGAACTCCAGAAGCTGCGGCTGGTGCGTGAGATCGACGAAACCCAGGGAAACCATCGCCAAGCTGCGCTTGACGCCACCCGGTCCCCGAAGCCCCCTGCGCGAGCCAGCGAGACCCCATCGCGCCAAACAAAGCCAATTTCCCCGGTTTCCAGACCGAAAACCGCGATCGCCGATGAAGATCGAGGCCGGTCGAACGGCGAACGACAGGAACGCAACCCACGCGGACCGGATCTCAAGACCAGCGGAGGAGACCGGACGCCCGAGCCGGTCACTGCGGGCGGCCGATATCGCTGAAAGGAACTTCGACTTGCTTGCTATCGAGATACACGACGATCGTCTGGCGCTTCAGTCGTATGCGCTCGACCATGCCCTCGCGCTTGAAGGGCATGACGTAGACGCTGTCGCCCCGCCGGAGCGTCTCGATGAACCTGGCGTGCCGAACCGCCAGTGGCGTGCTGGCGGCCAGTTCCGCAACGCGCTCGAGCAGCCGGTTGATTTTGCCCGCCCAGGCCTGCGGCGCGTTCTGCATCTGGCCGGCGAACTCGGCCATCACCTCGCGCACGGCCCGCATCGTGTCGTCGATTTCGCGATCGGCCTGTTGCTTGATCTGCCGCTCGCTGTCGCGGACACGACCCAGCCGTTTGCGCGTGCGACGACGAATATCGAGGGCCTCGTCGAGAATTCTCTGAGCGGCTCGGCGCTTGCGTTCGGCGTCCTCCCGCGTCGCCTGGATCTGGTTGATCAGCTCGGAGGTCCCGTCCGCCTCAGTATCGAGCAACGCTTCGGCCTGCTCGAGCACGGACCCCGGCATGCCCAGGCGTTTGGCAATCACCAGCGCGTTACTGCTGCCTGGTGTACCGATCATCAGCCGAAAGGTCGGTTGCAACGTCTCGGTGTCGAACTGGACCGAGGCGTTGTCGGCGCGGGGCGTCGCATAGGCATAGCTCTTGAGCTGGCCCAGATGCGAGGTGGCCACCACCTTGCCCCCCTGCTGTTTGAGCCCGTCGAGGATCGCGGTGGCCAGCACCGCCCCTTCGATCGGATCGGTGCCGGCGCCCAGTTCATCGAGCAGGACCAGGGTGCCCTGGTTCGTGTGAGTCAGGATGTGGACGATCTGCCGCATGTGGGCCGAGAAGGTGCTGAGGCTCTGCTGAATGCTCTGCTCGTCGCCAATATCGGCGTAGATCTGCCGGAACACCGAAACGCTCGATCCGGCTCGGGCGGGAATGTGCATCCCACTCTGGGCCATCAGCGCCAGCAGCCCAATCGTCTTGAGCACGACAGTCTTACCCCCGGTATTGGGACCGGTCACCAGCAGCAGATCGAAATCGTCGCCCAAGCGCACATCGATCGGCACGACCTCGTCGGTCAGTTCGCTGACGTCGCACCCCTTTTGCTGGCCGGCCCACTGGAGCAGCAGCGGGTGCCGCGCCTGGCGCAGGTGCAACGCCCCGTCGGAGAGGACCTCGGGGGCCGTCATGCCGTAGGCCACACTGAAGCGGGCCTTGGCGTAGGTCAGGTCCACCAGCGCCAGCATCTTGACCGTTTCCAGAATGGCCTCGCGCTGGTCCAGGACGAGCTTGGTCAACTGCCAGAGGATGCGGCCGACTTCCTTCTTCTCCTCGAAGAGCGCATCTTCCAGCTCGTTGCTCAATTCGACCAGGGCGTCGGGCTCGACGTACAGCGTCGCGCCGGTGTTGGAGCGGTCCAGTACGGTGCCACGCAGATGCTGACGATAGTTGGCCTTGATGGCGACGACCGGGCGCCCGTGCCGCATCAGAAACTTGTCGTTCTCGATCGCCGCCCGCAGGTGCGGCGCCGCGATGATGTGGGCGAACTCGCGGTGGATGCGCTCGCTGAGGATGCCGATCTGGCGGCGAATGTCTTTGAGCTTGTCCGACGCTTCGTCCCGCACGCGGTCGTCGCCGCCGATGCAGCGATTGATCTCGTCGACGGTCGCCTGGAAATCACCCAGCTTGCGACCCATCGCCGCCAGGTGGGCGCTCTGGGCGGGCTCGAGATTGGTCAGGAAGATCCGCAGCCGCGCGCTGGCCGCGAGCGTGTCGGCAATCTCGAGCAACTGAGCCGGCTCGAACACGGTCTGCTTTTTGCCAAACCCCTTGAGCGACGCGCGGATATCCTTCAGGCCAGCCATGGGGACGCGCTCGCCCCGATCGAGGACCGCGCGCAGCTCCGAGGTCTCGGCAATCCGCGTCTTGGCCCAGCGGACATCCACGGAAGGATAGAGATGACCGGCGACGTCCCGACCGAGTTCGCTGGCCGCATAGCGGCCGAGGATGTCCCGGATCGCGCTGAATTCGAGAACGCCGAGTGTGTGGGGATCGATCCGCTTGCCCGGCATCAATACGTGCTCTCAAGAAACTTAATAAGGTTGTAAACGGAACGATTGTGCGGTACGGCCCGCTGTTGGGCCTCGGCCAGCTTCAGCACAGCGCCGTTGAGGGCGTCGATCTCGGTGCGTTTGCCGGCGGTGATGTCCTGGAGCATCGACGACTCGTGCTCGGCGGTGTCGGGAACCAGCCGCTCATAGAAGGTCTCGATGAATCCTTCCGGGCCCTCCCAATGCGTGCGGTGCCCGGCAGCGCTCATGACCTCGAACACTTCGGTGATGATGCTGTTCATGAGTATCTGGGTCGTTTCCTGGGCCGCCAGCGCCCCGTACGGCACGTGGAGAATCGCGCCGAGCGGATTGAGCGCACAGTTGTAAAGCATCTTCGCCCAGAGGTCCTTGCTGATGTCCGGCGTGAGTTCACAGGGAATGCCGCCGGCCGCGATCGCCTGGCAGAGATCCGTCAGGACCGCGACGTCTTCGACATAGAGACTGCCGAGGTGAATCGCGTCGGCGTGCACGGTCACCGCGACTTCATGGGGCTGGTGGCGCTGAAAGCCGGTGATGACCCGGGCGCTGTAGATACGCGGTGGGGCGAAATGCCGGGCAAACACCTCGGCGTTGCCCCAGCCGTTCTGAAACAGCACGAACTTGGCATCGCCATCGGCAACGTCGCTGTGCTCGGCCAGGTCGCGGGCGACCGCATCGGAGTCAAAAGACTTCGTGCAGACCAGGACGAAATCATGGCCACCGCGGTCCAACTCGGCCAACGTCGTGCAGGCGCCGAAGGTGCCCGGCTCGGCGTGGGACCGTCCGAAGATGCCCGTTCGGAGCAAACCGCCGGCGCGCAAGGCATCTCCTGTCGCGCGGCGCGCGATGATATCGACGTCGCACGCCGACCGCAGTAGACAACTGGCCACGCCCAACCCTACGGCACCACCACCATAAATCAGTACTCTCATCCAGGGACCTTCCGCTTGGCACGCTAGGCCACGTCGAGCTTCTCACGCAGGACGTGGAGATTGATTACGTCTTCCTTGTTGTAGTCGAGCAGCGTCCGCAGGGCCTGGGTGTTGGCGTTGTTGACGTAGTCCCACCACAGGCGCACGGCCTCGTAGCCGTCGACGCCGGTCAGTTGCCGCCGGATGCCGAGCCGGGTCTCGACCACTTTCAGACCGCCTTTGAGCTTCTGGCGCCAGCAATGGTACATCAGATCGGTGTGCGGCAGGCTCGCTTTCACGTCGAGGCCCAGCCGGGCCCGAATGAACGGCAGATCGAAGCGACTGCCGTTGTAGGTGTAGACCTCGTCGATCCCGGCCAGCAGATCCAGCACGCTGTCCGCTCGGATCTGGCCGCCCACCAACTGCCGCACGTGCTGCTCGGTCCCGTGAAACGTGGCGACACCAACGACGGTCAGCTCGCAACGCTGCCGGCTCAGACCGGTCGTTTCGATGTCCAGGTAGCCGTAGCACTTCAGACGCGGCGCCGCCGGTTTACCCGCGTCGACGCGACGGGGCGGACAAGATGTCGAGATGCTCGTCACAATATTCCTTTCTGCCACACTCGGCGCAGTGCCCTCCGCGCCAGATGCGGTCGAACTGATCGGCCACTTGCTCTACCAGAGCGGCATCGGTGGTGATGATCCCGGACTCGAAGTTGCGCCGCCGATCGCTCTTGGCCCCGAGCCCCGCGCCGGTCAGGTTGGCACTGCCTGTGTAGGCGAACCGGCCATCGACGATCACGCACTTGAGATGCACGCGCGGACACAGCATGCGCTCCAATCCGCCGATCAGGTTCGGGTAGCGATCGAAATCACGGCGAAACGCCGGGCCCGGCTCCTTGGCGTGCAGCAACCGTATTTCCACGTTGCGTGCGGCCAGGGCCGACAGCACTTCCAGGAACGGGACCATGCCCCCGGCTTTGTGCACATGGAGATCCTTCAGGTCAGCCGTGGCCAGCCAGAGCTGATGCCGCGCCTTCGGCACCGCGGTGCACAGCACCTCGCTGTAGATCTCTCTGTCGGTGACAAACTTCAGCATGGCACCCACCGGGATACACCATAACAACGCTCGATTTCACACTTCGAGAGTCTAACGAGTTGCCCGCGACTTGACAACTCTGGATCGTCCGAGCCGTTGGCTGGTGCCACCCAGTAAATTAGGCGTCTTGCGATTTGGATTTTGCAGAGGTTGAGTTAGACTTTATGTAGGATGGAAACCATGCCCCCGAGAGCTTCCGATAAAACAGGGGCAACCAACTGTTATGGTGGGCGGCTGAGGAAGAGAGCAGACGAATGGGAATGCAATACCTCTCGCAGCACACACTTCTTTTCACCCTGCCCAGGGAACCGCATTTGGGTAACGAACTGGAGATCGCCATCCGCATGAGCAGCCCCAAGGCCGCGCGTGACGTGATCGTCGATTTCTCGCTCGTCGAAATGATGCCGTCGGGCACGCTCTCCGAACTGATGATCCTGGAGCGGCAGCTCAGCGATTGCGACCGTCAGCTCGTGTTGTGCTCGGTCCCCCGTCGCATTCGATCGATCTTCACGCAGGTGGGACTCGGCGGGCTCTTCCATTTTGCCGAGGACCAGTTCGCGGCCCTGCAAACGTTCGAGCCCTGCCGGTCATCCCACGACTAGCCACGGGAGGTTGTCAGCTTAGCCATTGATCGATGATGTCGTCGGCCGCCTGCGGCAAAATTCCCGCCATCCAGGCCAGATCGACCACGGTGAAGCGTTTGCGCATCTCGTGCATGTGCAAAGCCGCCGCCCGCAGCGTCGCGCGGGTGCAGCCGATCTCGGCAGCCGTGGTCGCCCCGCCGGCACGCCGCAGCCACTGGTGGATGGTCTCCGCGGGCTGCGTCGCCTGGGCCAACTGCGATCGGAGCCGATCCCACGCCGCAGCCGTCGCCAAGTCACGACGCACCGTCGCCGCGGCAGCCTGCTTGGCTTCATACTGCTGGCGCACCGCCGCGGTCAGGGCCGGAGCCCGCCAGTAATCGGTATCAACCGCCTTGGGCAGCCCGACCAACTCCGGACTGTCCAGCGCAAGCAGCCGTTCGTAGAGGGCCGCTGAAAAGATCGTGCCGATGCCGACCTGGCGACCGTGCAAGTCATGGGGACGGCCCTCGACGTCACTGACCATGTCAAGCGTGTGACTGAGCAGATGCTCGCCACCGCTGGCCGGGGCACTGGTGCCCACGACGGTCATGGCCACGCCGCTCCAGAAGAGCGCCTCGAACAACCCGCGCACGGCGCCCGGTTTCCCTTCGCGGAGGTCTTCCGGGCGTTCCAGATAGAGCGGCTCCAGGCCCGCCACGATCCCGGCGCAGAACGCGCAGTAGTACTCGTCGAGCACGAGGTGGTTCATCAGCCAGTCGGTGTTGCTCTGGTACTTGGCGATGGTGTCCCCGAAGCCGGCGGTGGTCATCTCCAGCGGCGCGCGCTCGATCACCTCGGGGTCGGCCACCACCGCCACCGGAGGCCTGGCCTCAACCAAGACCTTCACGCCGTCAATCTTGGCTGCGACGTTGGCCGCCGCGTAGCCGTTCATCGAGGCGGCCGTGGCGACCACCACATAGGGCACGCCCAACTCGAACGAGGTCCACTTGCACAGATCGTTGATCACGCCGCTGCCGACCGCCACCACCACCTCGGGCCGTCTCTCGCGCAACTGCCCCGCCAATGATGCCGACGTCGTCTCATCGCACACCGGCCCGCCATGCGCTCCATCGGGAACGATGATGTGCGCGACATCCAGTCCACCGCCGCGCAGCGTCTCATGCACCGCGCTGCCGCAAACCGCCCAGGTACGAGCATCCGCCACCACCACCGCCCGACTGGCCGGCGAGCCGTTCAGACTGTCGGCCAGCACGTCCGGCAGTTGCTGAACCGCTCCGGACTCGTACAGAAACCGGCGGATCGGCACTTGGTGAGTCCGGCCGCAATCACAGTCAAAACGCGTTCCGAGCAGTTTCGCCAATTCCATTCGCAGTGGCCCTAACAAATCTCCGAGTCGGTCATAACAACGCTGTGCAGCAGTGTACGCGGCGAGCGTCACAGCGTCAACCAGCAGGTCGAGCGGACCTCTGGACAACGGCACGTTCCGAAGATAGACTCTGGAGCGATCAGGGTATTCAACGACAACAATGTCCTTCTCTCAAGGAGGTGAATCCAATGACATCCTGCAACAACACAATCACGACGCTGGTTATCATAGCGGCTCTCCTGCTCGGCGGGCTCTGCGCGCCGGCGTCCGCGATCGGCACCATTCCGCTACCCGACCACCCGCGCCCCGACTTCCAGCGGGACCAGTGGCTGAACCTCAACGGCGTCTGGGACTTCCGCTTCGACGGTCAAGACGTGGGACTCGGCCAGGACTGGGCCGGCAGCGACGTGGACTTTCCGCTGTCGATCACGGTGCCGTTCCCGTGGGGCTCGCCGCTTTCGGGTGTGGACAGCCAGGCCGATATCGCCTGGTACCGTCGCACGATCAAGGTGCCGACTGCCTGGCAAGGCCAACGCGTCTTCGTCGTGGTCGGCGCCTGCGACTGGCTGACCATGGGCTGGCTGGACGGCAAGAAGCTCGGCAGCTTCCAGGGCGGCTACACCCCCTTCGAGTTCGAGCTGACCCCTTACGTCAAATGGGGGCAGGACCAGCAGATCGTGCTGCGCGTCGACGACACCGACCATGCCTTCAAGCTCAACGGCAAACAAGGCTACGGCCAGGCCAAGGGCATCTGGCAGACGATCTATCTTGAAGCCCGGCCCGCGGTAGCGCTCGACACCGTCCAGTTCCTGCCCGACATCGACGCCAAGACCGTGACGGTCAAGGCGACCCTGGATAAGCCCGCTCCGGAAGGGGCGGCTTTCGAGCTTCACTTCCAGGCTCAGAATCGTGCCGTCAAACAGGCCGTCCCGCAGGGAGACAAGGAGCTCGAACTACAAGTGCCCATGAAGGACGCGCGGCTCTGGTCGCTGGAAGATCCGTATCTGTACGAGGTCCAGGCCGTGCTTTCGGCCGGCGAGACCAAAGACACCGTCTCGACCTATTTCGGCATGCGCAAGATCAGTGTGACCAAACTGCCCGGCACTGACTTCCCTTACATCGCCTTGAACAACAAGCCGATCTATTTGAAGCTGAGCCTGGACCAGGCTTACCACCCGGACGGCTTCTACACCTTCCCCAGCGACGAATTCATGCGGGACGAAATCCTCCGCGCTCGCCAGATCGGCCTCAACGCCCAGCGCATCCACGTCAAGATCGGCATCCCCCGCAAGCTCTACTGGGCCGACAAGCTGGGCCTGTTGATCATGGCGGACGTGCCCAATAGCTGGGGCCGGCCCGACGCCAAGATGCGCAACGAAACCGAAGTGGCGCTGCGCGGGATGCTCAAGCGCGACTTCAACCACCCGGCGATCTTCAGTTGGGTCATCTTCAACGAGACCTGGGGCCTGTTCTCGGCCGAGAGGGAATACACGCCCGAGACCCAGGACTGGGTGGCCTCAATGGTCAAACTGGCCAGGCAACTCGACCCCACCCGGCTGGTGGAAGACAACTCGCCCTGCAACCATGACCACGTCGTGACCGACATCAACACCTGGCACGCCTACCTGGCGGGTTACCAGTGGACCGAGCACCTCGACCAGGTCTGCAAGGACACCTATGAGGGCTCGGCCTGGAACTACATCGGCGGACGCACCCAGGGCAACGAGCCCCTGATGAACAGCGAGTGCGGCAACGTCTGGGGCTACGAAGGCAGCACGGGCGACGTCGATTGGAGCTGGGATTATCACCTCATGATGGATGCCTTCCGGCGGCACCCGCAAGTCTGCGGCTGGCTCTATACCGAGCATCACGACGTAATCAACGAGTGGAACGGCTACTGGCGCTTCGACCGTTCGCAGAAGTTCACGGGCATGGAAGATCTGGCGCCGGGCATGAGTCTGCGGGACCTGCACGGCGACTTCTATGTGGCCCTGAGCGAGGAATTGTGCCAGGAGGTCAAGCCCGGGCAGCAGGTCACCATTCCCGTCTATGTGTCGCTCCTGAGCGACGCTACGGTGGGCGACTCCCTGCTGCTGCGTGGCACGCTGCGTGGCTGGGACAGCCTGGGCCGGGAACGGATTTATAGCCGGTTCCGCCAACGTGTGCCGTATGAGGCCTGGAAATGCGGCGCCCTGGACCCCGTCGCGGTGACGATGCCCGAGCACCCGGCCGTCGTCGTGGCAGCCGTCCAACTGGAAGATCGATCCGGCGTGGTCCTGGCCCGCAACTTCACCACATTCGCCGTTCGCGGCCGGCAGCAGCCGCGCGTCGAAACGATCGCCCAGCGAGGCCGCGACATTAAGGCCGTGCGCATCGCCCCGCAGAGCTTCGCCAAGGCCGAGTGGTCTCAGAAACAGTGGAACGTCTTCGACGGGCTAAAGGTCAACGGCGCCGGTGCAGGATACTTCGAGTATCGCATCCCCTGGCCGGCCCGGCTCGAAGTCCAGGACATCGACACGGCCAGCTTCCGCGCCGAGCTATCGGCCAAGCAACTCTTCGGCAAGGACAAAGACGGAACGGAAAAGCAGGAAGGCAACTTCATGCTGGGCAAGGGCACGCATGACCCGAGCCTGAATCCGAATTCGTATCCCATGACCGACGAGCAAACGTTTCCAAGCGCCGTGCGCATCCGGATCGGGGGCGAGGTGGCGGGCCTCTTCGATCTGCCCGACGACCCGGCGGACCATCGGGGCATCCTCTCGTGGCAAGCGCAGAAGCGCGACCGCACGTTGACCGAAGCGGGGTCATATGGATATCTCGTCACCGCCGATATCTCGCGGCGCGCCTTGCAACAGGCCGCGAATTCGGGCACACTGGTGATTCGCCTGGAAGTCGACGAGGCCCTGCCTGGCGGTCTGGCCATCTACGGCGAGCGCTTCGGCCGCTATCCGCTCGACCCGACGGTGGCCTTCATCCTCAAATAGACGTGCCGGCATGTGTAACAGTGCGTAGGGTGGGCCATGCCCAGCAAGGTGAAGGTGTGCGGTGCACACCCTACGGCTCTGAACGCAACGGTAGGATGGGCTTCAGCCCATGCTGTGCCTCGCCAACGGATCAAGCCGCATGGGCTAAAGCCCATCCTACCCGTCACTTGGTCCATTTGAGTTTCGCGATTTGAATGCCCTTGAGCGAAGGCATCAGGGCCGCGATGTAGTATTGCCCTTCGTGCAAGATGATTTCCGGCGCCGCCACCGGCAGTGTCCCGATGCGGAACTCGTCGTGCCCCACGCCGAAGTTCAGCGGGTTGGGCGAGGCGTACTGCGTGTTGAGGCTGGGCACCCCGTAGAGCTGATTGCGGAACAGATAGAACAGCCCGTCCTTGTGGACGACGAAGGGACATTCCGCGTCGCCGCCGTACCAGTTGCACTGCGTTACGGCGATGCCCCCGGCCGAGACCATCATCGCCTCGCTCCAATATTTCAGGTCGGGCGAGGTCCGGCAGAAGATCGCCGATTCGTATTTCGCGCCCTTCTCGTGGCCCATGTAGTAGCAGTGGAAGAGATTGCCGACCTTGAGCATCATCGCGTCGCGTGACTGCGGGTAGGGCCCGGAGAAGAGATCGGGTTGGCCCTTCTCATTGAGAACGCGCTGGAAGGTCTTGCCATCTTTGCTCTTGGCCAGGCAGATGCGCTCCCAGTCGCCGTAGACCATATAATAGGTATCGCCCTCCTTGAAGACGTGCGGTGCCTGCAGGCCGCCTTTTTGCTCCCCGAGTAACGGGTCGGCCTCCATAGCGATGCCCATGGGCTGCCAGTCGGTGTCGGTCAGTTTCTTGCCTTCCCAACGATAGAACAGGCGCGTGTGGCCGCCGCATCTGGTGTGGCGAATGCACGACCAGATCTGCCAGGTGCCGTCGGCCGCCTGCCAAATCCCGAAATCGACCGGCTGCTGCTTCGCGTCCGTGTAGTCCCCCAGATCCGGGTCCCCCGCCACCTGCCACCACGGCCCGTCAATCACCGGGCGTTCGACCTCATCGGCACAACACGCGAGGCAACTCTCCAAGGCAATGGACAACACCATCGCCAACCACGCGTGTCTCTTCATGGCAACCGTACCTTTCCGCCTGCGTTCCCGGGAGGCGATATTCTGATTGGTTCAGTGCAGATCAGCCTCACCGGGCCGAGCAGGCCCGATTCGAGCAGGGGCGTTTCCTTCCAGGGCACCTGCCAAGTCAGTGATCTCGCGATGTTCGTCCGGCAGAACTGCTTGCTCTCCGGATGCTGCGCGTCACCAACAAGCCGATTCGACCACGTGTTGGCCACCTCGACAACGAGTTGATTCGTGCCCGCCTGGAGGGCGTCGGTGATTTCGACTTCGAACGGGGGCTTCCACACAACACCCTGGCTCCGGCCGTTGACGTACACCTCAGCGACGAACTGCACGCGCCCCAGATCGAGGAAGACCCGACGCCCCGAGGTAAACTCCTCCGGCGCCACAGTGAACTCATTGTGATAGGAAGCCACTCCGGAGAAATATTTCACCCCCTTGTCTTCGAGGTTCGTCCAGGAGATGAGTTCCGGCAAGGTCATCGACGCCGGCGCGCCCCAGCCACTCGGGAACCGCACCTCCCACGGCCCATCGATGGCACGCGGATGCTCCCACATGGGCACCTGCCCTTCATCAGCGGCCGGCGCGAGACGGTCTGCATGGCGAAAGACAATGAAGACGCTGCCGTGCGGTCCCAGAGGGAATCTGACGAGCGTCTTGCCCTCGAACTCTTCGTATTCACAGGACTTGATCTCGCCCGTGTCGGGCATCCACAACTGCGGCACACGACCCGTCATGCGAAATACGCAGAACGCTGGCGATAGCTCCCGCTCGGTAGTATTGCTCACGAAATAGACGTCCGCTCCCGGAACGCGGCGATGCAGATAGTCGATCACTCCTGGGCGGCGGTTTTGCAGTGAGGCCCCGATGAAGTCGGGATCGATCTGACGGCCCTCCAGAATCTCGCGCAGGGTTTGGCCCCAGATGATGTGGCCCTGGCCGTAGGGGTGCTCTTTGACGGTCTGGCCGTCGCAGGGACCCCAGAGGCGGTCGGCGATTTCGCGGACCTGGGCGTCGCGGCGGGCGTGGTCGGCCAAGCCGTTGGAGCGGGTGGGCTTGGGGCCGACGACGGTGGCGCCGGCTTGGACCAATTGCTCGATCTTCTTCAGGACGTCGAGGTCGATGTCCTCGCGCTCGGGCAGGACCAGGATTTCGTAGCTGACGCCATCGGGCAGCGTGATCTTGCCATTCTTGACGCTCATCCGCGTGAGGATGACCTCGGCATTGGTCACGTCGTAATCGTAGCCAAAGCCCAGCGAAGGATCGATGTGCTTGGGGGGCACGAAGTTGTAGCCCTGATCGCCATAGTAGTAGCAGACGTCGGCGACGAAGACGCCCTGCTGGAGCATGAACGAGCAGCGGGACAGATAGTCGATCCAGGGCTTGGCCTTGGGCCACCACGCGATACTGGGACTGATGTGTGTGCCGGCGTGATAGACCCAGCCAGGCCGATCCGTCGCCGAGGGATTGTGCGCCGAGGTGTGGAAGGTGAAGTGGTTGGTCCCGCCGCACAGCGCCCGGTCGGCGATCGGCTTCAATTCGAACGGTCCGTCCTGCCAATGCCGCCAGCTCGTGAACGCCTCCATATCGACCACGGGTTTGCCATAGATATGCGCGGCGCAGGCCGTCTCCTTGACCACCCAGACGTTGTGGTCCTTCCAGAATTCACCCCGCGGAATGTCCAGGGCTCCCAGAGCTTTCAACGCGTCGACCGGAACCTGATGCAGAGGCGGCCCGGGCCCGCCCGCCTCGGCGCAGAGCAGCAGACCGTGCTCGTTCGACAGTTCCCGCGCGGCCTTGTAGAACGCATCGACGAGCAGATCGCCCAGCGTCTTGCGGTAGTCGTATTCGAACCGCTGCGCCGCCTCGTGGTCCTTCAGTGCGCAGCCGGCCAGCAGGGGCAGGTACTTCGTCATGTCGTAGCCCCGCCGTGCCGCGAACTGTGCGAGGAAATCGGGCGTCCAGGTCGAGCCGCTCAGTTCATAGCTGCACACGTACATCTGCTTGAGCGCCGTGTCTTTGAAATCGCCCAGTTCCTCGTGCAATTTGTCGAGCAGGTACTGGAAGTGGAACTTCGTCGCCTCGGCGCTGAAGTGATCAATGGCCAGACCGTGCGACTTGGGGCTGGGCAAGCGCAAGGAAAGCCCTGTGTTGGCGCAGACGAAACGCATGATGATCCACTCCCCTGCCGGGACATCCCAATCGAGGTGGCCGGTTGCGTCGATGCGGTCGGTAAGGTCCAGCACCACGTCGGGGCTATCCAGTATCAGCGGAGGCAGGCCCGCCGAGGACCAACTGCCGGCCGGGCCCGACTTGGCGCCGTCGTGAATGTTCGCGGCGGTCCAGTTCTGCTCGGTCTCGGTGCCCAGGGCCGAACTGCTGTGCAGCAGGCTCGCCGCCGTCCGGCTCCCGTCGGCGTTATAGGCCCACGCGACGTTGGCGCCGTCGATGGAATAGACTTCGAACTCGCCCAGTTGGATGCGATCGGACTTCGGGTTGTGACCGGAGAAGATCACGAGTTTGACGTACCGGGCTTCGAGCGGATCGAACCGGAACGTCTGGGCTTCCGTGTTCGGTTCGAGGGTTCCGCGCACGATCTCGCGCAGGTCATCCGGCTCGGCACTTTCGTTCGAGGCATAGACGGCGAAGTCCTTGGCGAACAGATGCGTCGGGCCGTAGCGCTTCTCGTCGCCACTGGGCGTATTGTAGAGCACCACGCGATCGATCGTGTGCGTGCCGGGCGGGGCCAACTCGAAAACGAATTCGTGTCCGGGCAGGCGCTGCGGCGCGGGAATCGCCAGGACCGCCACGTCCTTCAGATAGGCCGGCTTGCCATCCGGGCCGCGCGGCGCCCGGGCGGGCAGCTTGGGCAGAGGCAGCGGATCGTCCAGCCGCGTTGGGCCTTGCACGTCGATCTGGCAGTGATAGAGCCCCATGCTGGCGTACTTCGGTGGAATCCAGGGCCCGCCGCAGTTCCAACTGCTCGAGGTGACCAGGCCCACCTCCAGGTCCAGGCGCGTCGCTTCGCGCACCGTGTGGCCGATGGCGCCGAGCGATTCGGGGCCCATGAACGCCGGGCCTTCCGGGACAATGCCGGCCGGGTCCTGCGCGCCGATATCGAAGATGTACACGCCGCCGATGCCCTTGGCCTTGAGCTCTTCGAGTTCCCAGGTCATCTGCTCTTTGTTCGTCAGGCCGTTGACCCAGGCCCAGTAGATTGAAGGTCGCGCCGCCAGCGGCGGATTGCGGAATCCCTCCAGCAGCGCGTCTTCGGCCGTGGCCCGGACGGACGTCAAAGCCAACAACGATACGCAGATCAACGCGAAACGACGCATAGTCATGAAGATAACCTTTCTTTCAGTGTTGCGACTCCTCGGAGCGGAGTTCGCGAATGAACGCAGCGTAACCACGGCCCTCAAGGTGGATCGTACCATCAGACCGCTCTCTGCCTGCAATGGGCCACCATCTCTCCGACGGCTCCAAGCCCAACTGGGTCCAGCTCACGGTGCAGCGAACGTCCGTCGCGTTGAAGATGGCAACCGCCTGCATGTCGGCGTTCTGCCGTTCGAAGGCGACGATCCGCTGCGCGTCGTCCGCCAGGAGGACTTCGAACGATCCGGTGCGCAGCACGGCGTAGTTCCGGCGCCACTTCCCCACGGTGCGATAGAACCCCAGCATGTCCTTGTCCGACTCGACCGTATCGGCCGGGCGCGGCAGGCCCAGCGGATGGGCCCGCTCGGTCGCATAGCTCATATGATGCCAGACCATAGGCTTGCGGCAATCGGGATCGTCGGCGCCCCACATGCCCACCTCGTCGCCGTAGTAGATGTACGGTGCGCCGGGCGCGAGGAACTGGAACGCAACCATCTGCTTCCAACGTCGCTTCTCGGCGTCGTTGGGTTTGCGGACGTCGTAGTGGCGATTGCTCTGAAGATTGCCGCCGTGGTCCTGGCGATGCTCTGGGTTCACCACGGCCGAGCCGATGCGCTGCGTGTCGTGCGAGTCGAAGAGGTTCTGCAGTCCCAGGCAGCGGTCATACCCATAGTCGCGATGGATACCTTCCAGCATTTGGACGAAGGCGGTGGCCGAGATCGGCTCGGGCTGGTTGAAGAACTGATAGACCGCGTCGCCAAAGCGGTAGTTCATCACGCCATCGAAGGCGCCGTCCAGCCAGGGCCGGGCGTTCCAGTAGGTGCACGTCTGGAAGTCCTTCCACCAGATCTCACCGGTCAGGTACGCGTCGGGATTGATCGCCTTGACCCAACCGTTGAACTCTTTCCAGAAGGCCAGGGGCACCTCGGCCGCGACGTCGAGCCGCCAGCCATCGATGCCGTCGGACGGATCGCCATCGCCATCGGGATCCATCCAGCGTTTCAGCACGGCGCGGAAGTGCTGCTTGACCTCCGGATGCGGGCCGTACTCGTCCTTGCGGAACTCGGGCAGGTCCTTGATGCCGACCCAGCCGTGATAGTCGAACTCATCACGGGGCGTGTTCGGATCGTCCCAGCGGGTGATGTGGAACCACTTGGCGAAGCGGCTGTCGGGCCCCTCGCGTCGGGCCTGCTGAAACGCCCAGAACGGGATGCCCACATGGTTGAAGACGCCATCGATGATGATCCGCATGTCACGCCGATGCACCTCGGCGATGAGTTTCAAAAAGAGTTGGTCGGCCGCACTCCAGCGCCAGGTGGCGGGGTCGGCCGCGTCTTCGGTGGCGAACAGCGCCAGATCGCCTTCCGGGTCGGGTCCGAAGTGTTTGTCGATATGGTGATACATCGTCGCGCCGTATTTGTGCAGGGACGCGGACTCGAAGACGGGATTGAGGTACAGGGCGTTGACGCCGAGGGCCTGGATGTGGTCGAGCCCGCGGAGGATGCCCGCGAGGTCCCCGCCGTAGCGGCGCAGTTGCGCGTGGACGTAGAACCCCTTGCCGTCGGCCTTCTCCCAGGGCTGCAAGCGATACCAATCCGATGACCACGGAACGACCTGCCAGCCATCCGGAACGAAATAGGGCCACGTCCCTTCCAGACTGGCAGCCGTCGGATCGTTGCTCGTATCACCGTTGCGGAAGCGTTCCGGAAACACCTGGTACCAGACCGCATCCGCATACCAACTCGCCTGCGCCGCGCTGGCAAGACAGAACACCAGCGCAACAGTCAGAACGCCGTGTTTCACAAACCAGAATCGAGACATTCGTCAAGCCCTCGCGGACGGCACGACCCTCTACTCACCCAGGCAATCCGGCTCAGAGTTCCTTGATGAGCATCTCTTTGACTACGATTTTCATCGGGCCAAACTCGTCGCCCGGATGCACCTGGAAACCGATCTTGCCCGAGGTGGTCGTATCGTCGTGGACGTCGGCCACCTGCCGGCCGTTGAGCCAGATCTGCACGTGATCGCCCTCGGCCTGCACCTTGATCGTGTTCCACCCCTCGCGGTCGATCAGCTTCGGATCGTCGTTGATGGCCAGGAACATCTTTCCGGGGCAGTAGAGCGTACCGGAATAAGCCACAGGATTCTTGTACTCGAGAATGTCCGCCTGATAGGCCACCTGCGGCGACTGATAACGGAACCACACGCCGCTGTTGCACGGCCATTCGGTGCGATAGGTCACCGTCAGGAGAAAATCGTCGTAGCCGGCCTGGGTAAACAGGTCGCCCGGCGCGTAGTTCGGGCCCTGGGTGCCGATGAGCTGCCCATCCTCTACGGCCCACGTGGCCCCGCCGCTGGTTTCCCAGCCGGTCAGGTCCTTGCCATTGAACAGCTTGCTAAAGCCGGCGGGCACCTTGTCCTTGCCGAACGGACACGTCGAACACATGGACTTGCAGCCCATCAGCGACAGAGACAATACGACACCGGCAACGGTCAACATTTTCTGCAACATGGAGCTTCCTTTCTATCGTTCGTTTTACTTCGCATCCGTCCAGATATCGGCGGTTCGGGCGTTCAGATCGGGCATGGCGGGCAAGGCCGCACTGGGGACCGGCTCGTACCAGAACGTCGCGGTCGACCAGTCGTCGCTGACCTCGGCCAGCCCCTGCTTCCAGGCAATCTGCTGAATCGTGATACGGCATTCCTTCTTCCAGTAGATCGGATCGGGCAGATGCCAGCGGTACATCGAGACGAAATTGTTCTCGTCCAGGTTACACCCGTTGTAGAGGAACGGCGTCTGCTGCATCCCGTAGGACAGACACACGTAGTCCTCGCTGCCCGTGCCGCAGATGGTCGGGAATTCGGTGTCGCCATCCATGAAGATCTTGATCTCGCCCTCACCCCACCACTGACCGGGATGCAGGTTGCGCACGCCGATCAGGGCGCCGATGAAGCGGCCCTTGCCCGTACGCTTGGGCAACACGACGAAGTCCTCCTTCTCAATCGTTGGATTCTGCCGGGCGAACAGGACGTGCAGCCGTCCGACGTCGCGCGGATGTTTGTCCTTGATGGTGTAGTCGATCTGGTAGAACAAGGGGACGTTGTTCTGGCCCTCGTTGGTCAGTGTGATCTTCGCCTGTTTGCGGAACGGCATCGGCAGCCAGATGTTCATCCCCGCGTTACGACCCAGCGAGTGAACGGCTGAATGGTACGGCATCACCTTGCCGTGCGCGGTGCCCATGAAGTCCCCGATGGGACATTCGATGCTCGGATGCTCCTGGCCGTCCCACCAGGCCCGAATCACCAGACTCCGCAGGTTCATCGGCGCGCGCGAGGTCGTCATCCAGATGTGCCGAATCGTCCCGGGGCCTTTGATGTCACAAAGTTGGACTTCCTGGCCTGCTTTGAGCGAAATGGACGGCTTGCCCTTGCGTCCTTTGCCCAGCTTACTGGCGGCCTGCCCCCCCTCGCCCGGCGCGCCGGTGGGGTTCTCGAACGAGATCGACCGCGACACCAGGTGTGTATCCAGATCGTAGGGCTCGCTCATGACATCGCCCCAGGCGAGACCGCCGGCCCAGACCAGCAGACCGACGAGACAATACAGCAGGTTCTTTCTCCGGGATTCTCCGCTCATGGCCCATCCTTTCCTTCAGAGTGTCGATTCTGTGAATCGGAAAACGCACAAGACCGCCCGGTGAGTGTAGCGGGCGAACGCGCCGGCGTCAAGATCGCCCTGACGCGCTCTGAGTGCGGTTAGCGCAGGTAGGGTGAGCATCCTCGCTCGCCACTTTGGAGTCGTGCGAGAGCCTGTCCTGAGCGACGTCGAAGGAACGCACGACCTACAACATGCCCCTCGTTCTGACCACCTTGTTCACCACCTTGTGTCGCCCATCGGGACACTTCGCATGGGCCGAGATTGGACCTTGATGTTCGCCCTGCCTTGGGCTATATTCGGCCCAGTCGTGGCCCAACCAGTTGAGAATCGGTCATTTTTGGAGAGAACGAGGCACGATGGGACTGACACAGGAAGGCCAGGTAGCGTTGGAGAAGATTCAACAGTGGGCGAAAGAGCACAAACTCGACATTGCCGGCGGGACGGTGCGCCGGACCTCCTCGCGGTTCTGCCTGGGGGTCGAGCACGGCGACTATAACGGCACCGAGCTGTTCGGCGTCGGCACCGATCGCTTCATCTGGCTGGCCTACAAGCCCAACGGGACGAACCGCATTCGTCTGTTCAGTGGCAACTTCCCCGACGATGGGATCGTCAGTTTCGAGAGCAGTAAGGTCCCGGCGCCCAAGGACGAGAAAATCGCTCATACGTGGGGACGCTTCCCCTACGGCGTCGACCACATCCTCACGCGCGAGGGCTTCAAGTTCCTTCACGGGTTCGACGCGGTGCTCTATGGCAACATCCCCGGGGGCGGCATGTCCCGCTCGGCTTCGCTGACGATCAACCTGATCCTGACAATGCTGGAGGTCAACCACTACGACAGGGACGAAGTGGCGGATATGAAGATCATCGACATGGCGCAGGCCGTCGAGAACGTCTACATCGGCTCGCCCTGCGGCCAGCTCGACCAGATCATGGTCTACTTCGCCAGGGAAGGCATGGGGACGTATTACAACCCGGCCGACCGCTCGATCAAATACGTGCCTTTGGGCGAAGGCGTGTCTGATTTCCGCATCGCCGTCCTGGACACCGGGACGGACCGACCGGGGCTGGAGAAGTCGACCTACGCGGTGCGGCGCCGGCAATGTGAGGAGCTCGTCGCGATTTGCCAGAAAGCCGGATACAAGCTGTCCTGCCTGGCCGATGTCAAAGACGAGGCCATGTACCGCAAGATCGTGGATCAGTTTCGCGGGTCACATCCCGATCTGTGCGACCGGCTGACCTATATTTTCGGCGCCCAGCAACGGTTCTACCAGATGCTGGAGGCCTGGCAGGCCGGGAACATCGAAACCGTCGGCGCCATCTTCCGCGAAGACGGGATCGGCCTGCGCGACGACTACCAGATCTCGGGCCCGGAACTCGAAACCATGTGCGACATTGTCCGCACTGTCCCGGGCGTGTTGGGCGAGCGCATGCTGGGCGGGGGCGACAAAGGCGCTTCCGGAGCCTTGGTGCAAGCCGACAGTGTCGACGCGGTCCGGCAAGCCGTCGAGACGGCCTATCCCCGCAGCCGACCTGACTTCGCCGACAAGTTCGCCGTGCACACCTGCAAGGTCGTCGACGGGGTCAAGGTCTTCGACGGGGTACTCTAACCGATCCCTCAGGATCGTCACGCTGAGAACGGCATATATGACGCAAACGCGTGCAGCATCAAAAAAAGGGCCCTTCCAGGCCGTCGTCACCAGGAACGTGCAGATCGGCACGTGCTTCTGGCGGATGGACCTGCGCTTCGAGGGCCAGGGCGCCCGGGCCTTCGCGCCGTTTCGCCCCGGGCAGTTTCTGCAAATCGACGTTGCGGACGTGGCCTTGCCACCTGCCGAGAAGATTCCGCCGGAGTTGCGGGACGGCGCCGCGCGGAAAGTCCTGCTGCGCCGCCCGTTCAGCTTCGCCGACGTCACGCCGGAAGGTGATGTCACGATGGCCGAGCTGCTCTACTGCGTCCTGGGACCGGCCACGCTGCGTATGACCACGCTGGCAGAGGACGACACGGTGAGCATCATCGGACCTCTGGGCAACGGCTACTGGGTCCCGGAGAACAAACGCACCGCCCTGCTCGTCGTCGGCGGCATGGGCGTCCCCCCGATTCGCTGCCTCGCGAAGATGCTCAACGCCGATCATCCCAACCTCGAGACCTTCGCCTTCGTGGGCGGCAGGACCGTTGGCGCCCTGCCTCTGGAGGGCCAACTGGACGGCAACGCAGGGGAACTGGGATTCTGCGTGCCGGCCTTTACGAAATACGGCATCCCGTCCGTCCTCGCGACCGATGATGGATCGGCCGGCGCCCAGGGGTTCGTGACCGAGCATGTGGCCCGCTGGCTCGATGCCAACACCGAGCGCTCGCGTGACGAGATGATCGTCTACGCCTGCGGCCCCGAGCCGATGCTGGCCGCGGTGGCGAAGCTGGCGACCGAGCGCGACATCGACTGCCAGGTCAGTATGGAACGACGCATGGCCTGCGGCATCGGCCTGTGCCAGAGTTGCGCGATCGAATGCCGAACCGAGGGCAGTGCCGAAACCGTGTACAAGCTCTGCTGCCAGGATGGCCCCGTGTTCGAGGGGAGGCAGGTCATCTGGAACGCATGAGCGCCTAGCGACATGTATTCGATACACCTGTGATCGTATGAGTGACCGTATCGACATTTCAGTGGATTTCGCCGGCCTGAAACTGGCCAACCCGGTGCTGACCGCCTCGGGGACCTGCGGGTACGCCGACGAGTTGGGCGCCTTCATGGACCTCGATACGCTGGGGGGCTTCGTCACCAAGAGCATCACGGTCAAGCCGCGTAAGGGCAACCCGACGCCGCGCATTGTCGAGACCGACGCGGGCATGCTCAACGCCATCGGACTGGCCAACGTGGGACTCGAGCGCTTCGTCGCGGAGAAGCTGCCCGTGCTGGCCCGGATGAAGCCCGCGATCTTCGTCAACGTCGCCGGCACCACGATCGACGATTATGTGGCCGTGACGGAGCGGCTGGCCTCCGAGCAAGCCATTGCCGGTTTCGAACTGAACATCAGTTGCCCCAACGTCAAGAAAGGCGGCATCAGTTTTGGCACCGATCCGGTCCAGGTGAAAGAGATCACCGAGGCCGTCAAAGGCGCCTGCGGGCAGAAGATCCTGATCGTCAAACTGACGCCGGCGGTGACCGACATCAGCACCACGGCCCGGGCCGCCGTGCAAGGCGGCGCCGACGCGCTGAGCCTGATCAACACGTTCACGGCCATGGTCATCGACATCGAGACACGGCGACCGGTCCTCGCCAATCGCACCGGAGGCCTGTCGGGACCGGCCATCAAACCCATCGCCGTCTATCTCGTCAACAAAGTCTATAGCGAGGTCGCCAAAGAAGCGAACATCCCCCTGCTGGGTCTGGGCGGGATTCGCAGTGCGGCCGACGCCATCGAGTTCATGCTGGCGGGCGCCACGGCGGTCTCCGTCGGCACGGCCAGCTTCATCGAGCCGGGTTGTGCAGGGCAAATCGTCTGTGATCTCGACGCGTATTGCCGCCGCGCGGGGATCGAGAAGCTCAGTGACCTGGTCGGCGCGCTGGAAGCGCCGGCGCAGTGAGAACAGGACCAGGCCCGGATGGGCCTGGATTGGGAATGGGGAAGGAGACTCTGTTATGAAGCGTCGCGACTTTCTAAAGGGTGTTGGCTGTGGGGTGGCCGCGGGCATGCTGGGCGGCTGCAACAGCGCCGAGACCACTGGTAAGCAGGCGGCTGATGCACCGCGTCCCAACATCCTCTGGCTGATCTCCGAAGACACCTCTCCGGACCTGGCCTGCTACGGCAATCCGCTGGTCAAGACACCCAATCTCGATAAGCTGGCGCGCGACGGGGCCCTGTTTCGCAACGCGTTCGCCACCGCGCCGGTTTGCTCGGCCGTCCGTTCGGGCTTCATGACGGGCATGTACCAGACCAGCATCGGCGCCCACCAGCATCGCAGCCACCGAGGCGACCACTACACCCTGCCCGACCCCGTCGAGGTCATCACGCAGTATTTTCGCCGGGCCGGCTATTTCACCTGCAATTGTGCCGGGCTGACCTATAAGAAGCTGGGCAAGACCGATTGGAACTTCACCCCGAAAGGCAACGCCTTCGAGGGCACCGACTGGTCCGGACGCAAGCCCAACCAGCCGTTCTTCGCCCAGATGAACTTTAGCCTCACCCATCGGACATTCAAGCGCGACGAACGCCACCCGATCGATCCGGACACGGTGGAGCTGCCTCCCTATTACCCCGACCACCCCATCACGCGGCGCGACTGGGCCAACTATCTCGAATCGCTGCAACTGCTAGACACCCAGATCGGTGTGGCGCTGACCTGGCTGGAGAAGGAAGGCCTGGCCGACAATACCATCGTGGTGTATTTCGGCGACCACGGCCGCCCCCACGTGCGTGGCAAACAGTGGCTCTACGAAGGCGGCATTCACATTCCGCTGATCGTCCGCTGGCCCGGGCACATCGAACCCGGGACGGTGGTCGACGATCTCGTCAGCACCGTGGATTTCGCGCCGACGTTTCTGTCGCTGGCCGGGATCAAGCCTCCCAAGCATCTGCAAGGCCATTCCTTCCTGGGTCGGAAACCGAAGCAGCGGGCCTGTATCTTCGCCGCCCGCGATCGTTGCGACGAGACGGCCGATCGTATCCGCTGCGTGCGGTCCCGCCGTTACAAGTACATTCGCAACTACCACCCGGATAGGCCGTACACACAGTTCAACGCGTACAAGAAGCTTCAGTATCCGGTCCTGACGCTGATGCAGGTTCTGCACCAGCAAGGCCGGCTCACACCCGAACAGGCCCGCTTCATGGCGCCGACGCGTCCAGCGGAAGAGCTGTACGACCTCGAGCACGACCCGTTCGAGGTGCACAACGTGGCTGACGACCCGGAATACAAGCGTGTGCTCAAAGACCACCGGCGCAAGCTCGACGAATGGGTCAAGGCCACCAAGGACCAGGGCGAAACGCCTGAAGACCCCAACGTGGTGGCCCATTGGCAGGACCACATGGCCGAGCACTTCGAAGAGAACATGAAGAAGCGCGGTCTCTCGCCCGACATCTCGGACGAGGACTATCTCAAGTGGTGGGAGAAGGAATTGCTCGGCTAAGCGTCGCGCTGAAATCACCTGCAAAGCGGAGGTGCGCATGAGTCCCTGTCGGCATAACAGGCGAATGGCGATTCTGCTCACGATTGTCTTGGCCTCCATCTCGCATGTCAGGCCGCACGAAGCTCGTGCCCTTGGACGCATGACGCATGCCCAGGCCCAGGCGCGCATTGCCGACCGGGATCTGCCCGATTTCTGGATCGGCGACGTTAAGGGGCTGGCCGGCCGGTTCGAGCAGCTTGCGCGCGGTACGGTCCGCGTCATCGCCGTCTCGCCTGGCGGTCGGCCGCTGCATTTGATCACGTATGGCCAAAAGGAAGAGGTCGAGCACAAGGCCAACTTCAATTCCGCCATCGGTGGCCATCTGCCCAGTGCCTATATGAACAAGGCCGCACGCCGCAAACCCGTGGTCTTCTTCGTCGGCCCGGTGCATGGCCACGAGGTCGAGGCCCTGACCGGCCTGGTCAATCTGATCGAGATCATGGAGACGGGCCGCGACCTGCGTGGCAAGGCTCAGCCGGGGCTGCAACAACTCGGCACGCAATGCCGTCTGCTGATCCTGCCCGCGGGCAATCCCGACGGCATTGCCCGTTTCGAGCCGCGCTCGCTGCTGGGCATGGCGCTGGAGGATGTGCAATTCTGGGGCCAGGGCACTTGGAGCGATGACACGCTCTGCGGCTGGCCCCACGTCAAGCGCCAACATCCCTTCGTCGGAGACAACACCGGTTTTGTCGGCTGTTACTTCAACGACGCCGGGATCAATCCGATGCACGATGAGTTCTTTGCCCCCATGGGGCCGGAAGCGCCGGCCATTCTCACAGTCGCCCGCGAGGAGGGGCCCGACCTGGCGGCCTCATTCCACAGCCACAGTTCCCGACCAGCCGTCCTGCGCCCCGCCTACGTGCCGAACTCGATCCAACAGGACGTGCGCACGCTGGCTGAGCAGTACTACGCACTGCTCGAAAAACGAGGTTTGCCACACGGCGGCTTGCCCAGCGTTCGCGCCGAGGATCGAGATTCACCCAGCCCCTTCAACCTGACCGGTGCTCTGTACCACGTCAGCGGCGCCACCCCGTTCACATTCGAGTGCCCGCACAGCATCCAGGGCGCCTGCGAGGTTACGCACGAGCAGATTCTGGACATCCAACTGACGCTCTATGAGGCCATGCTCCAACATGAACTCGACAAGAAGAACTGACATCCACGTTGCCATCCTCGCTGTACTTCTGCTCCAGGCGTCTCTGGCCTCTCTGCCGGCAACCGCCGCCTTGAAGCTCAACGAGCGACCGGCCGAGCCGGGTGAATGGGGCTACCGCCCGGCCGCGGGAAGCGTCTCGCAAACCGATCCGCCCAGCTTCGCCTGGCGGCCCGACGACGGCCTGACCTGGGAACTCGAGTGCAGGCGTGGCGACGACGTCGTCTATGCCGCCCGCGGCCTCGCGTTCAACGTGCATTGCCCGCCAGAGACATTCGGCCCTGGAGATTGCACGTGGCGCTACCGTGGCGTGGACGAGAAAGGCAACTACACCAACTGGAGCAAACCCCGCGCGTTCACGATCGCGCCCGATGCGGTTCAGATGCCGCTACCGCCGCGTGGGGAGTTGCTCGCGCGCATCCCTACCGCGCACCCCAGACTGTTCCTGCGTCCGGAGAACCTGCCGAAGCTGCGGCGGCTGGCGCAAACTGAGATGAAGTCCCACTACGACGATCTGGTCCAGCAATGCGAACGCATTCTGGCCGATCCGCCACCGACGGCCGAGCCGCCGAGGTATCCGCCCGGGATGGAGCGCAAGAGTGAAGAGTGGCGCGTGATCTGGTGGGGCAATCGCCGCTACACAATCAAGGCTCTCAACAGCGCCGCGACGCTGGCCTTCACCCGGCTGCTGGGCGGCCCGGACAAATACGGCCACGAAGCCAAGCGCATTCTGCTCGAATGCGCCACGTGGGATCCGAAGGGCAGCACGGGCTATCGCTACAACGACGAAGCAGGCATGCCCTACAACTATTATTTTGCCCGCACCTACACCTTCGTCAACGATTTGCTGACCGAGCAGGAAAAGGAACTGTGCCGCAAGGTGATGAAGGTCCGCGGCGAAGAGATGTACCGACACCTCTGCCCGCGCCACCTGTGGAAACCCTACGCGAGTCACTCCAACCGCGCCTGGCATTTCCTGGGCGAAATCGGCATCGCCTTCCTGGGCGAGATCGAAGAAGCGGACGACTGGGTCTGGTTCGCCACCAACGTGTTCTTCAACGCCTATCCGGTCTGGAGCGACGATGATGGCGGCTGGCACGAGGGCTCTTCGTATTGGTCCAGCTACATCGCCCGCTTCACCTGGTGGGCGGACGTGATGCGCGAAGCGCTGGGCATCAATGCCTACGACAAGCCCTATTTCTCCCAGATCGGTTACTACGCGATGTACCTGCTGCCCCCGGGCAAGGTCGGGGGCGGCCTTGGCGACCTGACCGCCCGCAAGCGGGCGCAGAATTACGTGCCCCTGATGAGCATCCTGGCCGCCCAGGCCCAGAATCCGCACTGGCAATGGTACGTCGAGCAGTTGGGCGGGCCCGTTCCAACCGAAGGCTATATCGGCTTCATTCGTGGTCAACTGCCCAGGGTCCAGGCCCAGGCCCCGGATGATCTGCCCGCCTCGCGTCTGTTCGCCGGGACGGGGCAGGCGTATCTCAACAGCACGATCATGGATGCCGACAACGACGTCCAGGTCGTGTTCAAGTCGAGCCCCTTCGGCACCCAATCGCATGGCTACGAATCGAACAATTCTTTTCTGCTCTGGGCCTATGGCCAGCGCCTGCTGATCCGCTCGGGCTATCGGGACATCTACGGCAGCGCTCACCATCAGAACTGGATGTGGAGCACGCGCTCGACCAATTGCGTCACCATCAACGGGCAGAACCAGATGAAGCACACCGCCCGCGCCCAGGGCAAGATCACGGCCTTCGAAACCACGCCTGCAGTCGATGTGGTGATCGGTGACGCCAGCGATTCCTATCCCTCCGAGACGGGCGTCGAGCTCTTTAAACGCGCGATCATCTTCGTCAAGCCCGATCTGATCGTGGTCTATGACCGCTTCCGAACGTCCGAGCCGGCCACCTTCGAATACTGGCTCCACGCGGTCAATGAGTTCAACCTCGAGCATCCCAGGCAGATCCAGGTGCGTAACGGCGACATCGCCTGCGACGTCCGCTTCCTGAGACCATCGAACCTCAGTTTCGAACAGACCAACGAGTACGATCCGAACCCGCGTCCCCGCGTCAGTCTGCGTGAGTGGCATCTCACCGCCAAGACGACCGAGAAGCGCAAGGAGATGGAATTCCTCGTCGTGTACCGGCCGCACAGTGTGAACGAGCCAGTCGTCGAGGGAGGCGTGTTCCACGGCACCTCCGGCGGCTATGTTCTAATCACCAGTTCCAACGGCTTGCGGCTCACCGCCCTGCTGCCCACGGCCGACGATGCGGAAATCGAAACGGAAGGTCTGCGCACCACCGGCGCCATCAAGCTAAAGCTGGAACGCCCCGGCCAGGATTCGCAAATCCTCGAAGTCCGGGAGAAAGAGATGTAAGGCCTCGCTCACTGCGTGGGAAATCAGCCATCCAACCGGACGACGGTTCGGCCTGAATGGCGGCCCTCGATCATCTGGGTGATCCTGGCGTCGAGTTCGACCAGCGGGATTTCCGTGTGGATGGCTTCCAGTTGATCCAATCGCCACTCGTGGGCCAGCTTGTTCAAGATCATCTGCCTTGTGGGCGGATCGTAATGCTGGGCGGCAATGCCGACCAGCTTCACCCCGCGCAAGATGAACGGATAGACCGTCAGAGGCAGTTCGGGAGAAGCCGCGTTACCACAGCAGGTGACCACGCCGCGCGGATAGGTGGACTTGACCGCCGTGGCGAGAATCTCGCCGCCCACGGTATCGACCGCACCGGCCCAGCACATTTGCAGCAAAGCACGACCGGTTGCCTTGACGAACTGCTCGCGGCTCATGACCTCCTTGGCCCCCAGAGGCTTCAACATCTCCGCGGCATCATCCTTGCTCGACACGGCGACCACGGAGTATCCCAGCTTCGCCAGGATGCCGACCGCGGCGCAGCCAACACCGCCGGTGGCGCCGGTGACCAGGATATCCCCATCCTCCGGCTTGACCGTCGGCATCATCTCGTGAATGCACAGCCCGGCCGTGAAGCCGGCCGTGCCCATGATCATGCTCTCTCTGAGGCTCTGGCCCGGCGTCAGCTTCGTTACCCATTTCTCCGGAACGCGCACATATTGCCCAAACCCCCCAGGTCGGTTCGTACCGAAGCCGTCGCCACCGACGATAACCTCATCGCCCGGCGCAAACTCCTCGACGGCGCTCTCCTCGACCGTCCCGGCCGCATCGATTCCCGGCGTGTGCGGATACCGCCGCGTTACGCCCTTGTTCCCCCGGGCCGCCAGCGCATCCTTGTAGTTGAGCGACGAGTAGTGCACACGTACCAAAACGTCGCCCGCCGGCAGATCCGCCACCTGCTTCTCTTCCACGGTCCCGGCGAACTGCCCCTCGCCGACTTCGCGTGCCACGTAGGCTTTGTAGGTTCCATTTTTCATGACAGGGCCTACGCACCACGATCCATATCGGTTCGCTCGGTTTTACCACCATGAGCAAAAGATCCCGACACAGAGCGCGGGAATGTGTGGGCGAAGATATCCTGGTATTCGGGTGGCAGCCTCAAGCCGAAGCGCAGCGTAGGTTTGGGGATGGTTGATTGGGTTGATCTCTGGGCCGCGAACAAGTGCTCAGCCATAGGACCATCCCCAAGTCCTGCGACTTGAGGCTGCCACCCGACGTCTTCGCTCCGATGATGCGGCGCGTGAGATTGGTGTTGATGCCGAGGGGGATTTGGGGTAGTTTGGGGCATCTTGAGCCAGCCAGATAGGAGTAGCGCGGATGATGACGGGGCCGCTCTGTCACAGCCAGATCACACACGAGCACCGAGCTTGGCGCCCTCATTGCCGTACGTCCAGGAATCATTGAAGGGGAGATAGCACATGGGTAAGGACATGGAGCAAGTCTACCAGGAGCGACTGAACCGGTACGTCACGGCGATGCGGAACGAGAAGCCCGACATGATCCCGATCCGACCGTTTGTGGCTGAGTTCGTCGCCAAGTACACCGGCATGACCTGCCAGGACGTGGCTCACGACTACACCAAAGCTTTCGAGGCCGCGGTCCAGTGCGCCAAAGACTTCGACTGGGACGCGGTCGTTCCCAACATGGTCTATGTCTGGACGGGCCTGGCCCAGGCGGCAGGTCTGCGCTACTATGGCATTCCGGGGATCAACATCCCTCACACCACGGGCTTCAACTACATCGAACCGCCCGAGGACCAGGCCTTCATGCGGGCGGATGAATACGACGAATTGATCGACGATCCGACGGCCTTCCTCTACAACACCTGGCTGCCCCGCGTCTCGACGGAGGTCAGCAAGATTGGCGAGCCCTCCACCTATCGCAACAATATGGCCCTGACCCGCAGCGCCATGGCCATGATGCAGTACTTCTACGCCTTCGGGCCGCAGGTCGCCCGACTGCAGAGCGAGTGCGGCACGGCGTCGGCCATCGCGGGCATCTTCAAAGCCCCCTTCGACATCATCGCCGACAAGATGCGCGGTTATCTGGGCCTCGTGGAAGACATGCACACGCAACCGAAGAAGGTGCTGAAGGCCGCCGAGGCGCTGATCCCGCACCTCGTCAACGTGGGTCTGACCACGGCCGATCCGAACAACCAGGTGCCCATCGGTTTCTGGATGCACCGCGGCTGCGTGCCCTTCTTCAACCCGCAGCAATGTGCGTCGCACTACTGGCCCACGCTCAAACCGTGCATCGAGGAATTCTGGAAGAACGGCCATCAGACGCTGTTCTACGCCGAGGGCAAGTGGAAATATCACTTTGAGACGTTCCGGGAATTGCCCGAGCAGAGCATCGTGTTCCATTGCGACCAGGACGACATTTTCGAAGTCCATGAGAAGCTGCACGACAAGTTCGCCATCAGCGGCGGCATTCCCAACATGCTGCTGAGCTGGGGCACGCCCGCGGAAGTGCGGGAGTTTGTCCTGCGCGTGATCAAGGAAGTCGCGCCGAACGGTGGCTATATCATGGACGCCGGGGCGATCATGCAGGACGACACCAACGTCGAGAACATGAAGATGATGACGCAGGTCTGCCGGGAGCACGGCGTGTACGACGCGGGCAGCTACCAGACGCCGACCGCAACCCCGCCGTGCGATTTGCCTTCTTCCGTCGAATCGCGCGGGAAGGTCAAGGGCGTCGCCGGTCGGCCCGAACCGCGCGTCAAGCCCGGCGTCTGCTTCCCGTGGGAACAGCGCGTCAAGGACCTGCCTGAGATCACGGGCGACAAGGCCCTGGTCCAGCAGGTGTGGGAAGACGTCGACGCGCTGGGCAACATGTACATCTGGCAACTGCTGTTGTCGTTCTGACGCGTTCGTAGTGTGCCCGTAAGGGCATATCAAAGGAACGCCCTACGGCGTCACTACAAACGGACACGACGAACAACTTAGGAGGATTACGATGAACTTGGGGATTGGCCGACGATCGTTCCTGAAACGAGCCGGCGCCGTTCTGGGCGGTGCGGCAGTGCCTTACTTCGTTCCGTCTTCGGCGCTGGGCCAGGCGGGGACGGTGGCCGCCAGCGAGCGGATCACGGTGGGCTTCATCGGCACCGGTGGCCATGGCATCGCCATGAATCTCAAGAGCTTTCTGGCCCAGCCCGATGCCCAGGCCGTGGCGGTCTGCGACGTGGACCCGGTCAATCTCAAGAAGGGCTGCGACCTGGTCAACGCCAAGTATGGAAATTCAGATTGCGCCACGACCCAGGACTTCCGCGAGATTTTGGCGCGTCCCGATATCGACGCCGTGATGATCTCGACCCCCGACCATTGGCATGTGCCTATTTCCATCGCCGCGGCCAAGGCGGGCAAGGACGTCGAATGCGAGAAGCCCACCCTGACGATCGAAGAGGGCCGGCGGCTGGTCGAGACGATGCAGCGCTACGACCGTGTCTTCCAATGGTCCACGGAAGACCGCTCGGTGGACGTCTATCATCGCATGTGCGAACTGGTGCGCAATGGCCGGATCGGCAAGGTCCACACGATTAAGGTGGAATTGCCGGCCGGGCCGGACACGCCGGGCAATCCCGAACCGATGCCTGTCCCCAAGGGGTTCGATTACGACATGTGGCTCGGCCCGGCTCCCTGGGCCCCGTATACCAAGGACCGCTGTCACTGGAACTTCCGCTGGATCTTCGATTACTCCGGCGGCATGCTCACCGACTGGGGCGCCCACCTGCTCGACGGTGCCCAGTGGGGCAACAACACCGAACACACCGGTCCCGTCGAGGTCGAGGGCCAAGGCAGCTTCTGCGCGGGCGGTCTCTACGATACGGCCCGTGAGTACCATCTCGAATACACCTACGCCGACGGTGTCAAGCTCTTCGTCGACTCAGGAGAGCCCAGCCTGCGGTTCGAGGGCAGCGCGGGTTGGGTCGGCAATCGCGGCTGGCGGGGCAAGCTCGAGGCGAGCCGGCCGGCGATCCTGGACTCGGTGATCGGGCCCGAGGAGGCTCACCTTTACACCTGCGCCGGAGGTGAACAGCGCAACTTCCTCGATTGCGTCAAGTCGCGGCAGGCCTGCTATTTCCCGCCGGAGATCGGCCAGCGCTGCTTCACCATCGCGCACATCGGCAATATCGCGATGCTGCTCGGTCGCAAGCTCCGCTGGAACCCGGAGCAAGAACAATTCGTCGATGATGACGAGGCCAATCGCATGCTCGCCCGGGCCGCACGGAGCCCGTGGGATGCCATCTGAGCCACCGCCGCAGCCTGGAGAAGGAAGGACTGTCAGCCATGAAGTATCGCATCGCCATCTCAGTTCTGCTCGTGCTCCTGGTCGCCAGCGGGACAAGCGCCAAGGATTGCAGCGCGTGCCACAAGCTCCACATCACAGGCCAGGACCTCTCGGCCTGGAAAGGTGACACCGGACAGTGGCAGAATGTCGCTGATGCACACCTGGACCGCGCGAATCCGAAACTGCTCGCGGGCGAACCGGGCACCGGCGCGATCCTCAATGGCCCCACGGGCAAGACCACGCATCTGCTTACCCAGCAGCAGTTCGGCGACGTCCGCGCCCATCTCGAGTTCATGGTCGCCAAAGACTCGAACTCGGGCGTGTACTTCATGGGCCGTTATGAGGTGCAGGTGTTCGACAGTCTTCACAAGGAATCAGAGTATCCGGGCATCGAGTGCGGCGGGATCTACCAGCGCTGGGACGAGAGCCGCACGCCCAAGGGCTTCGAAGGCCACTCGCCCCGCATCAACGCCTGCTGGGCACCCGGGGACTGGCAGACATTCGATGTGGTGTTTCGCGCGCCGCGTTTCGACGAAAACGGCCACAAGGTTGCCAATGCCCGTTTTGAGAAGATCATCCACAACGGTCTCCTGGTCCATGACGATGTCGAAGTGACCGGTCCCACCCGGGCCAGCGCGTTCAATGACGAGCAGGCGCTTGGCCCCTTGATGCTCCAGGGCGATCACGGCCCGGTCGCGTACCGCAATATTTGGCTTGCTCCGGCCGGACCTAATCCATTCTTCGCCCTGGACAACGGCGTCGTGGATGAGAAGCACCAAACGGTCGAGTCCCAAGCCGAAGTGTTGGCGGAACTCGGCTACGATGGCATCAGCGTAGGCCTCGATCGCTGCCCGTCGATCCCGAGGCTTGTGTATGAGCTGGACAAACACAGCATGCGGTCCTTCACGATCTATGCCGGCGTCAACCGCGGCTTGCGGCTCTTCACGATCTATGCCGGCGTCAACATCGACCCGGACCAGGAGCCCTACAGCGCCAAGCTCAAGGAAACCATCGCCGCACTCAAAGGGCGCCGCAATATAATCCTCTGGCTCTTCATGCAGAGCAAAACACATCAGCCTTCCGCCCCTGCCGGCGATGCGCGGGCTGTAGCGATTCTTCAGGAGCTGGCGGAGTTGGCCGCTCAACACCGCGTGCGAATTTCGCTGTATCCGCACTACGGCTTCTGGCTGGAGCGGACCGAGGACGCCCTGCGCATCGCAGAGAAGGTCGACCGTGCCAATGTGGGAGTCACGTTCAATTTGTGCCACTGGCTGCGCGTCAATCCCGAGCAGGATGTCGCAGCGCTCATCAAGCAAGCGATGCCCAGGCTCTCGGTGGTCAGCATCAACGGGGCCGATTCCGACGGCCAAGACTGGAAGACGCTGATTCAAACGCTCGATCAGGGTACGTTTGATATGACCAGCTTCTTGAAAACGCTGGGCGAGGCCGGGTATACTGGTCCCATAGGGCTACAGGCGTACGGCATCGGTGGCGATGCCCGCGAGAACCTCAAACGCTCGATGCAGGCCTGGGAAGAACACTCCCGGGTCCTGTATGGCGATATCGCACCGTTTGGCGAGCCGAAAAAACCGTGAAATCTATCGGCCCCCGCTGGATCGGTAGAGCCGACATAGAGAAGGACCGACAAGACCGCTATGGAAACCTTGCAACAACTGCGGGACTATTTCCCGACCGCCGTTTTCACGGGCAAGTGCCTCGTGTTCATCAGCGAAGACTGGCGGGTGGAACTGACCGAACACAAAGACAGCGACTACAGCCGCGGCGCCGACCAGCCTTCGGTGATCCGCGTAAGGATCTTCCGCAAGACCGTCAACGGCGAGTTCGTGCCGGGCTTCTACGAAGATTTCCAGTTGCCCATCCTCGGCGAGCTGGCCGAGCAGATTGAGAAATACGTCCAATTGGCGATCGGCGCCAATCTGCGGGAGAACGTGGACTAGGTGCCTTCGTCGCAGCTAAACATCCAGGAAGATGAACACGGCGTCACCTTCGTCGCCAAGATCGTGCCGGGCAGCAGCAAGACTGCCGTGGCCGGCATTCTGGATGACATGATCAAAGTCAAGGTCGCGGCCCCCCCGGAGAAGGGCAAGGCCAACCAATGCCTGATCGCCTTCCTCGCCAAGAAGCTCGGTATCAAGAAGAACGCCATCCAAATCGTCACGGGCCAGACCAATCCGGTCAAGCACGTTCAGATCAACGGAATCTCCGCGGAGGCATTGCGGACGCAGTTAGATCTGCCTGCCTAGGCGCTACTGCACGCCCACCATCCAGTTGTCCGCCCGCATAGAGAAATCCGTCAGATCCAAGCCCCATCATGGTCGGTAAAAGAAAAGCATCCCTCGTGCCACGCGGCCCAGGCCGTGCCTCGCCAAACCGTTCTTCAGCCAGGTCGATTTTCTGCTTGCCTGGGCGGAAGATCAGCCCCAGAATGCCAGAGGCGAAGCACGTGTGACGCGCCTCAGGAGATACGCCAGCGACCAAAGGGGACGGCCCGGATGTGTCCGACGCAACGGAGAGGTCGAAGGAATATGAAGCGAAAGGGGCCGTTCATTGCCGCGAGGAAGAGATGGCTCTGTGACAAGCAACTTGCGCGGCCGGCGGCAGTAGGTGTGCCGGTAGCTCGCCTGTCAATCGTGCCGATTGTGGCTTCGTACCTGAAAGAAAGTCGTGGGCAATCCCCACCGTCATGGACCACCGCCTTTGGGCCTATGAACTGATAACCAGTGTAAATTGAAGGGGTGAGCGTATGTCTGAATTCGATCGTTTGGAGTTTGCGGAGATTGCGGTGGCGCCGGTGTTGGCGTTACAGGTTGCGGGGCAGTGCGGCTCCGATCCCAAAGAGATCGGCCCGGCCATAGAAGCCGCCTTTGGCCAGCTCGCAGCGCTCATCGAAGAGCACGCACTGACACCGGCCGGCCCGCCCCGGTCGATCTATACAAGCTGCGATTCGCAACAGATGGAGTTCATCGTGGCCATGCCGATCGCCGCGGCTCCGGACGAAGCCATGGAGGACGCGGCCCGGTCGATCGGCACGCTGCCCGGCGGCAAGACGCTGCGTTTCACCCATCGCGGCCCGTACAGCGGACTGATGGAAACCTATGGATTGATCACGCAATTCATGCAGGCTCAGGGACGGATGGAAAGCGAGGCAGACTGGGCCCGGTACATGCCGATGTGGGAGGAATACCTCAACGATCCGCATACCACGCCGGAGGCAGAGTTACTGACACACATTTACCTGCCGGTTCCGTAAACCGGCTGCACGCACGATAGTAGAGACGGCTCAACCTGCTTCAGAGGTGACCGCTGCGGATGATGGACAGGACCAGCCAGACGCCGATGATCGCGGCGATGATATAGCCCGCGATCCCCATGGTTTGCAGGGGAAACAGGCCCAGGACCGTTCCCTGCTGGGGTACCAGCATACTGGACGCGACCAGCAAGGCCGCGATAATCAGCGCGAAGCTGATGCGATTGGAACTCTTGTCCACTGTCTTGGTGAGATTCTCCAGGTGTTCGTGCTGAACGCGCACCTGAAACTTGCCTTGCCGGAATTTGGTGAGGATGACGTTGATATCATCGGGCAGACGCGACGCCAGATCGCCCGCATCTCCGACCGCCTGCCGCACGTGATGCAAGATCTCCTTCATTTCGAAACCGTGCAGGGCCGCTCGGCGCGCGTAGGGCTTTAGCGCCTCCATGATGTTGAAATCGGGATCGAGCGATCGCGCAAACGACTCGATCGTCATCAGGCTCTTGAGCATCAGGGTGAACTGGGCCGGTGGTCGCACATGGTTGGATCGAAACAGATCGAAGGTTTGCGTGATCATGGCGCCGAACGGAATGCTGCGCAGTGGCAGATCCCGATACGTATCGACCAATTGTTCCATATCGGCGGTCAGGCGCCCCACGTCGGTGCGTTCGCCCAACATGTCATCGCGTCCCAGCGCCCGCACGACCCGGGGCGCCTCGTTGTCCACCACGGCCAGCACGATTTCGTTGAAGAGCCGCCGATCCTGCGAGGACAGCCGCGCAACCTGACCGAAATCAATGGGCGCCAGCACGTTGCCGGGCAACAGGAAGAAGTTGCCCGGATGCGGATCGGCATGGAAAAACCCCATGTCGAAAATCTCGCGCAGCACGAGATCCGCGCCCCGCTGGGCCAGCAGCTTCGGATCGAAGCCGGCCTCCACCATCGCCTCTGGCCCACCCGGCTTGATCCCGTCGATGTATTCCATCGTCAGGACGCCCCTGCTACAGTATTCCTCGTAGACCCGGGCCACGTGCACGGCCGGATCATCGGCCAGCCCCTTGGCGAAACGCAACTGATTGCGTCGCTCGTTGGCCAGGTCCGTCTCCAGGGTGACGGCCTCAACAAACTCCTTGACCATCTGCTGTGGATCGATCGTCTCGTGCTCGAAGAGCGTGGCCTTAAAGATGGCCGTGAGCTCTTCGAGGACCTCACATTCGGCCTGAATGATCTGGACGATCCCGGGCCGGCGGACCTTGACGGCAACCCGATCTCCCGCGTGCGTGGTGGCCGCGTGGACCTGAGCGATACTGCCGGCCGCCAGAGGAATGGGATCGAAGACTTCGAAGATGTCGTCCAATTTGCCGTCGAGTTGCTTCTCTATCTCGGCGCGAATCCGCTCGAACGTGTCAGGCTTGACCTGATCCTGCAAACGCTCGAACTCGTGAACGTATTCGGCCGCGATGAGATCGGGGCGGGTACTGAGCAGTTGTCCGAATTTGATGAAGGTCGGGCCCAGTTCCTCCAGGGCCATCCGGACGCGTGCCGGACGGCTGTGTCCCTCGGCGGCTTTCTTGACGTACATCGGGCCCGCCTTTTCGCCGAAGCGAATCGACAACCGGGACCGCAGCGCCTCGGCTACTTCCTCCAGGCCGTACTTCATCAGCACGGCCATGATATGCCGATAGCGCCGCAGTCGATCGAGTCTGCTTCTGATACGAGGCCGCCACATGGACTTTCAGCCGTTATTTCTGCTTGAGCAGTTGATCGAGCTTCTGCTCGATTCGCTCGACGTCTTCCTTGCTGGCCAGATGCAGCGATGTCACCGTTTGCTGGACCTGTTCGGAGATCATCTTCTCCAGTTCGGAGCGTGTTTTCTCGGCGCTGTCCATCACTTCCTTCACAAAACCCGTGCGGCTCTCTTTCTCTGCCTTGCCCCGGCTGACGTACTCGTCAAACATCTTCTCGGCACGCTCCCGCGTCATCGAGAGGGCTCCCAGGCTGGCCATCATCATCTTATCCAGAGTCTCAAACATAGCGCTATCCTCCACAAAACACGTTTCTGTCCGCTGTCTTCCACGATATCGCTCACGATACTCACAACCCTCATGATTATAGAGCTATCGCACCTCGGGACAAGTCTATCCTCAAAACGATTGTCAAAGGCCCATAGCCAACTCTGCCTCGAGGAATGTGACCGGAACAGGCAAGCCACGAACCGCTCGATGGACGCAGAGCGCCTCCCCACCTCCAGCCGCGCCGATGCTGCGCATCCCGGAGGCCACGCCACTACCTGTTTCCCGGGTTCCATCCGGGCCTTAGGACACTCCCGACCGCGCACGTCGAAGCGCGATCATGATCTGGCTCAAGCCGATCAGGCAATCGTAACGGACTCGTCCAGGTAGACGTCCTGAATGGCGTTGAGCAGTTCGACGCCTTCGCTCATCGGCTTCTGAAAGGCCTTGCGTCCTGAGATCAGCCCGGTCCCGCCGGCTCGCTTGTTGATCACGGCGGTTTTGACCGCCTGCTGGAGATCGTTATCCCCGGAGGCACCGCCCGAATTGATCAGAGGCGCCCGGCCCATGTAGCAATTGACGACTTGATACCGCGTCAGGTCGATCGGGTGGTCGGAAGAAAGTTGGCTGTAAACGCGCTTGTCCGTCTTGCCGAATTTCAGAGCGTTGAAGCCGCCGTTGTTGGTCGGCTGTTTCTGCTTGACGATATCGGCCTGGATCGTCACGGCCAGATGGTTCGCCTGGCCCGTCAGGTCGGCCGACGTGTGGTAGTCGACGCCGTCCTTCTTGAAGTCGGAGTTCCGCAGGTAGGCCCACAGCACCGTGAACAGGCCCAGTTCGTGGGCGTGCTCGAAGGCGGCCGAGATTTCCTCGATCTGCCGTCGTGATTCCTCCGACCCGTAGTAGATTGTCGCCCCCACCGCAACGGCCCCCAGATCGAAGGCCTGGTCGACCGAGGCGAAAAGACGCTGATCGTAGGAGTTGGGATAGGTCAGCAACTCATTGTGGTTAATCTTGACGATAAAGGGAATGCGATGGGCATACTGGCGTGCCACGGAGCCCAGGACCCCCAGCGTCGAGGCCACGGCATTGCACTGCCCCTCGAGGGCAAGCTTGACGATGTTGCCTGGATCAAAATAGATCGGATTTGGGGCAAACGAGGCACCGGCCGTGTGCTCAAGGCCCTGATCCACCGGCAGAATCGAAAGATAGCCTGTCCCTGCCAGCCTGCCGTGATTGAAGACCGTCTGTAGATTCCGCAGGACCGCAATCGGCCGATCCGTCGCCGACAGCACATCGCCGACAAAATCCGGACCGGGCAAATGCAACATGTCTTTCGCGACAGTCTGGCATTGATGTCCCAGCAGACTGTCCGCCTCCGCGCCCAAGAGCTCCACAATCCTCTGTGCCATTTCCTACTCCTTCATTTCAATCAACGTAACTGTTAGATTCTGGCTAATCCCATTCGTAAAGTTCCTTCGCGCCACGCCAGCGAGATGTTACCACCGTATACGGGCAAATGACAAACAGGTTTGGCTGGAAAATGAGCCGGGAGCCAAGGCCACCTCCAAAGTCAGGCCGGCGACGGTGCCTCTGGGGCGTCGTTTCACCTGCCCGCGGCCCCCCAGAGCCTCGGCCCTCGATCCGTGACGTCTGCGTTGTCCCGGGAACAAGAGGCCGCATTGTCGCGTATGCAGCGTGAGGAAGGCTGGTTATGGTCTTGCTCCATGTTGTGAAACGGGCTGATGCTCCGCGAAATCGCGCGAGGACGTGACAAATGGGCGACATTCCTCTTGACCGGATTCGTCGACCTGATATCGTTATTCATGATCAACCTCGACGACGCCCGGCATTCGCCATATCCGTCACAGGGAAACCCACAGGGCTGCGGAGGGTGAGCGACGAGACGAGTTCTCTGGATAGTCCTGGCTTGGGCCAGAGAGGAACGACATATGAAGATTAAGACGCTCATGCTTGGCTGGGAGTTTCCCCCCTTCATTAGCGGCGGACTCGGCACCGCCTGCTTCGGTCTGACCCGGGCCATGGACCGCCTGGGCATGCCGGTGACCTTCGTTCTGCCCCGAGCCAAACCGTTCCGGTTGTCGGCCGGACGGCCCATCCCGGGAGCCTCATCTGAGAATCTGGTCCCTCCTTCCACCTTTCAGCATATTCGCATCCGCGCCGTGGCCGCCGACATCGTGCCGTATGTCGATCCCGCCGTAGCCTCGGCAACCGCCACGGCCATCCTCAATCCGGGCAACGCAGAGGACGACCAACACAGCGCGAGCGAGCAAGCGGGCGTCCGGAGCAACTACGGTGCGAACATCTATGACGAAGTGCAGCATTTCGCCGACAAAGTCGTGACGCTGGCGGAAAGTGAAGCGTTCGACTTGATTCACGCGCATGACTGGATGACCTTCCCGGCCGGTGTCGCGTTGGCCGCCCACAGTGGAAAACCCCTGGTCATCCAGGTCCACTCGACCGAATTCGATCGCAGCGGCGAACACGTCAATCAATACGTCTACGACATCGAACGTCACGCGATGCACGCGGCCGCCAAGATCATTGCCGTGAGCAATTACACCCGGAACATCATCCTCGGCCGCTACGGGGTCGATCCGGAGAAGGTCGAAGTGGTCTACAACGGGGTCGAACCCGCGCAGCCCCACGAAACCTTCGTGCGGCATACCTGGCCCACGCAGACGGACAAGATCGTCCTGTTCCTGGGACGGATCACGATGCAGAAAGGCCCTGAGTATTTCCTCCAGGCGGCCCGCAAGGTGCTCGACAAGATGAACAACGTCAAGTTCGTCATGGCCGGCGACGGCGACATGCTCTATCGCATGATCGAGCTGGCCGCGGAGTTGGACATCGGGCACCAGGTCCTCTTCACGCGATTTCTCCGCGGCGATGACGTTGACAAGGCCTATCAGATGGCGGACCTGTACGTGATGCCCTCGGTCTCCGAGCCCTTTGGCATTGCACCGCTGGAGGCGCTGCGCAACAACGCCCCGGTCCTGATCAGCAAACAAAGCGGGATTGCCGAGACCTTCCGCAACGCCCTGAAGGTGGACTTCTGGGATCTCAACGAGATGGCCAATAAAATGATCGCGGTGCTCCGCCATCCGCCGCTCCAGCAGGTGTTGCGCACCGAGGGGCACAAGGAAGCGTTCAAGTTCCGTTGGGACGATTCGGCAGCCCGTATGAACGACATCTATCACAAGACACTCGGGCTCGCTTGAGCCCATAGGACGGGGGGACGTCGTGGCTTCTGTGTGTTTCTACTTCCAGGTACATCAGCCCTATCGCCTGCGACGCTACACCATTTTCGACAGCAACGCCGATTACTTCGACGAGACCAGAAACGCGGAAATCTGCCGCAAGGTCGCCCAGAAGTGTTACCTGCCGACCAATCGCCTGTTGCTGCGTCTGATCAAAGAACAGCGCGGGCGGTTTCGCGTCGCATTCAGCCTGACCGGTGTCGTGCTGGAGCAATTCCGCGAATACGCCCCCGAGGTGCTGGCCAGCTTCCAGGACCTGGCTCAGACTGGATGTGTGGAGTTCCTGGCCGAGACCTACTACCACAGCCTGAGCTTCCTTTTCGCCCGTGATGAGTTTGCCGAACAGGTTCGCATGCATCAGCAGTTGATGCAGGAGTTGTTCGGGCAGACGCCGCGTGTCTTCCGCAATACAGAGCTGATCTACAACAACGAGCTGGCCCAGGAGATCGAAGGCCTCGGCGGATTCAAGGCGATTCTGACCGAAGGCGCCGACCATATCCTGGGCTATCGCAGCCCGAACTACGTCTACCAGCCGCCGAACACGCAGGGTCTGAAGTTGCTCCTGAAGAACTTCCGGCTCAGCGACGATATCGCTTTTCGGTTCTCCAACCAGCACTGGAGCGAATGGCCCCTGCGGCCCGGCAAGTTCGGCCAGTGGATCAACGCCATCAACGGCAATGGGTACGTCGCCAACCTGTTCGTCGACTACGAGACCTTTGGCGAGCATCAGTGGGAAGACACCGGGATCTTCGAGTTTCTCCGGGAGTTGCCGGGGGAGATCCTAAAGCATCCGGATAACGATTTCAAGACGCCGAGTGAGGTGGCCGACAGCTACGAGGCCGTGGGCACCGTCGACGTGCCGGAGTTGATCAGTTGGGCCGATACCGAGCGCGACCTTTCCGCCTGGCTCGGCAACGCCATGCAGCACAACGCCATCACGCAACTGTACAAACTGGGCGAAACCGTGCGGCGCACCGGCGACCCCGCTCTGCTCCAGGCCTGGCGCCGCCTCCAGACCTCGGACCATTTCTACTACATGTGCACCAAGTATTTCGCCGACGGGGACGTGCACAAGTATTTCAACCCGTACGCGTCGCCGTACGATTCCTATATCAATTTTATGAGCGTCCTCGACAACCTCCGGTCACGCTGCGGACGACCGGGCTCAGGCTGGCCCTCCCCGCAGGATATCGCCACCCTGCCAGCTAAGCGAACCCCGCGGCGCGACTCCGAGCACGCGCAAAACAGCCCCGATTCCTGAGCAGCGCCCAAGGGCGAGAGAAGCCGTTTTCGGAGCCCAGCGGGCCGGTTTGGGCCGGCAGACTCCTCCGCAAAGGGGAACCGGTATTGATTCTCGTTGTCACAATCGGTATGATAGGGGTATGGTATAGGCTGGCGCTCCAGCCGTCAGTAACATCGTCGAGGGGGTAATGAACCGATACGCTGACAGACATCTGGATCGGAGGGATCTTCTCAAAGCACTCGGCATCACGGCCGCCGGCCTGACGTGCAATCGCCTGGCTGCTCGGCATCTCATCCTCGTCGACACCAGCGGCGCCGAGCAGATTTCCAGAGTCGAGTGGATCCCCTATGATACGGGCCGGCGCAGCGCGGACGCAGCGCCACAGCAGCGGTGTGCCGTTCGCATCAGCACCACGGGCGGCGCCCAGGGCTGGGCGGATTTCTCGATCTCGGTGGCCCCGGACGAGGAGACGACAGATTTGATCAGCGACACGCTGCTCGAGCAGGACCCGGCCCATCCCGAGAGCCTCTGGCGCCGACTCTACCAGCAGGGCCTGCCTTTAGCGACGCTGGCCGCGGTGGATGTGGCCCTCTGGGACCTGCGCGGCCGCCTCGAGGGCACGTCCGTGCACGCCCTGCTGGGCGCGCAGCGACAGAAGGTCAGAACCTGCCTGAACACCGGGTTCAACCGCGGCGAACCCGCCGATTACGCCCAGATTGCCCGGCAGTGCCAGGCCAGTGGCGTCGCTGCCATCAAGATCCAACCGACCATCGCGTGGGGAGCCGGGCGCGACGGTCTGACCGACGCGGGCTTCCCTGACAAGGACATGGCGGTCTATAGTGCGGTGCGCGAGGCGGTTGGAGCTGACTATCCGTGCATCGCCGACAATCAGAGCGGCTACACCTACGATGAAGCCTTGCGCGTCGGACGCTTGCTCGATGATCTGAGTTTCGCCTGGTACGAGTCGCCCATGCCTGAGACGGACGCCTGGGTTGAACGTTACATGGCCCTGGCTGGCGAACTGCGCACGCCCATCTGCGGGCCGGAGGCATTACCCGATGCCTACGAGCCGCGCATCGCCTGGATCCAGCAGCAGGCCTGTGACGTCTCGCGCATCAGCATCTATCACGGCGGTTTCACCGCCGCTCTCCAACTGACCTCCGCCTGCGCAGAGGCGGGCGTAGCCCTGACCTTGGCCGATGCCGGCCCCGATCCCTACCCCTATCTGCAACTGATGGGATCGACCGCCGAATCAGTCACGCCCTACCTCGAGATCGCGTCGCTGTTCCGCGAACTCAACGTCCTGCCCGGGCGAGCCCAGCCCGAGCCGGCCTTCGACAACGACGGACTCGTCGCCATCCCGCACAGGCCCGGCATGGGACTGGAACTTGACTGGCAATACATCGCCACCCACCGGGTACGTTAGCATCTCACAAACGCTCGTTCGCTCGTGCCGTGGTCAACGTGGACCCTCGAACTGCACCGACCAGGAGACCTCGCAGTTCTGAGGGGCGTCGATCTGCACGCGGACTTTCCAGCCGTCCTGTTCGAGCAGCTTCGCCGTCGCGTTCTGCCCGCGGTCGCTGGTTGCGACGGACACCGTTCGCACGCGCCAGACCTGCGACGGCGCCCCTGCCGCAATCCGCACTTCGTAGGGATCGCCCCCCACGAGGCGACTGCATCCCTCGAGCGCGTGCGTCTCCTCATGCCACGTTTCGCTGACCATATCGACGACGCCCTGGGTGATGTGCCGCGAGGTACTGAGTACTTGCGGTCGAGGGGCCACGGGCCGTACGGCCAGGATCCGACAACTCGCCGGCGGCAGACTCGCCTTGAGTTTTCCGCTGAACGGTTCGATGAACTCACCGGCCCAATAGTCAAACCCGACGTAAGCCACGGCCGGTACCAGGCCGATCTCGGCGAGCGAACGTTCGACCTCGATGGCCTCCTTCTCCTCCCAGTTGAACAGCCCGATCACGTCGCGCCGCGTCGAGCCGGCGCCGTCGGTCAGCAGCCAGATACGTGGGATCCGCTGCTCGAACAAATCCACCGGCCTGGGCCGCAATCTGTGGGCAGGCATCGTGCGCTGGAGCAGGTGTAGCCGTTCCGGTGAGAGCTCGCTGAACTGGATGCTGCTGGCGTTCAACTGCCCCGTCAACGTCACCCAGGACGTTAAGGCGCGGGCGTGTTCCAACGGCACGCTATCGCGGACGTAGATCGGGTCGGGGTCGTTGTACCAGACGCGGCCGTGCAGAAAATAGGTATTGCTGCCACTGAACGGCCCGCGACAGATCGCCGACCAGTTACGCCCGTTGTCAGGACCGATTCGCATCGCGTCGACCAACCCGAACGACGCGCCCAGCACGCGCATGTTCTGGGCCACGTTGCAGCCCAGGATGAAAACGTCGGGCCCGGCCGCCTCACGCACCAGCTTCAGGCCGTCACGGTAGGCCTGAACGTGGGTCAGGCGTGGGTCGTGCAGCGTCGTCGAACCAAGGTCGTCTTCCTTGTATCCCGTGTTGACGTAGCACATGCCCGTGGCCATGCCCGTCCACAAGCCGTCCAGCTTGAAATACTTGTAACCCCAGTCGTGGGCAATCCGGCGGGCCATCTCGTAGACGTACGCCCGCGTCTTCGGATTCGTTAGATCGAAGCAGGTCCCACCCCAATGCACCACGTACGGCTTGCCATCCTTGGTCGCGAACATGTCCTGCTTGTCCGCAAAAAACGGATCGTCCCAGGTGCCGGCAAAAGGCATGAACCAGATCCCCGGTGTCATGCCGCGCCGTTTCAACCTGGCGGCCGTCGGCGCCATGCCGGAGGGGTAGGGACCGTCGGCACGGTGCGTCGTGAAGTCCTTGCGCGGCCCCTCAATCTTCGCGCCGTCCTGCCACTTGTCGTCGATCTGGACCACCGAGAACCCATACGGCGCCAGATGCTTTTGCGCGAACGTGGCGTTCTCTACGATATCCTTCTCGTTGGACGCGCCCGCGTGGTACCACGTGCAGTACACCGTCGGCTGCGGCGGCAGCGCGATCCGATAGTACTTCGCCACCGCGTCGGCATAGGCTTCGAGACCCAGCCGGGCATCGGCAAAATACCCGATCACCAGCGTCTCCGATTTGACCGTCCGCCCGGGCTCGATCCGCAGCTTGCCATAGTCGAGTCTGGCCTCGACGAAAGCCCTGTCGTCCTTGACGTCGGAGAACAGCACGCCGCTGCCCCGGTCGTGCGAAACCCAGCCGGCAACCAGTCCATCCCGGCTCGCAGGGTCCGCCACCGCCAGAAACGAATAGCTGCCGCGATTGGCTTCTCGCTCCACCGCGGTCAGACCCGCCGTGCCCAGAGCACGCAACTCGGCCACGGGTCTGTCCAGATCGAGCGTCAGTTTCATCGCGCCAATCCGCTCGACCGTCATGGTTTCCGCCCCTTCGTTCGTCAGTCGCGAGGTCAAGACGATAAAGGGCATTCCGTCGAACAACGCCAAGCGATCGCTCCCGCCCGATGCATAGGTGATCTCGATCGCCTCGCCCCACCCCCAGATCGTGTCGGAGGCATCATGACGCTGGACTGTGCCTTTGCCTTCGCGCAACGTGCATCGTTCGATGAACTTCTGCCCGGACGCCTTTGCTGTGGCAACAAACGACATGCGTTCGGCGTCAAACGTAACCGTCAGATATTCGTTGTCGATGCGGAGTGCGCCACCGGCCTGGCCTGTAATGCCAGCCGTCAGCGCCACAAAGATGGCCAGATACCCTGCTGTTCGCACGTTGTCACCTCCAGGAAATGGGCCTGCGATGCAAGCGTTCAATGAAGTCGATAGACCGACGGTTGCCCCTGCTTCGCACCATCGAACAGAATCAGGACCGTCGCCTGATCTGCCGCTTCGCCCAAAATAGCTATGGCCTCGGCCTTACCGGGCGGATCCGGTATCGCACCGATTCGGTGTACCGCGGTGCCTTGCCCGTCCCACCAAAACAACCCATAGCCACGCCTTCTTTCATAATCCTGCGCCTGTGGAAAGGCCTCGGAAGGCTCGGAGCCGGCGTTGCCCGCAACGACCAGGAAGCCATTCTCGGCCGCGACGATATCTCGAACGCCCAGCCCCGCGCCCAACAGCAACCGGTGCAGGACGTACGCGGGTCGCTCCGTGCCGGCGAACACCTCGTCCGCAGCCACTTCGATTACGAAGGCGTGAGCGTCGAGATTGGGATTGCGCAGGCCAACGAAAAGCTGTCCGGCCCGGATTGCCAACCCCTCGATGTTGACACCCTTCTCCTGGAGGGGCTTGCCGAAATACGGGCCCAGTGTCGGGTCGGCTCTCAGCATACCGGCCAGACTGGCCACCTCGCACGTGGCGTCACTCGCAGCCAGGCCCGTCGCCGGGTCCACCCGCAAACGGCAGATCTGGTAGCGCTTCTCCTGATACTGCCCCGTCTTCTTGGCCACCCCGTGCGAGCCCACAATGTAGTACGCGTCGCCTTCCGCGGCGATCCCTTCGATGTCGATCTCATCTCCAGAGCCCAACAGCGAGACACCGCCCAGGACGGTCAGCGTGCGGTCGGTACGGGACAACTGCACCACTTGCACCGCGCCGCTCTCATCGGCCCCGATCAAGCCGCGCGCCGGTGAGATAAAGGCGATGCCACTGAGGTCCTTGTGTTCGAAGACCGTTCCTCGAAAGGAATAGCGCTCCACGAAATCGATATGCGTCCACGTCGCCATACGACCCGGTGCTGCCGCCATGGGTTGCTCTCGATCCGTGCACGCCGGCCCCAGTAAAAGAACCCCCAGGAGGCAGCCAACACTCCCCAGATAAACCAGTCTTCGGTAGTCCATACTCTTCATACGTTCAGTAGATTTCGGTCCAATTATTACCGCGCGGCCCAGCCGCCGTCAACCCTGTGGGCTCTGCCGTCAGCGGCTGGCCGAAAGTCCTTGCAACAACCCGGGCCACCCGGTACACTCTGGCCCAGATATGGGGCTTTTGGCCGCATTTCGTCGGGCCCGTAGCTCAGCGGTTAGAGCCGCGCACTCATAATGCGTTGGTCGCTGGTTCGAATCCAGCCGGGCCCATCCCCACCATTTGCAGGGTCTTGCATGGGGTGTCACTGAGGGGCAAATCTGCGTTTTCGGAGTCTTCCGTAGGGGTGCCTTGCATGGTGGTGCAACGTGGTTCCGCACCGTGCTGTGCGCGCTGGCGCGCGCGCTGAACGGCCCGCTCGAAATGCTCGGGAAGGATCTGGAGATAATGCTCGCGCGCGACCGCCCGGCTGTTGCCGATCCAAGCGCAGACGACGAACTCGGGGAACTGCTCGCACAATTCGGACTGACGGCTGCTTCGAAGGTTCTGCCAGAGGCGCGGCCAGGGTTGCAGCCCCGCTCTCTTGATGATCTTCTTGAAGTAGGTCCTCAAGTTCAGGTTGTTCAGGCGATAGCGGGTGATGCAGTATTCAGCCCCTTCCGGTGCCGCTTCAAAGCATTCCTGCAACGGCTCGACCAGTTCGGGGAACAGCGGCACGATGCGGCTCTCATGGCCGCTGTGATGCTCCGTCTTCGGTGATGTGACCGTGAACCTACTCCGTTCCCAATCGAGGTCCCGCCAGCGCAGACGCAGGCTCTCAGAGGGCGTTCTGAGTCCACCATAACGAGCCAGCGCGACCAGCAGACGCCATTCGCAATCCGGGCAGGCCGCAAAGATCTGCTCCGTCATTTCGCGGGTCACAAAGAACTGACGGGCGCTGTTGCCCCCCACCGTCACCGAAAGCCCATCCTGCTTGAACGGGTTGGCGCTTATCGCCCCCTGCTTCACTGCAGCGCCGAAGAACTGTCTCGCCAGGCCGATCCGTCGGCGAACCGTCGCCTGGGCAAGCCCCTGCTCGGCCAAGTACGCTCGGAATGCCAGCGCGTCTTGCTCCGTCACCTCCCGCAAAGGCTTCTCGGGATCGAAGAAGGCCAGCAGGTTCTTGACCGTGTGCCCCCAATGCACAATCGTTTGCGGCTTGATGTCCGTGCGGCTGTTGCGGTAGTCCTCAAGGAATTGCCCCAGCCTCACCGTTACACGCGGCTGCACGAGACCGGCGTTCGCCAGCTTGCCATGAAGCTCGTCCCCAATCGAAGTGACCCACTGGGCAACGTCGTTATCCAGCGGACCGCTCATGGCCACGCTGTTCAGGATGTGCTCGACTTTGACCTTGACCGCCAGCGCCAAGCGCTGAGAACACCTGCCCAGCCACAAGGTTTTTCGCCGGCCGTCCCGGGGGTCCACGTACAGAATCCGCCGCGTGTTGCTCTTGGTTCTACTCAAGCTCGCCATTTCACTTGCTCCTTTTTCGTCTCGCTGGCCGCACCTCAAGATTGAAGTGTTTGCACAAGGCGTTGGCGTGCCGCATGCAGCATCGGGACTCGTTCACAATTCGACACAGGATGGCCTGGTCGATCCCGGTCTCGCGGGAAATCTGGGATCGGCTCTTGCCCGATTCTTCGATCGCTTTGGCAATGGCTTCGACAATCATGCTGCCGAGTTTACACCACTCTTGCATTTGCTGCAAGACCCTGATTCTTGATTTTCTGATTTTTTTTCGGTCTGACGGTCGATCCACTCGCGCAAGTCGTCAACCGAAAAGCGGACGCTTCGGCCGATGTGGACCGGGCGCAATTCGCCTCGATCTACCAGATTGAAAACACTTCTCTCGCAGATCGACAGAAGCCGCGCGGCTTCGCGCGAAGTGACCAACAAAGGTTGTATTGCTACGGTCTCGTTGCCAAACATCTTGAGCACTTTCCTTTCAAATTCGGGGCGGCCTGGACCGAGGAGGAGACATCCAGACCGCCCCACCCAGCGAACTATGAAGCGATCTTCAAATCGGATTCCTTCACGCCGCACGCAAGCGCGAGCTCGCGCAAGGCGGCTTTCCGGCCGGACTCGATGCGCTTTTCCTCGGCGGCCAGGTCGGCCAGCTTTTCGACTAAATCCGGGCGGTCGCGCCGCATGATCTCGGCGGCCATCTCGGCCCAGGTCTTCGGCGTCACGCGGTCACGGCCCAGGGCATGGGGCGCATCCAACAGGCATTGCATGACCTCGATATCTTCGCCGACGGCGATCAAATCTTGAACGGCCTGCTCGTGGTCGTCCTGCATGCTGAACCACAACCAAATCCCCACTTCGCGCACGGTCTGCCGAAGAATGATTTCCGGCTTGCGCGGAAGCTTCTTGCCGGCTTGGAATTGCGCTATGAGACGGTCCCGCTGTCGATTCAGTTGGTCCGAGATGTCACTCAGTGACTTGTGCAGCTTCGCGGCGTATTCCTGCCCAAGTGCTGCAAGCGCGGCATCCAGTTTTTCGACCGGCGTGCGCTTCCGGATTCGGGCGGCCTCGCCTCGGCATCGATCGACCAGCCGGGCGCAGACGGCCTCGATGGGCTGCGCGCCGGCCGGGTCGTCGGTGCTGCCACAATGGATTCGTGCTTGCGTCGTCATTCCAAATCACCTCCGTCGTCGGGCGGTAGCACCCGCCAAATTCCGAGCGAAAAATCATAGCCGCGCTCGACGAACCACTGCTTTTCCCAGTCGTCGTCGGGCCTGCCCTTGTACAGATCCGGCGAATTCGGAAACGCCGGAGCGGGTTCAGCTTTTTGGTTGTTATGCGACATTGGTGGTCTCCTTTACCTCGGTGGTTTCGTTGGCGTTCTGCTCGGCCTCGCGCTTGATCTGCTGGGATCGCAATAGCGGCCGCTGTCCGGCCTCTTCTCGCTGCTGTTGCTCGGCCATGGCCTTCTCGCACGCCTCGGGCAGTTCGTCGAAGCATCGCTGGATTGCGGGCCCGAGCGCTTCGAGAATCTCGGATCTCAACGTCCAGCCGGGACCGGCTTTCACGGGCTGCTTGACCCAAACAGGCTCTCGCAAACCGGCGACTCGCAGCGCGATTTCGACCCTGGACACGAAGCCAAGCGTCTTACCGTCGGCGTCGCGCTCTTCCTCGAGTCCTCGCAAAACGATCAAAACGTTTCTCGCGCGCCTGAGTGTGAGGTCTTGCGCGCCTTGTTCGCGCAGTTGTGCCATTCGCTCATACATATCTCGGCGTCGTGCCATTGGATGTCTCCTTTCAAGATACAGTGTGTCGTGTATTGCGTCGGCTCCGTCGCCGTCCGCTGGTTTTCGTTCGTTTGTGATAGTCGCCGATCGCGGCCAGGACACGCCGGCGGCGCCGATCGATGTCGGCCATGACGCGCGGCAAAATGTCGCTGATGTGTTGCGGTTCAGTCATTCTGTCCTCTCGCTCTTTCGCAAAATCATTCCTTCACACCTGAAGCCCAGATTATCCGTGAAGGTGAAGCCGATCCGTCGCCCGGCGCCGTAGCTATTTCGCGCGGCCAGGATGTGAAGGGTTCGATTCGTCGATACCATTGCCCGGCCGCATGATGTCATCACGACCGCATCTTTGGGATCGTGGGATTCGAGCCAGAGGATCGTCTGCGCGAAGCGCACCCACGCTGTTGAACCTGCCAGGGAATCCATTGAAACAATATTGCTGCCGTGCTTGATGGGATGTGTCGCTAGGATAACAGAGATTCCGCGCCTTCGGGCTATCCGCTTGACCTCGTTCACGAACGTGGTGTCGCTCTTCCAGGGATTATCCGTCTGTTTGGCGGCCGTGATCGGATCGGCGATGACAATACGACAGCCTTCGGCCGCCCGGGCATCGATCCAGCCGGCAATCTCGGGCAGTGACATCTCGTCGTCGGGCGTGTCCCACAAACCAGCGCCGATTCGGTCAATTTGTTGTGCATGGGCAGCATGGAGCCGATGAACCTCAGCGGGGTTCTGACGGACCCATTTGGATTTCGTCAACTGAGGGACGCCACTTAGCTGAGCCAGGCATCGCAGAAGGCAGTGCGTTGTGTCTTCTTCCAAAATGAGCATGGCACACTTCAAGTCGTGAAGTGTCCAAGTCGTCAGGCAAGACAGCAAGAAGAACGTCTTCGACACACCCTTCGGGCCACATAGGACCGTGACCGTGCCGGGAATAAGCGCCTCAGTCGGTCGGCTCAGATCGGGCCAGGGCCAGTCGATTGCAGTTCGTCGTCCATCGATCGTCGCGTCCAAGAGGTCACCAAGTGTTGCGGATGGCTTCTGCGTGTGTTCGGCTTTCGTACTCGGTTTTACATTTCGATGGCGATTCGATGGTCCGTCCAGCTTGCAGCCGCGCGGCTTTGCCGACGGACTGCGCCCGGCACTGTCAAACGTCTGGCGCAGCTCGGCCTCGGACAGCGGGGGTTGATTGCCCCGGTTCCAATCGACCAAGAGACTCCAAGCCTCAGAAGGATCGAGGTCGAAATCGTTCAGGAGATGCTTAGCATGTCGGAAAGCTGCATCGTTGCGCTCGCCCTCGACAACTCCGGGGCACTTCGCAATATACAACGTCGCACGGCCTCGGACTTCCAGGGGGGCAGGGTGCTGGGGGGCTGCGACGATCTCTTGCGCCTGAGGAATCTCTTTGATCTTGCTTGCCAACTCGACCACGTCGAAACGCCGGGCAGGATCGCCGGCGATGATTCGGCAGGGAACGGGCTCGGCCTTCACATTGTCGAAGCCGGGCAGCCGTGTCACCCGCTCGGGATTCTTGACCTTCCGGTCGGAATCCAGGGTGTACGCCAATCGGGCCTGTAGCACGTAGAACTTCCCCGGATCGATGGGTTCCCTCAGCCGCCAGTAGGCATGCACGCCGTGACCGCTTGCCACTATCAACGTCGGCAGCGGGAGCTCGGCGTCCATGATGCGATTCAGTGCTTCGTCTTGCATGCACTCCGGGGCGAGACCGTCAAAATCGGCAAACAGACAGCGGCACGTCGCGACGCTTTTGTCTCCAGAAACCCCCCCGCCCGTTCGGGCATTCAGCCCCACGTAAACGTCAAAACCTTGACGGTTCAGGGCGGCCAGGTCTGAGGCTTGCTCGGATAAGGCCCCGGCCCGCGTCCATTGCTTGTGGATTTGCGCCCGTTCTCCGTCGCGCTTGCCGATGGCCCGGATCTCGACGGTATCGTCCGGCTCGTAGACACATTCCACGAATTGTCGAATCTGGTCGGTCATGCCCATCCCATCATTTTTGCGTGATGATCCGCTTCCTCGTTGGTGGCCTCGCGCGTGCCAGGCTCGGGTTGCGGGTTGTTTTTCTCGTCCCGGCGCAGCCAGGTCAGCACGGTGAGCCGCCAGTTGTTGACGGGCTTGCCGTTCTGCTTCAGCCACCCGGCCGTGGTGTAGTACTGAACGAACCATGCGGCGTCGAAGTCGGGTCGGCCTTGCTCTGTCGCATAGGCTGCCACCTCGGCCTCGGTCGGTGGTTTGAATCGCTGCCTGGGGGCGTTGCTCTTTGCACTTAGCGCGTGTGCGCCCTCTTTCAACGTAAGTGTTTCTATATTCTGTTTAGATGGGGGTGACTTTCCGGTCACTAGCGCTAGTGACTTTCCGGTCACTACCTCTGGTGACAAATTGTCACCACCGACTAGTGACAAAATGTCATCACTGGCCTTAATGAATCGGCGGCCGTCTCGACGGGAAACATTGACATGCCCGTTGGCTTGAAGTCGCTGGACGACTCTCACCGCGCTTCGGCGGTTGATGTGAAGGATTCGCGCGAGTTGTCCGTGCGTGAGAAACAGCCCGTCATTGCCAAACGCAACCGCCCAGGCCAAGGCAACTAACTCGTATGCGGACCGGATGTTCAGGCCAAGCAGGCCAACCGGGATACGCACGTACTGGATGCCCTTGGACCTACTCATCGCTGGCCCCCTCCCTCGCCGCGCGTTCAGCCAAAGCGTGCTTCACCGCGCTGAAGTTGAACAGCCGACGATGCCCGACCTTCAGCACGGGCAGACGGCCCGCGTCCGCTTCCTGCTGAAGCCAGGCAACAGGCAACCGGAGTGTCCGAGCCAGTTCGTGGATGTTAACGAGTTGGTTCGATTCAAAATTCATGCACCCACGATAGCAACCGCGTTGCGGCGTACGGTGGGCGCTGCGTCGAATTTCAGAGAATTAAAGAAAAAATTGGGCGTGCTAGATTGAAGTGTCGGGCTGATTCAAGCAATGAGTGCCTTTCGTGGAACCTTCAACAATCATCGTGCCCCAAGCAGCATGCTTCTTGAACAAATCCGATATGCGTCGGGTCTCGTAAGAAGCCTCTTCGAGTACCGTTGCGTCGCCGATTTCCGGGCACGATATTTCCCAGCATCGCCACCATACCTCAACACAGGCCGCTTGCGCAGCTGTAAATGAGTACGGCGTGCCAAACCAATTCACAAAGCGAAAATCAGGCGAATGACTGTGTCGCGACAGCTTCTTCGGCAACCGATCCCTCATCCGGCGCCACGCATCGGCCACGAGCGCCGGCCCGGCCGGACTGTCCAACACGGCGCGCAGGTCCAGCAAGAACCGTTTAAGATCGAAGTCGCAATAGATCTTCACGAGCGCATCGTAAAGGCAACCACGCCCCGGGATCGCCGGTGTGAGTCGCGCATGGCGAACATACACCTGCCAGAGAATGACGCAATCATGCGCCCAAACCTGATCCTCAGTCATGTACTCGATGGCGTGCCGGCCGTCACCCGCTGTTTTGACAGGCACGTATGGAGTCACGAGGTTCGCGTCCAATCCAAAAGACCCGCACGGATGGCAAAGGTTCACCGAACGCCACTCGCCATGACAGGTTGATTTCAGACAATAATGGTCGGTATCCAACGCGGTCATATAACCATCCGCCGGCGGCCACGTACGTTCCTCAGAGAGTCGCTTGACCTTCTCGCCGTACGTTTTCACCCACCCCATGAAGCCTTTGCAGCCGGCCAAGAAGAAGTCTGGTCGCTCGCTGAATGTTTCGACAATTTCTCGTGTTGTGTCGGTCAGGGTGGTCATGGTGCAAATCCCTTACATTGTGTCGCCGCGGGAGTGAGAGCATACAGATAGCCAGTCGAGGCTGATTTCCCCCAAGGCATGGGACCCATCGGGGCCCCCTTTTGGGTCCTCACAATCGATTGCGAAGCCATCTTCGACCCAGGCCAGGCGACACCGCCCGTCGTGCTGAAACGTTGCGGAGGAGCGGCCGCCAGTGTGCTCGGTCGAAGTGTAATAGTCCTGGGTGGATGCGAACACCCTACGTTTTTAGGGCAGGATCGACGATTTTCGTGGTAGCGCGCACAGAATCCGGCACACGTGGTGCTTCGAGAGAAAGGGTGCCCGGGGTTATGGATGCCTACAGAAGCATAGCGGCCCTCGCGGGTCCCGCTCGCCCCGGGCATGAGTTGGTCGGATCGTGGAACGTCTGTAGTTTCCATGCCAATAGCATGGAGCAGCACTAAGCCGCATTCAATAGAAAGTGTCGCGAAAATTTCATCGAGGCTGCGAGAGAAAGTTACCCATTTTCACACCCCATCACCCCCTCCACTGTAACCCTAGCCCTGTCAAGACCTTACGTGCCTTTCGATTTGCCTCCGCGTCTTTTCGTGCTATCGTTCTGCCCTGATTTGCGCAAAACGGTAACTGCGTGGTCAAAATGCGCAGCTATGTTCTCAGTGCCTCATAACCGGCCAGGAAGCATCGCCATTGCTCTATGACGTGTCCCTCGTCGTCCAACCGACTTTCGGGTCTTTCCAGTTCGGCATCCAGGAATTTCTGAATGCGCTTGCCCAGATTCGGGTGATCGGCTGCCAGGCTCAGACAAAAGCTCAAGGCGGCCTTGCCCTGGATGGTGATCGTTTCCGTCAGAAGATCGTCCAGTGTTTCGATACCCGTGGTTTCGCCCGCGTCTACTTTCGTTGCTGCCATAGTGCACCTCCTTGCAAAAGCGTTCCGGTAGATTAACCCTATGCGCAGAAGTGTAATCGTCTCGGCCGTGATTGCAAGTCTTTTTCTGAAAAGGACTTAGATAGCAGCGGGCGATATTCTTAGTGTGTGACACTATTCGGCCATGCCGCTTTCTCCCTCAGGCATGGTTATTTGACCATGTAAGCCGTGCGAGGCTTGATGGGCCCCTGGGTACCCGTTGGCCGCCGATCGCCCAATCCTGGGCCATATATGGGGGCTATTCGTCGTCAGAATGGAAGTGTGAGCCTGGGCTAGCTTTAGAAACGGAAACCCCGCAGTGCACTTGTTCTGCATCTCCGGGCCGTCGCCCCAGATAGTCTCTGAGGCTAAATGGGCACATGGTGATGTGAGACAGTTCGGTAGTGGTTCACTCTGAGACTGGGTCACCATCAATCAGGTTGCTAGAGATAAACCAATTCACAGCTTGCACCACTAAGTTCTTATCTTCTGCCTTGCTCTTAGCCACGTCTATTGTGAGGTCGTACAGTTCTTCCAAATCTGTATCGAGCCATTTCTTGTTCTTTAAGAGTAGCAGGAACATCGTAGTAATGGCAATTCTCTTGTTCCCATTCTGAAAAGGGTGATCCTTTATCATGAGGTAGAATAGAATGCCAGTCTTCTCCGTGAGAGTTGGATATGGTGACATCCCGGAGAATTTCTGAAATGGGACCGCTAAGCAGCTTTCCAACTTATGAGGAAAGCGTGACGAGAAGTCGGGAATCGGTTCGTTGAAGTCGAGATGTTTCTTAGCTATCTCGAAAGCCAATTCCTCGACTTCTGCCACAGATATTCGTTCCACTATTCGCGGCTAAGGCGCTTCAACACAGGGCCATATTGCTTGATGACTCGCCCTACAGTCCTGTGAACTACTGCGCGCGCATCATCTGTTAGGGTGTTCCCCAAAGCAACATTTGCGTCATGCGCATCAATGACGTATTGAGAGCCTATTTTCCTTGCGGGAATTCTGCCCTTTTTCACTTTGTTCCACACTGCAACACGGCTCAGGCCCATGTGGCGCGCAAGTTGTGAGATTGTAAGACTTTCTCGGACCATTTCCACCCAATCCCCTTCTGTTAGCATACTTGGCATCTTAACGTGCGTTAACACGCATCCATATCTTAACATGTATATCGGATAAGTCAACTGGTTTGTTCACTGTTCTTGCGATAATTTCTTATGGCACAATGGCTTAGGTGCGCTTTATGGGAACGCCTCCCCAATTTGCGCAAGCATCTTCACAGTGGACTAGAAAAAGCGAGTCAAGCATAGTATCATACGAGTATGGCGAATAAGAGACCATCTCAGAGCCCACCAGACGGACGCGGGAAGCGGCCGCAAGATGGTCCTCGTTGCATTACTGTCCCCCCTGAGACCGTGCTGACGCGGAGCATTTCTTTTTCCTAGGGCCTCCAAAATGGCCCGGGGAATTTTTGGCCGGGACTCCAACGCCAAGGGGGGGTAGGTAGCTCCGGATTCACACGCCCCTATGATTCCAGTCCGGCTCCGAAGGCAACCCCCGGCCCCCCGTACCCCCATCTGGGACCCCTATCATTGCGGACCGCGAACCAGCGCCATGATGCGCTCTATGGTGGCCTTGGACAGGTCCGGCCAGCGGGCAATCAGTTCGGCTAGATCGGGGTCGCGCGCATCGGGTGTGCTGTCTCGTGTGCGCGCCTCTTCTGAAATCGCGGGTTTCGGGGCCGCCAGTGGGGTATGTTCGAATCCAGCCGGGCCCAGTGGGTCGACGGTGAGGCGCCAGGAAAGGCCAGAGGACAACATATCTGCTTGCCAAATCCCGGCCCTGCCCTTATCATGCCGAACTGAACGTCGTCGACTCCCCTGGGGGACCATGATAGCGCGACTCAAGGATATACTTCCGCGGCAGAAAACGGCCGTGAAGGAGATGCTTATGCTGTATTATGATTGGCAATTCGCCGAGCGCATTCAGTGCAGTCTGGAAGACAAGAAGGAGTGTTTCGACCTGATCGTCAGGCTGCGCAAGTATGCGTCTATCATACGCGATGAGGGGTTCCTCGCACTCGAAGACGAACTTCAGAGCATCGACGACGAGTTTCTCGCTACCAGCATTAAGATGGGAATTGACGGTGTCAACTCGGATCTTTTCCGGGAAATCCAGGAACGGCGTATCCTCGTCGACGACTGTCGCGGCAAGGAACTGCTCAAGCGAGTCATCATCACCGAGGCCATGTCTTCGATCCTGAGCGAGGATACCTTCAAGGTCTTCCACTACAAACTCCTGTCCTATCTGGGCGAGCATGGCCACCAGTGGGCCAAGGAGCAGCAACTGGACCTGATTGGGAAGAGCCGCTGAGGGCGAGAGCTACTTCGCTCTTTGTGAGGTCAGACGTTCTCCGGAATACCGAATCCTCCCATTGACATTTCCGCCCGTCGTCGTTACTCGGTAGGGTCGTGGGTGCCGACGAAGTCAGAAAACCCAAAGACGCTGGCGGTGCGGCCTTTGAGCCCCAGGAATGTCTGCATTGCGGTGCATGCTGTTCCAACCCGGGGCGCCCGCCGTTCTCTCCGGAAGAGATGGCCGATCTGCCGGCGGAGATTCACCACCTGGTGGCCGCGCTCGATGCGCGCGACCCCGAGCGTGCCACCTATGCCACCCCTTGTTACTTCTTCAATCTGGCGACGCGCCGATGTCTCATCTATGAGCATCGCCCGCAAGCGTGCCGGGATTTCAAACCGGGTGGCCTGGTGTGCCGGGAGCTGCGCCGAGCCTTCGCGGCGTGCCTCGACCGATTCAACGAAGACCTGCGCAGCCGGCATTGATCGTCGCCTTCGACGGCCTTCCGTCGAAGGGCGCCCGTGGGATCTTCCTCCGCTGACCTCGGGTCTTGCGCTTGAAATCCAACGCCCGGTCAAGATGTTTGCTCCCGTTCTCTCGAGGAAAGCGGTCTTCGTTTCGCCGCGTGCTGCGCTAACCTCTCGTGTCACCTGAGTGGAACCCGGTTTTTCTCGGACGTCGCGTAAAACCCGTTCGAGCGGCTCGGCTGGCACTTGCTCGGCCCGTCGCATTCGAGTAAACTCTGTAGCTCGGTATGATAGACGGCGAAGTTGTCTTGCTCGCGCACCTGGACCTGGCAGCGCGATGGACATTGTGGCACGTGTCTGAGTCAAGGATGGTCAGCATGTACAAGCAACGAGACACAGCAATCAGCCGGGGACCTTTGCGGCCTCTTCGGCCGTCCCGGAGTGCCGGCTGATGCCACTGGTCGCGTTGTGTTTTCGCCTGCACGAACCCTTCCGTTTGTCGCCCGACGGGACAACCTTCCTTTGGGATGAAAGGAACCAGGAAGTGTTCGCGCGGCGCGCCGAGCGCTGCTACATTCCTCTGACGCAACTGCTAACGGAGTTGGTGCGCACCCATCTCGATTTCAAGATCAGCTATTGTCTCTCCGGCACGTTCCTGGAGCAGGCCGAGCTGTACCAACCTGACGTCATTACGGCACTGAAAGACCTGTTCGACGCCGGCCGGGCCACACGACAGGTCGAGATGCTGGAACAGACCTACTACCACTCCATGACATCCTTCTTCGCCGATCCCCGCAAGGCCGAATTCAAAGAGCAGGTGGCCCTGCACCGGCAGAAGATGAACGATCTCTTCGACGTTCGGCCCAAGACCTTCGCCAACACCAACCTGATCTACAACAACGACATCGCCAACATCGTGGCAGACATGGGCTACAAGGCCATGCTGTGCGATCCCCGGCCGGCCATGATCGACGCGCGCACCGGGGATGCGATCGCCGGCAATAAGGTCTTTCGGGCCCGCGGCCGCAAAGGGCGCGCGCGTAAGTTGGCCGTCCTGCCGCGCGATACGGCACTGAGTCTGGCGCTGAGTCCGCCGACAGACCAATGGATGCTCACGGCTGAGAGGTACGCCCAGCACATCCATGAAGCCGGGGGCGAGGTCGTACTGATTGCCGGCGATTTCCCCATGATCGAAGACGGAACCGCCAGCTACGAAGCCATGGTCGCTTTCTGGCAGAATCTGCGCGATGCTTTTGCCGAGCAGCCTGACGTCGTGCCGGCCAACCCGAGCGAGATTGCCGAGTGGTTTCAGATCACCGACTGCCCAACGATTCATGCGGCCGCTCCACAGCGTCCCGCCGAGGAAAGCAGCGTTTCGTCCCTCACGCTCCCGGGATTGCTGGAAACCCAGGCCCAGCGGATGCTGCTCAGGCATCTCGAGAGTCAGGAGGCCGAAGCCCTGCTGGCCGGCGGTGAATTGCTCCGGCGCTTCCGCTATCTAACGGCTGCCGATCACTGGCACTATCTCCAGGAAGCCGACGCTACCAACCAACCTGCTTGCGGCGACGTTCTGAGTCCTTACGATTCGCCCACCACCGCCACGTATGCACTGACCCGCGCGACCGACGAGTTGTTTCACGCGATCAAAAGCTTCAACATTCTCAAGAAGAGCGATCAGACCCCGGTCATCATCGTGACCCCGGAAACAGCGCGGCTGCCGTCGGAAGGTATGGGGCAGTTCGCCAAATACGTTTCAGGCAAGAGTGGTGGCCTCGGCGAGGTCGTCTCGGCCCTGTGCCAAGGCCTGCTGGCGCGGCGCATCCCCGTCCACCTGATCACGATCAACCTGACAAAGCGCTTCCGCGAGGAGGCGGGCCTGACCGAAGCAGAGTGGATCCAGAAACGCCAGCAGCTTAACCCGGAGAACGTTCACCTGGTCAGCTCGGCGATTTTCGAGGGCTATCGCAGCGCCTATGACGGGCAACCGCTGGCCAACGCGGCCGAGTTTCAGCGACAGATCGTCAACACGTACATCAAGGAAATTCGCAGCAAGTACGAAGGACGCGGCATCCTGCACACCAACGATTGGATGGCCGGTGGCGTAGCCGTGGCCTACGCCAGGTTGCGGCGTATCCCGATCCTGCACACCGTGCACAACACCCACACCGGTCACATCCCGCTCGACATGTTCTACGGTGTCAACCTCGAGAAACTCTGGAATGCGCTGTACATCTCCCGCGAGTACCCGGGCCAGCGTCTCGACGCCCACGCCACCGCGATCAAGAACGCGACCAAGATCAGCTATGTCGGGGAGAAGTTTCTCAAAGAGGTCGTCGAGGACTTCTTCCTCGATCGGTCGATCGTTCCCTGGAGCGTGCGCGAAGAGACCAAGGTCAAGTTCTATAGCCGCGACGCGCTGGTTATTCCCAACGGCATCTCACCGGATGTCTTCCCGGAGAGCCAGCCGGAGGATCCTGATCCCGACAAACCCGGCCTGGCCAAGCACTTCGGCCCCTACGACAACATCCTGGCCGCCAAACGCGCCAACCTGCTGAAGTTCCAGCACAAGATGGGGCTGGCCCAGGACCCCCAGGCCATTCTGCTCTATTGGCCCTCGCGCCTCGATCCCGTGCAGAAGGGCATCGAACTCTTCGAGGCCATCGCCCAGCGTTTCGTCGACCAACATCCCGGCGTCCAGATCGCCGTGGTGGCCGACCCGGTCGGCGGTGACAACACGCATGCCGACATCATGGGGCGCATCGCGTGTGCTTCGGGAGGCCGGATTGCCTATCGCCGCTTCAGCCAGGATCTCAGCATGCTGGGGTACGCTGCGGCCGGCGACGTTTTCGGCGCCTCGCTCTACGAACCCTTCGGTCAGATCGACGTCGTCGGCAACATTCACGGGGCGACGACCACCAATCGGGACACGGGCGGCTACACGGACAAAATCACCCCGCTGAACCTGCGGGCCTGGGGCGCCCCGATCGACAGCGGCAACGGCGTGCTGTTTCGCACCTACGACGCGGGCGGGCTCTGGTGGGGACTGGCCAAGACGGTCGAACATCACCGCTACTTCCACAAACACCCAAAGGAGTGGGAAAAGCAGATGCGGCGGATCATGATGCAGGCCCGCAAAACCTGGAGTCTGGACAACATGGTCGCCCGCTACATCACGGCCTACGAAGAGCTCAACGAAGGCAAGCCCCTCGTCTAGCCCCGGTGCCCGCTGCGTCAGCCGTCACGACACATCTTCCAGAACAAGCAGGGAAAGACCGAAACGTGGCAGTTCGAAATCGAGCACCACGTTACCATTTGCGACGTCGAGGCGTCTGGGTGATTCCAGCGTTTGAAGCTGCATCGCGGCGTGGAGCGCTTCGCGCTGCTGTGGACTCGGGTTCTGGGGGCGGCCCAGATCCAACCACTTCGCGTACGCGTTGCTGTGGGTATCATCGATGCGGTAATGCGTCAGGCCGACTGCCTTGCAGTCGCCTGGCAACGTCACACCCAATCGAATGGCCGCCGGTTCGGTCTCAACCAGGGCATCGTGGTAGTTCCAGAGCAGTATCTTCACGCCCTTGTCATCGCCAACCGCCATCCCATTGATGTCCGGCCGATCGCGGACTCCGTCGCTGAGGATGGCGTCCAGCCCCAACGCGCCCTCACTGACAACTGGAATCTCGTCGCCCGTCATCTGCCCCAGCAGCTTGAAGGCGTTGAGCACGGGCTTGTGGATGCCATTGGTGGCCAGGGTGCGAAAGCCCTCGAAATATGGTTGCCCATCGAACAGGAACGCCCAGGTCACGACGCCCCGCAAGTTCACGCCCTGCCACTTTGCCAGGTCCAACGAGTATTTCATCGTGGCGACTTCGTAGGCCCCGTAGGCGGGGACGTTGCGATAGGCCCGTTCGGGGAACTGACTCGAAGGGCAGCCGGCGCAACCGTCGGGGTCGGCTTCGCCAATGATGATCGGCGTGTTGCGATACTGGGGGAAGTCCGCGACGATGCCAAACCCACGCCGATGAATGCGCAACTGACTACCCAGGTTCATCCGGACGTGGCCTTCGTCCAGAGCAACGCCTCCTTTGGCGTGAAAGCCGATGTAGTCCAGCCGTGTACCGGTCTTTCCGGAAACGTGGTTGGTCCCTTCGACGCAGTGGGCCAGGAAGCGGCGCAGGAAGTCGGGCGCACCGGCTGTATGCGGCCCACCCAGCACGGCCCGGGGCAGGACATCGTGCACCGCCTTCTCTGTGTGGTCGAAGAGCTTGCAGTATTCCTCAAAGTTGCCCAGCCAGTAGTTGATATTGGGTTCGTTCCAGAGTTCCCAAAGCCATTCTCTCTCCACGCTTTCGTAACGCGCAGTGCTGTGACGCACCCATTGGCGTATCAGCTCGGCCCACTTCTCATAGTCTTCTGGCGGATAGAAGCACCCACCGTCCAGGCGATACGTATCCGAATTGCGGTAAGGGTCGGGCCTACTGGAAAGCTCCCGGGGCATGAAGCCGATCTCCACCAGAGGCCGGCAGCCTGAAGCAACCACCGCATCCATGATGCCGTCCATAAGAGCCCAGGAATAGATGGGCGTGCCGTCCTCGCTCTCGGTATACACATCGGTGGAGCCCCACTTCAAAGCCGCTGTGCCGTCGCCGGTGTTGAGCAGGAAATGCTGCCGCAGATAGACAGGCTTGGCGTTCATCCGGGCCACGGCTTCCATAAGAGCGACACAGTCCGGCGTGGTCGTGTAGTTGCACTCGTCGTAGCCATAGTAGGACCACACGTGCTTGAGGGACTCGCCGCGCTGCGTGGCATCGACATGAATTGAGACAGGCTGCCGGGCGTGCACCAGGACAGCACTGAAGATCACTATGAGCGATATGATCAATCTGCGATAATTGCGATAGGCATGCTCCATGACCGGTCCTTCCGACGAAAGGGTAAGGCCGGGCGCGACGGCTACCGCCGGGCCCGGCCTCCGGGTCGTACTATGACGCTGCGATGCACATCGTCGCCATCATCTTCTTCTGCCTCGGATGATCGCGTCGGCCCGGCGGTTCACTTGCTCCGAAATGTCCAGCGCCCGGATCTTCTCCGCCAGCGTCCGCGCGGCCTGTCGGTCACTGCGCAGCGACCGGCCGGCCAATTCGACCGCTGCCAGCCCGGCTTCCACCTTCAGGCCTTCCTCCTGCGCCAGACTCAACAGCCGTTCGGCCACCTTCGGACTGGGCAACGATCCCATGACCGAAATCGCCTGCCGTTTCTCGTCGTCCCGCCGCGCCAGATCGAACGCCTGGAAGCATAGCGATACACGCTGATCCAGCGGCACGGAATCGCTCGTGCCAATCAGCCGCAAAGCGCCGCGCAGCGCCAGAACGTAGTGCGTCAGTGACGTCTGCGACTTCCCCGCGATACTCAGCAGGGGCTCAACCGCCTCGAATTCGGGCCAGTTGCCCAGCGTCCGCACGCCGGCATTATGCAGCGCCTCATCCGACGCCTGGGTCGCATCAACCACGGCGCGCAGCGCCGTTGCACCACCAGCCGCATCGAGACATGACAGCAAGGCAAGCTTGGCGTCCCCATCGATCGTCTTTACCCGACTGACGACGACCTGCGCCGCCCCGTCCTTGTCCGAGGCTTTGGCCAGAGCTGCTTCCAAAGCCGTGATGCCACTGCGCCGAACTGCACTGGCCTTCGTCGCAACGACGAGATCCGCCAGCGTTTCGATATCGACGAGGTCCGCCACGTCAACCAACGCCTGGAAAGCGGCCGACCGAATGTCGTCGTCGCCCTCCGCGGCGTATCTCAACAGCGCCTCGGTCGCTCCGGGCATACGGCGTTTGCTCAACAGTCCAAGCGCCACGGCTCGGGCCTTGGCGTCGCCCGAAGCCGCCTGCGCGGCGATCACCTCATCCACCCGCGGACCGGCCATCAGTACCAATCCGCGTTCAGCCGCACGCCGTGTCCTACCCCGACCATTCATGGCGACATCGATCAACAGTTCAACGCCCGCATCGATCCCAACGTTGGTCAGGGCGTCGATGGCAGCCAGTTGAACAGCTTCATCATCGCTATCCAACGCCTCCCGCGCGTACTTGATCGAACCCAGGTCGCCACGATCGGCGATCAGGCCCAGCACCTGCACCTGGTAGTATGGCTCCAGGTCGGACATCATCTCGCACAGCGTCTGCATGGGAGCCTTGGTCGGCGCCAAACGTGCGGCCTTCACCGCGGCGTCGCGCACGCGCGGGTCTTCGTCCCGAATCACCTGGCTAATCAGCGTCGCCAGCTTCTCCGGCGCGCAGACCGCCAAGCCGTTGAGACCCGCGATCCGAATGCTGAACGGATTGTAGTCGTCGCCGTCCCGGGCCTTGCCCGTCGCCCCGCGATACAGGAACTCATAGATTTGCGCGGCGTCGCCATAGTTGGTCTGCTTCAGCAACTCCTGGGCAATATCCGCCAGGGCCTGAGCGGCTTTGAGCGTGATCGGGCCGGTGGGCTTGTTGAGCACGCCCACCAACGCCTTGCCACTATCCGGGCCGGCAATCTGCGACAGGGCCGTGACCGCCGCCGCGGCCACCTTCGGATTCGAATCGTTGAGTGCTGCGCCAACCGGCTCCAGCGCCGCCTGGGCCCGCCGCTCGCCCAGCGAATTGATCAGGCCTATCTTGAACCCCGCGTCTTGAGCCGTCTTCAAGGCATTCAACAAAACCTCGGTCGCGCTCGCATCCGGATTCTTCTCCAGCGCCCGGCGGGCGTAGTCGGCCAGATGCCGGTCTTCGCTTGAAAGTAGCTTCGCCAGCGCCGGGACCACTTCGCCCTTGCCGATCCGTTCCAGTTGCAGGACGAACCAGTGACGCACGGTGGCGGGCATCTCCGCCCGCGCCAGATTCTGGACCATTACCCGAGCCAGCGTGGCGCGTTCGCTCTCGGCACCGGGACGAGCCGCATGCGAGCCCATATCCTGAAACATGATCTGGTAATCGTAGCGCGATCCCACATCCTCAGCCGCCATCCGCGGCAACAGGTACTCGATCGCGTCTTGATAAGCATCCGCCAACTGGACGGCGCTGCGCGCCGGGGCGTCGGCCTTACCCGTCAACTGCCGGACCAAGATCTCAGCGTCTTGCGCCGCAGCCACGGCCCCGACCGCCAAAACAGCCAGAACCGCCAGCGATACGGTCTTGATGATGACTTGCTTGCTCGACATTCTCATATTCCTTTCAAACAACGCACGCGTCTGCGTGAGAAGAGTTCGGTTTGCTCGTCGTGCTTAGAGCACATACGGCGCCCGGCGGGGACGGTCGAACCACCGTGCCGCCGCGGCATCGTCCAGGATCTTCTCCTCGACCGGGTCCCAGTGGATCGGCCGGCCCAGACGCTCGGCGATACCGCTGAGGTGGCAGATGGTCGCCGTGCGGTGACCGATTTCCGCGTCGCAGATCGTTTTCTTGCGCGTGCGAATGCAATCAATCCAATTGCCTTCGTGGTTGTTCGAGTCGTACAGGTGCGTCTCACTCGGCAGCAGAGGCTTCTGCGCCAACTCGACGGGGTTGGTATCGAGCCGACCACCCCGGCTGACCATGACCTCACCGTCGGTGCCGATGAACTGAATCATATGCCCACCCCAGGTGTTGTGATCGCGCAGGACCCGAGTTCCATCGGCGTAGTAGTGCGTCTGGTATTCGTACCCGTTCCAACCCTTGGGGACGAACTTCACCGGGCCCGAGTCGTCCATACCCAGCGCCCATTGAATGATATCGAAGTGATGGGCGCCCCAGTCGCCGTTTTTGCGCGAGCCGTACTCCCAGAAGCGGCGCCAGCCGCCGCCGTAGTTGCCCTTGACGCGTTCCTCATTGTAAGGATACCAGGGCGTCGGGCCGAGCCAGCGGTCGTAGTCGAAGCCTTCGGGAATCGGCTGTTCGGGCAGCGTGGCCGGCGGTGCGAATTGTCCCAGCCGGGTATAGATGGTGTGAACCTTGCCGATCCACCCATTCCGCACGATCTCACTGGCCTTGCGAAAGGCCCATTCGGAACGCTGTTGCGAACCGACCTGAAAGACCGTGCCATACTGCCGGCAGGCGTCGCTCATCATCCGCCCTTCGCGGATAGTCAGCGTCATGGGTTTCTGGCAATAGACGTCTTTGCCCGCTTTGATCGCCGCCAGCGAACACATCGCATGCCAATGGTCCGGCGTCACCACAAACACCGCGTCGATGTCCTGCCGGGCACAAAGCTCCTCGTATTCCAGATAGGCATCGCATCCCTTATAGCCGCCGCTGGGTGTCTTTTCGGCATAAGCGCGTTCGGCCTGCTGCTTGGCCCCCTCCCGCCGGCGTGCGTCGACGTCACAGACAGCCAATACCTGCACGTCGCTGCGCCCCAGCATGCTGCGGAAATGCCCGCCCATCATCAGCCCCATGCCGATCATGCCCATGGTAATTCGGTTGCTCGGGGCATCGGCGCCGAAGACCGTCGCGGGCACGATGGCCGGAACCGCCGCGGCGGCACCGAGAGCAGCCGCTCCTCTGCGCAGAAACTCCCGGCGGTTCAGATCCTGTGTTTTCTTCATCGATCGTTTCTCCTATCTGTATGAACACTTCGTGCTCGGGTCGGCTTGCAGGCCGCGCTGCCGACGCCGGGTCCCTTTAGAAATACCGCGCCACGGCCCGCCAATCAAGCTTCGATCCTGGGGGTCTCAAACGGAGAGAACCTAAGGCTCTTCGATCTACCAGGTGACCATACTGACCTCGTAGCCGGGTTGGCTCATCTACCGGGCCTTTTTGCAGTCGACAACCAACCGTCCGCCGAGCTGGGGCGGGTAGAAATAACCCATCGCCTGCACCGCCACGTCCGTGCGGTACAGGTGGTCCTGCATCAGACAAACCCGGCGCGTCGTGGTCGGGATGTTCGTCGTATAGATCCGCAGTTCACCGCGGGTGGCGGTGATTACTTCCTCGCGCCAGTCGCCCAGGCAGTCCGCAATGGCGAGTGGCTGGCCCACGATCTGCCCAACCCGTTCATCCTTGTACTTGAGAATCGGGAACGTACCGGGCCGGTAACTAAAGGGCACGCGCACTTTCGTCGGGCCATCGAGCCAGTAGAAGGTGCGTGGGCCGTGACGGCCGAGGTCTTCATCCTTGGCCAGCAGCTTACCCGTCGCGCTGTAGAGCCAGCAGGTACGACCGTCCCGTTCCATGCCGTAGATTTCCATGCCCGGATGTGTCGCGTCGATATCGGCGACCATGCCCCAGTCGTGGATATGCGTGGTGGGATGGTCACAGCCCCAGATGATTTCGCCCGTGCGCGGGTCCGCCAGACAAATGCCATTGCGCCGCTGCGCAGTTTCGAAACCATACGCCAATTCCAGACCCGGGCGGGCCGGATCGACGTCGGCCAGGTAGCACCAGTCCGGATGGCCCATGTTCATCCGCCACAGGCACGTGCCATCGTCGTCGATGGCCACCGAGCCAATGATCACTTCGTCGCGGCCATCCGCATCGATGTCGAAAGCGTGCAGGCTGTGGCCCCCCTGTCCGCGCAAGGGCGGTGTTTCATCCTCGCCGCACCAACGCCACACCCTCTCTAGTTTCTTCTCGGCGTAGTTGTAGGCGTCGATGTACATCTTGGTGTATGTGCCGCGCAGCACGAGCAGGCTCGGGCGTTTGCCGTCGAGATAGGCGATACCGATCTGATTGCGGTTGACGCGGTTGCCTCGATTATCACCCCACGTGTTCGGGTCGCCGCGTGCGATCCAATCGACCTTCACAATCTCTTGTCCTGTCATGCCATCCAGGATCGAGCAGTATTCGGGCCCCTCCAGGACGAATCCACCCGGACTGATGAACGCCTCCTCGGGCGTCGCGGCCGGGGGCCCCGTTTTCAATGCCACTTCGGCTTTGCCATCACCATCCAGGTCATACACCGTCAGGGGCGAGAACCAAATCCCTATGTTGATGTTCCAGCCCAGGTCGTAGCGCCACATGAAGGCACGGGTCTGGCCGTTGTAGGCCTCGACTTTGTAGGTATCACGACTGCGGCGCTGGCGGCCCGGATCGATCGACCAAGCGGGTTGTTTGATCACATAGTCATAAATGCCGTCGCCATCCAAATCGGCAATCGCTACTTTGTTGGCCCCGTAGTCGCCCCGCAGCTTGATGGCCTGATAGTCCTGGTTTGCCACGTTGGGATCGTACCAGACTGCCGACGCAGCCTCCGGCCCATGGCCGCCCATGGGATGGACGTCGTAGAACCAGGACTTGCCCGCTGCCGTGGTGTCGACGAAGCTGCAGCGCTGCGTTATCGGTTTGACATTGAGCAGCCGCGATGGCTCATCCAACGCGGCGCGACGACCGACCATGAATCCTCTGCCCGGCGGGTCCGACGCCAGCAGTCGCCAGCCGACATACACGTGGCCCTCGGCCGTGGTCCGCGCCACGACACCACGCCCGAGATACTCAGCCCCCGGCGCGGCACGTCCGCCGGCCAGCACTACCGCCAGGAGCCCCGCTGCTATCCAATATCCCGTTCGCATACTCGGCGTCCCTTTCGTCAGCGTCCGTCCCAGCGCAGCAGCCCGCCTCTCGCCAGGTGTGCTCTTAGCGTCACGTCGCCATAGCGCAGACGACACAGGTTCCCCAACAGCGAGCGCACCGTGGCGACGCAAAGCTCGCCATCCGTCCATTCGATATCGACTGCGAATCCGCCGCGAGCACGCAACCCGCGCACCGAACCGATGGGCCAAGCCTTAGGCAGCGCGGGCAGAAACTCGATCTCGTCGTTGTGGCTCTGCAGTAACATTTCGGCGATGCCTGCCGTCCCGGCGTAGTTGCCGTCGATGCTGAAGATGTTCGCCTGTGCACCGGCAATCCCACCCCGCGAAAACGTCAGCAGGCTCGTATCGCTGTCTTCGCGCAACAGCCCCAACAAATGATGATGCGCCTGTTCACCATCACCGAGGCGAGCGAAGTAATTGATGAGGTTGGCCCGGCTCCACTCGACGTCTTCCCAGTTGGGTTGTCCGATTCGACGTTCGATACTCACGCGTGCCGCAGCGGCCAGTTTCGGGGTTCCGCGGCGCGTGATCTGATTCGTCGGGTGCAGCGCCAACAGGTGCGTGCTGTGACGATGACTGGGCACAGCCTCGTCAAGATCCTCCAGCCATTCCTGCAACTGGCCGTGCTGGCCGACTTGCAGCGGCGGCAGCTTGGCCCGTGCCGCCTCCAGCGTCGCGCGAAACTCCGCGTCGATCTCTAAGATCTTCGTCGCTTCGATGCACGCCGTGAACAGATCGTACACCAGCACACGATCGCAGGTCGGCCCCATCGACTCGCTACACCGTTCTCCATCAGGCGTCACGAATGAATTCTCGGGCGAGACCGCCGGCCCCGTGACCAGCCAGCCGTACTTGGGATGCTCGACCATATAGTCCAGGAAGAACTCCGCCGCTTCGCGCAGAACCGGGTAGGCCCGTGTCTTCAGGAACTCCTCGTCGCCCGTGAAACGGTAGTATTCCCAGAAATCCCGGGCGATCCATATCCCCCCGGTCGGATGTAGACCCCAACCGAGGCCCCAGCCCGGCGCCGTGAAGCCCCACGCATTGGTGAACACGTGGCACACCCAGCCTCGCGCGCCGTACATCGTCTGCGCCGTGCGCCGGCCCGGCGCGCGCAGCGATTCGATCAGGCGAAGCTGAGGCTCGTGACACTCGGCCAGGTTGCACATCTCCGTCGGCCAGTAGTTCTGCTGCGTGTTGATATCGAGATGGAAATCGCACGTCCAGCCCATGTTGCAGGCGAGGTTGTCGTTCCAGATCCCCTGGAGATTCGTCGGCAGAGGCGAATCCTCGCGCGAGCCGGCGATGAGCAGGTACCGCCCATACTGGAAGAACAGCGCCGCCAATTGCGGATCGTCCGCCCCGGCGTGGAGATCGGCCAGCCGTCGCTCCATAGGGCGCGATGTCGCTTCATGCCCACCCACATTCAGATCGACGCGGTCGAACAAGTGTCGATGGTCTGCCACGTGCGCCTGCCGCAATTGACTGAACGATCGCCCGGCCACCTTCTCAAGTTGAGCGGCGCACAACGCCGTTGGATCCTGGTCGCGGAACGTCGTATTCGCCACCACCAGCAGCGTCACCGTGTCGGCCCCCTGGACCGCCAGGCTCTCGTCGACTGCTCTAACCTGCCCACCCTCGGCCAACACACGCACCCAACTCTCGAAAGAAACACCCGTGGTTCCATCGCTGTGCTTCGTCTCCCGGGCGTCGCCTCGGATGACCAGCGTTCGGTTGCCTTGGGCCTGGACCTCCGCCGGCAAGTCGCCACCGTCGAGGTTCAGCGAGAAAGACAACTGGCCAGGCTTCTCGCACGTCAGCCGGACAGCGAAGACGTTATCCGGATTCGAAGCGAACACCTCGCGCACGAAACGTACGCCACCAACGGCGTATTCGACCCGAACCACGCCCGTGGCCAGATCCAATTGGCGCCGATAGCCGGTCACGGCGCCGGCGGGATGCTCGAACTCCAACAACAGATCCGCCATGGGCAGATGCGTGCCGTACGAATCGCGCCGACCCAGCAAGTGTTGGCCGCACAGGTCGCGGGCCTTCATGTACTCGCCCGCAAAGAGACGTTGCCTTATCTCGGCCAGGTGCTCGCGTGCCCCGGGATTGTCGTGCCGGTCGCTCGGCGCCCCGGACCAGACGGTGGATTCATTCAGAGCCAGCCTTTCGCGTGCGACACCACCGAAAACCATCGCCCCCAAGCGTCCGTTACCAACCGGCAGCGCCTCCAACCAGCGCTGTGCCGGCCGCTCGTACCATAGCACGTTCTCGCCCGCGCCGGCGCTCGCGACGAGCACGAAGGCAAACACAAGGACCGCAAAGAACCTTCGCAATGACATCGATGACTCCTGAAAATGGCCTCTCTCAGCGTCCGTCCCAGCGCAGCGTTCCGCCCTTTGCAAGAGCCGCGCTCAGCAGAGCGTCCCCGCAGCGCAACCGGCATGGATTGCCCGCTTGCGAGCGGATCGTAGCCAGCGTCAGTCGACCCTCGGACCATTCGAGATCGATTTCGAAACCACCCTTCGCGCGCAGGCCTGTAACCGACCCCGTGGCAAACGCTTTGGGCAGCGCGGGCAGCAGTTCGATCTCGGCGGTCATCTGCGGGCCGTCGAAGCGCACGCGACTCTGGAGCAGCATTTCGCCAATGCCCGAGGTGCCGCCAAAGTTGCCGTCGATCTGGAAGGGCGGGTGGGCATCGAACATGTTCGGGTAGGTTCGTTCGGGACCGAGCAGCAGGTGGAGAATTCCGTAGGTGTGCTCGGCGTCCTGGAGCCTCGCCCAGAGGTTCAGACGCCAGCCAATGCCCCAGCCGGTCGCGTTGTCGCCGCGAATCTCCAGCGACTTACGCACCGCCGCTGCCAGCTTGGGCGTCTCATGCACGTTGATCTGGTCGCTCGGGTACAGGCCGTACAGATGCGAGACGTGACGATGATGAATGTCACCAGCCTCCATGTCCCAGTCTTCCAACCACTCCTGGAGCTGCCCTTCCTTGCCGATCTGGTCCGGAGCCAGGCGGGCCCGAGTCGCCTCGACCTTCGCGCGAAATTCTTCATCCACGCCCAGAATCGTCGCGGCGTGCATGCAACTGCTGAACAGATCGCGGATGATCTGGCTGTCCATTGCCGGCCCGGCGCAGATGGAGACACCATGCTTGTGCCCGTTCTCGGGTGACAGCGAGGGGCACGTCACCAGCCATCCATGCGTGGGCTCTTCGACCAGCGTATCGAGGAAGAATTGCGCCGCGCCCTTGAGCACCGGGTACACGTCGGCCAGAAACGCCTTATCGCCCCCGTACTCGTAGTGATCCCACAGGTGTTTGCTCAGCCAGGCGCCGCCCGTGGGCCAGAACCCCCAGAAGGGCCCGTCGATCGGCGCCGAGGCACGCCAGAGATCGGTGTTGTGATGGGTCACCCAGCCGCCCGCGCCCCAATGACGCTTAGCCGTATGGGCGCCGGTGACGCTCAGGTCCTTCACCATGCTCACGAGAGGCTCGACGCACTCGGCCAAGTTCGTCGGCTCGGCCGGCCAGTAGTTCATCTCGGTGTTGATGTTGATCGTGTACTTGCTGTCCCAGGGCGGCGACATGCTGTCGTTCCAGATGCCCTGCAGGTTCGCCGGCTGGGTACCGGGTCGCGAACTGGAGATCAGCAGGTAACGGCCGAACTGGAAATACAACGCCGCCAGTTGCGGATCGTCGCTGGTCATCGACGTGCGGATACGCTCATCGGTGGGCTTCTCGGCCGCAGGCGTCGCGCCCAGATCGAGTGTCACGCGCCGGAACAACCGCTGGTGTTCCTCGATGTGGTCCTCGCGCAAAGCTTCGAGAGATTTCTTGCCCGCCGCGGCGATCGCTGCTTTCGTCAGGGCTTCGGGATCGCCACTGACGTCCTTGAAGCTCTTGTAGCTCGTCGCGACCGCAACCAACAGCGTTGCCGAATCGGCCTGGTTCACCGCCAGCTTGTCGGCGACTCCGCTGACGGTCCCTCTTGCGGTCAGGACGCGCACGCGGGTCTGGCACTTCAGTGCCCCTGCGATACCCTGGGAGGAGCCGTTGATGCCGGTGAGAACCAGCGTGTCGTCGCCCTCGAGCGAGACCTTGGCCCGCTGGGGTGTCTGGAGCCCGGCCGTGAAAGAAATCTGCCCGGGCTTGTCGGCCGTCAGATGGACGACAAGCACCTGATCGACCGGACTGGCGAAGACCTCGCGCGTGAACGTCACGCCATCGATGTTATAGCTGGTCGATGCGATCGCCCTATCGAGATTCAGATCGCGTCGATAGTTCGTGACTTTCTCGGTCTCGGGGAAAGCCAATAACAGATTGCCAACCGTTTGGTACGGCATCTGCTTGAGCGGCCGCGCCATCATCTTGGCGCCGATCAGATTGTTGGCTTCGCGATACTTGCCTGCGAAGATCAGCTGCCGCGCCTCGGGCAACGCCTGGAGCGCTTCGTCATGGGTCGGATCGTATGGCCCGCCCGCATACAGTGTATCCTCGTTCAGTTGCAGGCGCTCGCGGTCGATCCCGCCAAAGACCATGGCGCCGAGGCGGCCATTGCCGACGGCCAACGCCTCGGTCCACTCCACCGCGGGCTGGCGATACCACAGACTCAAGGGCTCGGGCGGTGCGGCCGCTTTGCCTTCCAGCGCACCGTAGAAACGTGTATCGAGACTGAGGCCAGCCACCTCCAGCGTCAGCTTGCCCGCTGTCGGCCTGATCTTCGGACCGGGTTCAGCGGCAAAAACCCATTCGCCCAGGACACCGTTCAGCGACTTGGGCTCAGCCGCACCTGCCCGCGCAGCGACCTCGGCCGCCGTCAGAGCCCGCCCGTATATGGCCGCTCGCAGAATGTGGCCGCGGAAGCGATTGTCACCCTTCGGGTCGCAACCAACGCGCAGCGGAACCTGCGTCAGCGTCATCGGTGCAAACCCGGCGCCTTTGTTGCCGGCGACCTCGCTGCCATCCACATAGAGCTTGGCGAAACCCTGGGACACGCTGTAGACGGCAACCACGTGTGTCCAGCGGTCGCTAGGCAACTTCGCGTCGTAGGTACAGGCCCCTTGAATGGTCATGAAACGCAGCGAATTACCGGGATAGGTATCGAGCATGTACGCATCGGACGTACCCGGCACGGACTTGTCGAGAATGCGTCCGCCGCCGTGTCCCATGGCGTCGGCTTTGACCCAAGCCTCCAGGGTCACCTCGTCGGTCAAATCAAGAACCTCCTGGCTCGGGACTTCGTAAGTGGCCGAGCGTCGGCCCAGGCGATAGCCTTCGCCCTCCGCGGCGAGAACCTGGCCCAGCGTAGTCAAACACAGGAGTATAGATACGATCGATACAGCTCTCATTCGTTGCATGTCAACCTCCATACAGATCACGACACCAGGACCGTTCCCGGCTTGTTGCCACGTTCATAACCTTGGGATGATACAGTCTACTCGATCCGGAAAACAAATGCTGAGGTATTCATGTAGCGTCCGCCTTGCGAGGCGACGAACAGATAGGCGGGTTTGCCGTCGCGCATGAGGATCTGAGGCCGTTCGAGACGGCCGTACTTGCGTAAGTGGCGCGGGCCAGGGGGCTCGCTGACGTATTCCCGGACGGCGTGATAGGCAATCTTCGGCTCCGACCAGCGGATGCCATCGTCGGACTCCAAATAGAGACCGACCTCATGGTTGAAGATACCCATGTCGCGGGCGATCATCCGGAATTTGCCATCCTCGATATAGACATAGGCGTCCTCGATCTGCGTGTTGCCGCCGCGGGCGGAATAATCGATGATTGGATTGTGAGCGTATTTGACGTAGGGCCCCTCGAGTTTCTCGGCGACGGCCAGGCCGTACTTGCGATTGCCTCGCACGGTTGGATGCGCCGAGTTGTAGTACTCGCTGGAATTCCACGATTTGTAATACAGCCAGTATTGCCCGTTCGGGTGCTTCACGAAGGCGGGATTCGAGGTGCAATGATTGTCCCACGCTTCCTCGCCGCCAACCTCGATGAGCGGCTCGTCCCGACGCCGCCAGGGTCCGGCCAGCGAATCGGCCGTTGCCAGCCCCACGCGCTTGGTGTTGGTCTTGCCGTTGGAGTTGCCCATATAGAAGAGGCAGTACTGCCCATCCACTTTCTGAATGTGCGGATTGTGGCACGTGGTCGCATCCCAGAAGCCTTCTCCGCGCGGGGCCAGGATGGTTTCGATCTGTTCGTACGGGCCTTCGGGCTTGTCCGCCACGGCGTGGGCGATTTCGGAGCGATTGACCCAGCCACCCATGCGACGTGCAGCGGGCCAGCGGGAAAAGAACACATGCACCTTGCCATCGGGCCCATCGATCGGGCTGGTCCCCCAAACGTACCAGTCCTCCAATTCGAGGACGCGTCCGATTGGTTTGAGCCGCCGACTGAACGCCGATATCCGCTCGGGGGGAATCTCTGCCTCAGATTGGGCGGCCAGGCAGCGCGACAAGGGCGCCATTGTTGCAGCCGCCATGAAGGCTCTTCTCGTAATCACGGTTGCGTCTCCAATAGCTGATCTCTTGAGAACTCCATGGTCCGCAGGGGCGTGAGCGTCACGGGGCCGATCAAGCCCGACTCAGCCGGCGACCATTGCGCCGCATTGAAATAGCCGTCCGGCCCGCGATGCTCGCGCCGCCGCGGCGGAAAGTTGACATTGTAGAATTTCTTGTAGTTGACGCCCCGCCGGTCCAGATCGGCAATCCGGTTGGCCATCAGATTCGATACATACACTTCGAGTGTGTTCTCGGCCTTCAACTGTGCGCTCGGAATCGTGACCGCATAAGGCGCGCTGATGAGCGTGGCCAGTTCTCTCCCGTTGAGCACCACGCGGGCGCTCTCGCAGACCCGCCCCAGATCCAGCCGCCAGGCATCGGCATCACCATCAGGTCTTGCCAAGGTGATCGTGTACCGCGCCGTGCCCGAGAACACCTTGACCGCCTCGCCTTCAAAATCGGTCCAAGACCCCAGTGTCATGGTTTCGATCGGCGCCGCCAAGCGAGGTCCCCCCTGCACGAAGCGGAGTGTCCATATCCCCTCAATCTTCTGCGCGGGTCCCGTTACTTCGAAATGCTCATACGTGGAGCCCTCGATCGCACGGTTGAACGTGCGGAGGATACAGGACTGGTCCGGGGTCAGTTGGATGTAGACCTCCGAACCGCCCGTCTGGTCTCGACGCCACGGCACCAGACCAACACGACCATGCATCGGGTCGAAGCGCGCCACACTGGCGGCCTCCGCCTGCACGGGCACCCAGCCGGCCCAGGCTTCGTCCTCTCGATTCTGAAGGAAATAGCAGGTGCCATCTCCCAGATCACGCCGGACGAATTCGAGGCCAAGATCGACCATCGTTTCTCGCTCGACACCGACCGTCGCCAGCATCTCAGCCGGATCGTCACCAATCAGAAAGCGACCGCGTCCAATCTCGCACCGCCCTTTTTCTTGCGACTTGAACTCTGAGGTCAATACTCGAAACGCACGCCGACGTTCTTCGAGGTTGCCCAGCCCGGGGACATCGGCAGGCAACTGCCCTTCCACGACAACAGTGGCCCCTTGTCTGGCCAACTCCACGAGTTTCTTGAATGTCGCCAGGGGCATGTGCTCACACGCCGGCACGACGATCGCTTCGTACCGAGCGTCGCCTATGCGCAATCCGCCGCCCGCGGATCGCACGTCGGCAAGCTGGCGGTCGGAAATGTAATCGAAGGTGTAGCCTGCCTCCCAAAGCGCGTCGGCCACACTTGCCAGTTCGGCCGGCACCGTCTGGCGGTGGTGCTGCAGCAGGCTGCGCCCGACCTGGGACCAGGAATCGTAGATGGGCCAGTAGACCAGCACATCGTTGTCGGGCGTGCCCGCCTGGAGGAACGACTGGCAGCGCGTGACATATTGGTTCAGGGCCGCGAAGTCGTTCCAGAACGAATTGGTCGGGCCGAAATGGACCGAGGCGTAGAACATCCAGCCAGGCCAGGGCTCCTCGGGAGGCGAAAAGGTCGTGCCGTGGTAGCAGATGTGATTGATGCCCCCCAGGAAATAGCGGTCGGCCCATGCTTTGGCCTCGCCCAGCGTGCCCTGGAAATGCTCGTTCATCCAGGTGGCCGCTTCGCACGAGGCCAGGGGCTTGCCCGTAAGATGGGCCGCCGATGAGGCGAGCTTGAACCCGAGGACATCAGTACCCTCCGTCTCGGGAATTCCGCTGGCCGCATAGAGATCCAGCAAGTTGGCCGGTGAGCCGTGCGCCTGATTGCGAATCGTCGCGCTGTGCCCTTCCGCCCATTGGCGCCAGGGAATCGTGAACTCCTCCAGCAGTAGATTGGAGATCGTCTCGCGAAAATCGCAGCGCACCCGGCCGATGGTCTCGACCTGGCCCTTCCCGAACAACGCGGGCAACTGCGCGCGCAGATCGTACCCACAGCGCCGCCGGAACTGCTCGAAGAAGGCAGGCGTCCAGTTCGATTCGCCCGCTGCATCGTCCACTTCATAGGAATCGTTGAAATAGGCGCGCAACGAGGTGACATCATGGCCGGCAAACGCATGATCGAAACGACTCAAGTAGCGGGCGAGCACCGCGCGGGAGAAATGATCGATCACGTTGCCTTCGCCACCGGGTCCGGCCCGCTCAACCATCTTCCCATGCCAGCCTTGGAAAACCGCGTACAACGTCCAACTCCCGGCCGGCACCGTCCAGTCAAGCCGACCGTCGGCGCCAACCTTCTCCGTCAGGTCCACCGCTTGCCCTTCGGAGCCGTAAGCCATCAATACTTGCAGCGGGAGGGGCTTCTCGAAGCGCACCTGTTCCAGCGCCAGCCTTTGCAGGTTCTCGTTGGCACTGATCGGCTCGACCAGTTCGGAAATGTTCATCCGCCGGCCAATCGCGCGCACCATGGGTTTCTGCACATACATGACGGGCTCATCGAGCCGCTCGCCCTCGGTCACTTCGTACGTCTTGTACAGCACGTTGCGACAGGCATCGTCGGCGCCGACCCAGGGACCGCCAAAAGGCCAGCCGTTGCCGGTGGCCATGTCGATGCCCAGATCGAGCCGCTGCCCTTCTTTGAGCGTGTGAACGAGCATGTCCACCCAGGCCGGCGCCAAGTAATCGAGGAAGCGGTCCTCGTAGCCCTGGACCCCGTAGATCGGTGTGATTTCCAGGCCACCCAGGCCGGCCTGCGCATATTTTTCCATCTCAACCGTTAGGTCGCGCTCGTTGACAATGCTGCCCATCCACCACCAGCGCGTCCAGGGCTTCGTCTGGTTCGTCACCGCCGGCCAGGCCAGCACCGCGCCCCGAGTGTCTTCCGCCCGCACCTTGTCGCCACCCAACAGTGCGACGCCCGCGCAGAGTACGACAGCTATCGTCGCATATCGGCTCAAATCTCGCATGCTCTCTCCTTAGATCTACTTGCTGCGCAGAATTTCCTCGTCGTCCCGCATAACGCGCAGCCGAGTCCGTTCATCACTGCCAATCTCAAACAGCAACTGGTCGGCCTGATCCGACCAGCGCAGCTCAGCGCCCCCGCCGGCAGGATCCACCGCCGTCTCTGGCAAGGCCTGCCCCATGCGGAAGGGAATCATGACAATCCGAAAACGCGGATCGACCGCCTCGGTCGAGATCACGCTGCGTTGCCGTTCCAGGTCACTCGCGAGCGTGCACGCCGCGGGGCCAACCTCACGAATGAGCAACATGGAACTGCCAGGTGTAACGTCGGCGCCGGGCGTCGTCGCCAACACCAGGTCTTCGTCGCCCAGTCCGGGCAACGTCACCGCGTGAAAGCCGCCGATCATCTGCCACTGGTACCGATGGTCCTCATCGTCCTTGCGCAGGTCGTCGACCACAACCACGTAAGGATGGGTCCCGCGCACCAGCGCCATTGAACGAAACGCGTAACGTACGGGATTGAACGGCGCCCGCAAGGTCGGGAACCACGGATTGCTCAGTGGCGGTCGATAGAAATTGACTCGGTAGTCTTGTGTCCCCTTGAAGATTTTCACCACATCCGGATCGGTCTCGATCTCCCATTCGTACGCCTTGGCATGCGGCTGGTCCCAACTCTCGATCCACGTGGTCCAGACGTAATCGTAGGCATACTTCAGATCGGCCGTCGCCACGGCGCCGTCGTCGTTCAACGCGGCGCCCAGGTACTTGACCTTGACCGGCATTTCGCCCAGGTCGCCATCCTGTCCTTTCCCATCGATCAAGACGATAGAGTGATTCTTGGACGCGCTGTCGGTGGGCGATGAGCCGTCACGTCCCCAGGTGACGCCGTGGGCCTGCAAATAGAACGACCCGGCATCATGGTGCAGCGGTCCGGCCCCCAGGTAGAGATCGGGTCGGGCCTGCATGTTCACCCACAGGGCTTCGGCGCTGTCGTCACTCCGGGACGAAAACATGCCTTGAATGGGATCGCTGAAATCCAACGGCAATTCCAACGCGGCCCGCGTGCCACCCTGCCCGTCAGCATCGTACAACAGGTTGCTCGTCAGTCCGGGAACCGTCGGGCCGGGCAAACGCATGGGGCCCGAGTGGTTGGGCAGTTGGCGCCGGTACGTCTCGGCGTCGAAATCACGCAACGGCACCGAACGGCCCAGCAGAAAATCCGCGGACCTGTCCGCCGGATAGAACAATTTGAACGCCGAGACAAGCTGGCGACTCAGAGGACCGCCCCCGTCCGTGCCCCGCGAGGCGACGATCGCACCGTCGGGCGAGGTGCACTGGATCTGAGCCTCCATCATGCGGCGCCAGTGAGGATGCCCAAGCATGTTGTCGCCGCGCCGGGCCAGAGCCACCATCGACAGCAGTTGAAACTCCAGCCCGGCATCGCTGGTGCCGTTGGACTCATGGGGCAGACCATGCTGATCGATGCCCCACTGAAGAACGGCCCGGACGGTTTCGATGCCCGCGTCGTGCACCTCAGGATCGAACCCTTCCTCGCCCTCGATGGCCAGGTTCGCCAGGAAGATGGTCAGGTCTCTCGTGACCCAACTGTTATCGCGCATGCGGACGGCCCCGTTCTGCCCATAGCCGCGTCGTCCGGCGACCGCCTTGGCGATCACCCGCCGCATCAGCGCTTTCTCATCTTCCGTCATCCATTTGGCGGAGAAATCGTAGGCCATCCCCAAATCCATGTGGCCGACCACCACGTGCATATCGCGCCAGTGATGGCGATACACTTCCGGCTCATTGTTGATGCGATCGATCTCGGGCTCGACCAGCGCGTAGTACTGGCAAATGGCCGAAGCGGTCTGGCGCCCCAGGTCGTCATCGTTGAGCAGCAGACAATACAACGCCATGGACGTCAGGCAGTTGGGTAGGTAGGCGACACCTGCATGAAAAATGCCCGGCTCCTGTCCCTCGAACCGGTCGCCCTCGAGCACCAGATCCTTGACATTGCCGGCCGCAAGCCGGCGGAAGATCTCACCATCAGACGTGTTTGGATCGAGGAAGCTTTGGCCCAATAGATACTGCATATCGAGAAGGGACTTCGCGCCCGTGACCGACGACCGGATGCGACTGGAGATGATCGGAACGTCTTCCGGACCAAACAGCACGCGCGGATGCACGCCAACTTCCGGCACGGGTGAATTCAGCTCCTGGGCCCGCAGCCCGGTATAATCGTAGGCTTTCTTCGGCATCCACCGCCAACGCGTCTCGGGCCCCTCGAACAGCGCGAACTGCTCATCCGTCACCTTGATCTGATTGACGAATTTCCCCCACGCCTTCAGCGAAGGCAGGTTGCGATAGGCGATCTGCGGATCGGCAAACTTCTCGGGCGTGTCGAAGAGCGTGATGATCGAGTCGATCAACTGCGAGTCACTGAGGGTCAGCGGTTCCTCGGTCACGATGACCAGCCCGCGCTCGTCCGTAAAGACGTCCTTCTTCGCGCGGCTCGCCAGATCGGCAATCGCGGCCATGCCTTTCTTCTCCGTCACGCCCAGACCGAACCACGGCAGGCGCTTGAGGCCGAAGGCCGTAAGGGCGAAACGCTCCGGCACCAGTACCTTGTCCTTGAACAGGAGCGCTTCGGTGCGCCAGTTGTCCGGGTCGAGCCGGACACGCTGGCCACGGATGAAGCCATGCCGACTGCCGGCCAAGACCGCCACCAGGGTGGTCTTGAGCCGCTCACTCGCCGCAGCCCGGGCTTCGGAATTGTACGCTCCCAAATCCGTCGCCTCGGGTGGTGCGGCCGGCTCATTGGCCAGCGCCCGACCAAACAAAGACAGACCGATCGCCAACACGATCCAGAGGATTGACAGACCCGCCCCCTCCGGGCCCGTTTCGCATTGCGTCCGAGATACCGCTGCACAGAGGCTCATGGAACCTCCGATCCGACCATGTATGCACCCTCATCCTTCCGCTCGCTGTGCCACCCTGCCCGTGCCTCAGCACCGTCCTGCCTGACGATACGTGTCGCGTTCAACGCGATTGACAAATCCATAGCTACTATTCTACTGGCATTTCGCGCTCAATGCGAGTCAGAAACCGACCTTTTCGCGCTCTCCGCCACCCATTTCCCCAGCACGATTCCCCGTTTTTGAGGCCCTCAAGGCCGATCCTGCGTGGTTCCCGCCCTACTGCGGATCGGTCAGGACGACACGGGCACGATCTGTGGCAGCGACAGGCCAGCCGTCGTCGTCCCATTGCAGGGTCGTGATCGCCAGGGAGGCCAGGCCGCGCCAGGCGCCGTCGTAGTAGTGGTAGCCCAGCCAGTCGGTCCCGCCCTCGGAGAAAATCGCAGCGTGGCCCGGGCCGATGAAGTCGCCGTTCGTTTCGAGGAAGCGGCTGCCCCCGTCGTCGAGCATATCCACACCGGCCTTGTCGAGATAAGGCCCCGTGATCGTCGCGCTGCGACCGACCCGAATGTTGTACGTGCTGTCGACGCCGCGACAGCATTGCCCCCAGTTCACGAAGAGATAGTAATACTTGTCGTGATACCAGAGGCACGGCGCCTCGATGGCGTCCGAATGAGCCAGCGCGTAGACAGGCGAGTCGGGCGCGATGCGCAGGCCCGTCTTCGGGTCCAGTTCGATCAGCTTGATCCCGCTCCAGTACGAGCCAAAGGTCATCCACAACCTACCATCGGGACCGAGCGTGATGCCCGGGTCGATGGCATTGAAATTGACTTCGTCATTGGATTGGATCACGAGGCCCTGGTCGACCCACTTGTAGTCAGGCGCGTTGGGGTCAAGCGTGACGTTGCTGACCAGCCCGATCGCCGAAGTGCGGACACCCCAGGTCGAAACCGAGTAGTAGAGGAGGTAGCGGCCGTTGTGCTGAATCACATCCGGCGCCCAGAGGTGTCCCCGATTGCCAGGCACCGCGGTCTTGTGCCACGCGGGCAGCGTCGTCAGCACGGCCGGCCCGAGCGTCCAGGTCTTGAGGTCCTTCGAATGAAACGACTTGATCCCGCGGCCCGTCGCGAAGAGCCAGTACTGGTTCCCACACGTGACGATGGTCGAAGGGTCGTGGATCGACAAGCGCCACCGGCGGCGCCGCTCGGCGCGGGCCGCGTCGTCTTGCTCGGCGCCTCGGCAGACGTTGCCCGTGGCGACCAAGAGGCAGAGCAGCGCCATTGCCATTGCCTGGACACGCTTCACAGATCGCCTCCCAATCGAAGAACACAGACCTGGCGAGCCCACCCTTTGTCTCAAACCATGCTGTAATCGTAGGGCTTGCGCATCGGGCGCGACAGGTAGCTATTCGCTTCGGCATCTCCGACGAATTGCTCGGCGACCGGGTCCCACTGGAGCTTGCGTCCCAGACGAATCGCGGTCACACCCAGGTGACAGAGACTCGCGGAACGATGGCCGACCGTGGCCGGGCAGATCGGGGCCTTGCGCGACCGGACGCAGTCCATGAAGTTGCCAATGTGGTCGTTGCTGGCGTAAACGCGCGGTGCGCTGTCGGGCAGCTTCTCCGTCAGCAGGGCTCGGTCGCTCGCCTCGATCACGCCTCGCGTGACCCAGATCCAGCCGTCAGAGCCGATGAACTTGATCCCGTGCTGCTGGCGATTCTTGTCGATGACCCCGCCGTGCCAGGCGCTGGCCGTCGTACTGTGGCACTCGTGCACGACGCCATTGGCATAGGTCCACGTCACTTCGTATTCGCTGGCGGCGGTGAATCCACCGGGGATCATCTCGACCAGTTGCTTGCCTTCGACGCTCACCGGGCCCGAGCCATCCATGCCAAGCGCCCAGAGGACGATATCGTTATGGTGCGCACCCCAGTCGGTCATGGTGCCGCCGGAGTACTCCCACCAATAGCGGAAGCTGAAATGGGTGCGCTCCTTGACGTACGGAACCTCGGGCGTCTGGCCCATCCAGAAATCATAGTTGAATCCTTCGGGCACGGCCGACGTCTTGAACGGACCCTGCCGCAACCCGGCCGGCAGCCAGACCTCCACCTTCTCGATCTTACCGATCCGCCCATTGCGCACGAGGTCACAAGCCAGGCGGAAGCGGATGCTGCTGCGCTGTTGCGTCCCGGTCTGGAGAATGCGACCGGTCTGCTTCTCGGTCTCGATCAAATGCTTGCCCTCGGCAACCGTCAGCGTGAGCGGCTTCTCGCAATACACGTCCTTGCCCGCCCGCATGGCCGCGATGGAGACCAGCGTGTGCCAGTGGTCGACGGTCCCGCAAATGACAGCGTCGATATCATCGCGCTCCAGGAGCTTACGGAAATCGCCGTAACCATCCGCGTCGGGGAAGTCCTTCTTGGCGTTGGCGATATGGCTTTCATCAACATCGCAGACCGCGACCACCTTGCCATAGCGTTGCGCGTTACGGGCGTCGCCTCGGCCCTGCCCGCCGCAACCGATCAGGCCCAGCCGAATCTGTTCGCTCGGCGCCGCGGAGGCGGCCGGTCGCGGCGTCGCCTGCGCGGCACACTCCTGCACATACCAGGCCGGCAGCGCCGAACCCGCGGCGAGCATACCAGCACCTTTGAGAAAGTTCCGGCGTGAGGTGCGCCTGTCATGATCGATCATCATCGTCTCCCTGTCATAGCGTCATCTCGGGGCCCGCAACTGGACCGCTATGGTTGCGGGGCCAGCTTGATATTCCAGACGTTCACGGCCCGCCAATTATTGCGGTCGGTGGCCCTTAGCACCAAATGGTACACGCCGGGCTCGGCAAACCGAACCGTCCCGATGTCCGTCAGAGCCGGCTCATCCCAGCCACCCGTGTTGCTCACGGAAAACGGCACGCGCTGCCCTGAAACCTCAACGGTCAGCAGCGCTCCGTTGTGCGGCGTGGCGAAATCGCCAACCACATTATAGGCACCCGCCTTTTTGATGTACAGTAGCCAGTGGACACGCTCGCCCGGATTGTCCCAGAAGCCGATATTCGTGACGCCCGCATTCTTCTCTTCCGTGCCGATCTTCTGGCCTTCGAGCACCGCGTTCTCGGCCTTGAGCGTCACCGCCCCGGGCAGGATGAACAGCGCCTCCGGGCTGAGCGTCGTCGTGAAACCGGTGATTTTGAACGCATAGGCATGCCGGCAGGGCCGCTGGCTCTCGGACAAGGCCGGAATCTTGATGCTTAACTGCTTGCTGTCGTTGACGGTGAACGATAGAGGCTGATCGTGCCCCAACAGTTCGACCTTGGCACCTGGACCAGCTCGATCGATCTGCACGAAACGCAGCAGGATGTCGTCCTGGGACCATCCCATCGCGATGGCGTACAGCGTTTTGCCGTCCTTGGACCGCGTGTAGCGAATGTCTCGCGACGTGTACTGCATCGTCTCCAGGAAGCCGCCCTCTTTCTCGGTGTGTGTGGGGCCTTCACCGTAGACGTCCCAGGGCCGTGTGGCATAGATCGCTTCGCCGTTGACTTTGAGCCAGCGGCCCATCTCGCGCAGCACGGTCTGCTGCTCCGTCGTAATCGTCCCGTCCGCCTTGGGGCAAACGTTCAGCAGGAGTACACCGTTCTTGCTGACGATGTCGATCAGCTCGTGAACCATCTCCGCCGGCGTCTTGACCCGCAGACCCTGGACCCAGGACCAACTGTTGTGAGCGGTCGAATCGTCGGTCTGCCACAAATCGGCGGCGATGCCGCTCGTCCAGCCGCGCTCGATATCCAGCACGCCCACGCCCTCGGGCAGGTATTCGTTCTTACGCGTGATGATGACGGGCTTGCCCCAGATCTTCTCGTGGTTGTAGTAGTAGGCGGCCATCTTCTGCTTGTAGCTGTCGGGAATCTTGCCCAGACCGAAATCGAACCAGATCTGATCGGGCTGGTAGCGGTCGATCACCTCTTTGAGCTTGATCAGCCAGCGGTCGCGCGCCAGGGTCCGGTCCTCCATGGTCGGAAAGCCGTAGAGGTCGCCATACTGCGGATCGGCGGTATCCCAGCCTTCCTTGGCTGTATAGTAACCCTGGATGTTGAACGCGTGATGGAACGACGTGATGATCTTCAGGTCACGCTGGCGCAACTCGCGAATCAGCTCGCCCGCGATGTCGCGTTTGGGTCCCATTTGCCCCACGTTCCAGCGGTTGACCGTGCTGGCCCACATCGAAAACCCATCGTGATGCTCGGCCACCGGTCCCGCGAACTTCGCGCCGGAGTCCTTATACAACTGCGCCCACTCGGCCGGGTCGAACTTCTCCAGCGTGAACATCGGGACGAAGTCCTTATACCCGAATTCCGACTGATCCCCGTAGGTCTTGCGATGATGCTCGAAGGCCTTCTGGTTCTCCTGGTATATCAGGCGCGGATACCACTCGTTCCCGAACCCCGACACGCAGTACACGCCCAGATGGGCATAGATCCCGAACTTGGCATCCGCGAACCATTCCGGAATCTCGTGCTGCGTCAGCGACTCCCACGTGGTATCCCACTGGCCCTGAGCGTTGACCTTGTCGATCTCTTGCAGTTCCCTGGCGAGGTGGGCCTCATCGGCCGCCCCGGCCGGCCATGCCGCGAGCAGAGCCATCGCCGTCATCAGAATCGTCAATGTGCGCATGCGTGCCATCGTCATTCCTTTCCCATCATGTGCGGGCGATGGTTTCATCGAGCCTGCCGCGTGCGGCCGAACGCCGCTCTCGGAGCCAGCCTACCAGTATCAACCAGTTGCCGCCAACGAACGATGGCAATTCTTGACCATCCAATGTCAATTCTTGGCCTGCCCTGCCGTCATTGACAGCACCGTTCCGAGCGCCAATAATCGCTGTGCGTTGTCGTGACCCACTCGGAAAGGATTCGTGCACGAAGCCAGCCAATCGCATCGCTCTGATTCTCGTCGGCACGGCCCTGCTGCCGGCCGCGTATGCCTTGCCAGTATCCGGGGCCGAAAGCGAGACCGAGATTCGCGCCGCCCTGGCAACACACGACCGCGCGATTCACGTCCATGACAACTGGGTTCGCGATCCCTACATCGTGCTCGCACCCGGTGGATACTATTACTACACCGGCACGACCCAGATGCCCGGGCCGCCGCCGGCCGAGGCCCGGTACAATACCGGTCTGGGTCCTACCAGCCGTGTGGGCTGGCACGTGCGCGTTTGGCGCAGTGTCGATCTGGTCGCCTGGGAAGCGCTCGGCTGGCCCTACACGCTCAAAGACACCATCTGGTACCAGACCGAGCGCGAGGTTTTCGACCAGGCTCCGCCAGAGCAATGGCGTGTGTGGGCGCCGGAGCTGCACTGGGTGGGCGATCGCTGGGCGCTGGTGCACACGACGCCGCAACCCTTGGCGCCGCGCGTCGGCGGCACGCTGGTCCTCAGCGCCGGCGCCGAGGTCAAAGGCCCCTGGAGAAGTCCACTGGGCACGCGCATCGGGCGGCGCCATGACCCGTCGCTCTTTCGTGACGACGACGGCACCTGGTGGATGATCTGGGGCGCGACGCAGATCGCCCCGCTGAAGCCGGACTTCTCCGATTACGCGGCCGAACCGACCCGCATCGGCCCGTCCGGCGCCACAGCCAAGATGGGACATGAAGGCTGCTTGCTGCGCAAGATCGCCGGTCGCTATGTTCTCTTCGGCACCGGCTGGTCCACCGGCCAGATGCGCAAGGGCTCGTACAATCTCTACTACGCCACCGCCGCGGAAATCACCGGGCCCTACAGCGAGCGGAAATTCGCCGGCCGGTTCCTCGGACACGGCACGCCCTTCCAGGATAAGCGCCGCCGCTGGTGGTGCACCACCTTCTTTAACGCCAATGTCCCGCCTATCTCCGACGATGACATCGCCCAGCGCAATCTCTCGGCCAATGCCTTCACCATCAACCAACAGGGCCTGACCCTGGTCCCGCTCGACGTCCGCCTCGTCGACGGGGATATCTTCGTCCGGGCCAAGGACCCGCGCTACGCCACTCCGGGTCCCGACGAGGCGCAGGACTTTGCCGGCCCATCGGGACCCTTGAAGTAGCCCGATTCACGAAAACGATCCAATCCCTTTCTCAAGGGATGTTGGCGTAGTACGTCGTCAACCACTCGTCCCAACCGTGGGTCTGCACGAAATCCACGGGCATGAACGTATTTCCCTGCTCGTAGCCCGTATGATCCGGATCGTTGTTGAACTCCGTCTGGGTCGGCGGGAAATAAATGGCCACCCCGTGCGAGCCGGACACGTTCGGGCTGTGATGCTCGTTCAAGACGAATTCATCGACGGCAGTCTTCAGGTACGTCGCTGCCGTCTTGATCTGCGGCGAGCTGACCCGGTTGTTGACCTCGTCCGCGAAATTCCAGATGTCCACTCCCCAGCAAGTCGGGTAGCCGGGCACATGATACTGTCGGCTGTTGAGCCGCGCGGCTTTCAGTGCGGCCCATTCTCCGGTGGCGGTGCTGGCGAAAATGTCGATCCTGCCGGCCAGGTCGTTCACCTTGGCAATGCTAACGCAGGATTGCGTCACACCACTGCTGTAGGCGGCCCCGTACTTGTCGACAATCAGCTTGGCCAACTGCTCCGGCGTCATGGTCGGCGTGGCAACCAGATCGCTCAAGATGGTGTCGTAGGGCCAACCGTTGCCGGGTTCGAGATCTTCCGAGCCGACCAGATAGTTGGCCACATCGCGGCAGGCATAGGCGACCTCCACCATGCCCATCAGGCACGCGTCAAAACCCACCACATCCAGCTTGACGTGGGTGTCCAGCCGCTCTTTGGCCTGTTCGAGGGCCGTCTGTACTTCCTTCATGTACAGCAGGTCGTCGTCGGTACTATCGGTGGCGACGGCGCGCACCACACCCTGATCGGGCTCGGCCGCCCTCATCGCCTCGGTCGCACGGGCCAGCAGTTCGTCTTCGAGCTTTCGCCATCCGTCGCCGTGGTTCCAGATCGACAGCGCGTAGTGTTGGGCCGGGTAGGTGGTGATCGCCCATTCCACGAAATCGCGCAGCACGTTCGGGTCCCCCATGTTCTGTTCGCCCAGGTTTTGCAGGGGGGCCATGTCCGGCTTGCTCTGGTAGCCGATCTTGAAACGGCGCGTATCGGTCCAATTCCCGTAGGCGCCGCTGTAACCGCCGATTCGGTCCATCTGCACGATAATGTTGACGTTCCCGGATGACGGAACGCTCGCCATCTCGAGGAAATCGGTAATGCCGGCATATTCCAGATTGTTGTCGGCGTCCAGGTACACCATGAACGTCCAGGCCGCGGCCCCGTCCTCGACGGTGAAGTTCTTGTCACTCTCACCGGTGCCGTCGGACGTTGTGACCGAGATCAACCCCGTCTGTGCTCCGGTCGGCACCTTCGCCTGGACTTCGGTCGACGACACGTACGTCACATCGGCCGGCGGGACCGTCACCCCTTGAAACTCAACGGTGCAGTCGCCCGCCTGCTCACCGAAGTGCGCCCCTTTGATCGTCACGACCGTACCTACGGGACCGTGGTCCGGACTGAAACTGTGGATGACCGGCACGCATCCCGCCACCAGGACGAGACCACCCAGGAACAGGCTCTTCCAAATCGCGCGCCAGGATCGTGTGGCACTCCATGTCAGGTTCGTCGCACTCATAGCCTTCTCCAGCATCCATTCTGCATCCCATCGGCTGCCTCTGTCTGCCCAGGGCGAGCGTTCCGCAGCCTGGGGGGAAAGCGTCGCCCTGCGGTACGTGCCGAATCATCTCATGAGCATCACCACCTTTGGGAGCGCCCGCCCATCACGGCGGGACGGTGAGGATCAGCGATCCGTCGGAGCGCGTCGGAGCTACGCGTTCGGTCGATTCCAGGTGCGCTGAAATGGTCGTGATGCCATCAGCGGAGAAGAAGCAACGTCAGAATACCACCAACGCGCAGACGCGGAATACCGCGGAGCCCCTCGTTGGGGTCCGATCCTTTCAACAAATGATCCGTTCGTTTTGGGACACGCGTGAAGGACCCCAGGTGCCGTCTCGCAAGCGTACTTCCTTCTGGGTGAGTATACGACGGTCCGGGCAAGCCGTTCGCCCCCGCACACGGCTTTTTTTCTCGGCCGAGGCGATCGCTGCACCCCGGCGCAGGCGGCCGGTGTATTGACCGCTACCTTGGCTAGGGGCCAAGCACTTGGAGCTGGTCGAACCAGAAGGTGATGCCGGCCAGGTCGTGGTGCTCGCTGACGATCTCCAGCCGGTCGACGGCAGTCCAGTCGAACAGGCCTTGAGCGTTGAACCAGGACCCCTCCCACGCGCCGTGCTCGGTGAAATCGGCCAGCGGAATCTGGACGTGGTGCCAGGCGCCGTCCCAGGCGGCCCAGTCCTCGTCGATCGTCATGCGCATGCGCCAGGGATGATCGTCGGGTCCGGTATCCGTATCCATGAAGCGAATATCGAGCGACGAGCCGGGCGTGTCGCCACGAATCCAGAAATCGAGACAGAAGCCCTCGGCAACCAGTACGCTCATGTCCTTGTTGGGCTTGAGATCGAACCCAACGTGGTGGTATTGCGTCGAGCCGGTCCAGCAAAGGCAGTACTGGCCTGCGAGGGGATTCAGCGCATCATAATAATCGACCACGCCCTCACCGACGTAGCTGGAGGCCTGCACGCCCGAGGCGATGTAATCCGTGTAGAGTTCGAAGCCTTCCGTGTTGGGCTCCTGCACCCATTCGGACTGCGGCGGCGCGGCCAGACCCAGCGCCTCGACCAGCGGGACGTTCAGATCGTGCGCGAACGAGTCGTTGCCCTCGCGCTCGAAGAGCCCGAACCCGCCCGTGTAGTCCCAGATCGTCCAGGCGATGCCTTTTTCCTCCAGGTACTCGCGCACGATGCTGTACCAGTAGATGCGCTCGGCATCGTCACTGTTGGGAATGTAGACCCCGAACTCGCCACAGAACAGTGGCACCTCGCGCTCTTGCTGGAACTCGGCCGCGATGTCGATCAGTTCCTTGACCCGCGCGACGGTTCCTTCGCGAGCATAGCTGATGTTCAACGCCCCTTCGACCCAACTGCCTTCAAGATCCGCAGGGCACGCGGGCATCAGATCGGCCTCGTACGGAAAGGGCACGCCCGCCAGCGATTCCATGGAGGGATTCGTCCAGGTCGCGCCCTGGTGCGTGAAGAGGAACGGATCGTAGAAATGGAAGGTGTAGATCAGGTTCCTGTCGCGATGGGGCGACAGATGCTCGAGGTTGTTGTAGCTGTTCCATCCGGCCGGACCGACGACGATCGTATGGGTGCGATCGACTTTGCGGATGGCCCCGATGACCCGCGTCTGGATTGCATTCCACACTTCGTCCTCGATCCCGTGCGGCTCGTTGAGCACCTCGTAGTACAGGAACTCGGACCGGTCTTTGAAATGCTCGGCCATCTGCGTCCAAACCGGGACAAGGACGTTGCCGATATTCGGATCCGCATCGCTGGTCACGTCGAAGGTGTGGTTGTCGAGAATCAAATGGATCTCCAGTTCCTCGACCCAGTCGACCACCTGATCCAGGAAGCCCAGAAACAGCGGGTCCGGCGTGTAGTCGGGCGCGCCGCTGGTCATCGCGTGCAGATTGATCGGCAACCGGATCACGTCGCAACCCAGGCTCTGAATGTTGATCAGATCCTGCTTGCCGAACTTCGTGAACTGAATCGCCCGCGGCCCCGACGCCTGGAACCACCCCGTCAGATTCACCCCCCGACTAAACGGCACCGCCGCACCCAACGCCAACTCCACCACCAGCAACAGGAAAACGGCACCGCCCCACACAACTCGACGCAATTGACACAAATTCATCAGCCCCTCACTCCAATGGATTTCCCCGGCAGCCCCTCCATGCGGTACACCCCTGATTATAGCATAAGCACCCCTGTAGGGACAACCCACCGTGGCTGCCCTTCTCATGGTTTGCCCACCGGGTCTTGGGTAGATCGCATGGTTCGACGCAGTCGCGTGATGAGGGCAGGCACCCCGGCGCGCCGGGGCCCCTACGGGTGGATCGTAGGGCCGAGTTCCGGCGTCTCGAACGCGTGGGCGCAAAAAAAACAGCGACAGCCCGAAGGCTGCCGCCGCCGTCTTAGGACTAGCATGCAGCGCAGGACGGCCGAACCGTCCGGCGCGGGCTACCACCAATGATACGGCCCGAACTGCCGGCGCATCTCCATGTCGGAGAAATGACGCCATTCCTGATGGCCGTCTTGGAAGACGATATTGCCGCCGTCGGGTCGGCTGCCCTTGCGCAAGTGGTTCGTACGGTCGTAGATCTGGTGTCGCGTGAACGTTCCCCCCGACACCTCGACAAAGTTCCCGTTCTCGCGATCATTTGACACACTAATCACCGCGTCGAGGACGAGTTCCGCTTGCCCCCCTCCCTTCTCGTTGAGGTTCTTCACCCAACGTTTGCTCGGCGTCCCGGGCTCATAGATGAGGTCATCCGCCCGTCCGGCCTGGGTATCCATCAGCCAGAAATAGCTGGTGACGCGAAACTGGCTGTCACGCCCGGTTTCCGGTTCTTCCATCTGCTCGACCGGCGTCCCGAACGGCGGGTCCTGCGTGAAATTCCAGAGGTACGACATGTCGGCCGTCTTCGTCGGATCGGACGGGCAGTAGAAGGTGTCCCGGTTACCCCCGCTGGCCATAATGAAATCCGTGGTGCTATAGGCGATATCCCACAGCCAATTACCGCTCTTGTTCAGCGGCAGCTTCCCGTCGTTCTCGTTGCCGTACATGTGCAGGCTCAGGCCGATTTGCTTGAGGTTGTTGGCGCAGGTGACTTTGCGGGACTGTTCCCGGGCCCGCTGCAAGGCCGGCATGAGAATGCCCATCAGCAGGGCAATGATCGCGATGACCACCAGCAACTCAATCAGCGTAAACCCTCGCGCGGGCTGGCGCAAACCCGAGCGTGTCCTTGCATCATTAGCATACCTTCGCATGCGCATTCATGTATCTCCTTCAGCGTCCAGAAACCACACCCGAATGCCCCTCCCACACCATGCACTGCCCTGCACCGACGCTCTCGCCCAGACCGAGACGACGCAAAATGCACCGTCGTCGACCTAGTCATTATCGTCCAAGCACCGGGGGGCATACAATGCACTTTTGCGTTTTTTTTTAACCATTTTGCACACAGAAGTGCCGCCATTTCCGCCTGCGCCGCCGGGTATTTCTCCTTGCCACGGCGTCCCGGGCAGGTTGATTCTGTCGACGCGGAATACGGCGCCCATGTTTCGGCAGGCCATCGCCACCGGGCATAGAGGCCATCTCCACCTCTGGGCATCACGACACTTCTTTGCCCGCGTCTTTGTTAGGGATATGTCGCTGGTCGGCCTCGTTTGGACAATTTTGCCAACACCGGAGGTGATTTTTGGCGATTTTTCGACCGCACATCGCCACGCACACGGCCGACGCCCCGTATTGAGGATCTCGGCCTCCAGGTATTGACAGCGGTGCTTCTGTCGGATACCAGTCTATCCCAACGAATAGGTAAACCGAATACCGGATGTCGAAAGGTCGCACCGAGAATGCTCAAGTCAGGCTCGGCTCCAAACCCAGCCCAGGCAAAACGCCCCAGGCCAATCACGGGAGGTCATCGCATGTCACGGAACATCTGCTCACTCATCGCCGGTGCCATCCTGCTCAGCGGTCTTGGATGTCATCAGGACGGGCCGGCGCGAACGACCGGCAGCACGGCGGGAGACTGGCAATCCCTGTTCGACGGGCGTTCGCTCGAGCAATGGCAAAGCTCAACGACGGACGCCAACATAGCGCTCTGCTGGCAGATTCAAGACGGTCAGCTCCGGGGTGTGCGCAAGAGCGAGCGTCCGGACGGGGTCCAAGCGGGCCTGCTCTCCAAGAAGACGTTTTCCAACTTCGAATTCGCGTTTGAATTCATGCTGGAGGCCCCGACGCCGGAGACGGCCACGAATGGCGGCGTGAAGTACTTCGTCTATCCGAATACCGAACTGGGATTGGAGTACCAGCTCTATGCCCGCGTCGGTGACATCCCCGGGCCGCACGCCACGGCCGATCTCTACGACATTCTCCCCGCCCACGGTGCCCGGCTCAAGCCCTTTGACCAATGGAACAGCGCCCGCATTATCTCCAACGGCGCCACCTGCGAACACTGGCTCAACGGGGTCCAAGTGCTGGTCTACGAACGCGGCGGTGAAACCTTCCGCGCAGCCGTCGCCCAGAGCAAATTCAAGAACCGGGACCGTTTCGGCGAACTCCCCGCCGGACATATCCTGATCCAGGACCACGGCGGCGGCGTCCACTTCCGCAACATCAAGATCAGAGAGTTCTAGGAACCGAATTGCGACGACGTCTTTCGTTGCCCTGACGTCCATACTGGCCGGAGGTTGCCCTATGTTGAAGAGAAGTTGCTTGACCTTGCTACCCTTCTGTCTGACCCTCGCGTTGGTCCTTCCTCAGGCCCCACTGATCGGCGCGCCCTATCAGATTCAAGCAGGCGAAATGGCCGGCTACCTGCTCGTTCCGAACGAGCGAGTCCCGGAGACCTACAACGCCGGGTTCTCCATGCACGTCGCCGCCTGGCCTTTGCTCGCGGAATATCCGAGCAATCGTTTCCAAACCGGCCTGTTCGGTACCTGGATGCACGCCCAATACGACGAGAAACCAGCGGGCCGGTTGTATTCCGACATCGAGGGTGGCCTGGGCTGGTGGCGCGACACGCGCTTCGCCACGGAAACGCCGAAGTTCATCATGGGCGGCGTGGCCCTGAACTTCGTGGCCTGGGCCAACGGTCCCGGCGCCGGCAAGGGTCGCGACTGGGACAAGCCGCAAGGCAAGTACGGCGTGGCGCAACTGAGCCCCTGGCTGCTCTGGCCCCCCGACGGGCTGAATCTCAAACAAGGCACCTGCGGCGAATTGTTCGGCTACGGCTATCTGCCCCTGCCCCTGACCAATCCGAAAGCCACCACCGCCGGCAAGGACGTTCCTACGGGAAACCACTGCTGGACCCTGTTCCTGAACACCGAGAACTTCAGGGGCCCGGTCGCCTTCTTCACCCCGTATTTCTTCTCGCGTGCGACGGTCGACGATCCCAACCTGGCGGGGCTGTTTCTGGATTCCCGTCCTTCCGGGCCCAATCGCGCCTTGCAGATGGAGACGCAGTACGTCCCGGCCGCCCTGGCCACGAACGACCAGGGCCGTAGGTACGCCCGCATCGCCCCCACGTCGTTTCCGCGCAGCGCTCCGCGCGATTCGGCTGTGGTTCACCAGGTCACGGCCTACAACAAGCAGGCGCTCTGGGATGCCGTCAAGGCCTGGTTTGCGGGTGCCGCGCCGGCCAGCGGCGCGATCGACCCCGCCGCCGGCGTGGTCCACACCTTCCCCGGGCGAGGCGGCGCCACCTGGCGCATCTACGGGCCCTCGACGCCCCGGGACGAACGGGTGCGCATTGCCTGGGATGCTTTCGCCCAGCCCGCCGCGATTGATCCGGTTACCTTTGGCTACCGGTGGGACCGTGACCTGGTCACGACCAGAGACACCAAGGACGGCCCGCTGCTGACGCTGCCCGAGTACTATCATCTCGTCAAAGATGACAGCGGACAGTCCAAGTGGGTCCCCGTCGGCGATCAGGACGTTCCGCCCGAGACCGGACTGGCCGAGGTCGACTTCAGCCGGCCGTCCGGCGCGCCGGCCGAACCCTACGTCACACCCGACGATTCCGACAGTTGCTGGAAAAAGCCGGGCCCCGTGGCCGGACCGTTCCAGGCCTATCCGGGCGACGGCAGCGTGGTTACCTACTACTGGTATCGCTTCGCCGACCAGCCGGCCTTGCTCAACGCCGACTTGACGGATCAGGAGCGCGAGCAGATACAGCAACGCGCCGAGAAACTGCACCGCCACTGGACCAAAGACCGTCAGTATCTCCCGGCGCCGAAAACCGGCACACTGGCCGCGCTCGATCCGGCCTTGATCGTCACTCCACCCCCAGGCCTGGAGATCGGCTACGTCCCCATCGCCACGCGACAGGCCGCCGCCGAATAGGCGCGTGACGTCTCAAGGCAAAAAAATCGCGAAATCCGCCTAAAGAATTGCAATCGAGCGGTTCGGCCGTTGTCTTAATAAACGGAATGAATGTTCGCTTGATGTGAATGACGAGGCGCGGCGGTAGCGCCTCCACAGAAGCGGAGCCTTTTTGCGAGGGAGAACCAAGCCATGTACCCCCACGGACCCCAAAGCAGCATCCTGGCCCTGGCGGTGGCCACCTGTGTGGGCATCCTGACGACACCGGGCAGCGCCCAGACCGACGACCCGAACGCCCTGTTCGCCGCCGGCTGGCATTCAGCGAGCCTGGCGGTGACGATCGACCGTCCCGACGGCAAGTCATCTGCCGTCAAGAACGTTGTCAGTGTGGCCGGGCACGTCTATGTCCCCGACGCCAACGACCTGGTGGCCGTCTCGACCACCCATGCGGCAGCCGTGCATGCTTTCGACCAGAACGGCGTGGAGATCCACTTCGATCCGGAAGCCGTGACTCTGGAGCCCGGGCGATCCTGGTGGCTGGGCAGGGCGCCCCGGCTCTATCGTGTCGAACTGCACCTTGACCCCAATCAGGCGCTTCCGACCGCGCTTTCGCGATTGGATCTCACGGTCGAGGCCTTGTACGCCGAATCCTACATGACGGTCGATTTGCCGTTGGCAGTGACCGAAGAGCCGATCGAACTGCTGCCCAACTGCCACGTCAGTATCACGGACGTGAACGTCGCCGATGAAGTCTGTGCGGTGGCAACCAAAGTGGTGACCGCCAACGTGTTCGGCTCGGGCACCATGTCGTTCGACCCCAACGATGGCCCGTGGGAGGAGACCGTGATCCGCGACCATGTTCTGAGAATGAGCGATCTCGACGTCGTCTTCCGCGCGACGCTGGTCGACGGCGCAGGCCGTACGGTGCCCGCGGCCGCCTCGCATCGGACGCAGTCTTCGGACGGCGTGACTACGGGAACAACGCGTTTGGAAGTGCGCGATTGCACCGGCCTCGACGGCCTCTATCTGCGTTACACGGTGGCCATGTATCCGTACGACGTGCCTATCTTGCTGACGTTAACGAATGTCGCGATACCTGGCCTGTAACCGCGCCGGGATGACACAAGATGACTGCTTGAGGGAGACTTCCATTATGAACGTTCGTACAACAACCTGGCTTCTTCTGAGTCTTGTCAGCATCTTTGCAGCAGCGACCGCGCGGGCGGACGATCCCAATCTTCCGGCCGCTCTCTCCTCGGCTTTCGCAGCCGATTGGGACGCGGTGACCTTGACCGTGACTGGATACAACCCGAGTGGCAGCCCCGCCGACGCCGCCCCGCCGCGCGAGGAAGTCATCACCGTAGCGGGCCACGTCCACGTGTTCGACAGCAACGATCTGATTGCCGTCTCGACGACCAACACAACGCCCCTCTGGGCGTTCGATCAGGACGGCAGCGACGTGGTCTTCGACCCCAACGCCGTCGCCATCGAACCGGCGCGAACCTGGGACCTGGGCGAGCGGGCCAAGCCTTTCCGCGTCAGCCTGACCCTGGACGCCGATCAAGTGCGTCCGACGTCGCTGATGCAACTGGACTTCACGGCCGAGGCGCTCTACGGCCGGCCGTTCCGAACGGTGGCCATCCCGGTTGAGGTGACCGAGGACTGGATCGAACTGGCGCCCGACTACCGCGTCCGCGTCACGGAGACCCGCGTGGTCGACGAGACCGCGTACGTGACGCTCGCGGAGGAAATCGCCTTCCGGATCGCATCCTCCGCCTCCCGTTCCTTCGATCCCAATGACGGACCCTGGGTCGACCACGTCTTTCGCAACGGCAAGGTCGAGCCCGTCTCTGATTACGACTACGTCGCTCGTGGCTACCTCGGTGACATTGACGGCAATGAGGTCGGCAGCGGCGGCGGTTTTCGTCACCCGCATAGCGGCATGAGCACCGGCCTGACCACCGGAGCCCTGGAACTGACCGTAGGCCATTGTCCCACGCTTGAAGGTGCCTACATCCACCTGACCTTCGCCCTGAAGCTCTACGCGACCCCCATCCACCTGACTCTGACGGACATTCCCATCCCGGGGCGCTAGCCACAGCTCTGCCTCGTTTGAGAAACGAAACGCCGGCGGGGTTATTGCCCGATGACAACGTCGCGCCTGCGCGACGCCGGAGTGACATGCAGATCGACGAGCTGGCCGTTTCTGAGGCGGCCCTCGACAGTCGTCTGCTGCGGCGCATGGAGCTTGAAGTCGACGTCCCACTGGCGCGGCCAGGCCGGCAGCAATCGGATCTTCCCGCCGTCGGCCTGGAGCAACATCGTCTGTAGCGCCATCATCAGATTGCCGCCGTGATCCTGATCGGGGATCCAGTCGAAGTTCGGTCCCCAGAAGGCCGGGAAGCGACTGGCGGCGTGCTTGTTCTTCGCGCGGGCGACGACGTAATCGGCAGCCGTCTCGGTCAACCCCAGAAAGGCCGCCTGCGTGTCGTCCTGCCGCCAGCCGTTGTTGCCTTTGACCGGGCGACGCTTGAACGTCCGGCGGCCGACCTCCAAGTCCGGCTTGCCCACGCCATAGAGCCGGAAGGGGAAGATCGCGTACAGTTCCGGGTTCTCCGAGTTGCCGCGCCCGCCGTAAACCTTACTCGCGTCCAGGAGATACCGCTCGCCTTGCGTCTCTGCCATCGGCAAGGGCGGGACCTTCCCGGCCAGGCGCGTCCACAACGCCCGGCGCGCCTGACCGATCGTATTGGTCGGCAGCGCCAACAGACCTTTCAACACCCAGCGCAATCCTGCCACGTCGGGCGTCGGGTTCTCAGCGTCCTGCAACGTCTCCAGTGCCTGACCCGGATACATCTTCATGCGTCCGCCGGCGTCGGTCTGATAGTGCTGATCCCAAAACGTCAGCAGCGCATCCGACATGGGCAGCAGCATCTCGCGCAGGAATTGCTCGTCGGCGGTGTAGGCGTAGTAATCGAGCATCATCGCCAGCAACTCCGGCGCGGCGGTATATTCGCGCCTGATATACCGATTCGTCAGCTCGCCGATGGGCAGCTCGGCCGGCCGCTCCCATCCATAGTTGGTGTTGTTGTACATCCCCCAGAAATAGACGGTCTCGCCGATAAAGGCCCCTTCGTGCTCGAACCAGACCTGCGTGCGGTACTCCGCCAAAGGCAGCGTCGCCTGATACATGCCGAACAGGGGAACCATCATATCGAAGTCACCGCAGGCCAGCATCGGCCAGTAAGGCAGCCGCGTGTTCTGCCACCAGTAGGGCCCACCCCACGCGCGGTAGTCCGCGTCGAAACCATCCCCGTCGACGGTGAAGATCGTGCCGTTGAATTTGATCGGGTAGGCGCCGCGCCCGGCGCAGGCGCTGATCCAGCGCTGCAGCGTGTACGCCCGTGTGAGTGTCTCCAGATCGGGCGAGCCGGAAACCCGAATCCAACTGCGGTTCCAGAACGCGTTCCACCAGGCGCGATGCTCCCGCCGGGCGGCCTCCAGGCTCTGGGCCTGACAGCGCGTGACGCTTTGGTCCAATTGCTCGAGCCACTGCTCGGCCGAATCCGTCTGGGCGCAATGTGGGTAGATCGCCAGCGCCAAGCGCTTGGCAGCCGCGGAGGATTTCAACGTCGTCGCGTCTTCATTGGCCAGACCCGCACCCTCGATCCGGCCCCCGAAGGTGCGTCCCAACAACGGATCGGTCGACTTCGCCATGAATCCTGCCAGGCCCTGGTGCTTGAGATTGTTCGCCCAAATCGACTCGGCGTTGCGGTGGTACCAGACGATGCGCTCCTGCTGACCTGCCAGCACGGTGTCGGGAGGGACGTAGACCTTAAACGGCGCCCCCTGGAGGCCATACGCACTGTTGAGTTCCTTGCCCGTCAGCTCCCGCCGCGTCGTGCGCCAGAGGTCGAGCGATACCTGCATCTGCCGAGGTGTGGCGCTGTCAACCTCAACGTGAACCCCCGGGTGGTTCGCGTCGACCCAGATGGTTATCGTGACGGCCTGATCGTCCGCGCCGGCCGTGATGCTAATTTCGCCCTGCCGCAGGCGCAGGATCTGCCTGAAAGGCGCCCCCTCCACAAACGGATTGGGGTCGAGTGACACGTGTACGCGACCGAGCTTGAGCAAGCGACAGTTTTCACTCCAGGCGTCCGTCTTGCTGAGCAGCAGGCAGAGGTTGCCGTTGGGATCGACCCAAACGTTCATCCCGATGTCCCCGTTGCCGATGGGCATCGAGCCGTTATGGTCCGCACTTGGCGTTTCCCAGGTGACGTTGCACGCATCCAGCGGATCGCCTGCCGCGGCCTCCGCCCGTGTGACAGGACCAAGCAAAAGGAACAGAGCGATCAGCATGGTGGTCATCAGGTGCGATACCGTCTTCATGCACGTCCTTCCCAAAGTCAGAATCTCCCCCGCCCGTGCAAGCACGGCCCCTCACAGGACCACAACGCCCTATCATAGCCCAATCATCCATGGCCCGCCAGACCGGAAGTGTTGACTTTCGCGGCGCCATGGGTGACAATACGGACAGCGTAGCGTGCGGAGCGTTGGTTACGACGTCCAATGGCAGACCCTGATTCACAGGAGGCGGAAATGAAGCGAGTGATTCTTATCGTTGCGGTTCTCATCAGCAGTCCGGCCTGGGCCCTGACGTATATGGGAGCGCCGTCCAACAACGCCCAACAAGGTGACGTGTTCCTGGGCTTCGACTACACGAACAGCGAGTTGGATTTCGAAATCACCAGCAGCACGCATCGAGGTTTTCTGGATAATGTGGACAGCGATCTCTATCTGGGTCGAGCCGGCATCGGTATCATCAACGGCTTGGAGGTCTTCGGCCGCCTGGGTGTGAGTGAAGTCGAAGACTTCGGCAACGAATTCGCCTGGGGCTGCGGGGCCAGGGCCACATTCGCCCGGAACGACGACGTCAGTTGGGGCGTCCTCTTTCAGCTCACCTCACTTTCCGTCGACGACATCGGCAACATCGGCGATTACCAACTGGCCGGGGATTTCGATATCTATGAGTACCAGTTCGCCATCGGCCCCACCTTCGGCGACGACGACACGCGCATCTATCTGGGACCGTTCCTCCACTTCGTCGATGGCGATGCCGATCTGGCCACCCATGGTTCGGTCGACGTCGAGCAGGAGTCCGAATTGGGTCTGTATCTCGGGATCTCCTGGGAAGTCGCCACCAACACGCGCGTGAACCTGGAACTCCAGGGCACCGACGACGACAAACTCGTCGGCCTCGGCCTGATCCACAAACTTGGCGGCGATTCCGAGCCCTAGCAGCGCAGCGGGAGGGTCAGAGAAGGACAGTTGCCTCTTGGTACCCCGGAGTCATGCGCGCCCATGGCGCGATCGAGGCCGTCGGCCCCCGATCGCAGCGGTCTCGGGACTTCAGCGCTCTTCTACACGATACAGGTGGGTCTTGGTCCGAAGTAACAGCGACTTGCCTGCGACCGCGGGAGAGGCGCCTAAGAAACCATCCAACTCGTTAACCGCCACCACGTGAAACGTACGTCCCGGCTTAACAATCGTCGTCTTGCCCTGCTTGCTGGAGATGTAGATCCGATTCTCGGCATGCAGCAGGGACGCACCGTATTGCCCCGCGAGACGCTCGGACCACACCGTTTCGCCCGTGACCGCTTCTTTGCAGGTCAACACCCCTTTGTCACTCAAGGTGTAAAGCAGGTCATCGACCAGCACCGGTGAGCTTTCAGAGGGCGTATCCTCGGTCATCGTCCAGACCACGTGCGTATCGGTCACATCACCCACGCCACCCTCGCGCACGGCCAGCACATGCGAAGCGCCGGGCGAACCGCCCGAGTTGATGAACAGAAGCCCGTGACCACTGACGGTGCGGGAAACCGGATTGTCGTCGCGGTAGCGCACGCGCCACAGCTCTTGGCCCGTGGCCGGCTCATGGCCCGTGACCAGCATGGCGCCGGTGTTGATCAACTGCGGTTTCCCGTTGACGTCCACCACGACCGGCGTGTGATACGACTTGAGCAGATACAGCGGCTCGACCCCCTCGTAAAGCTCCTGCGGACGATCGTAGCGCCAGACGGTCTTACCCGTTCTCTTGTCCAGGGCCACGGTGAATTGGACATCGGTACCTTCGTGCGGAACGATGAGCAGGTCTTCGTACAGGATCGGCGAAGACACCGGTCCCTGTAAGTGATCGCAGTTCAGATCGCTACGCCGCCACACCACCTCGCCCGAGTTGGTATCGAGGCAGGCCGTGCCGTGCGTACCGTAGTGGACGTACACAAAACCCTCTTCCACGACGGCCGATGGCGTAGCATAAGAGTTGTTTCGGTGAATCCGTTGCGGCTTCTCAGGTCGAAACACGTCCACATCATGGACGATCTTGCCGCTATCCAGATCGACACAGACGGCGTAGAGAACCTTTCCGCCCTTCGTGGCCGTGGTGAGCCAAATCTGATCGCCCCACACCACCGGTGTCGAGTAGCCCAGATCGTGAATGGCCGTCTTCCACACGATGTTCTCGCTTTCCGACCAGTGCAGCGGCAGACCCGTGGCAGCGCTGTGCCCCTGGCCGGTCGGACCCCGCCAATCGGGCCAATTCTCAACACCACTCGCCCCGGCGCTCTGGAGGCCCGACAGTAAGATCGCCGCCGCCAGGAACCACAATGACACCGTCGATCCTTTGTCACTCATCCTCTGGTCCTTCACCATAAACCCCCTTTGTCTTCCCGCCCACCACGCTGCACCCGACAGTACGCCGCGCCCAGCAGCCAGCCGGCCGGCTCTGAGTCAATACCGCTCGTGTTCTCATGATCGCATTCTATCCTATTGCCCCGCATATGCACGCCAATATCCTCCAGGCAAGCAAAGGCATCAGGCCATCCATCAGGCGTCAGGCAGGAAACGATAGAGCGGAGATCGGACGACGGACAACAGATGACGGAGGACAGAACATGCCTACAGTCTACGGCCTACAGCCTTCCGCCTCTTCATGGGCAGCCTGTCCTGAGCAAAAACGGGGACTGGTACGTTCTGCGTAGCAGGTTGTACCTGTCCCCGTTTTTTGTCTATTTCGAATCACGCTCCTTCTTCGGCCTGCCGCGCGGCAGCGGTCGCACCCGCCGGCCCAACGCCGTCTCGATCTTGCTCAAAAAGCCGTCGCTGCCCAGCGGCCGGCCCGTATGGGTCCGCAAGCGCAACCGCTCCGTCTCCATCTCCGTCAGCCCTTCGCCCAGTTCGGCCCGCCATTGCTCCGCCGACATCACCTTGTACCATTTGGACAAGTCAAGGAAACCGGGGACTGGTACGTTTCGCGCAGCGAGTTGTACCTGTCCCCGCTTTCCGAACTCCGCATCCACATGCGCCGCCGCACTGGACCATTCATACCGCCAGGGCTTGCGGCACAACCGCGCCCGCACCGGATTGCGCTCGATGTACTTCAACGCCAGCCAGAAATGCCGCCTGTCCAGCGCACAGGAATAGAACCGCCCCTGCCACAGGTGCCCGCTGCGTTTGTGAAAGCGGTTGATGTACTGCGTGTAGCGAAAGTGCGTCCTCCCCACCGCCTTGGCCAGCGCCTCCTCCGCTTTCGGCACGGCCACCAGATGCACGTGGTTGCGCACCAGGCAATAGCCCACGATCTCCAGGCCGTACTTCTCCGCCTGCTCGCCCAACAGCTCCAAATACACCCGCCGATCGTCGTCGACGAAGAACACATCCTGGCCATTGTTGCCCCGCTGCGTGATGTGATGGGCACAACCAACCGCAACTGTCCGCGCTAGTCTCGGCATGGCAGCAATCTAGACGCTGTCACGCCCCTTGTCAAGTAAAAAAATAGGTGACTGTCCCCGTTTTCCCGTTTTCCCACGCGCTGTAATAGGTGACTGTCCCCGTTTTCCCCCGTATGCGTCCGCACGCGCAGCCGCTCGGTCTCCACCTCCGACAGTCCTTCGACCAACTCCGCCCGCCACTGCTCCGCCGACATCACCTTGTACCACTTCCGCAGGTCGAGGAAACCGGGGACTGGTACGTTTCGCGCAGCGAGTTGTACCTGTCCCCGCTTTCCGGATTCACTCTTTCTCGCCGCGGTTCGTGCCCGCGTGCTCCGTACATCCGCCTCAATTCCCTCATCCACATGCGCCGCCGCACTGGACCATTCATACCGCCAAGGCTTGCGGCACAACCGCGCCCGCACCGGATTGCGCTCGACGTACTTCAGCGCCAGCCAGAAATGCCGCCTGTCCAGCGCACAGGAATAGAACCGCCCCTGCCACAGGTGCCCGCTGTGTTTGTGAAAGCGATTGATGTACTGCGTGTAGCGAAAGTGCGTCCGCCCCACCGCCTTGGCCAGCGCCTCCTCGGCTTTCGGCACGGCCACCAGATGCACGTGGTTGCGCATCAGGCAGAAGCCGGTGATCTCCAGGCCGTGCCTCTCCGCCTGCTCGGCCAGCAACTCCAGATACACCCGCCGATCGTCGTCGACGAAGAACACATCCTGCCCGTTGTTGCCCCGCTGCGTGATGTGATGGGAGTTAATGGGGACAGCTACCAATTTCTTGCGGATGTCACGCGCTTTAATAGGTGACTGTCCCCGTTTTCCCGGGAATCGGCCGGGTCTATTCGGTCTGATGATAACAGCTCGCAGCGTGACTTTCTTGCCACCCCGGGAGATCACTATGTTGACTCTTGTTTGAAGTATGTCTCCGCCATGTGTCTTCTCTGATGATACTAGCTGGACGAGCAAGTTCTTTGGGACAGGCGGTGCACAGCCATACTGATAGTACGTTAACATTGCTTTGAGATATTTGCGTTGCCTTTTCCAATCTCCACTTGTTCTGACTCGGTAACCAGCCTTCGTGAGGAAGAGATCTGGAAGCCGTTCGTGGGAAGGTAATTGATTCACGTCAGGAAAAGCATAGCTATGCACAAGTTCATCAGGTGTTTCAGAGAGGCTGTCCGCTGACTCCTGCACGGTCTGAGGGTACTTGGATTTATTTCCTGGAGCACCTGGCTGAGCAGAAAGACACGGTGATGTCGTAACAGCTAGGATGAATCCCAAAGCGGAGAAGAGGCTGGATACATCTCTCATGGTTCTGCCTCCTATCAAATCGACACAAGCTGTTGACTGTTCAATAGATAATAGAGATAATAGGGACGGACCCTATTTTCTTTCGTTCTTTCTGGGTCGGCCGCGGGGCCGGGGCCGGAGGCGTTGGCCACGATCTGTTTCCCATTGCCGCAGGCTGGCGTCGTCGGCCCAGGGGCGGCCACGGCTGGTACAGAGCCGCAGGTCTCGCGTGTCCTTCTCATCCTCGGACGCGGACAACTGGTCCTTCCACCACTGCGGATCGATCTGTGCGGTCCAGGCGTCCAGGTCCAGCAGGCCGGACCCATCCCGCCCGCCGCAGTGAGCGCTGGCACTGCTCCAGACCCAGCGCCAGGGCTTGCGGCACAACCGGGCGCGGACCGGGTTGCGCTCCACGTATGCCAGCGCCTTCCAGAAATGCGCGTCGCCCAGCGGGCAGGAGAAGAAACGGTCCTGCCAGAGATGGCCACGGCGACCGTGCCGCTGGTTGACATATTGGGCGTACAGTTGGTTCGTCCGCTTCATCGTCAGCCCTAGAGCCGTTTCGGCGCTGGGCGTGACGATCAGATGAAGGTGATTGCCCATGAGACAGTAGCCGTCGACCGTCAGGCCAAAACGCTCCGACGCCTCCCGCAGCAGCCTCAGGAACACCTCCCGGTCTTCGTCGGCGCTGAACACCGCCTGCCCGTCGTTGCCCCGCTGGGTAACGTGGTGAGCGCAACCGGCAATGACGACACGCGAACTCCTAGGCATGCCCAAATCCTATGTGCCACGCCCCACCCTGTCAAGCATAAATAGGGTCCGTCCCTATTTAATGGAGACTGGGGCGAGCGTCATATGCACAGGGGGCGGGCGGCCACGGGGATCTGCCCCTACAGCATCATCTGTCGTCTGTCTTCTTTCGTCTGTCGTCCGGTGTCAGCGGAGCTTGCGGAAGGCGGCGGGTGAGAGGCCGAAGACGTTTTTGAAGGCGCGAGAGAAATGGAAGGGGTCGCTGAAGCCCAGTTCGTAGGCGATCTGCTTGACGAGCTTGCCCTCGCGCTGGAGGCGGACGGCGGCGGCCCCCATCTTGAGTTGCATCAGATATTGGTACGGGCTCTGGCTGTCGAAGCGGCTGAAGAGCCGGCACAGGTAGGCCTCGTCGACGTGGCACGCCTCGGCGACATCCTCCAGGCTCTTGATCGCCAGGCAGTTCTGGCGGATGTATTCCCGGCAACTCTGGTAGGTGGAGAAGGCGACGGCGCGGTAGCCGTCTTCGACCGTCGCGGCTTCGGCGATCTTGAGGACGAGCAGTTCGACGAGCGTGGCGCAGACGGCCGGGCCGTAGCGGCTGGAGCCCGAGCCGTTGGCGATCAGATCGTCGAAGACGCGCAGTACCGCCTCGGGGGCGGCCAGCTTCACGGCGGTGCCCGGGGTCAGGCCATGGTCGGCGAGCAGCTTGAGGGCCTTGCGCCCGGTGAAATCGACGAAGTATTTCACCAGCGGATCGGCGGGGTCGCTGTGGATGACGTGTCGGACCTGGGGGCCATAGGAAAAGGTCCGGCCCGGCAGCAGCGGCACCGTCCGGCCGGCCAGCGTGAGCGTGCCCTTGCCCCGGGCGACGAACTCGATCGAATAGTAAGGGAAATCCTGGCGGTCGATGCGATACTCGGGGCCGCAATGCTCATAGCCGCCGCAGACGACCGCGATGGGACGTCGGCTGCGACCGCTGGCGTCCAGATAGAAGCGGTCCGCTTCGAGCACCTGGCTCGAGAAGAAGGTCGGGACGCCGCCGGTATCTTTGATCTTCTGGCCCATAGAGAAAGTCAATTATGGCTAGGCACTGGACAACATTTGACATTCCTGGCGATATCTACCACAGTATAATCGATTTCACTGATAGAGAGAAGTCAATATGGTACAGGCTGGCGTTTCAGGGGCCGCGTGGGCGGCCCGGGGCCGGGATAGGAAAGGAAGACGATGGGAGCAAAGGATAATCCGAAAGCCGCGTCGGTATTGAAGAAGGACGATCTGATCGTGATCGGTGGGGCCGGAGGGTTCATCGCCGGGGCGCTGGTGCGGTATTTTCATGACCAGGGGTTTACGCGGATTCGGGCGATCGATAAGAAGCCGCTGCCGGAGTGGTATCAGCGGACGCCGGGGGTGGAGTGCCTGTGCCTGGATCTGAGCGATCCGGACAATTGCGAACGGGCCTGCCAGGATGCGGTGGAGGTGTACAATCTCGCGGCCGATATGGGCGGGATGGGGTTCATCGAGCGGTTTCGGGTCGAGTGCCTGCGGAGTGTGCTGATCAATACGCATATGATCGAGGCCGCCTACCGTGCCGGCGCGACGCGCTATTTCTTCTCCTCGTCGGCTTGTGCCTACAACACGGAACTCCAGAAAGACCCCAACGTCCGCGCCCTGAAGGAATCCGACGCCTACCCCGCCATGGCCGAACGCGGCTACGGCTGGGAAAAACTCATATCCGAGATGTTCTGCGCTGAGTACTGGGCCGAGCGCGGTTTCGAAACCCACGTCGCCCGCTTCCACAATGTTTTCGGCCCTTTCGGCACTTGGGACGGGGGGCGGGAGAAGGCGCCGGCGGCATTGTGTCGCAAGGTGATCGAGTGCAAAGAGACCGGAGCCGACGAAGTGGTGATTTGGGGCGACGGGCACCAGACACGAAGCTTCATGTACATCGACGATTGCACGCTGGGCATCGACATGATCATGCACTGCGACGATCTCATCGCCGTGCCCATCAACCTCGGCTCCGACTACCTCATCTCGATCAACGACCTGATGCTCCTGGCCGAGAAGATCGGCGGCGTCAAGCTGAAACACACACACGACCTCGACGCCCCCAAAGGCGTGGGGGGCCGCAACAGTGACAACACGTTCATCCAACAGGTCCTCGGCTGGGCCCCGAGCACCCCGCTCGAAGAAGGCCTCCGCACCACCTACGCCTGGATCGAGCAACAGTACAACGACCGCAAGGCCGGCAAGCGCACCGTCAGTTGAGCCGCCGACGCGCAGCCGACCCTTGCCAGCGACACGGAGCACAGTACAATCGCAGCATGAAGTCACCGGAGAAACCCGACATCACCGACGTCATCGGCAAACTGCAATACCGCATCGCGCTGGCCGGCGGCTGGATTGACCAGCCCTTCGCCTCGCAGCTCAACCCGACGCCGCCGGGCTCGATGGTAGTCGTCGCCGTCGAGCCGCAGTTTCGCTGGATGGACCGCGCCGGCATCTGCGGCAGCACGCGCCAAATCGCCCTACAGCTCTGGCACGGCGCACTGCCCGACCGCGACCCCGAAGAGCTCGTCCGCGAACTCTACCGCGTCGAGAACGAAGGCCTGGCCGAACCCTCGGGCTCGCAGGACATGATCGGCCTGATCTACCCGGGCGTCAGCCGTCTCGACTATGATTTCAATTGTCACGAAGGTCTCTTCCCCGCGCACATCGAATCCAACAACGACCCGGAGGTGGCCGCCTGGCTCGAACGCATCCTGCACATCCTGCCGGTCGCACCCCGCCCGGACGGCTACAACCCGCTGGAGACCAAGGTCCTCGACCCCGCCTGGATCGCCCGGCTGGGCCAGTCGGGCCAGGACTGCTACGACGCCATCGTCACGCGCGATCTCCAGCGTCTCGGCGCGTCGATGAACGAGTGCATGAAGTGCTGGGAGACCATCCTGCCCGGCACCGTTCGCCATCCGACCCTGCGCGTCAACCTGATGGAACTGCTCGAACACTATCAGTCGCGCTACCCCGGCGCCATGTACTCCGGCTGCGGCGGCGGCTACCTCTTCGTTGCCTCCGAAGAGCCCGTCCCCGGCGCCTTCCAGATCAAAGTGAGAATCAAACCGTCATGACCAACACCCCGCACACAAATAGGGACGGACCCCATTTTCCGCGCGCCGCAGGAGCAGAGAAACTAGGGTCCGTCCCTATTATTGTTGTCAGCGGCGCCTTCGACGACCTGCGTTGCCCCGCTATCCGCTTCCTCCAGGAAGCCGCCCAGTTCGGCCCGCTCCATGTACTCCTGTGGAGCGACAGCGTCTGCCAGACGCTCGGCGGTCACCCTCCCAAATTCCCGCAGGCCGAGCGGCAGTATTACCTCGAAGCCGTGCGCTATGTCACCCGCGTCCATCTCATCGACGAACTCGTGACCCCCGACGCCTTGCCGGCCGTCACGGATGTCACACCCACCGCCTGGGTCGTCTCGAAGTCAGAGCACACGCCCGGCAAAGAAGCCTTCTGCACCGAACGTGGCATCCAATACCTCGTCCTGGGCGCCGAGCAACTGGCCGGTTTCCCGGAGCCCGACGCCCTGCCGACTGCCGAGCTCTCGGGCCGCAAGAAAGTCCTCGTCACCGGCTGCTACGACTGGTTCCACACCGGTCACATCCGCTTCTTCGAAGAGTGCTCGGAACTGGGCGACCTGTATGTCGTCGTCGGCCACGACGATAACATCCGCCTGCTCAAAGGCGAAGGCCACCCGATGTTCGACCAGAACGAACGCCGCTACATCGTCGGCTCGATCCGCTACGTCACACAGGCGCTTGTCTCCACCGGTCACGGCTGGCTCGACGCCGAGCCCGAAATCAAGCAGATCCAGCCCGACGTCTACGCCGTTAACGAAGACGGCGACAAACCCGAAAAACGCGACTACTGCGCCCAGCACCACATCGAATACACCGTCCTCAAACGCGAGCCCAAACCAGGCCTCCCCCGCCGCGAAAGCACCCACCTCCGCGGTTTCTAA